>ENA-ORLU01000004-ORLU01000004.1-human-gut-metagenome-genome-assembly--contig:-NODE-4-length-358946-cov-10.759338_pt1 | contig 358946 bp, 286 predicted proteins | sample MGYA00243009_ERZ508833 | MGnify/ENA primary metagenome ERZ508833 (study PRJEB26277, sample SAMN04329763) | human gut metagenome | biome: human-associated habitat | host: Homo sapiens | place: USA...
GCGTCTGTTACGTTCTTTTTGAAATTCTTTATTTGGAATTTCAGGGTTGTCATGTTGTTAATTTTTCAAGGTTCTTTATTGTCGAACTCATCAGCGACAACTTCTATATGTTATCACATTCAGTGTTCTTTGTCAACAACTTTTTTAATTCCTTTTTTGATGTTCTGCATACTTTCCAGATGAGAATCATCATGAAATATGTAAGTTGTGATCTTTGTTCGTTCGGTGTTTCGTACCGCGAACAGTTGATATAATACTAAATCAGACGTCAGATGTCAACACTTTTTTTGACAAAAATTGTATTAAAATAAATACAATCTTATATATACTCTAACGCTTGACTGATATTCGATACTCCTACTACTTTTATGCCCTCTATACTCTTAAGATGCTCTGCATTTGTCTTTGGCATAATACATGTCCGGAAACCCATTTTCACAGCTTCTCTTACACGCTGCTCTGCTGCGGATACGCCACGAACTTCTCCTGAAAGTCCTACTTCACCGAATACGACCATACTCTCATCCAACGGACGATTACGAAAACTGGAAACAAGTGCAAATACAATTCCAAGATCTGCTGCCGGATCATCAAGCCGCATACCACCGGCTATATTGACATATGCATCACTTCCTGATAACACCATCCCCGCTCTCTTTTCAAGTACCGCAAGAAGAAGGTTCACACGATTATAGTCCAAACCAACCGTTGTACGTCTCGGCAGATTAAAGCTGGTCTGGCAGACCAGTGCCTGGATCTCCAGCAGGATCGGTCTGGTTCCTTCTAAAGAACATACTACAACCGAACCGGATGTCTGAAGCGGTCTGCCTGCCAGCATAACCTTTGATGGATTATTCACCTCTGACAAGCCGGTTTCAAGCATTTCAAATACACCAATCTCATTTGTTGAGCCAAATCGGTTCTTTACCGCACGAAGAATACGGAAACCTGCATTACGATCGCCTTCAAAGTACAACACCGTATCTACCATATGTTCCAGATTTCTCGGACCTGCTACCGTTCCTTCCTTCGTAACATGTCCAACGATAAAGATCGCTATATCCATCTGTTTTGCCATCTGCATCAAACGTGCTGTTACCTCTTTTACCTGAGATACGCTTCCCGGCGCCGAAGCAATATCTTCTACTACTATTGTCTGGATCGAGTCGATAACAATAACCTTCGGTTTGTCCTTCTTGACATATTCTTCTACATCTTCCAGATTATTTACACACAAAAGCAGCATATCCTTCTGAAATGTACCAATTCGTTCCGCGCGCATCTTGATCTGCGACAAAGATTCCTCACCTGAAACATAAAGGATCTTATGACCATCTGCTGATAGATTTCTGCACATCTGAAGCAGGATCGTTGACTTACCGATACCGGGATCTCCCCCTACCAAAACAAGAGAACCGTTTACGATTCCTCCTCCAAGTACTCTGTTCAATTCTTCCAGTCCTGTGGAAAATCTTGTCTCATCAGCCGTTTTTACTTCTAAAATACTTGTAGGCACCACAGCAGTCCGTCCTCCGGACTGTTTTCTGGCGCCTACCGTTACTTTTTCTTCACAGAACGTATTCCAGGATCTGCAACCCGGACACTGTCCCATCCATTTTGCTGACTCAAATCCACATTCCCGGCAAAAAAAGATCTGTTTTTCTTTTGCCATATAAACTCCTAGTCAAATGCTTTTCTGACGTCTACTTTTACTTCTCTGCCCGGTTCAAGATCTACACTGATGCTTAACTTGCCACCGAGATTTGTTTTATTCTTTCCTACATATATATCATCAATATGAATCTTGTAATCTGTTTCCGGTTCCAGCTCCAGTGTAATAGATGAGGTCTCTGTTCCTTCTACTATAAATGATACATCTTCTTCTGATGAACGGAAGCCATGTACCGCTGTACCCGGTACTGATTCATATACAAACATACCATTCTTCTCAAGTTTGGTGATCTCATTGAAAGTCTTGATCTTATAGATATCACCTTTATATTCAATACCATCTTTCTTTGTCTTTGTTGCTAATTCATAATTTCCGAAATCCAGTGAATCGGACTCTATGTTAATTAAATCGTTGATTACTGACATTTTTATCCTCCTGTACATTATACTCATGCCTTACCCGGCACTTTTATAATCTGATTATACAATAATGCTCCGGCTTTTGCCACACCAAATATAATCAGTTCACAATTATTTTATAGATTTGGAAGCAACTACTTTTCAGGTTCATTTTTTACTACAAACTTCACCTTATCGTTGCGCACAGTCACCTGAACGGTATCTCCCCGTTTGATCTCACCTTTTAAGACTGCTTCTGCAAGCTCATCTTCTATATTCGTCTGAATCGCACGTTTCAACGGTCTTGCTCCGTATTTCTTATCGTAGCCTTTCTCAAAGATCAGTTTCTTAACTGCATCTCCGAACTTCAACTGAATCTCCATCTGCGATGCAACACGCTGCTTTAATTCTTTTAATAGAAGATTCGAAATATTTCTTACATCATCCTCTGTCAGTGCACGGAATACGATAATGTCGTCAATACGGTTCAAGAACTCCGGCTTGAAGTTCTGTTTTACCTCATCCATAACATTCTTCTTCATATCTTCGTGCTCTGTATCTGCATTTGACGCGGTAACAAATCCAAGCTTCTTCGGATCAATGATCCTCTGTGCACCGGTATTTGATGTCATGATTATGATCGTGTTCTTAAAGTCTACTTTTCTGCCCTGAGAATCTGTGATATGTCCATCATCCAGTACCTGCAATAATATATTAAACACATCACTATGTGCCTTTTCTATCTCATCAAACAATATAACAGAGTACGGATTGGAACGAACCTTCTCACTAAGCTGTCCACCTTCCTCAAAGCCAACATAGCCCGGAGGTGACCCGATCAGCTTCGACACACTGTGTTTCTCCATGTACTCCGACATATCAACACGGATCAATGCGTCCTCACTGCCAAATACTGCTTCTGCAAGAGCTTTCGACAATTCAGTCTTACCTACACCGGTAGGCCCAAGGAATAAGAACGAACCAACCGGACGTTTTGGATCTTTTAAGCCTACACGGCTTCTCTTGATAGCCCTTGCTACCGCATCAACTGCCTCATTCTGACCGACAACTCTCTTATGCAACTCCTCTTCCAGACGTTCCAGACGTTTGGATTCCTGTTCGGTCAGTTTGTTTACCGGAATCTTCGTCCATACAGATACAACATCCGCAATATCCTCTGCATCTACTACAACACTTTTCGCATTTTTATTCTGCTTCATTTTATCGAGCTTTGTTTCCAGCTTTCTCTGTTTCTTTAACAGTTCTGCCGCTTCATCAATATCTCCAGCCTCTAAAAGGTTCTCAATATCATCGGAAAACGCCTGTATCTCGAGCTCCAATGGCAGTGTCTTCTTTGCTTTCTTTCCGAATCCCAGACGTTTTCTGGAACAGGCTTCATCCATCAGATCAATAGCTTTATCCGGCAGGAAACGGTCACTGATATATCGAACCGATAATGATACCGCTGCTTCCAGTGCCTGATCACTGATCTCTACATGATGATGTTCCTCGTATGCAGAGCGAAGTCCCTTTAAGATCTCTACTGTTTCTTCATTGGTCGGCTCTTCCACATAGACCGGCTGAAATCTTCGCTCCAACGCTGCATCCTTTTCTATATATTTTCTGTATTCTGCACGCGTCGTCGCTCCGATCATCTGGATCTCTCCGCGCGATAAGGATGGTTTTAAGATATTAGATGCATCGATTGCTCCCTCTGCTCCACCGGCTCCGATGATCGTATGAAGCTCATCCACAAACAGAATGACGTTTCCGGCATTTTTTACCTCTGCGATCACCTTCTTGATCCGTTCCTCAAATTCTCCACGGTACTTGGAACCCGCTACCATACTGGATAAATCTAGCGACAACAGTCGCTTATCCCGTACTGTATCCGGCACATCCCCTGCAGCGATCAGGTAAGCAATCCCCTCTGCTACCGCAGTCTTACCTACACCCGGTTCTCCAACCATACATGGGTTGTTCTTCATACGTCTGCTTAAAATCTGAAGCACACGCTCTATCTCTTTCTCTCTGCCTATAACCGGATCTAGATTTCCCATACGGGCATCCATCGTCATATCTCTGGAGAACTGATCCAACGTCGGTGTTGCCGATGCCTTGGATTTATTCTTTCCCTTTTTCAGACTTACAAATTCTTTCTTTGCCGTACTGCCATCTACTCCACATGCAGACATGATGTCTACATATATTTTCTGTATATTTGCCTTTAATGACAGTATGATTTTTACCGCCGTACAATCCAGATGCTTCAAAATGGCAATCAGAAGATGCTCACTTCCTACCTCTGTACTTTCCAGACGTTTTGCTTCATTTCCCGCAAGCTCCAGAATCGACTCTGCGGATTTTGTATATTTGCTTTTCTCTGTGCCAAAGGTTCCTCCGGCTAATGGTATCTGGCTTAAGATATTAATGATCGACTGTATCGTTACTCCATTTTCCTGTAAAACAACAAACGGTGCCGTATCACTGACAAAGGTAAGTGCCATCAACAGATGTTCACTTCCTATATAGTTCTGCCCCAGCTTCTTGGATATCCGTTTGGCTTCTTTTAATATTTCCTGTAATTTTTCACTGTTCGGAAGTTTCAAATTATGTCACCTCTTTTTTCATAGTATATGACATTTTCTGCCTACTATCTTCTGTTATGATACAAAAGTCCCCGGCTCCCATATATTAGTATGTTCCCCAGAGACTTTTTTCTTTCGTATATCTTTCAATAATAATTAACACTCATCAATCGCTTTACCGATATCATGACGCATATATTTATTCTCAAATGTGATCCACTCGGTTGCCTTGTATGCATTTGCACGGGCTTCATGAAGATCCTTTCCTGTAGCTGTTACTCCAAGTACACGACCGCCATTTGTTACAACTTTGCCGTCTTCAAACTTAGTTCCGGCATGGAATACATAGTATCCGTCCTTGTCTTTGAATGTCTCTAGACCTGAGATCGGATATCCTTTCTTATAGGAAACCGGATAACCGTCAGATGCAAGTACTACACATACAGCAGCGTTGTCTTCAAATTCAAGTTCTACCTGATCCAGAGTTCCGTCAATACACGCCTCAAATACATCAATGATATCATTCTTCATTCTAGGAAGAACAACCTGCGCCTCCGGATCTCCAAATCTTGCATTATATTCCAGTACCTTTACGCCCTGTGGCGTGATCATAAGTCCGCAGAATAATACACCCTTGAATTCTCTTTTCTCTGCCTTCATGGCTGCCATTGTAGGCTTGTATATATTCTCCATGCAATAATCTGCGATCTCATCTGTATAAAATGGGCTTGGTGAAAATGTTCCCATTCCACCGGTATTCAATCCTTGATCACCGTCCTGTGCACGCTTATGATCCTGTGCGGAAGTCATAGGTTTGATCGTTGTACCATCACAGAATGCAAGAACAGACACCTCACGTCCTGTCATGAATTCCTCGATAACCATAGTATTTCCCGCATTTCCAAAATGCTTATCCAGCATGATCTCTTTTACACCGGCTTTTGCTTCTTCCAGATCCTTACAGATCAGAACACCTTTACCAAGTGCCAGTCCATCTGCTTTTAATACGATCGGGAAGCTTGCCGTTTCAAGATATGCAAGTGCTGATTCTGCATCTGTAAAATTCTCATATGCGGCTGTAGGTATATTGTATTTTTTCATAAGATCCTTGGAAAATGCCTTTGAGCCTTCGATGATCGCTGCATTTGCTCGAGGGCCGAATGCGCGGATGCCCGCTGCTTCAAATGCATCAACTGCACCGGCAACCAACGGGTCATCCGGAGCTACAACTGCAAGATCAACTGCTTCCTTCTTTGCGAAATCAACCAGTTTATCAAATTCCATAACACCGATATCCACACATTCTGCCAATTCTGCAATACCTGCATTTCCCGGTGCACAATAGATTTTTGTTACTTTACTGCTCTTTGCAATACTTGTAATAATAGCATGCTCTCTTCCGCCGCCACCTACAACTAAAATCTTCATTTGTTTTCCTCCTGTCAGTCTTCCACAACTGTTATACCGTCTTCGATCCGAACCTTTCCATGTGCAATCTTATCAATAGCAGCAGGTAGAATATTCCACTCTGCCTGCTCCATGACTCTCTGCTGAAGCACCTTCGGAGTATCTCCGTTTTGTACCGCAACCGCTTTCTGCATAATGATCGGACCGGTATCGGTTCCTTTATCTACAAAATGTACCGTAGCACCTACTACTTTTACACCTCTTTTTAACGCTGCCTCATGAACCTTGAGTCCATAATAGCCTGTACCACAAAAAGCAGGAATCAGAGAAGGATGGATATTGATAATCCGGTTCTCAAATGCATCGATCACAATCTCCGGAATAACTACAAGGTATCCCGCAAGTACGATCAGATCCGGATTCACTTCCTGTAAAATCTTCAACAGATTCTCATTAAATACATCTCTTGTTTCAAAATCCTTTGGTGATACTACGATATCTTTTATACCTGCCTGTTTTGCACGTTCCAGTGCATAGGCATTTCTATTATTACTGATAACTGCTGCAATCTCGGTGTCTGTGATCTTTCCTGCTGCGATTGCATCAATGATCGCCTGTAAGTTCGTACCGCCACCGGAAACCAGAACTGCTATTCTTAGCATAAATCTACTCCCTTTTCACCGGCTACTACTGTACCGAGAACAAATGCCTTGTCTCCGGCACTCTCTATAGCTGCTATTGTCTTATCTGCATCTGTAGGATCTATTGCAAGGCACATACCAACTCCCATGTTATATGTATTGTACATCATATGCTCATCTATATCGCCCTTCTTTGCAAGGAGCTTGAATATAGCAGGCACTTCATATGAGTCCTTCTTCACCTGCGCACGAGCTCCGTCCGGAAGCATTCTTGGAATGTTCTCATAGAAACCGCCGCCTGTGATATGGCTGCAACCCTTAATCATTACACCGGCATCCTTTACTGCCTTTAATGCTTTTACATAAATTCTTGTCGGAGCAAGAAGTGCTTCGCCAAGTGTTGTTCCAAGTTCATCATAATATGTATCCAGAGATTCCTTTGTCATCTCAAATACTTTACGAACCAGTGAAAAACCATTGCTGTGTACACCGCTTGAAGCGATACCGATCAATGTATCTCCGGCTTTGATATTCTCTCCTGTGATAAGTTCATCCTTCTCTACGACACCAACAGCAAATCCTGCAAGGTCATACTCATTCTCCGGCATAAGTCCCGGATGCTCTGCTGTCTCGCCGCCAACTAAAGCTGCGCCGGACTGGTTACAGCCTTCTGCAACACCACTTACGATCGTAGCGATCTTTTCCGGATAATTCTTACCACATGCTATATAATCCAGGAAGAAAAGAGGTTCTCCACCAGAACATGCAATATCATTCACACACATAGCCACAGCATCGATTCCGATCGTATCGTGCTTATCCATGATATATGCAAGCTGTACTTTTGTACCGCATCCATCTGTTCCAGACAGTAATACAGGCTCTTTCATCTCTTTGATCTTTGCAAGACTGAACGCACCAGCAAAACCTCCGATACCACCTAATACCTCTGGTCTCATGGTTGTCTTGATGTGCTTCTTCATAAGTTCTACTGACTTATATCCTGCCTCAATATCAACGCCGGCATTCTTGTAATCCATTGTAAAATCCTCCTGTTTTATCCATTATAAAGTGCATTTTCATGCCAATTGATTCTTATAAATTATACGGGATTAATTTCTGTTTGTAAAGAAGCCATTCTCACAAATATACCAGCCCAAAACAGGTCTCTGTTCGGCACAATTTTATTCGTCAGCAAAGCGTGTTTCTTTTTTTTGAAAAATACTATATAAATATCAAATATAATTTGATAATGATTCCCATTTATGGTAATATAACGTTATATGCAGAGTAACTGTTTTTTTCGTTAACAAGAGGTAGTTGTATGACAAATAATAGATTAAACATCGGATTATTCATATGTCATCTCGACAATGAATATGCAAATGAAATATGTAAAGGAGCTGAATACGCAGCGAAAGAGCTAGACGTGAATCTTATCGTCTTTCCGGGCATGTTTTTAAATGCTTCATTTAACGATCCTGAAAACGAAATTTATGATTATCAGTACAACTCTGTTTTTTATTATGCTAAAAAAGAAAATCTGGATGCCCTGATCGTGTCCGTTGGCACGATCGCATCTTTTATATCACAAAAAAGTATTGAAGCATTTTTGGATACTTTTAAAGATATTCCGATCCTTACTCTGGAATCTAAGGTTTCAGGTTATCCTTGTTTACAGACCGACAGTACTGCCGGTCTTCGAGATGCCATCGAACATCTGATTATTCATCACAACCGAAAGCATATCTGTTTTGTTGCCGGAAGAAAGACAAATGAAGATGCTCTGGAACGTTTGAATGTATACCGAACTACAATGAAAGCTCACAACATACCGGTCACCGAAGATATGATCGTATACGGTGATTATTCTGAATACAGTCGTGAGATTGTCGGCAAACTGCTTGATGATAATCCGGATGCTGATGCAATTATTTTCTCTAACGATCAGATGGCTATCGGCGGCTATCAGGAATTGAAAAGCCGTAACATCCGAATCGGAGCTGATATCAGTGTAATCGGTTTTGACAACTCTCCCGGTTCCGTAACTATGGTTCCACCCCTTACAACCGTAAACGCAAACACCCCTGCATTGGGCTATCGTGCCGTTGGCAAGATAATTCAAGATATTAAGGCAGGCGAATTCTGTTCTTCTGTCTTGGATTCCCACTTTGTAAAACGATTATCATGTGGGTGCAGTCTGCATGAAAATACCGAACATATGCCGATTGACAATTTCTCTACTGTAACAGATATTCTGGAATACTGTGATGATTCTATTTTAGGCAACATTAAAAACAGCTTTTTTGGTACGATTGTTCTTGATCAGATCAACAGCATCTGGAAGGATATAATAGAAATTGCTGTTTTACCAAAGGCAAAACCATATCCAAAGAATCTGATTGTAGACAAACTGATGTCATTATTGTCATCTCCTGTCACAAGTTTCTTTTCAGTAACCAATATTGCATTTTCATTCCGTTGTTTTTCCGGTGTCATCATAGCATTAATCAACGATCCGGACAAACGGTCTGAATACTATCGGCTAAATTCTCATATTACAAGTGCTATCGCACAGTTTTTGTCAACTTCTTTGTACCAACAGGAACATGACAGCAAAACGGGATCATGGTCTTCAATCTATATTACAAGAGATACTCTTACATATGGAACCGATACAGCAAAAACCTTTTCATCTATGCTTGCTAAATTAAAAGACCTTGGATTTGCAGCATCTTATTTATATGCGTATGATGAACCCGTCGCCATTCAACCGGACGGAAGCTGGAAAACGCCGGATACTTTGTATCTTCAAGCTTTTTACAATCCAAAACATACAGCTGTTTTATCAGGTGAAACACGTCGTATTGCATCTACCGATATCTTTGACAATGAATATACCGGTTTTGAAGATAGATTTACCGCTGTTATTGTTCCTATTTTTACAAATGAACAACATCATGGTCTGTTTGTATGTAATACAGATGTAGATCACTTTGGACACATTTATACAACTTCTCTTCATCTTGGCGCTTCTTTTAAATATTTATCACTTTTAAAAGAACAGATCCAGACAAAAGAACAATTAGTAATGTCCTTAAATGAGATCCATGAAAAAAATGAGCTGTTAAATCATCTGTCTACCTCCGATGAACTGACCGGAGTCAATAACAGACGTGGATTAATGGAAAAAGTGGAATATCTGATCAATAAACCAGCCAATCATGGACGTAAGGCAATGCTATTGTTTGCAGACATGGACAGCTTAAAGATCGTAAACGATAAATTCGGACACAACGATGGAGATTTTGCTTTAAAGAATATTGCAAATATCCTGATGACAAGTTTCCGGGCGAGTGACATTGTCGGTCGAATCGGCGGTGATGAGTTTGTATGTTTTGCTTTCATTGATGATCTTGATTTTCCTAAGACTGTACAGGCAAGGATTCAGGAATTGTCCAATGAATTAAATGAAACCTGTGGCAAACCATATTATATCGAAATGAGTGTCGGTGTATCGGAATTTTCCTGCGATCCGAATATCAAGATTGAGGATCTGTTAAGCCAGGCAGACAGCGCACTGTATTCAAATAAACGATATAAGCGAATGTCTGTTTTAAAATAATAAAATACGATACGAATACTAACTTCTTTATAAAAGCACAGATAAACGCAGTGAAATAAAATAAACCATATAAATGATAGTTTCTCTCCCATGTTCAGGATGATGAATCCACTCTCATTTATATGGTTTATTTTTTATTTTGCCTCTTTAAACGGCTCATTTAACATCTCTGTTCCCGGAAGAACAAATCTGCCATTTTCGATAATGGCAACTTTGGTTCCATCTGCATGAACCGAATAAATGCCTCCGATCTCATCATATGGTATCGTAATATCGGTATGGCAGTTGAAATACGCCTTGCTGATATCCGTCTTTCGAAGGATCGAGCACTCATTATCCTTTGCAACGATTTCCTTGCCGTCTGGATTATGAAGGATATTTTCTTCGCTCCAGCTATAGCAGGTATCACCGACTGCAAAATGCGGTCCCATCTTCTCTACGATCAGTATCGGCAATTTATATACCATGTTATATTTATTTGCAAGTACATATGCGGTCGTATTCGTTCCGATCGCAAACTCTCCGATCGGCAGTGTATCCCGTCCGCCCAAAAGATTATCCTTTACAAATTTTACATTATCTTCTTCTCTGTCAAAGTTCTTACAGGTGTAAGTTTTGATCTTTCCATCTTCAAAGGTCAGCTTGAGATCAACATATTTCAGATCATTCAGATAGACCTCACTCACATTTAAAACTCCATGCGTTCCGGTAAGCTTCGGCGATGTAAAAACCTCGCCAAGAGGAATATTCACATCCGCCAGACAGTTCTCAAAATTTGTCTCTGTCTCCGGGCGCTCTAACACATGCATCGATACCTTCATATCAGTCTGATTACCATTCTGTCCAATCACATGTACCCATTCTGCCTGATCCAGCTCATCGATGATCATCTGGTGAACCGGACGGTATACATCACTTTCCAGATTGTTGATCCGGATGATCTGTTCAAATATTTCTTCATAATCATCTCCGATCTCCGGCATTGGATATGCGATGATCGTAAAGCTGTACTCATCCCCCGGTATATATTCATTCACGATCTGTGACAGTTCATTGGTATATTCCACACCAAGCTCCTGCTGCTTCTTGCTAAGCGTAAGCTGTCCCGGCTTGCTTACCGGTTCAAACGGTGTCTCACCAAAGATCTCGATACACGCCGGTCCTGCATATACAGACGCCTCATATCTGTATTTCTCATAAGCGCCACGCATTATCTCTAACTTTCGTTCCATCAGCTTACGATCAAGGAATAACGCCTGATCCATCTGATGATCGTAATCCATCTGCTTATTTACCGGAGTACCTACATAACCAATCCGGTTCATTCTGATCCGATTGATCCGGTTGGTATCATAACGGAAGCATAACGGTTCCAGCCCCATATCACGGAACTGGAGGATTGCAGCTTTTACGATGCGCTCCATACCAATCGAATACCGGATATTTACATGCTTCTTTTTTGACATATCAATTCCGGCCGCTACAAAGCCCTGTCGAAACCCTTCTGTATAAGTCCGGGCAATCGACGCCACTTTTTCTGATGACATCCTGCGAAGAAACGCTTCCGTTTCCAATTCATTCTTTCCGATGTATTCGCCATATTCATATAAATAGCTGTTATCTCCGTCTTCACATTTCATGACAATATCTGTCGCAAAGGAAAGAATCGGATCCATCTTCTCACGCACACGATAATCCATGAAGAACTCCGCATAATCATGTTCAAAATAATAAATGGCATCTTTTACTGCTTTAACAGATGGAAAATTCTCAAAGATCCCATATACCTCCACAAACAATTCAAACCATACAGTAAGGTCTACAACTCTTCCTTCAAATGCTGCCGCGATCAGTCCATGAAATTCATAACAAAGAAATGTCAGATAGTCAGCAAATAAATATTCCCGCTTGTCTATGTCTTCAATCTCGTTCTCTGCTATTTTCTCACCAAACATCTGTCTGGTGTATTCATAGTTGCAATAACTCGTTTCGTAATTTTCAGGCATAACATCCTGATAAAGTGCTGCATTTATCTGCTGTAATTCGCCCGCTGTACAGCTCTCCGAAATGGGCATCCCACTTTTTACCTTTTCGATCACTTTATCTAACTGCAGTAAAAATTCTCCAGTTCTTACAAAATAATCCCGATACCGCATGTCCACTGTTTCTTCTTTTGTGATCGAACGGATCCGCTCAACCATCAGTTCGTAACGATCTTCGATATCTTCATATTCTGCTGTTATATCCTTATAATATGTCATTTATTGTCTCCCTTTATGTTTCCAAGTTGAATGTTCTTCCGGAACACCTCATCAATCACCTGATATAACGTCTCTGATCCCTCTGGTGTCCGCTTGTTTCTACCATACACCTGGTTCTCGAAAACGCCATGCTCTTTCCAGCTTTTTCCTCCAACGGCATCACTTAACATAACCGGCGCCAGATTATCCATTACATGTGCAAATTTGGCTTCCGGCGTCTGATACTCCTCAAATTCATCCCAGAGTCCACGAAGCTTCTTCGCCTGATCTTCCGGCAGGATATTAAATATCCGGTCAGCAGCCTTTAATTCCCGTTCTCTTTTTGTTGCATTTGCATTTTTATCATATGCATATGTATCACCTGCATCTATCTCGATCAGATCATGAACCAGCAGCATGGAAACCACTCTTAATACGTCAACCGGTTCATTTGAATATTCCGCCAGTAAGATTGCCATAAGTGCAATATGCCAGGAATGTTCTGCATCATCTTCTTTTCTGATTCCATCTGTCAGATACGTCTGTCTGACTACAAATTTGCTCTTGTCAACCTCCAGTATAAAATCCAGTTGTTTCTTCAGTCTCTCATCCACACTCTTATATTCCCTTCATAAAAAAGATGCCTGATATAATAAAAACTATGATATTCAGATAAACCGCCATTTTCTTAGATGTAACCCCACCTTCTTCTGCATGATACCCGATCACGCCGAATACAATTCCGGTAAATGCCATCAAAAATGCACTGATCATCAATACCCCATAGATACGTTCTACCGTACCTCTTGATATAATGGATTTGATCACGGAAAGTATTATAAAGATTCCGCCCAAAATTCCCAATATATATGAAATGATCGTATCTCCTGAACTTCCGGGTGGAGAAACCCTGAAATCACTGTTTTTCAATCTTTTTTCTCCTTTTTCTGTCAAATCGTGCCAGAATATAATATATGATATATCCAAGCATGCCGCCAAAGGTATTCATGATAATATCATCAACATCAAACACCCCAAGTTTTGTTATCAACTGTACCAGTTCAATACTTAACGAAAACGCAAATGCCGCCAGAGTCGCTGTAAAAAATCCGGTCTTTTTACCTCTGACCCAACGGATCAACATTCCAAATGGTACAAAAGCAAGAACATTTCCAACCAGATTCAACATCACGCTTGTGTTCGTCATATAACTTCTGTACTTTACGAAACGCTTAATCTCGAGAAACGGTGTCAGATTGTACCGCATCTCTTCATATCCATGTCCCCTTCCAAACATATCGCTGAATATCAGGAAATAAACAATGGATATACTGTATAAAATGAATAGCACCAGGCATAACACCCGCAGCTTTTTCTTATTTTCTATGCTCAACGCCAGCCTCCAGGTTAATATTATTTCCTCATTTTTATTAACTGGGTAAGAAGTCTGTCTGCACACTCCTCTTTACTCATCTGTGGCAATTCAATATCTTCATCCTGTGTGATCAATGTCAGCACATTGGTATCTGTTCCAAATCCAGCTCCCGCTGTCTTTAAGTTATTTGCTGCGACTATATCGATCTTCTTCTTTTCCAGTTTCTTTCTGGAATTCTCCAGCAGATTCTGTGTCTCCATCGAAAATCCGCATATAATCTGTCTGGCAAGTCTGCTGTCCCCATCTGTCTTTCTTGCCTCTTCTCTCTGCATTCCAAGTAATGCAAGAATATCTTTTGTTCTTGTAAGTGGAATGCTCATATCAGCATCCGATTTCTTGATCTTGTTATCTGATACTTCTGCCGGTTTGTAATCTGCAACGGCGGCAGCCTTGATAATGATATCCTGATCTGCACTGGCAGCCGTTACTGCTTCATACATATCCTGTGCAGAGGTAACCGGCACTACTGTTACGAATTCTGGCGGCGTGATCGCTACCTTTCCTGTTACAAGTGTCACATCCGCCCCACGAAGCATCGCCTGTCTGGCGATCGCATATCCCATTTTACCGGTTGAATGGTTGGAAATAAAGCGAACTGGGTCGATTGCTTCCATCGTAGGACCTGCGGTAACAAGTACTTTTATTCCCTGCATATCCTTCTCTGCTGCAATATACTTTAATATATAATCAACTAACAACTGTTCATTCGGAAGCTTCCCCTTGCCTGTATCTCCACAGGCAAGGTATCCGCTTGCCGACTCTATGATCTCATAGCCGTAGGACTGTAATTTCCTGATGTTATCCTGAACGATCGGATTCTCTAACATATTCGTGTTCATTGCAGGTGCGATCAGTTTCGGACATTTTGCTGCCATGATCGTAGTACTCAACATATCATCTGCAATGCCGCCTGCAATCTTCCCAATAATATTTGCCGATGCAGGAGCAACCATAAAGATATCTGCCCGTTTTGCAAGTGCAACGTGTTCTACGTTAAACTGAAAATTACGGTCAAAGGTATCCACCAGACACTTATTTCCTGTTAAGGTCTCAAATGTGATCGGATTGATAAAATTGGTCGCATTTTCTGTCATGATGACATTTACATCTGCATGCAGTTTTACAAGCATACTGGCAACATTTGCCATCTTATATGCTGCTATACTTCCTGTTACACCTAAAACAACGGTCTTATTCTTTAACATCATTTTCTCCATTCTGCATCGTATCATTGAAAATCATTCTGTCCGGAACGAATGCTGATCCGGCTGTTATTTGTTCATATCAAGGATAAAGTTATCGATCAATCTTGCCTTGCCAAATCTGACTGCCATAGCACAAAGGACATGTCCCTCTACTATATCGATTGACTTCATGGTATCCATATCCACCATCTCAACATAATCAATATCTGCAAGTGGCTCTGATCCGATCAGGTCTTTCATTGCTGCTACAATCTTCTTCGCATCTCGCTCACCATCTTCGATCATTTTCTGTCCAAGCTTAACTGACTTGCTCAGTACAACTGCTGCCTGACGTTCTTCCGGCTTCAGATAAATATTTCTGGAACTCTTGGCAAGACCATCTGCCTCACGGATGATCGGACATCCAACAATCTCAATATCCATGTTCAGATCTGTAACCATACGCATGATGATCGCAAGCTGCTGTGCATCCTTCTGACCAAAATAAGCACGATCCGGCTGAACGATATTGAACAATTTATTTACAACTGTACATACACCTTTGAAATGTACCGGACGAGTCAGTCCGCATAATGCATCCGGAAGCCCTGTCATATTGACATAAGAACAAAATCCCGGCTTATACATTTCTTCCGGTTCCGGATGAAAAATCACATCTGCACCTGTTGTCTCGCATAACTTTGCATCTGCATCAAGATCTCTTGGATAACTCTCCAGATCCTCTGTTGGTCCAAACTGCATCGGATTGACAAATACAGATACAACGGTTCTGTCATTCTGTTCTACGGATTTCCTGATCAGACTCTGATGTCCCTCATGGAGATATCCCATTGTTGGTACAAGTCCAACACTTAAGCCTTCTTTCTTCCATGCCTTAACCTGACTTCTTACTTCATCTACTGTTTTTAAAATCTTCATTTCTGATTTCCAGTCCTTTCCTGATCCTGTCTCCCGGTTTTTACCGGTTCAGGCAGCTTCTATCTCTTAGTATAATTTATCGATTACTTCATCATCAATTTTGTAGCAGTGTTCTTCTGCCGGAAATGTTCCATCGTCAATCTCTGCTATATAAGTCTTTACTGCTTCACGAATCACGTCTCCTGCATTAGCAAAATGCTTTACAAACTTCGGCTTGAAATCACTGAACATGCCAAGCATATCGTAAATTACAAGAACCTGTCCGTCGCATCCTGCTCCTGCTCCGATTCCGATCGTAGGAATGTTGATGCTCTCTGTTACAAGCTTTGCAAGCTTTGCAGGGACACACTCCAGCACCAGTAAAAACGCACCTGCTTCTTCTACTGCCTTGGCATCCTCGATCAGCTTCTTAGCTGCTGCTTCTGTCTTACCCTGAACCTTAAAGCCACCAAAAGTATTGATCGACTGCGGAGTCAGTCCCAGATGTGCAACAACAGGGATTCCTGCTGATACGATTGCTTTAATCTGTGGACAGACTTCTTTACCACCTTCTAACTTTACAGCTCCGGCTCTGCCTTCCTTCATCAGACGACCTGCATTTACGACTGCGTCATATACACTGGTCTGATAGGACATAAATGGAAGATCGGTTACAACCAGTGCATTCTTGGCTCCTCTTGCAACGGCTGCGCTATGATGGATCATGTCTTCTACGGTTACAGAGATCGTATCCTCATATCCAAGGATTACATTTCCGAGGGAATCACCGACAAGAATCGTGTTGACTCCTGCTTCATCCAATAATCTTGCTGTCGTATAATCATACGCTGTCAGCATAGAAATCTTATGCCCGGAATTCTTCATCTGCATAATTGATGTTGTTGTGTTCTTCATACGTCTTATTCTCCTATTCTGAAATCATTTCATTTTTTGTTCATTTCAAAATCCAGCATTGCCATAACTTACTGCTTTCCCTGCCATCGTTCCCGGCATTGCAGTATTCCCATTTCTCATTCCTGTCCTGAAAGAATTTTCTTCATCTCAGAATAATCACGGTTGGGATATTTCTGCTCTGCTAAAGCAAGTACAGCTCCTGATACGCTGATATAAATATGTTTCTCATTTGCATCAAGAACATTCAGATGTTTCTTTACTGTCGTTGTGTCATTTCTCTCGATTGGTCCGGTCAGACCTGCCACTGGGCCATCTTCTGCTATATGCGATGCATTTCCCATAAATAACGGAACAAGTGCCTGCTCTGCCTGTTTCTCTTCAAATCCGCAGTCTTCCAGTAATGAAACTGCCGATCCATACAGACCATTCACCAGATTGCTGGCAAATACTGCAGCCGCATGATATTTTGTTTTATTTTCTGTTGAGAGAAGCACACAGTCATTTCCTAAAAGACGAATAAAGCGGCAAAGTTTATTTCCCCACTCTTCAGCACCTTCCACGGTAAAAAAACATTTCTGCATTTCCCTGTAGGATTTTGTCGTTGAACTGATTGCATACATAGGATGAATCGAATAACCAAAGGCTCCTGCCTCTGTTACACCTGAAAAAATATTAGATGTCATCGCACCACTACAATGACAGATCAGTTTGCCCTTGATATCAAAGGCTTTTATGCTGTCCCATACTGCTTCTATCCTTCCATCCGGAACGGTAAGCATCAGGACGTCACTTGCGCAAACGATCTTCTTCAAATCATCAAATGCTTCGGTATTGGTAAATGCTGCAGCTTCTTTTGCACTCTCCACCTGTCTGCTGTAATATCCGGATACGGTTACTGTCTCCGGAAGGTTCTTTTGTATCTCTTCTTTATTCAGCTTCTGTTCAAGATACTTTCCAAGTGTAAAGCCTACTTTGCCTGCACCGATAAATCCAATCCTCATATGATCACCTGCTATCGCCTGTTCTATCTGTGGTGTACAATCAGGTATAGTTTCTTTCGAATACCATCCGCCATTTACAATACCATTTACAAGGTAAAAAGTAAAGCAGGAGAACCTGAATTTATCATCATTTTTTCTCCTGCTTTTCTTATGTTTTTCCCATACAGATCATAGATCCATATCGGAAATCATCATTTTTATAATACATAAAAATTAGTTATATTTTGCACTTACCTCTGCATTCGCCTTCATGGCTGCAGCTTCCATGGACTCACGCTCTGCCAAAAGTTTCTTTCTTACTTCTGCATTGCTGTTTCCTATGATCTGAAGTGCCAGATATGCTGCATTCTTGCTTCCGTTTATTGCTACAGTTGCTACAGGGATACCGGATGGCATCTGAACGATAGAAAGAAGTGCATCCATTCCATCTAATACAGAACCGGAAATTGGTACTCCGATAACCGGGATCACTGTCTGGCTTGCTACAACACCCGGAAGTGCTGCTGCCATACCTGCGGCAGCAATGATAACCTGTGTTCCATTATTATTTGCTTCTTCAATAAAATCTGAAAGTCCTGCATGTGCTCTGTGTGCAGACAGACATCTTACATCAACTGCTACTCCATACTCCTTTAAAATGCCGATTGCAGGCTCAACCTTTGGCAGGTCACTTGTTGATCCCATAATGATCGCTACTCTCATGTTTTTATCCTTCTTTCTTCCTTTTTATGTGTCATATCCCTGTGTCATACATGGCTCCATGCATGACGCAATGGTATTTTACTTACTGTTCAGATACTGATCGATAATCTCACTTGCCCCTTCATAATCCATGGCATCCACCGTCATCTTCAGTGCATTTAAGAACTCAATATCAGCATCATTATACTCGTATCGGTCGATTTCTGCCAGTATTTCTTTTACAGCTCCAACATCGGCATCCCGTAAAAATGTACGCATATCTTTGAGCTGTCCACGATCCACTGCATCCCTGACTGTCTTTTCCTGCTGTTCAACCGGATTGATCTTCGCCAGATAGAGTCCGATATCCTTAAACATACGCTTCAGCATGGATACAAATTCATGCGTATTTTCCTTTGCATACTGCATATTTCCTATATTGATCGCCGACTCCAGATTTGCAGCTTTCCGTTCGATGCTGTATGCGCCGATATTTCCACTGCTGCTCTTGATATCATGAATGATATTCCGATACCGTCTGACATCATCATCAATATATTCTTCCAGACGATCTACATCCGGCTCATAGTCTTCCTTGAATGCCGCAATAAAACGGTTAAAGGTATCAAAATTGCCTCCGATCATCTTCAATGCATTTTCAACTACAATGCTGTTCTCCAGAATATAAACATCATCCTTAAATCTGGATTCGCTGATATACTGTCTGATATTGCTTGTCTTTTCCTTGATCTTGTCCTCCGGAAGGAACAGACGGAAAATCCCTTCGATTCCATCCATTTCCAATGGTTTTACAAGTACGTCACTGAAGCCCTGCTTTATGATCTCATCTCTGCTGCTGTCTATATTGTTTTCTGAAAGTGCAATGATCGGAACCCGTTTGTATTCTTCTCCATCCAGGCTCCGGATCTCACGGACGGTATCTGCACCATCCATAACCGGCATGACTGTATCAATGAAGATCATATCATATGGAGTTACCATAACCTTGTCAATCGCTTCGAATCCGGATGAAGCAGTATCACAGATCAGCTCATAGGAATCAAATATAACCTTCTGGATCTGTATACTGACATCAGAATCGTCCACAAGAAGGATCCTGACATCCGGAAGCCAGATTCTTGAATTCGAATTACGGAATGCCTGCTCCCGTCGTTTGCTTACATTATAATTAACATAGCTGTAATCAAATACCTGCTGTATAATGGAGAAGCGTATCGTGGTTCCTGCTCCATAGGTACTGTCAACCTCCGGGGTTCCACCCATACTCTCGATCAACTGTCTTGCGATTGCCAGTCCGATACTGATATCAAAATTACCGATATCAGTTCTGTCATAAGAATCGTCCAGATCAAAGAAACTGTCCAGACGTTCTTCCTTTACTCCGGTTCCGGTATCTGATATCACGATATCCAGATAAATGCTGTCCGGTCTGTCGCACTCTTCCGGAGCGATCTTTCTCCAGTCCACTTCAATGCTGATCGAACCTTCTTTGGTTGTCTTTGCCGCCCTCTGATACAGATTCATCAGGATCTCCTTCACCTTATCACGATCACCGATCAGACCATTTGGTATATCATCCTCAATGCTTACCTTTAAGGCAACCAGATCCCGGTTGATCATTTCCTTAAACTGAACCGCAAGCTCCTCGATCATATCTGAAACCGCATATTCCTTCTCCTGCAATTCCAGTGTTCCATCCTGTAAATTCGATAGTCTGGAAATTCCATCAATTATACCAAGGATCTCGTAGCTGGAACCATATACCGTGGATAACTGTTTTACCTCTTCTTCCGTTTTTGCCTCATCATTCCGCAAAAGCATCTCGCTGATCGCAAGGATCGAATTTAACGGTACACGGATCTCATGATTCAGATAGTTCACATAATCGTTCTTTGCACGGTTAGAACGCTCTGCCTGTTCATTTTTCTTGCTGAGTTCTTCTACCTGCTCCGTCTTTTTGCCAAGCAGATGCATCACATACCGGGCTACAAATATCACTGCCACGCAGATTGCTATGATCAATACCACAATCAGAACTCTGGAAAATGGAGTCTCCCAGAATTTCAACTGTTTTACAATAACAAAAGACAGCGGTTCTTCACAGGCAACACCATCAGAATTCTCTGCCGAAAGCACAAATGTATAATTTCCGCCCTCCAGATTTGTATACTCTGCTTCCAGATTATCCGTACCCGAAACAACACGGTCTTTATCGTCAAATCCATCAAGATAATATTTTACCTGAATATCCCCACGATTTACATAACTCAGAACAGAGAACTTGATCACGATTCGGTTCGTATCACCCGGAACGGTCATCTTACCATCCAGATCCGAGAACGCATACTCTTTATCATCTATCGTAACAGAAGCTATCCGTACCTTCGGTGGAACTTCATTTGTAAATACCTGATTCTGATCCAGCATACTGAAGCCGGTATCACAACAAACATAGACAACTCCATCTTCACTGATATAATTCGTTGAATTATCCGTAATATCAGAGATCAGTCCATCATTTTTCGTATATATCTCGCATTTCGGATCTGCCGAGCTCAACAGATCTCCTTCGTAATATTTCTGGATGCCACGGGAACCGAAGATCCAGAGGTCTCCTGCCTGATCCAGTATCAGATTTGCCACAGAATTCGATGGATCAACTGCACTGATCTGACGGATCACGCCCTCCTGATAATAAAGTCCATTATCTGTTCCGATCCAGATACCATTACTTCCACCAACAATGGAAGAAACAACATTCGAATTCAGTCCCTCTGACATAGATATCTTTTTCAGATTAGATTCCATGTCTATCGTATAAAGACCGGAACCATTGGACCCTGCATATAAGGTTCCATCCTCCGCCTGATACAGGGATATGATATCTGCATTTTCCATACCGGAAAATCTGCCGTAGCTGACTGTTACCTGTTCATCCTTCAATATGGAAATACCGCTCTCGGTTCCGATCGCCATACTGCCATCCTTTAATTCAATGATACAGTTGACAGCATTACTGGTCAACAACGCGCCACTCTTATTATAGAATTTGTATTTACCCTTACTGTTCACCTTGATAACACCATAAATTCGGTAGGAACAGATCCACAGATTATTCTTTGAATCCACACAGAAATCACGGATACTTTTTCCATTTAACATTGTGACAAGATCAGAGTCACGGTCAAGAGTTCCGTCTGCATTTATGATCCGCAGGCCATCATCTGTACCGATATATAACTTTCCGCAATACTCCGTAATGCAGTTGACGATTGTCTCATCCAGACCATATTTCATGCTTCCATTCTGGAATTTGCTTCTGGATAACAGCATCAGTCCTTTTCGATATGAGGTCATCCAGTAGTTCCCTTCAAAATCCTGGATTATGTCACTCATCGACTCATTAAATTCCAGACCGGTGACATACTTCATTTTTTTATTTTTGTTGATATAACCAACACCATCATCCGCAAGAACCCACAATTTATTATCAATCCGCTGGATCTTATTGATACCACTCAGTGCCGCTGTTGATAATAATTCAAAATCTTTGTTCGTCGTAAGATGTATAATTGTATGACCTACCGTACCAATATACCGTTCCCCATTCTCATCTACAAAAAGGCTGTTCAGATCTTCTTCTGTGTATTCCATCTTACTGATCTTGCTTACGATCTGATCATCCTTGATATTTACGATCGTATCGTTATTCACGATCGCATATACATAAGAACGATATCCACTGATCGCTGTTACATCCGGTGCAACAACATCATCATCCGCAACCAGCGTCATTTCACCGGATTCGTAATAATAAATACCGGATGAAGTAGCAAGCCATATTTTTCCTTCTTCATCTTCATACAGTCCACGGACGGTCGTAATCTCATCCTCTGTTGAATTCGATATACGATTAAAGCATCCGTCTTTGTAAATAAATAAGCCATAGTTTTCCGTTCCTACATACAGATCCCCATTCGATGCCGCAAGAATACTGTTGATCATATAGGAACTGCTGTCGCTGTCTTCTCCCAGTGAAAATTTCCGAAACTGACTTCCATCATAACGGTACAGTCCGCTGTCCGTGCCGACCCATATGTATCCACTGGCAGACTGGCTGATGCAGTTTGCTTCCCCACTTTCAAAACCGTCATCTTCTGTGTACTTGGTCTGACTGTAATCTGATGTAAAATTCTCCTGTGCAAACACAGCAAGCCGTGGTGAAAAAAGTATCATCACGGCTACTGCTATTAATATGATCATTCTGATTTTTGAATGTAACTGCTTCATAGTTTTCTTATGCACCTAATAAAAATGCTACATATCCTTTTTTAGTTTCATAAATATCTGCTTTGGAAGTGATCTCCCATGGAGCATGCATGTTTAATACGGCCACACCACAGTCCACAACTTCCATTCCATATAATGATAAAATATAAGCGATCGTACCGCCACCGCCAACATCTACTTTACCAAGCTCTGCAGTCTGATAGTATACTCCGGCATCATCCATTACCTTACGAATAGCTGCAAGATACTCTGCATTTGCATCATTGGAACCGGATTTGCCTCTTGCTCCTGTAAACTTGTTAAATACCATACCTTCACCAAAGATAGCCGCATTCTTCTTGTCAAATGCACTTGCAAAGGTTGGATCATAACCTGCAGATACGTCAGAGGATAACATTCTGGAGGATGCCAGACATCTTCTGAGGGCCAGTTCATTATAACAACCCATCGCATTCATGATCTCAGCAACTGTATTCTCAAAGAAATGAGACTGCATTCCGGTTGCACCCACGCTTCCGATCTCCTCTTTATCTGTCAACAGACAACAGGTCGTCTTTTCTACATCTTCTGCCTCCAGCATCGCAACCATAGATGTATATGCACATACCCTGTCATCCTGTCCGTATGCCATGATCATACTCTCATCAATTCCGCAGTTTCTTGCCTTTCCTGCCGGAACGATCTCAAGCTCTGCTGAAATGAAATCTTCTTCCTTTATTCCATATTTCTTCTTCAGAAGTGCAAGCACCTGTTCCTTTACGGCTTCTTTCTCTTTTCCCTTTAATGGCTTGCTCGCAAATAAAATATCCAGTTCTTCTCCCTCGATAACTTTATTTGCCTTTTTTTCCATCTGAGCACCGGCAAGATGGATCAGCAGATCGGTAACACAAAATACCGGATCATTCTTGTCTTCCCCAATGTTTACTTCTACAACTTCTCCGTCTGTCTTAGCAACTACACCATGAATAGCAAGTGGTAAGGTTACCCACTGATACTTCTTGATTCCTCCATAATAATGCGTATCCAGATAAGCAAATCCCTCTTTCTCGTATAATGGAATCTGTTTGATATCCATACGTGGGGAATCGATATGTGCGCCAAGAATGTTCATACCCTTTTCGATATCCTTCTTACCGATATTGAACAGCGCTACGGTCTTATTCATCCATACCGCATATACCTTTGAACCTTTTGTCAGCTTCTTTCCTTCTTTGATTACATCCTGAATATCTTCATATCCGGCTTTCTTTACCTGTTTTACGATCTCTTTTACACATTCCCGCTCCGTCTTTCCTGTATCCAGGAATTCACGGTAGGATTTACATAATTTTTCCAGCTTTGCAAGTTCTTCCTTGTCATAACTGTTCCATGCATTTTTATCTTTCATTTTTATGCCTCCTAAACATATAAGTCATTGCTTATACTCTTTTTTATATATATAATGGCACTTCTGCGGATCCTGTATGTCACAAGTCCGAGAATTACCAGATAGATTGCAAAGATCATAAAAGAATCCATCTTTGTAAACTTAAATAAACAAAAACCGACTCCACAAAGGATCATGGATACCAGAATAGCAATCGCCATATTAAAGAATGCATTCAGATTGCCCCTGAGCGCTCCGTATTCATCTTCCCATTTCAGCTTCGGATGTGTTGCATCCAGCCAGAGTCCGATATAGGTGCAGCATACAACCGATAAGAACCCGATCACAATAAAGTAAATGGCCAAAGGCACATTGATATGCATACAGATGCACAACACAATGATCGTTACTGCAACTGTGATGCCGCTGTATACCAGACTGACACCTGCCTTGATCCCAATCTGCGTCCGATAGCTGACCGGTGCATATTTGATAAAGCTGAAATGATCTCCCTCTCTTGTAAACGAGGTCGATGCAATACTGTTCATTGCTGTTGCAAAGAAGGAAATGATCAGTACCAGCAATAATACGATCAGATCGGATGCTACAAAACCTTTGGAAAGCAGCTTCTCAAATGAAGTCATAAAGTTCTTCGTCGCAGGCAGAACAAACAATGCCACCGCAAGAACCGGCCATATAATATTTACCATTACACAATATTTGCGATATGCCGGTGTCCGGTATAGTATCTTACATTCCTTCAGGAAATATGCTTTGCAAATACTTTTTTTCGCATAAGCTGCATCAGAAACCACATCTTCTTTCTTCTCTGCTGTTCCGACAGATGAAACCAGATATACGCCACGCAGATACAGCTTGCTTCCAAGGAAAAACAACAGACCTGCCATAACCGCATTTAACAGGATGAACAGCAGGGAATATGCAATGTTGTTCGTTTCAAGTGCTTTTAAGAATACAGGAACCGTAAAGAATATCTTTCCCATGATTGCTGTAAACATATTGTTATGATTCATCAGACCATCAATATAATTGTTAATATTGATGCTGTCCATCTGAATAAACGATAATAAAAAGAGTCCAAGGAAAATAACGGTTACCAGTCCTGTCATGGCATCCACATTCCGAAACAGTTTTATCCGGCTTAAAAACGCCATACAAAGTAAGGCAAAAATTCCGCAATATACAAGTGGAAGGATCGGAAGCATCACTACTCCGACTAATGCCGTCAGTGCAGATACCGGCTTAAATCCGACAGCTATAAAGTAACCTACAAAGCCGCTGAATAAAACCATAAACTCCATAACACTCTCTGCAATATATGCATTTACAAATTTGGCTGCTACGATCTCACCCGGCTTTACCGGAAGCGGAAGCAGATGATCCAGATCCGATGAAAAAAACAGTACATTAAACAGTACCATCACCGAAAAGATCATGCCAAATACGGACATCAACTGTATGATCAGTTCTACGCCTTCCGTCATTCCTCCTGCTTCTATCAGTGCTTCTGTCATAATATATACAATAAATCCAACAACCAGACAACAGGGAACCATGATACAGAACATGGCAAGTGAACCAAGTGTCTTATATGCCTTCGCTTTTTCTCCGGTGTCCGGCATCGTCATCTCTGTATCCTTTGCCATTACTCTGGTCAAATACAAAAAATTCTTCATAAGCACTCTATTCCTCATGTGTCATTTCTATAAATATATCTTCCAGTGACTTATTCTTATGTGCGGCAACCAGATCATCCAGCGTTCCCTGATAGATATCATGACCTTTCTTGATCATGATGATATTATCACACAATTTCTCTGCAACTTCCAGAACATGCGTTGAGAAAAATACGCAGTTACCTTCATCCGCATGCTCCCGCATCATCTTCTTTAATTCATATGCCGCATTCGGATCCAATCCGGTCATCGGTTCATCTAAGATCCAGACCGGTGGTTTATGTACTAATGCGCCTATTACCATCATTTTCTGGCGCATACCATGCGAATAGCTGACCATTTGTTTATTTAAGCTGTCTTCCATACCAAAACGCCCAGCCATTTCCTCTAACCGCTTCTTACGGTCAGTCTCTGATACACCATAAATATCTGCAATGAAATTTACATATTCCAGTCCTGTTAACCGTAAAAAGATATCAGGATTATCTGCAATATATCCAATCGACTGTTTTGCCTCAAGCGGCTCTTTCCGGATATCATGACCATTGATCTGAACGCTGCCCTCTGTCGGTTTTAAAATACCGGTCAGCATCTTGATCGTTGTTGTCTTCCCCGCACCATTCTGCCCTACGAATCCGACGATCTCACCTTTCTTAATATGAAAGCTTAAATTGTTTACGGACACAAAATCTTTACCGTAAATTTTCTTTAAGTTATTGGCTATTATCATTCTTTATCTTCTCCCGGTTCTTATCTGTCACACCATCGTTTCTATCTGGTCTGTTATTTATCAAAATACTTCTTTCCATTTGGTTTTAATTATACCAAGCCCCTAATCTCTTTACAATATAAATATACCAAAGGCAGCCTGAAAATACTCTGCATAGTAACAGGCTGCCATCTTCTTTATATGATTGTCCGCGGACATTTTACTGTTTATAAGTTGATACTGTCATCAAAATGAAAGGCATAGATGATCTTCTCTGTTACCATTCTTCCGGTAAGCTGATGTATCGTCTTTGCATACATATCAAGCTGTACATGATAACGGCTGACCAAATCCGATATCTGATCCACCCGGTCTGTCTTGTAGTCCATTAAAACCACCTGATCTCCTTCCAGAAAATAGGCATCGATCACTCCCTGAACTACGACCATATCCTTGCTGTCTTTATACTCCGGTGATATATCTTCCGGCTTCATGCCGATATAAAACTGCTGCTCCCGGTATAAGGTATGGTTCTTCTGTGCTTCTGCCATACGGATTCCGAGTGGGCTGTTGACCATGTTATAAATCTTATCTGCACGAACATGCTCTCTGTACCGTTCTTCCAGATATCCATGATCAAAAAATGACCGGATCTGCTCTCTGATCTCATCCATGCTGTTTCTTGTAAAATCAATAAGCTCCATGATCTTATGGATCACAGTACCCATCTCATTTCCTTTTACAGGCTCCTCCTTCATGCGGGAATGAAGCACCGGTATTGTAAGCTCTGCTTCTGTCACAGGCGGCTGATACAGGTCAGATCCCGGATTCTCCTCTCCGCGGTGTGCAAGTCGTTTGATCTCTGTAACGGACATCTTATTTTTTACTGCCTGCTCTGTTTTATATGGGTAGGTATAATCTAAAAGTTCCTTATACTTTTCATATAACTGCAGTTCATCCTCTGTCTGTACAGCTTTTTTTTCTGACATATCTATATTTGTCCCGGCAAGTATCCGATTCTGATAGCCGGTCTTTGCAAGTACCCATGTTGCATAAGTATCCTTTCTGCATACAATATCTTCTGATACGATATGCATAGATAACGCCGATAAGATCCAGTCCATAAAACAGCCGGCTTCCATTCTGGTGATATATGGAAGCTCCATCTGCATCTGTCCGGACGCTTCAATAAGAAAATCAGTCTGCAGCGGATAATCAAAGACTGCCTTTTCCGCTCCGGGGTCTTTTACCGCCGCTGTCATATATAACTTCTCTTTTGCTCTTGACAGGGCAACATATAAGATACGGATCTCCTCCGCCAGCTTCTCTGCATTCATGACACTGAGCATGGCCGCTCTTGCAAATGTTTTCTTCTTCGCACGGTTCTTCCGGTCAATCGCATAACCTGCCAGATAGCTGTCTGCATTTACCGTCACCGGAGATAAGGCATCCAGATTCGAAAAACGATTTGCCAGTCCACTGACAAATACAACCGGAAATTCCAGTCCCTTGCTCTTATGCATCGTCATCATCACAACAGAATCATCATCATCTCCAAGCACTGACGCTTCTGCAAAATCCAGATCATTCGTCTTCAGCCGGTCCATGTAACGCAGGAAATTAAACAATCCACGAAAACTGCTGTCCTCATAGGTATCCGCTTTCTGGATCAGCATATCGATATTTGCCTGTCTTCGTTTTCCCGACTGCATCGCGCCAACAAACCAATAATATCCGGTCTGCTCCAATATCGAATGAAGCAGTTCACTGATACTCATATAGTTTTTATCTGCCTTCCAGCTATCCAGCATACGAAGGAACTGTCGAAGCTCCTCTGAAGCTTCTGAGTCCGGCTTTTCTGCATAATAACAGACCTTCTGATAAAAACTCGCCGTCCGAGCCAGATTCTTCTCATGATCCTTGAAGTCCCGGTCATAGATACCTACAATCTCTGCAAGCTCCTGTTCCTTTACACCTGCAAGCGGTGAACGAAGGACTGCTGCAAGTGCATAATCCTGATGGGAATTATCGATCACCGCCAGCATATCAAGCAGGGTACTGATCTCGATTGCATCAAAATATCCACTCTCGCTCTCTACAAATAATGGAATCCCACGCTCCGCAAATGCTTCCTCAAAGGCTTTCGCATTCTTCTTCACACTTCGCATCAATACCGCAATATCCCGGTAAGAAACCCTTCTGGTCTCTCCGTTATCTCCATCCGGAATATAAAGTGGTTTATCACCCTTCACTAACTCATAGATCTCATCTGCGATCATCCGTGCCTCTATATCCACATTTGTTAACGACCGTATCTCTTCCGGCTTGGATTTCTCCGGATCTGCGCAATCATTCCTTACGATCAGGATCTCGGATCCATACCCCATATTATTCTTGTCCTGTCTTCCGATATGCAGCTTTGCCGATTCATCATAATCGATCCCGCCCAGATTCTCTGACATCAACGGTTCAAAGATCTGGTTGATCGTATCAATCACCTTTCCTGCACTTCGGAAATTATTCGAAAGCAGGATCTTCTGATCTTCTGCATCTTCCCGGTCAGAATATGTATTATATTTATTCAGGAACAGATCCGGTCTTGCCATACGAAAGCGGTAGATGCTCTGCTTGATATCACCTACCATAAACATATTCTTCCGATCTTCTCCGTGACCTGTCACACAATTTAAGATATCTTCCTGTAAAAAGTTGCTGTCCTGATATTCATCGATCAGGATCTCACGATACCGTCTGGCAACCGTCTTTCCTGCTTCCGATGGAATCACACAGCCATTCTCATCCGTTCCTGCACACAGGATGTCATAGGCAAATTCTGAAATGTCCCGGAATTCATACAGATTCCTGTCGAGCTTCTCTTCCTTTAACCGATCCATATAGGAACGTGTCAGGGATAATAACGCTAACAATGGTTCCTTCATCATCGCACATTCTGCAAGTATGACATCTGTCGGACGAAACAATGCCATCATGTCCTTTACACTTCCACGATAGGTCTGCATAGTCGTCTTTACATACTGCTGTTTCTCCGGATCACAGGCTGCGATACGCTTCAGATTGGAAAATTTGGAAACCCGTTTATATGCCTCATCCATATCCTCGGCCTGTCTCAGATTCCGCAGTAATTCCAGATCTGAACGTATAATAGGATCATAACCTGCAGGGCCATCTGCTTCGCCTGCGATCTCTAAGCACTGTTCTGCCTGACCGATCGCTGAATCAAGCGTGTCTGCTACGATCTGCATATAATCCCGATACCATTTTAAGGTATACAGTTCTTCCTTCATTGATACTTCAAGTGCCGCTTCTGCTTCATTTATCCAGCGTTTCGGCTTCGGATAACCGGAAGCAACCCGGTAGATCTGATAGACCAGCTCCCGGATCTTCTCATCCGATTCTTTTCTCGCAAAGCTGTCTACCAGTCCGATAAATTCATCGGATGCTTCCTGATATTTCTGTTCTAATACTTCATCCAATATATCATTCTTGATCAGATCCATCTCTGCATTATCTGCTATATCAAAAGAGGAATCGATCCCGATCATCTGAAAATAATCTTTTACGATTCCAAGGCAGAAACTGTCGATCGTCATAATATCTGCCCGTGGCAGCAGGGATAACTGCTTAACGATATGCTCATCCTCCGGATGATCTTCGGCTGCCTGCTCAAGCTTATCCGCAATCTTCTCTTTCATCTGGGCTGCCGCAGCTCTGGTAAATGTTACAACCAGAACCTCATCAATATCGATTTTCTCCTCTGCCTTATTGCCATCCGCATCAACTCCCATGACCATCTCAAGAATCCGTTCTACAAGGACAGCCGTCTTACCGGAGCCTGCCGCAGCAGATACCAGAAGATTACCATGTCTGGAATTAATGACTGATTTCTGTTCATCTGTCCATGAAATACCCATCTCTGCTACTCCTCCCTGTACCGCTTAAGCTTCTCGTTATCCGGTCTGCGATATTGATTTCCACCATTCTTGACATCAAAATGACAGATATTCTTAAACTCACAATAATCACAGCCTGTATTGCTCTTATTCTTATATGGCTCGATCGCGATCTTTCCCTCTGCGATCTGACTTCCAAGTTCTTCTATATTCTCTCTTGTCAATTCCATGATCGTCCGGATCTGGTCTGTCGATACCACATTCTCACTTTTCTTGATGTCACCATTTTTATCAAGTTTTACCGGAAGTGACTGATTGCAGGTATGATCCATCCTCTGTATCACGGCAGGTGATTCATTGACAAATCCCTGCAGCTTCATTTTCTCCATTCTCTCAGCGTCTAATTTCTCCTGATCCGAGAATTCCGGCTGCTCTGTATCGGTATCAATCTCCGAAGATTCAATCTCGATCACCGGATCATCAAAGCTGTAATATAATAAACCGGCGATCTGAATATTCTTATCGGGATAGATCATTTTTTCAATCTCATATGCGATCGCAGAATAGGTCACAAGCTGAAGCTGTTCTCCATTCAGGACTTCCTCCAGACTGAGTTTTCTGGTGGATGATTTGTAGTCGATCACCTTGATATAAACCGTTCCATCCTCTTCTTCCACATCTACACGGTCAATCTTACCATTGATACTCATCTGTATCTGATTTGGAAGCTCAAACAGATAAGAACCGACTTCATCCTTTGCGGAATCAAAGGTCTTTTCCAGCATTCCAGGCTTCATGCTGCCAAGTCTTATATGCTTCTGTAACATACCAGCGGATGTCTGTGCCATACGTTCGATCATCTGAAGCATGTAGGCATTTCTTGCATTATCTTCAAAGAAATCTCCTGCCGATTCCTCTGCTGCACGATTTACAAGCTCCGTGACCATCAGCATTCTCTCATCTTCCGGAAAATTCTCCCAGTCATTATTTCTGGTGTCTCTTACCTGCTTAAACAGTCCTTCCATTACACTGTGAAGGATAACTCCGACATTTCTGACATCGACCTGATACATTTCCCGCTCTTTTAAACGCAGACCATATTTTAAGAAATATGCAAATCCGCATCTGGCATATAATTCAAGCTTCGATACTGATGCATGCAGATATCTGCCATATAACAGGGCGATCGTCTCCGGCGGAAGCTGTTCTGCCACGTTTCTGTATGTTCTGCCTTTATAAATGGCTGTCAATTCTCTGGCAAATCCTTTTTCCGTCAAAATTCTTGTCAGAATCCGGCTCTCTGCATCTTCGCTATCATCTTCCTCTGTCCGGAGTATCCGTCTTAATGAACGGTTGACGGTATCCGGCATACAGGAAGCAGCATCATACTCCTCTGCCTGAAGGGATGGAAAAATACTGCTGATCCTTCCAAGCAGATAAGACGGACGCATGCTTTCAAGTGATGCGCTTAATTTATGATACGATATATACAGATGATCGGATGGTTTCGTCAATATCGTATAGATATAAAACTGCTCGATATAGCTGTTCTGTTTGTCGGATGGAGCAAGCTTCAGGCCGCAGCCTGACAAAATATCCCGGTCTCTGTCACTTAGGATTCTTCCCTTTTTCGGTGCTTTTGGCACGATTCCATCATTGACCGATGTAAAGAATAACACCTTTATGTGATTTAATCTTGACCTTGTGATATCTCCGATCAACACCCGGTCAACCGTAGGCGGTACAACACCGACTTCAATATCTGAAAGTCCGGTATCCACGATCTCATAGAACTCTTTCACGCTCATCTTCGTATCGCCTAAGAGTTCTGCGATCTTATCAAATAACCGGACCGTTTTTTCAAAAATCTGACCATAAGCATCTCCTTCATTGATCCGGTTTTCTTCATATAATTCATTCTTTCTGTCTTCTAACTTCTCATACATATGTATCTGAAGCAGAAAGTCATAAAGGGCTTCCACATAATCTTTTGTGACTGCCTTTTTATCTGCAAAGACCTTACGGATATCCCCAAACATCTTCATAAATGCCTGACGGATCTCTTCTACATTTACCGGAGAGGTCTTCTCATAGTTTTCAGATACTGCCCGGTTCCATCTGCTGTAGCCACGGACACCACGCTTTAATGCATAATTTTCCAGAAGCTCTATATCCTCAAAGGACAGATCTGTCATACCCGCTTTTAAGAACCGGAACACACTGTCATAGGAGAAATCATCTGCCAGAACCGCCAGTACACTTCGGATCGTTTCCGCACATGGATTTGCTTTCAGGCAGGCATTTGCATCGATAAATACAGGGATCTCATATTCATCCATCACCCGTTCATAGATGTGAGATGCCTGTTCCAGATCTCCCGCTACGATCGCGATATCCTTATAACGGTATCCTTTCTCCCGTACGAGCCTCCTTATCGTAGATGCGACAAATACGATCTCGTCCTGCGCATCTCCTGTCGCTGTCAGATGGATCCGCTCCAATGGCTGCTTCCATTTCTGATACGGACTACGGAACAAATTCCGCTCCAGGAAAAACAGTTCCCGGTTCTCCCCCAGACGATAGTTGATTGTTCCAGGCAGAACAACCGGAGGCTCAATCTCCACACCAGCGGCTGCTGCCGCTTCTGTTAATTTCTTTATCGTAGTCTTTGTCAGATAGAATAACTCGTAGTCTTTTATATGCTCATATTTCTGATCTCTGTCATCTAATGTAAAGGAAAAGGTCAGATCATCCGCACAGGTCATCAACTTCTCAACAAGTTCAAGCTGTACCGGCGTAAATCCGGTAAACCCATCAAAATACAGCGAACTGCCACACACAAGTTTAGACTGGCCAACATGTCTGGTCAACAGTTCCACCAACTGTTCTGCCACAATATAGCGTTCACCTGCAAATGCTTCAAATTCTTCGTAAATGTGTCTGATATCCTGCATTTTACCTGCAACAACGCTATCCTCCGGAATCTGCTCCATGATCTCATCGATCGTATCCTGCTTGATATTATACTGAAAGATCTCCGACATCATGGATTTCATCTCATCCACAAATCCAAGCTTGTCGTAATAGCTTCCATATACCTGTAAGGTGTCCTGCTGTTCACATAAGATCTTCTTGATCAGCATACTTTTTCCAAAGTCTTCCAGCACCTGCCCGGTGCTGATCCCCAGTTCATCAAATACACGATATGCCAGCCGGTTCATGCCGATCGCATCAATATTCATCATGCCTCCGGCCGGATGCATGGTAACCAGTTCTCTCTGTGCTTCCATCGTATACTGTTCCGGCACGATCAGATAAAAATTCCACTCCGGTTCTTTTATCGATGCCTGAATGATTTCATTGTAAATCTGTCTGGATTTTCCTGAGCCGGATGCTCCAAGTAAGAATCGAACTGACATAACGGTCTCCTTTCACTCATCTGTCAAGCAATACTCTTTTTCTGGCTTTCTCTTTGCTAAGCCATATTTACTTCAATATTGTTTTACTAACCATCTGTTCTTTGGTTATATTTTATTTTCTCTGTGAATACAATATAGTAATAATAAATGAGGGGAATATTTATATGGCATCCACAAAGCTTATCGTTTTAAAATCTAAAGAAATCATATACACGGTTATTTTTCTCGGACTTGTCGCCCTGTTTATCATCATACTGACGATCATGTTCAAAAAACCTGCCACCGTTTCAGAAACTGCTTCTTCGAATACCGCTTCTGAAACAACGGAGCCTTCTTATAACCCCGGTACATATGATTCAACTATCACGCTCGGCGAATCTACTCTGTCTGTTATGGTTACGGTTGATGATCATTCTATCCAGGATGTTGCGCTCTCCAATCTGGACGAAAGTGTCACCACCATGTATCCGCTCCTGTCGTCTTCTTTAGAGGCGATCAACACTGACCTGCAGTATGTGTCATCGATTGACGACCTCACTGTTTCCGGCGATACCAAGTATACCTCGATGCTGCTGATCAACGCCATCAAAGAGGCACTCGCCAAGGCTGTGGTTCAATGAAATAGAACGATATATGCCAGACAACTGACTATTGTTACGCAAAACGTTCCCACTCTATCCTCGACGTAGCGGTACATAAGGCTGCAAAAAACGCAGCCTAAGTACCGACGCTCGGACAGGTTTGCTACACAATATCAGTTATCCGGCATATATCTGTTTATTGACATAACACCGTTTCCAGCCTTGGCTATTGATACGGTACAACCACCTAAGTAGTATGCTCCTTATGTAGCAGAACGCTCTCATAAGTCCTTGAATCAAAATGAAAGATACATTACATATTATTCCGTAAGACGCTTCCGCTCGTATCCTCGTGCAGCGGTACATAAAGTTGCAAAAAACGCAACTTAAGTACCGGCCTCGGATAATGCTTACGTCATAATAGTAATGCTATCTTCCATTTTAACTTAAAGTACTAACATCTGGACAGGTCTGCTACATAAGGACATTCTACTTAGGTGATTTGTGTTTCTATACCAAGATGTGTTATGTAACATTTCTGTACGTCAGATTTTTGTGCGCTGAGCCAGTATTCTTCCCAGCCTTGTCTGCGCTGCCTTTCAATCATAAATCGCATAGCCAAATATTTCTTTGTATGCTTACACAATACAGAAGGATGGTAGGTGTTATATTTTATGAAGCAAACCTCTCCTCACGCCGGTACTTGGCGAACTGCGAATGCAGGGAGCCTTAGGTACCGCTGCGTTGAGGATAGAGCGAAAGCGTTTTGCGGAATAAAGATATAACAACCTGCCTGCCTTCGTCCTTGTGCCTCAACGTAAAGGCTAGCGTCTAATGCTTGGTTACGATGTCGTTCCGGTCTTTGTAGATGCTGTTTGATGGCACATAGCCTCTGACACGGGACAATGGGTAGATGTTTGAATGTGAGCCGATCACGGTTCCCGGATTTAAAACGCTGTTACAACCAACCTCTACATAGTCACCAAGCATTGCACCAAATTTCTTCATACCGGTTGCAATATCGAAGTCCGCGCCTTTGACATGCACCAGTGTTTTGTCTGACTTGACATTAGAGGTAATGCTGCCTGCTCCCATATGAGAATGGAAGCCAAGGATCGAATCACCTACATAGTTATAATGTGGAACCTGCACATTATTAAAGATAATGACATTCTTTAACTCTGTGGAGTTACCAACAACGCAGTTATCTCCCACTAAAGCACTTCCACGAATAAATGCACACTGTCTGACCTCTGTATCTTTTCCAATAATACATGGGCCTGCAATATAAGCAGAATCAAATACAGTTGCTGATTTATGAATCCAGATATTTTCACCACGTTTCTCATACTCTTCCGGATCTAAGCTGTTTCCAAGTTCAATGATAAAGTCCTTGATCTTCGGAAGCGCTTCCCACGGATATGTAACGCTTTCAAGCAATGGCTTTGCTGCTGTTTCTGTCAGATCATATAATTCTTTGATCGTTACCTGTTTTACTGTTTCATTATTCATTTTCTTATACCTCACTATCTTTTTCAGAATTTAATAGAAAACAATCATTCGCCCGCAAAGGACAATTTTTATCTAAAAAAAATCATTTATCCGCAAAGAATAATTCTTTTCTAAAAAGCAATCATCTATCCACAAAGGATAATTCTTTCTATTAAGCAACTATGTTCAAGGTTATTTTTTATAATATACCCTTGTTCTGTCAAATACTGTTGTAATCTGGTTCTGATTGCTGATTCCCTTTACCAGATTTGTATATTTGATCACAAAGGTGTTCATCTTGTCTGTATATTCTTCTTTCGTGATCGAACCATCAGCGACACCACACAAGCCTTTTTCCCAGCTTGCTGTCAGATCCGCCCGAAGCAGTCCATTGATCGAATAATAAACAACATCATAAATGATCTCGCCGAGAAATGTCGGTGTTACAATCTGCGTTTTCTTATTCAGAGCAATGTATTTGTTATTTACAAGCTTGGTGATGATTCCATCTCTGGTCGCACTGGTTCCGATACCTGCGCCCTTGATCTGCTCACGAAGCTCCTCGTCCTCGATAAACTGTCCGGCATTTTCCATCGTCAGGATAAGCGTACCGGAATTGTACCGTTTTGGAGGTGATGTCTCACCCTCTTTGATCTCGAATTTGTCAAGTGAAAGGATATCTCCCTTTTTCAAATGTCCGATCGTCTCGATGAATTCCGGGCTGTATTTGGTATCATCCTTTTTCCTTGCAAAGCGGTTCGTGGCAACCTTCAAGTAACCTTCTTTTAACATATATTTGAAATTGGCAAATAAGAATTCATCCTGCTTTGCCAGTGTCATTGAAAGCTTCTGATATTCTGCTGCCGGATAAAAGATGCTTAAGAATCGTCTGCAAATGATCTCATACACATTTGCCGCAATCTCAGACAGTCCTCTTAACGCACCCATGCCCTGTCCGGTCGGAATGATCGCATAGTGGTCTGTGATCTGTTTGTCATTTACATACTTGGTCTTTGCGATCGTCTTATAGCTTCCCATGTTAAGAACCTCATCAGCATAGGCAGCCATCGGTGTATATCGTTTCAAACCGGATATATTCTTATAAATTTCCTTTGCCACAGCCGTTGACAACACTCTGGCATCCGTTCTCGGATATGTCACCAGCTTCTTCTCGTATAACTCCTGCACGATCTTTAAGGTGTCGGACGGACTGATCTTAAAAAGTGAAGAACAGTCATTCTGAAGCTCGGCAAGATTATACAGCATTGGCGGAGCCTTCTTTTCTTTCTTCTTCTCGCTTGCAACAAGAGTGGCTTCCATTCCATTTGCCGACAGCTTTTTCACCAGATCTTCTGCATCCTTCTTCTGCTTGAAGCCATTTTCTTTATACAGAAGCGGTGAATTAAAATACGGTGTATCCTTTACCGCTTTCCATTCTGCCTCAAATGTCTGCCCGGTAACATTTACCGTACCAACAACACGGTAAAATGGTGTCTTTACAAATTCACGGATCTCCCGCTCCCGCTTCACGATAATGCCAAGAACACAGGTCATAACACGTCCAACCGCAATCACGCATTTATCCAGTTTTAGATAATTTCTTATCACATAGCTGTATTTTAACGATAAGGCTCTGGAGAAATTAATACCCATCAGATAATCTTCTTTTGCACGAAGATATGCGGCATCGCTGAGCGAATCGTACTCTGAAAGCGGCTTGGCTTCCCGGATTCCACGCAAGATCTCTTCCTCTGTCTGGGAATCGATCCAGACTCTCCGCTTCTCTTTATTTCCAACCTTTGCCATCTGATCCACCAGACGGTAGATATATTCTCCCTCACGTCCTGAGTCGGTGCAGACATAGATACAGCCTACATCATCCCGGTTCAACAGCCCTGCTACGATCTTGAACTGCTTGCTGACATCTGGTATCACTTCGTATTTGAATTCTGTCGGAATAAAAGGAATCGTAGCCAGATCCCATTTTTTTAATTTCTCGTCATAGGCATCCGGATAGCTCATCGTGATCAGATGTCCCACACACCAGGTCACAACAGAATCTTCCGATTCCAGATAACCTGCTCCGGCATTTCCTTTTACACCAAGCACATCTGCAAACTGCCTTGCAACACTTGGTTTTTCTGCTATATATAAGTTTTTCAAATCAAACTCCTGATTCTTTTATATTTGATCAATATTACACATCACATCTTTTTATAATACCAGAAAAACAAGGTTTCGACCATAGCTTTTGTGATATCCGCACAGTAAAAAAGCACCCCGCCTTCGATTCAGAAAACGAGATGCCCTTTGACTATTTTAGGTTGTAATAAACATTTACTGTATTTGATCTTACTGCTCGAATAATAACTGCTCGTATGTAGGGAATGGCCATGCTGTCTTTGGAAGTTCTTTTTCCAGTTCGTCAGCAGGTGTTCTTACAGAATCAAATGCTGCAAATACTACGTTGTGATAGTATTTTGCCCATGCTTCGATATCATCTTCGTAATCAGCAGCTTTTGCAACAAGCTCTTCCAGTTTTACAGTTGCTGTCTTCAGCTCTGTAAGCTTTTCAGAGATTGTATTCAACAGAGATACCTGTACGCTTGGCTCGATACCAAGAGCTTTGATCTCAGCAGCGCCCTTTGCAAGCTCTGCCTGATATTCCATAACTGCCGGGATAATCTCTTCATTTGACATCTCGATCATTGTGAGTGCCTCAATGTTGATCTTCTTTGCATAATTCTCAAGCATAACTTCTGCTCTGGCTGATAACTCTGCTTTATCCATAACGCCAAGGCCTTCAAAGATCTTAACGCTCTTATCTGCTGCCAGATATGGAACTGCATCTACCATACATTTGATATTTGGAAGTCCACGTTTCTCAGCTTCTGCGATCCATTCATCTGAATAACCATTTCCGTTGAAAATGATCTTCTGATGCTCTGTCAGAGTCTTTCTGATCAATGCCTTACATGCTGTCTCGAAATCTTCTGCACCTTCCAGTTCGTCAGTCATCTTCTTTAACTGATCTGCAACGATCGTATTTAATACCATCATTGGGAATGCGATGGACTGTGTAGAACCTACCATACGGAACTCGAATTTGTTTCCTGTGAATGCAAATGGTGATGTTCTGTTTCTATCTGTAGCATCCATTGTAAATGTAGGAAGTGTGGATGCACCGGATACATAAGTCTTGCCCTTTGGTGATTCTGTAGCTTCACCTTTCTCGATGATCTGCTTAACGATGGATTCAAGCTGCTCACCAAGGAATGCCGAAATAATTGCTGGAGGTGCTTCATTTGCTCCAAGTCTGTGGTCATTTCCTGCGGATGATGCGGACAGTCTTAACAGCTCTGCATTATTATCAACGGCTGCAAGAACGGCTGCAAGGAAGAACTGGAACTGAAGATTTGTCTCCGGATGTTTACCAGGATCGATCAGATTCTCGCCCTCATCTGTTGAGATTGACCAGTTGTTATGTTTACCGGAACCATTGACACCTGCAAATGGCTTCTCATGAAGAACACATTCCAGATCATGCTTTGCTGCGATCTTCTTCATAGTAGCCATAACCAGATGGTTCTGATCGGTTGCTATATTTGTTGTTGAGAAAATAGGTGCTAACTCATGCTGAGCAGGTGCAACTTCGTTGTGCTGTGTCTTAGCAAGGATACCGTATTTCCATAATTCTTCATTTAACTCGGTCATGTATGATGCAACCTTATCTTTGATCGCTGCAAAATACTGATCGTCAAGCTCCTGTCCTTTTGGAGGCATCGCACCGAATAAGGTACGTCCACAAAGCTTCAGGTCTGTTCTCTTGGCGAATTTCTTCTTATCAATCAGGAAGTATTCCTGCTCAGGACCAACAGAAGCTGTAACCTTCTTTGCTGATGTATTTCCAAATAATGCAAGTGCCTTTAAAGCTTCCTTGCTGATCGCATCCATGGAACGAAGAAGTGGTGTCTTGTAGTCAAGTGACTCACCTGTATATGATGTGAATGCTGCAGGGATACAAAGGATACAGGTTCCTGCATCTGTTGTTTTTACAAATGCCGGTGAGGTACAATCCCATGCTGTATATCCTCTGGCTGCGCATGTCTCACGAAGTCCACCAGAAGGGAAGGATGAAGCATCCGGCTCGGATTTGATCAGCTCTTTACCTGTGAACTGAAGAATAACTCCGCCATCACCTACTGTACTTACGAATGAATCATGCTTCTCGGCTGTTGTCTCTGTCAGTGGCTGGAACCAGTGAGTATAGTGTGTTGCGCCAAGTTCCATTGCCCATTCCTTCATTGCTGCTGCAACAGAATCTGCAATAGATGTATCAAGAGGTTCGCCCTTATCGATTGTGTTCTTCAAGGATTTATAAACTGCTTTTGGAAGACGCTCTCTCATAACCTGATCGGAGAAAACGTGTGAACCGAATACGGCTGAAATTTTGTTCATCATAATTTTGTACTTCCTTTCTTCTGATAAAACAAAAAAAGAAAGGTGTCCCAATGATTTGGAACACCTTTGTTCATTTCGTCTATTTATTTGATACAATATATATACTCCTTTTGATTTGAAAAATCAAGAGGAAAAATAAAAATTTTGAGGGAAAATTATAAATAGCAAGACAGAATCAGACTGTTCCCTATCAACAAAATCAACCCTGAGGTCAGTTTCTCTGAATGGTTATCTCTGTATCACTTGAAGTTAAACTATTTACAAACTTCAATATATCTCCAGAAAAATCATATAAATAAGATTCTTCATCTGTTTCAATAAAAATTCCATCCTTGTATGATGCATTCTCTATTTTAAATGATTTATCAAAAAAACTGCATGAAATCTTACTTCCTGTATCTGATGGCTGCACTTTTACTACCAGATCATAATCATAATTTTTATTTTTTCTCTGATCAGGTATCAAGTTTATCGGAAGTTCATCCGCATATCCTAATACACTATCTGCCATTTTTTCAAACGACTGCGGTTTATAGTGATCAAGAACTATATAATACACATCCTTCTCTGTATCATCTTTTAATATATATTTCGAATCTACAAAACCATCTAATGATTTGTCTAATGTATCCACCACGGTTTCCGGCAATGCCTCTGTTTGAATTACTTGCATAGATGATAAATTATTCTCAATATCTTTTAAATGTAAATCATGTATTTTTTTATTCCATTTTGACTCTGATATTTCTTTTTTATTCCATATGCATTGCGTCAGGTTGGATCCATTTTTAACAAATTCACCAACTGTATGCCATCCATTTCTTCCCCATTTCAAATACAGTATATCTGTAATATCTAATGAAAAATCTATACACATATAAGCATAATTTTTCTTACTATTCATTTGTATTTGAACCAATACTTCTGAACAAGGAATAGAATCTATACTATATATTTTATCGTTTCTATCAAATGTATAATATGTCGCCGCATAATAATAATCTGTATTTTTATGATTTATTAACAGTAACAATTCCCTTTCTCCATCATTATCAATATCGCAAGCATCAAACTTAACTATGTGTGCTTGCTCTGGTGAATCTGTTTCATATGGTTTGCATAATTCGGCAAGTATCATATACTCCACCTGATCTACTTCAGAAAATTCAACAAGGATTTCATTGACCCCACCTTTCAGCCCTTCTGTTGAAATAGTTTCTGTCGATATTTCTTCTGTTACTTCTTCCTTTTTGTCTATTTCTTCTGAGATGCTTACTTGTTCCTTTGTATCGCCATTTGTTATATCCATTGAATGAAAGTCTTTCTTATCTCGTTGCATTTTCAAGAAACCTAATCCACATATAATTCCTGCTAATAACAGGAATACTACAATGATTGTAACTATTATTTTTATTGTTTTTCGCATATGATCCTCCGGTTATTAAATAACAAAACAGTCTCCTCACATACACCAAATACACATTAAAAATTAACTGAAAAACGAGGCAATCCTAATAACCAATATTCTAATTACCAATTTTGCCTCGTTTCTTCATATATGCTAATTCTTATTTATAACATCTTACTTATTCAAATGCCTTTATCACTAGCACTATCTTCTATAAATTGATTTTACTTTGCTGGCTTTTGATCTATAAGTCTTGCCAGCCACTTTTTTATATGCTACAACTTTATAATAATATTTGTTCCATCTATATCTTGCTCCTTTATCCAGATATGAACATGTCTTTTTGGATTTGATGGTCTTGATTTTTTTGTAGGAACCATCATTCATCCTTCTATAGACTATATATCCTGAAGCATTTGATACTTTTTTCCATGTAACCCGGATACCATTGGATTTCTTTTTCAGCTTTGTAATCTTGGTTCTGGCAGGCTTAATCTGAAATGTTTTTGTAACTGTTCCATTATAATCGCCCATAAATGTAACTTTGTATGTATAGGTTCCAATATTCTTTCTTCCACTCGGAACAGTAACAACATAATCTACACCTTTTGTAAGATATCTACCAAAATTGTCTTTTACTGTTATGCTTGGTGTCTTCACTTTACCATTATAGGTATAGCTTGTTGATGAGAATGATACATTATGTGAGCCCAGATTCATTTTTGAAGAATATGTTAATGTATATGGTCCGGTGTATGGTATATAAGCAGACGATCTTGAAACATAAATATAATAAAGTCCCGAATCCAAATTAATGTTATACTTTTCATCTATACTCCCCAAATTATTTGTATATAATGTGTCATACCATTCACGATCTCCGTCCTCATTATAAATAGTTATATAACATTTTTCAAGCTTATCACTTTTCAGTCCCAAGGTTATCGTCGTCTGATGAGCTAAATTAATGCTATAGATATCCTGTTCATCATATATGGCGAGCTGTCCATATATAACAGCCTCTTTTCCCAACTTCTGTGCCTGTGCATAATTATCATTAGGTTCTATTTCATTTGAATTTGCACTTGTATAATTCCATGTAAGCGAATAGTCATAAAACTCTCCGTCTCTGCAATAGTTACGATACACTTCTAAATAATACGTTCCTTTTATCAGATCCCAGGAATAATAGTTTTTTCCAAAACCAAGATTTGAATTATAGTCACAAGATTTACTTTCTATTCTATCACCATCCCAATCATACAGTACAACATGGAAATATGATGCATATACTGCAATATTAACATTCAATCTTCCATCTGTATTAAAATCCAAGGTATATGTCACCGTATCCCTATCACTAGATAAAGAATCATTAATCGTATTCGATCCTGCCAGACTTGCAGAAAAACTACTTTCCAATGTACTTGAGCTATTCTCAGCTGCCTGCGTTTTCGTCTTTGTACCACATAAACACAGTACCCCTGTTCCTACGATCAAGGCAGCCCTTTTTAGCCATTTTAAAATATTATCTCGTCTTTTCATATTCATCTACCTCTCTTTTCTTTATTTGTTTCCGTTTTCATTCATATTTTCAACACTATTTAATTCACATCACCACCCTTATCCATTATGGCTTAATATACATATTTACATCACAACTCAATTCATCCATATATGATTAATTGTATCTATAAGATATAATCCCATATATTGAACGCATTTTCATATGTTTGTACATCATCTATGGAATCCGATGGTGGTTCTTCAACCAGAGTAACATCTCCTGTATTAACATCAATATAGAAATAACTCATGGAGCCAGTATAAGAACGAAACAAAATCGTATACTTGCTATTTGTTTCTCCTTCAATATTCCAATAAAAAACGTGTTCATTCGGATCCATATCATTTAATGATGGATTCTGCTCCCTGCAATACTTCTCGACTGCCTTGCATGCCATATACGATGTCAATCCGGAATCTTTTATATATGCATCAAAGGACATCAGATCATTTACTATTTCATTCTTCTCATTCCATTTTTCTATGTATGAATCATACTGATCCGGTGATATCTCTTCTCTGTTTCCATCTTCATATGCTGGTTCTGTTGAATAATAATAAATTGACGCTTCATAATTTTCTTCTGTTGGTTCCGAATAAACATCATCAATTAATTGCATTTCTCCGTCTTTTAAGGTATAACGCTCAACACTGTGGTATGCTGCTCCACCTGACCCTTCCCGGTAAAAATAATCGCCACAATATAAAACGCTGCAACGCTCCCAACTACTTAGAAGCAATTTAGGTCTCTCATCTACCAATGTATAAAGATCAAATATCAGAGAACTATCTTTGCTTGCGATTATCAGTTCATAGATTCCATCTCCATCCATATCTTCAACCTTAAATCCTACATCTGAAAATCCTCCATCCATTAAGAAAATATTATAACCTCCATATGTAAGATCACTGATTTCATACTTATAATCATCCCGCAATGGATTTATATCTCCATCTTCCAGATACTGTTTCCAGTGTTCTATATAAGAACAAATGACTCCTTCATATATAGCTTCCGCATCTTCCTTCTTCATATATCCTTTCCATTCTGATGCTCCGCCTTTTTCATTCTCTTTTTCTGTTGTGTCACCGGCCTGTTTTGTTGAAGCCTCAGTTGTCTGAGTTTCCCCTGATTCTATCGTAGTTTTTTCTTCTGTTCCTATCTCTGATTCTGTAGTTACATTATTCGTTTCTTTTGCATTTACTATAAATGTCTTTTGTATATCTCCCCTAAGAACCGGAAATGCACAATAATCATCATCTTCCTCTACATTCTCATACCCTTCATTGTCTCCATATCTTTTTGTTGCAATATTCAATGCTGATGCTATTGAACTTCTCCCCTCTAACATCTCATTCATAACGCAATCTACTATATTGGATGCATAATACGCATTAACCGTATTCTTAAAACCTAATACCGTATCAACTCCAAGATCTTTTATAAACATATCCGCATAGGAAGTGTTAACTTTGTCATCTTTACAGTCACACCCGAAAAATTTACATGCATAAACAATCAACAAAGAATCCTTAAATTCACCACTCTTATAATATTGTTTAAAAAATGATGGAAAGATGAAATAATAATTTTTTCCATCTATCTTTACCTTTGCTATATCATGTCTTTTCAGATCCTTCCAATACTGGAATAAATGGTCGTCTTCTTGTATTACTAACACTGACTGATTATTATATTCACTTCCATGCATTAAAAATAAATATACATCCTTTTTTTCTATATGTTTTAATTTGTCGACTGTATAATTTCCGTCTATTTTTAAATCAACATACTGGCTTCCCCAATTTTCAGCTGTATGTTTAAAAAAAATATTAAACTCGGATCCTACACCATATGCCATATATGCATTTATTTTTTCATTTGTCTCAAGCTTTCTTTTACTCAATCCTCTTATGTCATCCGTTGATAATGCATTTTGCACATTTAAGCTCTCTGGTTTTAAGTCAGTATCTGCTCCTACATCAAACTGATAACTCGACAGACTACCAAGAGAAATCCCTCCCCATATTCCATTTGCATATGTAAATTCATACATCATGGTATTTTCATTATAGCGGGTATCATATATGAAATTCTGCTCCTTTAGACTCGATAATAATTGAGAGATTTCATTCCTACGTGCATAGATATCTTTTTCTTTATACTTTTCATCTGATAAAACAGTATCTATTACTTCATCCGCAATCTGATAATTTCGTTGATCTCTATGTGTCTTTAAGATAAATATCCCACTAACAAGTCCTGTTATTAAAATCAACGAGCCTATGATGATTCCTATTATTTTCAGTGTCTTTTTCATATTCTTTCTCCCAACATTAGAATACCATTTTCCCAAATATATCTTTTAGATCTTTAATGATTCATGTCGTCTTCAACACTTACAATATTAAAAGATACAAGTTGTCCATTATACAATACTTGTGCAATATAATACATTTTATATCTTGCAGTATATTCATATATCTCCATTGCGGCTTTAGCCGCATTTGAAGCCGCATCTCCATTACTATAATCGCTATCATTGGATTTATTTGATATAAGTCTCCCATATATATATCCATATACCTGCATAGTTTCCGATCCATATATTATTTTTTCTTGATCAATATCACTCGAAGCTAATGAAATTGTTCCATCCAATCCCAGTTGATCATTTCTTATAGCTAATCCTTCTAACTGTTCTGTGCTAAGTCCCCGCTTAATTGCAGAATTTGTGCTGTTTTCCATTGACATTTTATATTCCATAACTCCAACAAAAAGTAATACACATCCTATACTGCAAATAGATAAAATACTGAGTTTCATATTTTTCAGGCTTTTATCTGTACTTTTTACATAACATGTAAGCAGCATAAGAATAATTATTAATGCTATTCCTCCTACTATTCCAGCTATCAAATTAATATAATTCAATATAGTCATAATTATTATCCTCGTTTTCCGATATTATTTTTTTGGTGCTTCATAATTCTTATGTAACATTGGATTTACAAAGCCAAAAATAAATGACGACGAACTGAACCAAGAATTATTTCCACTATAAAAACATACCTTTAATTCTTTGACTCCTGAAATATCAACATTTACATCGATTGGTTCTACTCCACCTAATAACTGGTCTGTCAAAAAAATCATTTCATCTTCATCGTTATATATTACCAATTGCGCTCCAAAATCTTCCTCGTCTGTACAATCCCTGCTGTCATAACTTAATGAAAAAGTTCCTGTCAATGTATCATATTCTCCATTAAGCATATATGATATTGTTACCCATTCGTTCCTAGCACCTTCATTTATAATCTTTATTCCTGATTTTCCTCCATTCCCTAAATTATCTGTATCCTGTGCTGTCCATTTGTCAATCTCAAGATAAGAAGAATCTGTTTTTTGATAGAATGGATCTATATCAGTTAACGCAACAGGACAAAAACTATTTACTCTTTCTCTCTGTTCCTTTAATTCCTTACTATCAGGCACTACTCCTTCTGCAACTGACAAAGCAGATTTAGCATCATTATAATTTCCCTTTTTCAATGCTTTTTCTGATTTATTTATGGCATTATTTACACATGTATTTTTTGCATTTGTTATTTTCACTTCATATGAATTATCCTGAAAATAATCCTTTAATTTGTTATAAGTCTGTATAACGGATGCCCAGTCCTTATCTTTTTCAAATTTCTTTGCCTTATCTTCAAGGTACGTTCTATATTTTTGTTTTACATCTGCTATTTTTGAATCAAGGGTATTATCATCATAGGTCTTTTGTGCTGTTTCATAAACAGAAACAGCTTCTAAATATTTATTATCATCTAAATAAATCTTTGCTTTCTGATCTGCTATTTCTATAAACTTCTTCTTCGACTCAGCAAGTTTTGATACTGATTCGTCATAATTACTATCTCCTGAAATAACCTTCGCATATTTGCTGATTGCATCTTTATAATCTGCTTTTGAATATGCTTGCTCTGCTGCAGAAAAATCTGTTTTTGACTCTTTCAATTTATCCATCAATTCTTGTAAATTTTGAATATATACCTCACTATCGCTATCATCTATTTCTGATAATAAATCATTCAATTGCATTGATGCCTGATCATAGTCAAGACTTTCCTCATTATAATTATTTACGATTTCATTGGCAGTACTGATAATTTTACCCTTCGACATACATCCGCTGGTTAATAATAAGCAAGTAGCCAAAATAATAGTCTGAATTCTTTTTTTCTTCATTTTTCTCCTTTGTATGTTATAATAATTCAACTTACAAATTGCCAGCCGATGAGAAAAAACTTTTTTCTTCTGTATCTGTTTCTTCTTTTTCTGGCATTTCTTTTTTTATCTCCCGATTATACAAATCTCCCTTTAAACTCCCTGCGTGTATATAACCATCTGTCTGTTCCCCGGAATCCATTTCAGCCGCTTCTGACATATTATATGCATTATTATGTATTTCAGATGAAGCGTATCCTCCCACTCCATTGTCATAAGAACCACCAACAGCAGATCCACTATAAGGATTGTTATCATTTTCTGTTGTATCATAACTGCCATACCCATTATATGCATTGTTATTGTTATATTCTACAGATGTCTCATAGCTACTATATGCATCATTACCCATTCCGGCTGCATCATAGCCACTGTATGTATAATCATACATTCCGGCTATATCATAGCCACCGTATGTATTATTATACATTCCAGTCGTATCATAGCCAGCATATGTATTATCATACATACCCGACGTATCATAACCAGCATATGTATTGTCATACATACCCGAAGCATCATAGCCGCTATATGTATTGTCATATATCCCCGACGTATCATAACCGCTATATGCATTTGCAGTAGCTGCAGCTTGGACTGCATAGCTGTTATATCCGATATTCTGTGTTTCTTCTGGTATATAACCAGCATATGCATCATCTGACATTCCATATACACCTGCACCGGCTTGCAACTGTGAATCTTCAGTTGTTTGCGACGCTGAATCATTTTCTCCACATATATATTGAAACCTTTCATATAACACATGAAATACATCCGCTGCTCTTGGCCGCATGTTCGGATCAAGACTCAACATCTTCTGAATCATTACTCTGATTTCTTCCGGTAATGCCTCGTCTACCCCAATCTTTGCCTTATCAAGTACTGCCTCATATATATAATCATACTTTTTATTATTATATTGCGGTTTTTCACCTGTAAGGTACTGATGAAGAATAATGCCAAGTGAAAAAATATCCATCTGACACGTTAAATATGAATTAATCTCCGCCATATGCATAAATGCTTCTGGAGACAAATAAACAAGATCACCATTCAATTCATCTCCAAGATCTGGGGCAGCAGATTCAGAAAAACTACAATCAAAATCTATGAGTTTTGCTTTTATGTTTGATTCGTTTGTTACTAATATATTGTCCGGTTTCAGATCGGCATGTACAATATGCTTACCATGCAGCATTACTACCGTATGCGCCACAATCAGGCATACCAATAACCGTTTTTTCTCTGGGAGACAAAATATATCTTTTATAGACAGTGTATCTCCCTGTACAACCTCTGTTGTTATATAATATTTAGAATCCTGCCTGAAAAAGTCATGAATTTTTATAATGTTTCCATCAGATGATGAATTGATCGCAGAATATAATTTAATTTTACTAATCTGAAATTCTCTGCACTCTTCCAGTCTGTCATTTTTCTGCTTTTCACATATTGAGCTACTGTCTAGCGGATATTTAGGGGCTAAAAATTCTTTAATGAAATATCTTCTTCCATTTTTATTGGCAAAGCCCCATTTAGAAAAGCCGCTGTTATCATTTGACAATTCTTTTTCCAGTACATATCCGTTTATATTTAATTTATCCTCATCCATGCTCTCATCCCGCCGTTTCTTCAATTATGCATTAACTTAATGCGTAATACACATCCCTATAAATCTGCCATAATTGCTTTCTTTCCTGATCTGATGCAGTTTCAAATGCAACTGCAATATTCCCGATATAATCATGTCTGTCCATATATGTCTGCTTCATTGCTTCAAAGCTGTCATAACCAAATGCCATAAGTGAAATTGTATAATCATCCTCAGAAAATTCTCCAATAAACGAACGTATATTATTCTTCCATGATTCAACATTATCTGCTTTGTATAATGCATCCAGGATCAAATATTCAAACATCATTGGTGATGACAAATAACCAAAGCACCCATCGGTTGCTGCAAATAATATGCATGGCTCATTTATTAATATATCTTTTTCGTGCAATTCAAACTTTCCATCTGCAGTCACAACATTCGTTAACACTCCATCATTGGAAATATTACTTAGTGCATCCTCTCCCTCTATATCGTCTTCCGATATTTGCTGCAACCCTTTCTGTGTCAGATAAAAAGTTCGTGAATCTCCTGCCCATATATGTTTTGTCATGATTCCTTCGCTTTGCTCATATGCAGCTATACATGCGAGTGTCGTAGGAAAAGAACGTATCATTGAACCTTTCATTTTTATTCCTGACGAACCACTTCTTGACTCACATGATTTTAACCAGACAAATATCATTTGTTTCAATGATTGAACATCAAATACACAATTTCTTTCTATTGAATCATCAAACCAAGCTTTTACAGCCCCACCTGTGGTCCTTGATGCAAGATATGCGCCTGTCTTATTTTCTGCCATTGGATATGATAATGCTCCAAGGCCGCCACAGCCATCGCATACACATGAAATGCCCGCAGCTTCATTATATTCTTCAAATCCGCTATCTTCACCCTTGCCTTCTATCATTTCCTGGCATATCAGAAAATGTGTACTTAATATGTCAATAAAATTATTCAAATCTTTCACCTCATGATATTATATTGAATTTGCTATCGTGGCTATGATCTGTCCATACTCCAGTTCTTTTAATCCATTTCCAGCCTCAGATGGAAAATGAATAACGTTATCCCAATTATTTGATATATCTGACCAGCCCGGCTTATCCGGTGCAAACAACAGCAATCTTTTAGCTCTCTGGTCAACATAGCCCTCATTCTGCTTATCTCCCCACCAAGCGGTAAGCTCCTGCATGGAGCCTGCCATTCCTTGTGGATAATTATTCATCCTTGCTCCATATCCAAGTGGGTGAGTAGAGGCATCTGTCCAAACAACAATAACCTGACGTTTCTTCATACCTTCTGTATTCCAATTTGATCTCATAGCATAAGCTAATGCTTCAAGCCCATCCTCCGGCTCATCACCACCGCCTTTTGCAACCAGACTGCGAACGCATCTCTCAAAATTCATTGCATCATCTGGCAATGTAAAGAAATCGGTGACCATCATCGCATTGTCACCATCCGCTATATAATCTCTGAACGCAACAATTCTGACACGCAGCTTATCCACATTTTTTCCTTTTGCACTCATACTTTGCACTACATCATTATAAAAATTCAACGCATTGTTTTTTACAATTTCCAAAATATTATCCATGCTTCCCGTACAATCGATACAAAAAACCATATCTACTGTATATGATATCTTATAATTACTACCCATATATTTTCTCCTTTACATTAAAAATTCTCTTGTTATTTTCAAATTCTGTTATCTCATCTTCAGATATTGTTTTTTTATTTCATTCTCTGATTTATTTTCTTCTGATGTCACTTCCTCTGAAGTTATCTCTTCTGACGTCATTTTCTCTGATATCATCTCTTCTGATGTCATTCCCTCTGATGTTATCTCTTCTGACGTCATCTCGTCTGATGTTATTTCCTCTGATGTTATCTCTTCTGATGTCATTTCCTCTGATGTTACTTCATGTATTATTTCAAATACATCCTCCCGGCTCACAAGATAACATACGACCAGATCCCCCGGAGATATATTATCATTATTGATATACAATAACTCATTCGCATTCTCCACATATTCCCAATCTGTAGAATCTGCTTTTTTTGTATACCAATAATATTGTATTTCATCCCTATTGGTCTCTGTCAGATAATCCCATTTTATTTCAAATGCCTGTTCTTGTTTGTTATATGAGAGTTCTGCATCCGTTAATACTTCCGGAATATTATTAATTCTAGCATCTGCCAGATAATCTTTTATGCGACTCATCTGATCCGGCTCGTATTTTCCTTTGTACATAACGGCATTACGTTTCATACGATAAACATGATTATCCGTTTTTAAATAACAGGCAATAACCTCCGCATCACCTATTTCACTTTCAGGCATCTCTAACAAAGAATTTAGATTATCATTTGTTTCTATATCCGATGGGCTTATGGAAATCCAACTATGATTCAATAACTTGTACCAATAAACATTGATCTCATTTGTTATTAAACCGGCATTCCTATATTGAAATAAATTATTGCCTGTCACTACATACTTATTGCCGTCTGAATCAAACTGATAATCAATATATACTCCTGCTGTCTCATCAATCGTATTGATGGTCTCTGTTCCCGACTCTGATTCTGCCAATTGTTCTCCGGCTTCCGGCCATTCTACGATAGATTCTATGTCTGTATCTTCTTGTTCCGTTTTAGCTTCTGTCAGAGCCTCAGAATCTGATATGGTTGCTTTTTCCGTATTCTGCTGATCCATTTTGCTGCTCATTATTACCTGCATCTGCTCCAGCTGGCTCTCTTTGTTTTTTATTAATTGATTTTTACTTATTAAAACAATTGAGGTTAGGATACAAATTCCCAGCAAAACAAATGTTATTATTATTAATGCTGTATTTTTCTTCTTCCATCTGGTGAGTATCTTGTTTTGATGTATTTTCTCACCTGAATAACAATTCGCACATAATACCTGTTGATTCGCCAACTGTTTTCCACACTTACGGCACACACATTTTGTTTCTATATATTTCACAATTTCCTTTTGATTCTGACTTCGTATATCTGATTGATTATCCTTCTGGAATCCGGAAATTGCTGTGTTATGTTCCGAAGATATGCCTATTTTTTCATAAATATTTCCATTTGATAATGTTTCCTGTTCTCTATTACAATTTTTACATTTTGTCATTCCTGACGGAATATGCATTCCACACCATTTACAAAACATCATTTTTCCCTTCTGCATTTATTTGCTATTTACCTTTTTTCCACAAACTGCACACATAACTTGATTTTTTACTAAGTCTGCATCACATCTGGTACATTTTCCAATAATATCTGCATTATATATTTCTTCAAATAATAATTTAATCTCATGTTCTTTTCTTTCTGTCTTCTGTTCTTCAGCTTTCTTTTCTCTCTCGATTGATGAATCCTTGATTACATCCAGATCGATCTTTGGTCCTGCCTCTGTATCCAGAGCACCTCCCATATGAATTTCCGGCTTACCTAAGCTTTCATATGAATGACTCTCTTTTCGTTTCAACAAACGACCTATCGTCAGCCATTCTCCTGTTATTTTGTAATAGATTAAATTAACTATCAGGGAAATTATCAATATACCAATTATGCACAATATAATTATCCCGATAATCCATGCTACATTATCGTTTGGTGTCTCCATTGAAGCTGTCGCAGACAATATTATCATTTTTACTTTGTTTCCTTCCCTCAATTATTAAATATTCAAAATATTCAAAAAGAATGAATCTACAATATCTTTTGCTTTAAGTGCACTACTAACCGCATCCCCTATACCGGATATCGCCATAATATAAATAATTGAAGCTATTACTCCAAAAACTCCCCATCCCATTTTTCGTCTATCATATTTCGATGCTAAAATAATAGAAACAATATTTCCTATAAACATAAAATATGCCAGTGATATCAGCTTCATTGTGACATCACAATATGAAAGGAAACTACTGTATTGACTCAGGCTCTTACCTAAATGATCCAGAAAATTTCCACTATTAATATCTGATCCTATTGCACCAAACCACACAACAGTTATAACTGCCATGATCAATAGTATAGCTGAAATACTTGTTACAATACCGAAATAGATATTAAGATTTCTAATTTTTGAAGCATTTGTATCCTTTTTTTCAAATGGAATTAAATGATATGTATCCTTTTTTCTCATCGTCCCTGCACCCGGTCCATACATATTTGTCCTAGGTGCTGATTCTGGCATTGGCATCCTGCCTGGGGTCGGTCCCGGCATTGGATTTGGTCTTGATCCGGGCATTGATCCTGAATTTAATCCCGAAACTGGTGAGGTCATTGATCCGATGCTCGAATTATCTACTGGCTCATCAAATATCGGTACAGAATCAGATATATTCTTGTTTGAAAAATTTTCTGTCATTATCTTTTTTTCAGATGTCGCTAATGCAGGTGATTGTTGAAACAAGGTATTTTCATAATTAAAAGCTATATTATTAGCTTCACCTTCGTTTGTATCAGAAGGACTTCCCACATATTTTTTTTCTGATAATGCTCCTTTCAACCTGCTTCCCGACATATTATAATCGTTTCCCATACTTCTCCTCCATGATGTATTTTTATTTCGTACCTTTATTTATCTGTAAATGTTTTTCTTTCTACGACATTTTCTAAAAAAAGTATATCATAGTAATTTATTTATAACCGTCCAATGCAGATTATGCATAATACATTGCTTTTTTGACAAAATGGGGCTGTCGTTAAAAGCGACAGCCCCATTTCTTTTTGTATGTTAATTTAAACATTTCTATAATATGTATACTTTTCCTATGTAGCACTTTAATATTGATCTATATATGGCGAAATCTCCAAATACTCATCACCATCTGTAATATATACAACAACCGGCGGATTATAACCACTATCCATTCTAATAGCAAAATGGTCAAATCCCTCATCAGCCTTATATTTCGGTTCCGGCAACTCTTTATTGAATCCAAGTTCATCCTGAAGCTTGGATGGAATATGTCGCAATTCTTCCTCAGATATAATTATAATTTTATCGAATAATCCTGCTTCTTCTATATCCTTATAACATTCTTCAGACGACATCGCTGTTTCAATATTCGTCCTTATTGTGTCGGCCATGGAAATATCTTTGCTATGATTGTACCTTTCCTCATATTGTTTAACCGCCGGATAAAATACACTTTCTTCTATTGCCGGCAATATATAATATTCTCCATTATACTTATATGCATATACATGGTCTATCGCCTTATCAAAATCTATCCAAAAATCAGTCTTACATGTTTCCCGGATCTCATCAGTCGTCATTACACGCCCATCTATGGTCAACTCAAAATCAAACGAAATATCTACTTTGTAAAAATCTTCTAAGCTAATATCATGCTTTTCCAGCTCAGCCTTATAGAGCGAATACATTTTTTTCTCATATGAAAAATCATTATCTTGATCTATCCTTTTGTATGCGCTTATTGTATTGTCAAATATTTCTTCAATATTAAACTTTTCAATATCATTAATCTTAAATCTATTAATCTCTAACTGTATATCATATCTGCTCAACTCAAATTCATCCATATAGTTATTGACAATGTAATCGTATTCTTCCTTAAACTCATCTCGTTTATCTGAAATATTAGTCATGCTATCGCCTTCCAGGCTCCACATGTCAATATATATATTCTCTATTAACTTTTCTGGTGCTGTAAGTTCTATAATTCCTTTCCCATCCAAATTTTCTAAGCATCTTTTGTATTCATTTGTTCTCTCTTTGATTTTATGTTTTATTATAATATTTTTTCCGAAAAGAATTATGAATATGATTGCTATTACTAAAAATAGCGACAGACATACCAGTCCAATAATTGTTTTCTTTTTCCCTTTATTTTTTTTCATAGTCTTCTGTTGATTATTCTGCTCCGTTTTACCAGAATTCAACTGATTAAAACCATATCCATTTTCTGACATATTATAACTATTTGCTCCATATGAATAATTCATATTTTCATATGGTTCTTCATATTTATGTATCTTGTCAAATGAATTATTGTTTCCCATAGTCCCACCAATATCCCCTGGAATAAAAAATGGATTATCACTGGTTTGGGTATTGTATTGCTGCTTACTATAATATAGATTTTCCTTTCCAACATAGTTTCCGCAAAATGGACATATCTCATTTGTATCTTCTAAAATTGCATTACAGCGCCAACATCTTTTCATTTATTCTCTTCTCCTCCTTTATCACATACCAGATACAAAAATCTTATCATAAAAAATATTGTTATAAATTCTCCTTGCAAAACTGACATTCTACATTGCTTTTTCGACAAAACAAGCGAGACAGATTCCCGTCTCGCTTGTTCCTTTTATTGCTCTACATTTGTCCATCCTAAGAAAGTATTACTTTCAACAATCCTGTAATCATCTGTATAATCGTTGTCATAAGTGTCATCACTTCCTGATGCATATCCTGCCAGTTTACTATTTAAAGTTGATTCTTTCTTTTCAGCACTACATAAATTCCACTCTCCCGTTTCTTTATCGTATACTGTCCTTACCCAGCGATCCATTGTTTTTCCGGTATCTCTGCTTCTCCATAATATATAATACTCTAATGCATCATAGTTATTTGTTATAGAAGTAACACTTGCCTCTGCAATATCATGTGGAGCAGATATTCCAATATAATTAAACAAATCACCAATTGTATATGATGGAGCATTTGTGAATTCAAATTTGACATCATGTCTATTACCAAATGCATCTTTCTCATATTCAGAATCTGAATTCGAATCATCCTGCCCATATTTTTCATAATAAAACATTTTATCCTCAAGACTATAATCCCATTTAACTATAGTATCTGTACCAAAGATATTTTTTTCTACAATTACCGGAACTCCTCTTAAATATCCCTGAGGGACTTCTACATCTACCCGTACATAATAAACAATATAATAGTCATCTGTTTTATAATAATTATCCACCGACAATATATCTACCTGACCTACATCTTCAATTTCTATATCCACGGTATGTTTGTTTGCATCATATACTTTTCCTGATGTATGCAGTAAATCTTGTGCTATATCATACTGCTGTTTATGTGTTACCATAACAATTTCTGGAATTACACCAAAAAATACCGTGGCAATCAAAATACAAATTAATAAAACTTTTTCACTTACCCTAAATAAAGTATGTTTATCTATTTCGCTCATATATAAATGAACCAAAATAATAAGAGTACAAATACAACCTATAACCAAAATAATTGTCTGCATAGTTTTTCTCCTGTAATATAATCAATAATCTAATCTTCTCCAAAAATTATCTTGTCGTACATGTTTATAAATATCATAAACTATTCCTTCTAAACTAAACCCCATCACGCTATACGTTTCCATTTTCGTTACATAACCATCTATAAGAGGTGTCATCTGTCTCCCGCATACAATCAACGTATTCTGAAAAGCTTCATCCCTATATTGATAGTAGCAATTGCTCAAATAATTATCAATTTCTGACATATCAATGTAAAATGTCCTATATGATATTTGCATTTCTGCCGAAGATGTGTAAATTTTTGAAACTTCATTTTTTTCCCATTCAATATTAACAACAAAACCATCCGAATCTTTCAGTTTTATCAATCTATTATCATCATATTCATATGTGGAACTATCTGTCGTTCCATTTTCACTATAATAATAACTTATTTCTACATGAGAAATTTTTCCATTTTCATTATATTCAATTGTTTTCTCATATTCTTTCTCAAAATTTCCATTTTTTAATCTATATCTAATTGCACTTATAAGTTTTTTTTCATCATAAGCAAACTTATATTTGTACTTTTCTGAATACTGACCTTCATTAAAATTTCCTTCTATTACACCAATAAGATTATCCATTGAATCATATACAAAATCCCATTGCTCATAATTTTCTGAATTCTCTTTTTTTATTTGAGATACTAGGCCATCGTCTCTAAATTCATAATGATATTCATCATAAATAAGTTCCGTATATTCTTGAGCCATAAAACCAGTATTACCCTCTAGTGTATATGTTGCTGTTATATCTTCATTTGACACATAAATATATTCCATTAAATCATTAGTGTCCTCACTATATGTATAATATATATCTTTAGGTAATTCTTCATCTTGATATTTACAGGATGATATCTGATTATCCGCAGTATATGTATAGCTTTTTTCTATTTGTCCCCATTCATTTTTTGTTAAAGAATAACTAGTATCTGTGCTATATACAAGCAAAGCATTCTCATTATATTCCATTATACCTTCAGGTAATTCTTTTTGATTTCCATCTTCTGTTATAAACGTTTTTACAGACACAGGTAAATTGACCGCTACTTTATCTCCTATAACAACAAATTCTTTTCCAGTATTTGTATCAACATATGTAGTAATATTCTGTTCACTACTATTTGTGAATATATTTGTCTGACTACATCCTGTCTGTATATAAACACAAACTGTCAACACTATTCCAACGACAATTTTGAATATTTTTTTCATACTATAATTCTCACTCCTCATTTGAATATATTTATAGCCGCACATCTCAATGACATACCTAACCCATATATTACTGAAATGTGCGGCTACTAATTAATATAAACTATTGCTTTTGCAATCCACTCCAACAAATTTTTATTGTACTTTTCCTTTGACTACTCTGTAGCGTTTGCCTTTAACCGTTACATAACCTGTCTTGTTACTCTTTTTACCCTTAACTACATAGTATCTCTTTCCTGACTTCTTAACGATGCCTTTATAGTTCGGTTTCCATTCTCCTTTTTTAACATACCACCATTTTCCATCTGTATTTTTTACCAGTTTTGTACTATTTTTCTTTCTTCCCTTATATACATAGTAGTATTTTCCATCCGTATGTTTTACAATTCCGGTAAATTTCGACTGCCATTTTCCATTTTTAATATAGCACCATGTACCATTTGTGCGCTTTAATAAGCCTGTATACTTTGTTTGTTTTACACCATTTTTATAGTAATACCAGCCTTTAGAGGTCTTTTTCATTCCGTTATATGCTGCTGTTGTAACATTCAAAACATTGCTGTTATAACTTGTATGGATTGAAGTCTTATTATAAGTACATGTACCATATGCCTTAACTAAGAAATTATATGTAGTATTCTGTTTTAATCCCGATAATGTACAGGAGGTTGTAGATTTTCCGGCTACATCAAGTACTCTTTGCCATTTTTTACTTGCTGTATCATACATATAAACGTAATATCCATTAGCTCCATTTACTTTATTCCAGGAAAGACTTACCTTCTTTGTCAAAGCTGCTGTTATCCATACATTAGTGCTGTCAAGATATAATCCATATCTACCGTATTCAGAAGCACCTGTCGTATAATTATTCACAGCTCTCACAAGATACTGATATGTCACGCCTGACACGCAATTTGTATCCTTATATGTATTTGTGGTTCCACCAGCAACTGTGGTCAGCTTTGCATAATTTGTATCGGTCTGCTTTTTCCGGTAAATTTCATATTTTGTAGCACCAGATACTGTCTGCCATGACAATTTAAATCCGCCCTGTATTCTTGCTAGTCCTGTCACACTACATTTACTTAAATTAATGGATTGCTTTTGTATCGTAAATTTCTGAGCACCTGAATCATTTCTTTCATACAACCACACATTGGTACCATCTGCTGATCCATAGCTTTCAACATCCAGAACTGCAGATCCACACGAAGCATTTAAGAAATATGCACCTGCTGTACCTCTGATAAACCATCTCTGTGCCGTTGCATTATTTCTTGGATACACCCATACATTGGTGCCATTTGTCTGTTCCCAATTATAATCATCAAGAGCTTTTCCTGATGCATAGTTTACAATCTCATAGGAACCATTACTCTGTCTTATAAAATGCCATAACTGATTTGCTTGATTCGATTCGGTTCTGATCGTTACATTATCATCACTATCCGCTGTTACATATTTTTTGATTGCTGTATTCATGATAGTTCCATAGAAATCATTACCTAAATTTTGCGTTTCACTATCATATCCATATGTACACACATATTTTACAGCCTCTTTATGACGACGTTCTCCATCGTTAAATGGAATTGCATAAATATCAATGCAATAATGTCCTTCTTCCGGAATCGTAAATTGATAACTGTTTGCATTTATGTCACCATCCTGACCAGTTGCCCCGGCATGATATACATTTTTGGTATCTGTGTTGTGGAGTATTAACCAATAATGTTTAAAATCACATTGATCACTACTTTTTGGCCATGTTATATTCATAGTCTCTCCGACAGCATAACAATCTCTGTCTGTTGTGATCGTAGGCATTGTCACCTCACCTCTCGCAGTCTGGTTTAATGACACCTCATGTAATTTTACAACATATACTGCACCCGCGTTCATTCTCCATGCCGCAAAATTCTTACGGTTATTGCTGTGGGCCGAAACCAATGGTGTATTTCCGGACACTCCGGTACAGATACCAGCATGATCAATGTCATTTGGAACCTTACCATCTACTTCTGTTCCCCATACATAAAATAATGGATCACCTATTTTTACATCTGACGGAGAAGGATTTCTTACAATCAAACCACTATACTCCGGTTTTGCCCGGAACCATTCCAATAAATAATCCGCTCTTTTCCATGCTGTTGAATACGCATACCATGTGCCATCCGTTTGTAATCCTCCGGCTACTAAACACTGCGAAACGTAGTTCGCACAATCATTACCTTGAAAATATGCATATCCGCTATTATATGAATTAACGTTTGTTCCACCACTGTTATCTGTATAAGTTAATCCATAATTTGCCGCCGCACCTCCATTATAAGTTGTTGCTGCTTTCACTTTGCTTATATTGTTTTTACCAAATATATCATTTGGCATATAAACAATTATCATGGCAGCAACCATCACCATACAAATGGTTTTCTTCCATATTCTTGCCATATGGAACTTTTCTTTTCTTACATCATTCATAAACATTCGTCTCCCTTCGTTTATATATAAAACATTTACTTGAACACTTAGATAAAATAATTTTACGTTCCCATAAAATCTTTATTTTGTTTTCACCTGTTTTATCTTACTCCATGATGAATATACCTTTTTATTCCTTACCACTTTATATGTGCGCATTCTTACATAATATGTTTTTTTAGATTTCAATTGAGATATTTTAAAAATATTTTTCTTGTGTGTAATAATTTTCTTGTATGATGTGAATTTTTTGTTATATGCATATTGAACTTGATATCCACTTACACCTTTAACAGTCTTTCCGGATATCCAAAGTCCCTCTTTCACACCTCTAGCACTTATATTTGTACATTTTGGTGATATGATAAATGTTTTTATAATAGTTCCCGCATAACTACCTTTACCTATTACCTTTACCTTATATATACCTATATTTTTACGTCCCATGCTATAAGAAACTGTATAATCTTTATTTTTTCTTAATACCGTTCCATTCTCATTTTCTACAACAACTATCGGGGTTTTCTTTTTTCCATTAAATATATACCGTGAAGCAGATAATGTTACATGAAAAGTTTTCTTAACATCAATCGTAGGGAGATGTGTTGGTATTGATACCGATCCTGAATCAGAACCCTTATAAGCAGGATTTTTTTCACCACAAGTCTGACAAATGGCTTGTATTTTACCATTTATATAATAACTATGCACATGTTTGCTCACATAAAACTTTACAGTATTAATACTCCTTATAAAACTATAATCATTACAATAATCTACATATGCCTCATAATATCCCTCGGGCAATATAATATTGTATGATAAACCTCGAAGATTATAAAATGATTTATATTCCTGTAAATTACTAACACTTCCTGTGAATATTCTTAATGAATAAATATTGGAATTATCAGCCTTGTTCCACGAAAATGTTGTATTTGTCTTTGAATCACCTGCACTCACTGAAATATTAGAACTCTGTGCACTCGGTACTTTATATATTGCAAATTGCTGCGCGCTGGTTTCATTTTTAGTCCATATTTCTACATTTGTTCCTACAGTATTACTGCCGGACTTAACATCTAGCACTTTATCTGAATTCTTTGATCTTATATAATATTCACCACTCCAACGGCCATAAATATACCATTTCTGATTATCAGCATTCATATAATCAGATAAGTGTACATTTGCCCCTCTCTCAGTAGAAGATGACTCCACGCTCAATACTTTATTTAAATCACTACAATTATGTATTACATAACTACCATCTGATTGCCTCTCAAAATACCATACAGCATAACTACCTGCATATTCTGATACTATTTCTACATTATTATCAACCGTTGCTCCAACCGTAGTCCAACCATCATTTTTTATCAAATTTCCATAAAATCCTGTCCCTGTATCAATAGAGGACATAGATTCATACCAATCACTACTATCCGGTATCTGATTTAATGACACCTCATGCAATTTTACAACATATACTGCGCCTGCTCCCATTCTCCATGCACTGTAATTTCTTCTATTTTTGGTATGTGCTGAGACTAATGGATTACCATTTCCGTCTGTTCCCGTACAAATACCGGCATGATCTACATCATTAGGCACTGCACCTGCAACTTCAGTTCCCCATACATAGAATAAAGGATCACCTTTTTTTACTTCAGACGCTGATGGATTACGCACGATATGACCGCTAAACTCAGGATTTGCTTTAAACCATTCCAATAAATAATCCGCTCTTATCCAAGCTCTTGAATATGGATACCATGTACCATCTGTTACTAAACCTCCGGCTACCAGACACTGCGATACAAAATTGGCACAATCATGCCCATCAAAATTACTATATGCTTTATTATAGTTTCCTGTTCCATAACCACCTGTAGCATCCGTATAGGTCAATCCATAACTTGCTGCTGAATCTGCATTATAGGATACTGCAGCCTCTACCTTGCTTATGTTTTGTATTCCAAATGTATCATTCGGAATATAAACAATAATCATTGCAACAGCCATTAACATGCAAATGGCATTCTTCCATATCTTTATCATATGGTGCGTTTCTTTTCTTGCATTTGTCATAAACATTCGTCTCCCTTCATTTAATAACTCTGCAAAAATACTTTCACTTTATTTATAAAACCAATTCCCAATTAGTTCTTATAAAACAGCATATTAGACCTATACACTTTTTTGTAATCAAGCTGCTTGATTTTGTTTCTACACTTTCATAAAATAATTAATTTTAATGACAATATATACATAAAAGAGCTTTTTTCACTTGAAATTGCCTACGTTATATTGGCATTAGCTTTTACACTTTTCCAATTCATACAATTTTTTAACTTTTTGTCCATTTGTTTTAACTAATGTCCATGTATATTTATAATTCTTGCTATCTTTGAAAAAATGTTTAATGATAAAAAAATTACCTACAGGAATAATTGTTGTTGTTTCATTACCATAAGAATGATGATTTTTATATTTCTTTAATACGCATTTTTCTCCACTACTTGTTTTTTTCTTAATAATTCTATACCAGTCATCTGTATAATAGACATTATCCTTTATCACATATGCTGAATATGCATTACGGTAATTATTTTCTCTCGACATAAAACTTTTGTCTTTCACTAATATTCTGGTATAATAATTTTTTTTATTAGATGTATATATTTTAGTTGTATTATATTGTTTGAAAAAACTTTTCTTGCTGATAGACTTTTGTTTAAATTTATCTACCGATATAGCATAATATTTTTCCCTATTATCACTAATAAATTTTGTTGAATAATAAATTATTCCATCCGAGATAAATGATTCATAAATATAATTTCCTTTCATATAAAAAGAAGCTATCTTTCTTTTTCTTTTACCATTCAAAGAACTCTGGTACAGAGTAATTCGTCCAGGTGATTCCATGTTATTCAGATAATATATCTTATTGTTATTTATAAAGTAATTAGATATCTCTCTATGTACTACTTCTTTTTTATTAGTTTTAATATTAATTCTTGCTACCTCATAGTACGGATAATCGTCTACAACATACGTTATATAATACAAATATCCATTCACATATGTTAAATTTTCTATTTTACTAAACACCCTAATATTCTTTGTAATAGCTGTATTCTTGTGTGTTCTAATATTATATGCCCGAATTCCTGATGTACCATCTGCAGTTGTATTACATACATAGTAAATTACATTTCCTATCTGCACCGCTTCCGTATTGCTCCCTATTGTTCTTTGTGCATTAGTTTTAGCCAACACTTTAATATCCACAAATCCTAATACAACACATATTATCCCAAACATTAAAATTATTTTTTTACATTTTTTCATATATATTGCTTCCTTCTTTCATCTACAATATTTTACTTCTAAAGATTTATAGTTTTGTTTTTTCCAAATATTCTATTTATTAGTTTATCATAAAACAAGCGGGCATAACCGCTCCTTGCAAAATTCGCATTTTACGTTGCATTTTCGACAAAAAACAAAACAGCCCGACATCCCTCCATCCAATTGACAGAGTTCATATCGAGCTGCCTCACGTTTTATATTATTTTGTCACTTAATCCAATAACTATATATTATCCCTTTTTAATGAGATACCTTTTCGTTCGTTTTCCTACTTATACCCCTTCTCCTTCTCATACGCTATAATGAAATCCCGGTTTGCAAGCTCATATTGATTAAATACTGCAGTATCATCAAAATCCTCCGGCTCGACCGTTCCATGATACCAGCTTTTGGAATTGAAATATGCCTGATAATCGGCGTCTTTGAACTTTCTTCCATGACGGGCATACAGTTCATTACATGCCAGACGGATCTCATCCGGTGTTAATCCATTCAGATCATCCTCTGTCAGATATTCACTGTCGCTATATGGAAGAATATAGTCATCGGAAGAATCATCTTCTGATGTTGGATTATAATAAAATGGCTCATACGCTCTACCGCTATATTCACATTCATTCTCCAGATTATCCACACTTAACTGACGTGGATAATAGGATGGTCCTGCAACAGAATATATCTTGCCAACTACGCACAACTCACCATCCTCATCTACATAAGGTACCGCATCCCGCACATTGGATAAAGCAACCGTCCAGTCATAGGTTTCTTTCAGAAAAGAATCCGTTCCTTCCATATCTTTATATGTATTGGTAAAACAACTGTCCATTGCATCCTGAACATTTTTTTCATATGAATCTTCATCAATATCCAGATAAGCCAGCACATCATCCTTTGAAAGAAGTATATCTTTACGAAGATCGATCGTATATACATAAAAATCTGTGTATTCATTTGCGTCAAAATCCACCCGTACAACTACCGACAACAAATCCTGATAAACAGACCACTCATATCCGATAGCAATACAATCTGTATATTCGGTTCCCGCTTTCGCCATATAATCATTTCCGAGCTTCTCTATCTGTGTATTTACATTTTCACAGGCGGTACTCTCATAATCTATGTATGGTAAATGATATACAACCTCACCATCTTTCGTCTGCACTTTTCCGGACATTTTCGAATCAACAACCATGTGATCCGAATACGCTTCCGGCATTTCACCGGTTCCAAATCCCACCTTTTTTTCTTCTGGAAGTGCGGCTGCCTTGCCATCTGATCCTGCTGCAGAAGAAGCCTCCTCTGAGGTTTCCGTGTCAGGACCTGCATCCATACCGGTTGTTTCATCCGTTTTTCCGGTTTCTTCTGTCACGGTTGTTTCGGCCTTTTTGCTGCTGCCATCTGCATCTTTTTTTAAGGAAAAACTGCATCCCATTAGGCTGCCTGCCAATACTATACTTAATACTATAAATTCCGCTTTTTTTCTCATCCTTTTTACCCTCGTTTCTTTATCTTATAACTGCCAGTTTATATTTTCAGCATTTTTTGCTACCAGCAGTTTGGTTCTGAGTTCTGTATCATCCAAGTCTATAAAATCACCATTTGAATAATACTTCCACTGTGCTACTTCCTGATTTCCCGACCAGTTCATTTCACTGATCACATAAAACTGCATCGAAGCCAACGGTTCCTCACGATATTTCATATATCCATAACAATCGTTAAAATGTTCCCTATGTACCAGTTCCTTTATTTCCATAAATTCCTGTTCATTCTTCACCTGCCATATGGATAGTCTGCAGTCCTTTTTAGGCTTTCGTATTATTTTTTCAACAGATCGGTTGAACAAGATGGATATACAAATATAGAATACCGCATATTCTAATATATACACTCCAATATGTACAGAATCTCCCATTGTTGTATAAAAACGTTCCTGCTGCAACTGATTGCGGTAATATATAATTACCTCTGTAATATACAACGATAAAATGGCATCTGTTACAAGCTGTCCTATTGTGATTGCCAACTGCATACATTTTGAGTTAGCAAAAAAACGAATAACCGCCAGCACAATTGCTGTTATTACAGCAACGATCAATAGCACAATTCCTATATTCCCAATTGAGGAAAATATCCAGTCCTTTTTATCTTTTATGCTTGGATTAACTACTTTTCGCGTACATTCTTCAAGGGATTGCACAGTCTCATTGGAATACAGTAAGGACAGGAAGCCCATTCCAAATCCTATTAAACATATAATCAACCCCATTAATTTCTTTTTCATATCTTCATCCCCCATATCTTATATATTTCTCCAACAATATATTCGTCACACCATCAGGCAAGAACCGCTTCTATTTCAACCCCAAGCACATCCCCAAGCGTTTCTGCCACCTTCTCCGCGGCATAAAGTTTATAATACAGTCTGGAATCCTGTTCTCCCATCTGGAAATATCCATCGATGATCGTATCAGAAACAGCCACTGCATAATATACTTCTCCCGGTACACTGTCCTGATTGTTTGGATCAATATTTCCCGTTGTCCCGGTAATACCAATTCCGATGTCTGCACGATATGCCTGTTTACAGGCTTCTGCCATTGCCCGCGCTGTTTCTTTGGAATAGACACCACAAGTTTCTATCATCGCTTCCGGAACACCCTGCATGATCTTTGCTTCGTTGGAATAGGTTACAAATGCTCCTTTTAATATTGCAGATGCCCCTTCAGTATCTGTGATTAGGGAAGCAATCTGCCCGCAGGTGATACTTTCCATGGTTGTGATCGTCATTTTCCGGTCAATCAGACAGCCTGTCAATCGTCTGTAATTATTCCGTATTGTCTTTTCCATCTGTTCATCCAGTTTTTTTCCTGCCATTTATCCTTCCGCCTTTGTTGCCTTTAATCTATTTATTATTATAATATATTCACAAAAGGATTTCCACAAGTGGAAATCCTTCTGTCATTTCTATTTATCCTATCCCTTCTCTACAACCAGGAGCTCCTCGCCATTCTTCACCTTTCCGGTCTTTACCGGACGCAGTTTATAGCCATCCGGGAGCTCTGTTATAATGATAGGGGATATTAAGGATGGCGCATGCTTCTTCAGATAAGGAAGATCCAGCCGCATGACCGGCTGTCCGGCAGACACTATCTGTCCGGTCTCAACCAGTACGTCAAAGCCTTTGCCCTTTAGCTTTACCGTATCGATTCCAATATGGATCATCACACCGATTCCCTGTTCCGTTACCAGCCCTATGGCATGCTTCGTGTCGAAGACAAAGGCAATCGTTCCGGCAACAGGCGCGGTTATTTCAGGATCCGTTGGCAATACAGCGATTCCATCGCCCATTATTCCACTGGAAAATGCCTCATCCGGCACACTTGATAATTCAAAAACCTCTCCTGTAACCGGACTCAATATAGATACTGCAATAACCGCTTTCTCATCATACCCCTCCAGATAATCTTCCAGATTGGATTTGATCACAGACACCTTCGGGCCATAGATGACCTGTACGCCATATCCTTTTTTCACCACGCCGGATGCTCCGCTTGCCCGGAGAATATCTTCTTTTACAAGAGCTGCATCATATACCGTACAACGCAGTCTGGTTGCACAGCAGTCAACGTCCGATATATTGGCCTTGCCGCCAAGTCCTTCACAGATCAGCCTGGAAGTCTCCATCTGTGGGCTGTGATTCCGGAAAACATCCGTATTCCGGCCATTGTCTGATCCCTGCTCTCCGGCATTTTCTCCATGCTTTCTGGCATCCACATCACTTCGACGATATAATTTCACTTCGTCATTGTTATCTCTGCCCGGTGTTTTCAGATCAAACCGCCGGATCAGATAATAGAACAATACATAATATACGATAAAATAACCGATACCGACAATCACGATCCAGATCCAGTTCGTCTTTGCATTTCCCTGCATGATGCCGAACAGGGTAAGATCGATCAGACCGCCGGAGAAGGTCATTCCCACACCGACTTCAAATACATGCATCAGCATATAGGCAAAGCCTGCCAGAATACAATGGATTCCATACAGAGCCGGTGCAACAAATAAAAATGTGAATTCCAGTGGCTCTGTAATACCTGTGATCATGGCTGTAAGGGCTGCGGAAAGAAGCAGTCCGCCTGCTGCCTTCCGTTTCTCCGGTGCTGCTGTTTTATACATAGCAAGAGCAGCTCCCGGCAGACCAAATATCATAAGCGGGAATTTACCGGACATAAATCTGGTGGCTGATACCGCATACTTTGTAACGGATGGATCTGCAAGCTGTGCAAAGAAGATATTCTGTGCTCCTTCTACAACACGCCCGCCAACCTCCAGCGTTCCTCCGACCGCAGTCTGCCAGAATGGCAGATAAAACACATGATGCAGGCCAAATGGTATCAGAAGACGTTCCATAAATCCATATACCCAGGTTCCTGCATAGCCGGAATTTAAAACCAGATCACCTACGGTATAGATGCCTTTCTGGATTGCCGGCCAGATAAAGAACATCAAAATACCAACTCCGGTATATACCAATGCTGATATGATCGGAACGAATCTGGAACCACCAAAGAAAGACAACACCTGCGGCAGTTCAATCTTATAAAAGCGGTTATGCAGGGCAGCCACACCAAGTCCTACCAGGATACCGCCAAATACACCCATTTGCAAAGATGTGATACCGCAGACAGAAACAACCGCCCCTGCAAGCATTGCTTCCGTACCACCATTTATCGTGATCAGCGCACTGATCGATGCATGCATGATAAAGAATGCAATAGCCGCTGATAGCGCAGCAACTTCCTTCTCCTTTTTTGCCATACCGATCGCCACGCCCATGGCAAACAGGATTGGCAAATTGGCAAATACCACATTTCCTGCCTCACTCATTACCTCAAATACAGCAGCAAATATCGTTCCCGGCCCAAGGATCCGCATCAGCCCATATGTTTCAAGCATGGTTTCATTGGTAAATGAGCTTCCGATTCCAAGCAGCAGTCCTGCCACCGGCAGGATCGCAATCGGAAGCATAAACGACCGACCAACCCGTTGTAATATTCCAAATATTTTATCTTTCATATAAAAAATCTCCCTGTTTCACAGATACATTCATACGAACTAGTATCTGCACAACAGAGAGAATCATTCTATTTTTATGAAAAAACTTCTTCTTTGTATGGTCTTCCGATCTTTACGACTTCTCCATTATCCAGAGTTACGGTTGATCTGGAATAATGCTTGACGTGCTGACGGTTGATAATACAATTACTGTTTACACGGACAAATATCTTCGGAAGATTTTTCAAAGCATTTGTCAGCGTAATATACTGCACATAATCACCTCTTGTTGTACAGTATCTGGTGAGACGATCATCTCTGTGAATACAGATGATCTCCGAAGCTGAAAAAATATTGATCGTTTTCCCATAGCAGACCCGGATAAAATTACTTTTGCTCATATTCAGGCGCTTGATCGCCGTATCAACGGCATGCACCAGCTTGATATCTCGATTTCGCTTCATAACACAATTGCAGTGCTCCACATCATAGATATCCCAGCCATCCGGAATATGGTCTGCATAAAATATAATCTTGCAATTTGGAACAGAACGATTGATGGCTCTGGCCAGACAGATCCCGTTATAGTGCAGATTGTCAAATACGATCTCCGTAATAAATATATCACAGGAAAAGGTACTTTCTTCTACATCTATAGACGCTTCTTCCGGCAGATACAATTCAAACTCTACATTATCCAGATCCATACGGGATTCTATAAAATCCTTCACAGCTTCCACTTCATGCATAGATGAATCACATATACCAATTTTCATTTGTATAACACTTTCCTCTCATTTGAATGCCACTTGTAAATTTTAGTATATTTCTTAGATATATGCAGTATTATTGTTAGTTTTTACATATAATAGAAGTGTCACTATCTGTTTCTTTTTTAATATTTATTAGAAAATACTTAAAAAGAAAAGGAATACCATCATGACACTGAATTATAAAATTATAGGATCACGCATAAAAATACGCAGAAAAATGAAAGATGTCACCCAGGAACAGATGGCGGAAGACCTCAATCTGTCTGTAGGTTTTATCAGTCAGCTTGAACGTGGTATCTGCAAAGTGAGTCTGGATACACTTGCAAATATCACCGAATATCTGGATTGTACTTTTTCTGACATTCTTGAATACAATCAACATTCTGAAAGCTATAATCAATCGAAACTGAATGCTCTTTATTCATCCTTATCCCCTGAAGACCAGCATGTTATGCTCAGTTTGATGGAGGCTTACACAAAACACCGCTAATATCCGGAAATTAGAATACCATAAAACAGACTAAAAAAACATAGATTGTCAATTCTACGTTTTATCATGCATAAATGACATGTGCAACTGACATTTCTGCTTTTTTTCTGCATAATTTACATCATAATAACAATAACAAAACTCCGATCATCAAAATTAGAATCCTAATTCCAGATAACCGGAGTTTTTATTATGTTTATTTTATTATTCTTTCGAATCTGTTATTTACTTACCTTACGGAAGTTCTTCTTACCACGTCTTACAACGATTCCATCTCCATCAAACTTCTCTTCCGGAATTGTAACTGAGATATCAGGTATCTTGTCACCATCAACAGCAACACCGCCCTGCTCTACCGCACGTCTTCCTTCATTTCTGGAGGATACCAGACCGGACTTTACAAGTACGGATACGATATCGATCGCACCATCCTTGAAATCATCGGCTGACAATGTAACAGATGGCATATCAGCAGCAACACCCTGGGAGAATAATGCTCTTGCACTCTCCTGTGCCTTTACTGCTTCTTCTTCGCCATGAACCAGCTTTGTAAGTTCAAATGCAAGGATCTCTTTTGCTGTATTTAACTGACTGCCTTCCCAGCTGTCCATCTTGTCGATCTCTTCCAGTGGAAGGAAGGTCAGCATACGGATACATTTTAATACATCGGCATCTGCAACATTTCTCCAGTACTGGTAGAACTCAAATGGTGATGTCTTGTTTGGATCAAGCCATACAGCACCCTTCTGTGTCTTACCCATCTTCTTGCCTTCTGAGTTCAGAAGCAGGGTGATCGTCATGGCATATGCATCCTTGCCAAGCTTTCTACGGATCAGCTCTGTACCACCAAGCATGTTGCTCCACTGGTCATCACCACCGAACTGCATATTACAGCCATATTTCTGGAATAACTCATAGAAATCGTAGCTCTGCATGATCATGTAGTTGAACTCTAAGAAGCTTAAGCCCTTCTCCATTCTCTGTTTGTAGCACTCTGCACGAAGCATATTGTTGACTGAGAAATGCGGACCAACCTCACGAAGAACATCTACATAGTTCAGGTCAAGTAACCAGTCTGCATTATTTACAAGAAGTGCCTTGCCTTCTGAGAAATCGATAAAACGGCTCATCTGCTTCTTGAAGCATTCTACATTATGAGCGATCGTTTCTGTTGTCATCATCTGTCTCATATCGGTACGTCCGGACGGATCACCGATCATAGCTGTACCGCCACCGATCAGGGCGATCGGCTTATTACCTGCCATCTGTAAACGCTTCATTAGGCAAAGCGCCATGAAATGTCCTACATGAAGACTGTCTGCAGTTGGGTCAAATCCTATATAGAAAACAGCTTTTCCATTATTTACCAGCTCTTTGATCTCTTCTTCATCTGTTGTCTGAGCAATTAATCCTCTTGCCACTAACTCGTCATAAACCTTCATTTTTTTCCTCCTGTAACAGCATCCGCTCAGATGCTGATCTCTTATATCATAATTATTATCTACTTATTTATTCTGTGCCCGGATAGCTGCGGCAAAATATATGTCTCCGATCACTTTCCGACCATTATCCATCTATAATACACATACTCCGTGATTATACAACGAAATACAACACTTTGACAAGACCGTGTTTCAGTTTGCTTTTTTCAAACTGTTTCTGCGGATTCCTGCTGCTATCGCCACAAATAAAAACAGGAACGGTGTCGTGATCGGCTGCTCTACATTGACGAACGCCTGTGTGATATAAGAAACGATAAGCATCAGAACCGCAAGCATCACCGGTTCATCCTTCCAGGTTTTCACACAGTTACGGATCGAAGTAATGATCAGCCCCACATAAGTGATCAGGCCAAAAGCTCCCATCGTGACCAGATACTGCAGATATTCATTATGCGCACTGTCATAAACCGTTCCGGTTACTGCCAGCATCTCATCATAATACCGGGCAGACATCAGCGCATAGATGCTTTCATTTCCATTTCCAAATACCTGATCAACAAATGGCAGATCCTGATAGATCCGGCATAATCTCGACCAGATGAAGCCTCTGTAATCTCCCCAGAAATCATCAAATACGAAGATCTCCCAATGGTTGATACAGCCGATAACTGTCACGGTGATCCCTGCTATGAGCAATATCCCTGCTATGAGCAAACGGGATAATGCGGATCTTCCTGTATTATATTTCTTCTTTGATAACCATATCGCACACAAGATACCGATCACACAACAGACAGTCAATATGTCTCTTGCATCCACCAGCTTCGCCAGACCGGACAGCTTCTCATATCCCCTTCCGGTTCCTGTCGTGATCCACGCCATGATCGTATAACCGGAAAGAAAGGTGGTACAAACAGTTACAAATTCTGCAAACAGGCTTCGTTTTAATGCGAAAAAGAGTAATATCACCCATGCTGCAGCAAGTCCCATATATGCACTGTCACTATTTGCCGCGATCAAGGCGGCTCCGCCCAACAAAAGGGCTGCCATATAGCAGATCCGGTATGCCCGCTTTTCTTCGATCAGATACATACCGGAAAAGAATGCAACACTGGTACAGACAAAGCCAGCAAATATATTAATATTTCCAAAGGTGGACAGGAACATCGCCTGCTGATCCTCTCTGATATGTGACAACAGATGAAACACATCAATATCCAGGTGTTGTAAGCTTCCCATCAAAAATGCAAGTCCACTGATAACAGAAAACACCGGTGCCAGGATCTGCTGCCATTTATATCCGCTTCCAATGCCAATATAAAGCACAAGCACAAGCACCAGAAATTCCAGTCCGCAGCGTCTTCCCATGGATCCGGTATAGGCTGCCATTTTATCATCTGCCATGATCCATGCAAGTGTGCCTGACAGCACAAAAGCTCCCATCCAGATATCCGACGCCAGAAAATTTCTGCCTCTTCCCGTTTTTTTTGCAGCATCCGTATGCTCTTCCATATGATCCGTAAATCCGAGTATAAATGTCAGACACATCAATATCCCATAGATCAATACTCCATTTTTAAAGAAATTGTATTTTGTGATCGTAATATCCATATATCCATCATGAAGAACCAATGGAAAAACAACAAACATGTACAGCAGGAATGCCGTTGTAATGCTTTCTTTAAAAATCTGAAATGCTGCTTCTTTTTTGAAATCATTCTTTTTTGAAAAAGCCGGCTTTTGATCTCCGGCTTTTTGTTTCTTATTTGTTTTTGTCATTTTCTCTCTTTGCCTTTATTCCTATAGCAATGGTGACAGGAGTCTGAGGAAGGCATCCACCAGTGTAATTCTGGACATATGCTTCTTACACCAGTCCAGCGTGATCTCCTCTGATTCCTTCATCGTTGAAAGCATATCATACTTCACTTCTGCAATGATACTGGAATCATATACCAATACACCGCATTCAAAATGATGATAGAAGCTCCGGTTATCCATATTGATCGAACCGATCGAGGTCAGATTATCATCCGTCAGGATACATTTGGAATGGATAAATCCCGGTGTGTACTGATAGATCTTCACGCCGGCACGAAGCAGTTCTTTGTAGCTTGACTGTGTCATACGAAAGATCATCTTCTTATCCGGGATCGCAGGTGTTACGATACGGACATCGATTCCCCTCTTTGCTGCGAGCTTTAACGCTGTCATCATTTCATTGCACACGATCAGATATGGAGTGAAGATGTATACATATTCCTTTGCATCATTGATCATCTGCATATATATGTTCTCACCAAGCGGCTCCTTCTTGAGCGGATTGGTCGTATATGGCTGAAGATATCCATCGTTCAAATGCTCCTTCTGCTCTGCCGGACGATAGCTTAAGATATGCTTATCTTCATTCCGGATGCTGTTCCATAACTGAAGGAACAGGATCGTGAACCGCCATGCAGCATCTCCATCCATACGGATACCGTTATCCTTCCATCTGCCATAAGGTGATTTCTTATTAATGTATTCATCAGACAGGTTAAAACCGCCGGTATAAGCAACCGTACCATCCATAACCGCGATCTTCCGGTGATCCCGGTTGTTAAAGATCGTTGCCAGAAATGGAACCACCTGATTAAATGCCATACATTTGATCCCATAGCTTTCCATCTCACGCCAGTAATACTTTGGCACATAAAAAACTGAGCCGATATCATCATAGATCAGGCGGACTTCCACACCCTCTTTTACTTTCTCTTTTAAGATCTCAAGCACCGTATTCCACATTTCGCCCGGATTGATGATGAAATATTCAAGGAAAATATACTTTTTTGCCGATTTCAGGTCATCGACAAAATCCGGCCAGACATCGTCCCCCATCGGATAATACCGGACATCCGTATTCTGATATACAAGCGAACCTGCATAATCTTCTGTATATTTGAACAACCGGTATGGCGGCTGCCCCTTTATCACATCACTGAAATATGCCATATTGGCATACAGATCCGTTTCATAGTCCCATTCTGCCGCATGCTTCATGTATTTCTCTAACTTCTTCGGCATAATGATATGTCCATAGAGCAGATAAAGCAGACCACCGAGAACCGGGAACATCAGGATCGGAACGATCCATGCCAGTTTAATTGACGGATTCACATCCTTTAATAACAGATGCATCACAGCTATAAAACTTAACAAATGCAGAATAGCCGCCACCAATACATAGTATTGCTGCAGCTTGAATACTTCTACCATAAAGAAGATCAACTGTGCCGCTACCAGCAGACATGTAATTACCATTCGACTAAATAACCTGTTCAATAGTTTCTTCATAGACAATTTTCCTCTTATTAATTTATGACAGGACACCATAAACCGTGCCCTGCCATTTTATCTTTTATCCTGTATTTCTATTTTACCTGATCGAAGTTACTTTATATCCGGCTTCCTTTACTGTATTTTTAATCTCTTTATCGGATAACTCGCCACTTAAAGTAAGCACCGCCTGCTTCTTCTCATGGCTGACCTCTGCTTCTGTTACCTGTGGAAGTGCCTCAAATGCTTTCTTCACTCTTGCCTCGCAGTGTCCGCACATCATTCCTTCTATATACACCGTCTTATTCATCGTACCAGTCTCCTTTTCTATCTTATTATTTCCCTCAACATTTTTTGATACCTTTTTCTGGTGTATTCTGTATTTACTATTATTAACATATATCTTCACAAAATTCAACCGTAATGCATTCATTACTACACAAAAACTGGAAAGGCTCATGGCAAATGCTCCAAACATCGGGTTTAACTTCCAGCCAAACATCGGATACCAGACACCTGCGGCAAGCGGAATTCCAATAATGTTATAAATAAATGCCCAGAACAGGTTCTCTTTGATATTTCGTATCGTTGCCATACTTAACCGGATCGCTGCCGGAACGGTTCGAAGACCTTCCCGCATCAGTACCACATCGGCCGCATCGATCGCAACATCGGTTCCGGCTCCGATCGCCATACCGATATCTGCACGGGTTAATGCCGGGGCATCATTAATGCCGTCACCAACCATGATCACACGGTGCTCCTTCATCAGTTCTCTTACAACCGCTTCTTTTCCATCCGGCAGTACATCAGCGATCACGCGGTCAACACCTGCCTGTTTACCGATTGCTTCCGCTGTCTTTACATTATCTCCGGTTAACATAACAACTGAATAATTCATCTCTTTTAATTCTTTGATCGCAAGGATTCCATCCTCTTTGATCGTATCTGCAACGGCAAGGATACCGACCAGCTTATTCTCGTCGATTGCCAGATAGATCGGAGTCTTGCCCTGTGAAGCTAATTCTTCTGCCAGTGTCTTATCCGCCTCAGATAAGGTTACATACCGGCTGATGAATTTTCCATTTCCACCAAGCAAAATGTGATCTGACTTCTTTGATCCATCCTGTCCGGCTCCGTTTTCATTCTGTGAAGCCGCCTCACTGCTTAATCTGCAGCGGAGTCCATTTCCCGGAAGCACCTGAAAATCTTCGATCTTCTGTGGCTTGATCCCTTTCTGTCCGACATATTCCATAATGGCTTTGCCGATTGGATGCTCACTATACTGCTCCAGACTTGCTGCAAAGGTAAGCAGGTCTGTCTCACTGTATCCATTTCCCGGAACTACATCTACCACTTCCGGTGTTCCGTTTGTGATCGTTCCTGTCTTATCAAGCACAACTACATCCGTTTTTCCTGTCATCTCAAGTGCTGCCGCATTCTTAAATAGGATACCCTGTTTTGCTCCGACACCATTACCTACCATAACGGCAACCGGTGTTGCAAGTCCCAGTGCACACGGACAACTGATCACAAGTACCGATATACCTCTGGCAAGTACAAAGCCTGTGCTCTCTCCTGCAATGATCCATACGATAATGGTGATCAGGGAACAGATCAGGACAGCCGGAACAAAGATACCGGATACTTTATCTGCAATCTTTGCGATCGGTGCTTTTGTTGCTGCTGCATCACTGACCATCTCTATGATCTGGGATAAAGTCGTATCTGTACCGACTCTGGTTGCCCGGCATTTCAGATAACCGGATTTGTTGATCGTTGCGGCAGATACTTTATCTCCTTCTGCTTTATCGACCGGAAGACTCTCACCGGATAAGGCAGACTCATCAACCGCACTGTTTCCCTCTATAACCACACCATCTACCGGAACACTGGATCCCGGACGGACGATAAATACATCTCCAACTACCACATCCTCAGCAGCAACTTCCTGTTCTTCTCCATCACGAAGAACAATGGCTGTTTTGGGTGCAAGCTTCATCAATCCCTTTAAGGCATCTGTCGTACGACCTTTGGAATATTCCTCGAGTGTCTTACCAACTGTTATCAGTGCAAGGATCATGGCTGCCGATTCAAAATAAAAATCATGCATCAAGGTCATAACACGGTCATTATCCTGCCGCATCACGGCATCTGTCATTGCAAATAATACATATGTGCTGTAGATAAAGGATGCGCCTGAGCCAAGTGCTACTAATGTATCCATACCCGGTGCTCCATGGATCACACCCTTAAATCCATTAATAAAAAACTTCTGGTTTACAACCATGATCGTAATTGCAAATAACATCTGGATCAGTCCCATAGCGACATGGTTATCACTGATGATTTCCGGCAGTGGCCATCCCCACATCATATGTCCCATGGAAATGTACATCAGCGGAATTAACAGAACGACAGATGCGATCAGTCGAACCTTCATCTTATGCAAGGCTGCATGATTATCCAGTTCATCTGCATCCGCCGCCTGTTTCTTCTCGGCATCCTTCCGGTCTTCCCCTGTCATCAGACTGGCTCCATATCCTGCCTTTTCTACTGCTTCAATAACTGCTTTTGGATCAGCATTTCCTTCTACCGTCATCGAATTTGTAAGCAGACTGACGGTACAACTGTCAATCCCTTTTACTTTCTTTACTGCCTTTTCTACGCTTGCGCTACAGGCACTGCAGCTCATTCCTGTTACGTTATATTTATCCAAGTCATTCACCTTCTTATCAAGCTTTTTTATTATGTTTCAGATGTGAAACAATCATACGAATATAGTATCCTTTCTGGTCTGGCTGAAACATCTCTATGTGTTTATTTCATTAATTTTTTAATGGTATCAACCAGATCATCCACCGTATCTTCTTTTCCTGCTTTGATATCCTCGATCACGCAGGTTCGGATATGCTCTGCAAGAAGTTCTTTATTAAAACTGTTCAATGCAGAATTGACAGCGGCAACCTGTACTAATATGTCCGTACAATATGCATCCTTTTCCAGCATTCCCTTGATCCCCCGGATCTGTCCCTCGATCCGGTTCAGCCGGTTCATCAGCTTCTTATATTCACCTTCTGTTCTCTGTTTTGTTTTATGACAATGGCAACATGGTTCTTCCATTCTTGTCCGCTCCCTTCTGTCTGTTTCCTGATTTTTTCATCCATCTGTATCTGTTCATTTATTTTTTATATCCAATTTTTAATGATCCCGGATACGATATTATATATACCCCATAGGGGTATTTTTGTCAAGACCAGAAACATAATAAAAACGCAGGGCAAATGATAAAAACTATCACTTGTCCTGCATCTTTATAGTCCGGTGTCATGTGACACCTTATTTTTTATTTTCCCGTATGATCCGGTATTATTCTACAACGTCATCCTCTAACAGACCTTCGTCGTCAATGATTCCTTCATCAGATCCATCCTCTATCTCATCTGCTGAATCATCGGATCCATCATCACTGCCATCTGAATCTGTACTCTCCATATCACTGTCATCATATTCGTATCCATCGATCATATCACTTTGATCATCGTAATAATCACTGTATGAGATCGAACCGGCCTCCAGAACATCTTTCAGATTATAGATTGTTCCATCGGTTGCATTTACCATAAGTGCCTGTACCGGATAGTCAAAATCATATGTTCCATCATTTTCGTCTGCCTGTGCAAAAATCCATACAGGAACATAATTATATACATCATCCTGAGAATCATCCTTAATACAGTAATATGTCAATCTGACATCGTTAAATTCAATATCACTATAGGAAGTCTTATTATCTGTATAATACTGTGCAACGTTCTTATCCAGTTCCTTTAAAAGCTCTTTCCAGCTCAAGAGATCTACATTTTTTTGATCCTCACCGGTTGAAACCAACAATGGATAACAGCTTGCGTTGATCACGCCATTGGAGTCGATCTGAATGGAGAACGTCTCTGTTGGGGCATCATACCAGGCATCATCCTCATCGCTTGAAAGAGTATCAACCATAGACAGATCCGCACTGTATGGAGCAGTTCCATTGACAGAACGTCCAAAGTTTACGATATAGCCTTCATACTCTGTTGCGATCACATTATAAGAGCTGTCATAATACTCCCATAATAACGGAGATTTATCTGTAACGATCACATCATCAATTCCACATCCGGCAAGAAATTCCTGTGCCAGTGATACGGCTTCATCTTCAGAAAATGTACAGGTATTTACAATGCTGTCATCAAGTCCCTCTTCTCCATACTTTGCGTCATAAGCATATACAAAGGATGCACCCTCATATGGTCTGTAATTGATCAGACCTTCGGATGGATAATAAGAAAGATCAAAGCTTGCATTTAACCCTTCTGTTCCCTCTGAGAATGAGAGCATGAACTGATTATCGCCAATCTGTCCGATATAATCCGATGCACTGTAATCACCGGCTCCTTCCCTCTCATCCGTTGCCGTTGCCATTTCATTTTCCAGATAGGATATGTATTCCTTACAATAATCCTCTGTATCTGTATCGCCAGCTTCCTTCGCATCGTCTAACATCGTCTGATATGAATCAATCTGAGTCTGCAGATCACTCTTGGTCTGGTGCTCCCAGTCATATACATAGATACCCTTTGACTTATCAAAGATTGCCTCGCAAACCTTCTGCCTGTATGCATTATCAAAGGAATTCTTCTTATAAGACACAATAGACATACTGTCGGAATCCGGTGTTATGATATCATCATCTTTAATGGCGATCTCTTTGATACCGGAATCACCGGCGTCCAGCTTACCCTCATAAGACTCCGGAACACCAAGACGGGACGATAACTCACCGCCTTCTCCTGCGCTTCCTTCTTTCTGCGTTCCATCACCCATATCGTAATCGACCTTCTTATTACATCCTGAAAAAACAGTTGCTGCAGACAATGCTGTTGCCAGTAACACTGCCGACATTTTTGTTAATTTTCTCTTCTTCATGGTTTCCTCCTCGAAATTCCAAATCAGCTAAACAAAGTTATTATAATCGAACCAACGCACGATAGCAAGAAAAAGCAAGAAAGAAAATGTGAAAATACTGCGAACGGCCCTGAATGCATATGCATCCAGAGCCGTTTTCTGAACTGTTATTTATTCTTTTGAGATAACAACCTTGCCATCCACTACCTGAATCTTTACCTTGTTTGTATCAATTCCGGCAGCCTCCAGAATATCATCACTGATCTGTACACGGTGTGCCTTATCCATAATGGAATATTCTTCATGGGAATCGGTTCCATTAAAGCTCTCGCTTTCCATGTCATTGATCCGTTTTCTGTAATCCTCTTTCATGATCTTTTCTGTACTGATCTTACCATCTGCGATCATAACCACACGTCCAACCTTATTTGCAAGACTGATATCATGCGTTACGATGATAACTGTAATACCCATTTCCTCATTCAGCTTCCGGAACAGATCCTGGATCATATCTGAGGTTTTGGAATCGACTGCACCGGTCGGCTCATCTGCCAACAGGATTTTGGGATTGTTGGCAAGTGCGATCGCAATTGCAACTCTCTGCTGCTCACCACCGGACATCTGTGCCGGATAAGAATTTACCTTTTCCTTTAAACCAACCTTGCACAAAAGATCATAGGCTCTGGCTTCCCGGTCCTCCTTATTGTCTTTATCAAAATACATCGGCACCTGGACATTTTCCAGAGCTGTCATATACGGAAGCAGGTTTCTGGAATTCTTCTGCCATACAAAGCCAACGGTATGTTTCCGATATTCTACCAGTTCTTTGTCTGTCATTGCAAAAAGGTCTTTTCCATCTACATATAATTTTCCTGCTGTCGGACGTTCCAGTCCGCCGATCATATTCAAAAGCGTTGACTTACCACTACCGGATTTACCGATAACTGCCATCAGCTCACCCTTTTTGATCGTAAGCTCCAGCCCCTGAAGTGCCATTACTTCAACTTCATCTGTTTTATAGATCTTAACCAGACTGTCGCAGTCAATGATATTGCCGGTTTCTTCATATTCTTCCACAGCCTGACTGTTTCTGTCTATATCGTCCAAATCTTCTGATGTTTCTGTATCGTCATCTGCTATATCTGCTTCATCAACAGCGTTCCCAGCATCCACTGCAGTCTCCTGCACACCGATATCGTTCACGTCTGTATCTGTGATATCGGCGTCTTCCTGAACAGGATCCTGATCCATTGGTTCTTCCATCATCTGTGCAGCATTTTCCTGCATATCAGTTTCCGGAATCGTATTTTTATCTTTTTTCTTAAAAAATCCACTATGCTTTGCCAATGATCTCACCATCCTCTATCTCAAATACTACGTCTCCGAGTTCCATCAGGTTTGGATCATGTGTCGTCATAACGATCGTGATTCCTTCTTTTGCCACCAGATCCTTGAACAGCTTCATAACATTCAGTCCGGATGCTGTATCCAAAGCTCCTGTCGGCTCATCTGCAAAGATTACCTTTGGCTTATGGGCAACCGCTCTTGCAATCGCAACCCTCTGCTGCTCACCACCGGACATCTGGTTCGGCATATGGAACATTCTGGAACTAAGTCCAACCATCTCCAGAACCTCACGGATACGGGAATCCCGGTTTCCTTCATATTCAGCAAGTCTTAAACCAAAATCTACATTCTCATATGCATTCATGATCGGGATCAACGCTACCGACTGGAATACAAATCCGATATCGTACCGTCTGAGCTTTTCTCTTTCCGGTACAGCCATCTCCGACAGATCATGATCCTCTATGATCACCTGACCCTCTGTTGCTTCATCCAGCGCACTTAAAATATTTAAAAGGGTTGTTTTACCGGAACCGGATCTTCCCTTCAGGATCGCAAGCTTTCCTTCCGGGATATCCAGATCTATTCCTTTAAGAGCATAAAATGGTTCGCCATTTCCAACTGTAAAACACCGCTTTATTCCTCTTGCAGTAATCATATTCATAGTTTAGTCCTCCCCCAGTTTTAATGCCTGTGTGATGTTCATCTTCTTTAAGATTGTCCGGAGAACAATGAAGCAGATAATAAACATTGCCACAACTACGATCGTCAGTTTCAATATATCAAATGGGTTAACCGCTATGCTGATCGCTATGTTATGCGACTCCGGCAGATATACGATCGCTACCAGCTTTACAAACAACGCAGTAGCCGCCGCTCCAACTCCGTATCCTGCCAGACTGGCAAGAACAGAACTGAACATCTGCTCGTTGATCAGCATCTTGTTGATCTCCTTCATACTCATACCCATCGCACGGTAGATACCGAACAGAAGCTCCCGCTGCTTGATCGATGTGATCCAATAGATGAGGAATCCTACTGTACAGAGGATAACTGCTACCAGGAAGCTCAGTGAGAATAAACCATTTGTGATCAGTACAAGCGGAGATTCCAGCATGTTCTGTACTTCCTGATCTACACTCTGATAACTCTTTAATGAAATACCCTGCTTTTCAACCGTATCCAGGACCTCCTGATAATCATGTCCATCTGCAAGCTGTCCCCATATCTGATATGGAGTAAGACCAAATGCACTGACAACATATGCGTAATTAGCAACAACCAGATAACGTTCCTTCTCAACAACCTTTCCACTGTTGTCCTTCTCATATGTGTACTGGTTAAATCCAGGCCATGCATCTACAATTGCGCAGATCGTTCCGGACGGTGATGCGATCTCAACCGGCTCCTTTGTCTTCATCGGACTGTATCTTGCATATGTGATGCTGTCACCAACAGACAGATCATATTCCTTTGCCAGATTTGATGAAATGATAACACCATTGGAAACAGTTGCAATACTGTTCAGGTAATTATACCAGTGTTCATCATTCAAGCCTGACTTTAATTCGGCTGTCTCACCAAATTCCTTTGTATTAATTCCCATCAGAACAGAGCCCGGAAGTTCAGAACCTCCAACCTTGATCGTTGTATTGTCATCATAGATCACACGGGTCAGATGTTTGCATGAATTGGAAAGATTCTCTGTATACCGTTCAAAGTCCGGTTCTTCATAGTACCAGTGACTCTTCTTATCTTTATCCAGATACGCACCCATCTTCCACTGTTCACTCAGAACGATATCTGTTCCAAGATTATATTCGATACGCTCCTGATTGTTCTCATTGATCGTTCTTGCCATATTGGAATTAAACATACCCATGGCGATCGTCATAACCAGAAATACGGAAATAAAGCCCTGCTTCTTCACTGTTCTGGTGATCTGAAGGAAGGATGCATATACCGCAGGTGACCATCTCTTCTTACCAATGAAATAAATGAACTTGATCAGATATTTGATCAGTCGCAGGATCAGCAGACCAACTGCAAATATAAACAGGGAGGAATTCAAAAAGATCAATGGATCCGGTTTGTTTCCAGCCAGAATGCTTAATGCAATATCGCTCTTCTGTTTATTGTAGTTGTACAGCAGGTAAATGGAAACTGCCACCAGGATCACATCCAGAAATGCCTTCTCCCAGATTGGCTTTGTATTTACCTTTCCAAGTTTACTCTTCTGCTCTACTATCGAATTCTTCGCGTATTTCAATACCGGAAGTGTTATAAACAGGATTGCGATAACTGCAGCAATTAGACTGTATAATAACATTCCCCATGTCAGCTTATAAAAGTGTGTATCACCAAAACTGAATTTCAGGAAGGAGGTTGCACTTGCACATAATTTACACAACAGATATCCGACCGGAATACCAATAACGATCGCGATCAAAGAAAGGATCGCAGATTCTCCAAAATAGATGCCAAGAATCTGTTTCGTACTGGTACCACGACTCTTTAGCATCGCAATCTCACCGTCCTCCATTTCCAGAATCTGACTGGATACCATATAGATAAATGCCAGAAGCAATACCAGGATTGGAAGCTCCAGTACCCAGATAATGATCATGATCGATGTTGCATCGTCCTGATAATCAGCAAGTATGCTGCTGAAATTCTGAATAAAGTTACCATCTGCTTTTGAAAATGCACTCAGATAATAACGGATATCTGATGCATTTGTATGATCGATATATGCATAATCCAGCATATTATATGTTGCATAATATATTGTCAAAACACCATAGTTTGCAACGGTTGCATCAAAGGATGCCTGATCTGTAAATATCATCTTATCAAAATCTACCGGTGTCTCTTTCCAGTAAATATCAGTGGTATCCTTTGGTTCAAAGATTCCGACAACCGTAAATGTAACCGGCTTTCCATCCTTGTCTACCAATTTATCAATTGATACGGTTTCACCTACAACCAGATCATATGTATCCGCATTCTGCTGATTGATAATCACCGGATAAGTACCTTCAACCGGTTTCCCGGTATCAAGTCCCTCTCCAAACGTGATATTGATATGTTCGCTCATATCCTGCATATAGTTTACACTGAAAAATCTCCTGGAACCGAGCCCGGTCATTGCATAAGTACCTTCTATAAACAATCTGTTCTGTCTGCTTAATACCGGTACGTCAATGTAACTCATCCACTTCTTTTCATATGCATTGATACGGTCAAGTACGGATGCAGAATCCGGGAAATTGTCTGTTGAGCAGGAGCCCTGTCTTCCGACCACGGCTGAATATGTGTTGTTATCTTCTATCGCTGAATCAAACTTGGATGCCAGCGTCATATCCATTGCACCGTTTTTGAACATCGGATTACAGGATGCTACAGCAACCAGAAGCACAATACCAAGAAGAAGACAGGCATTCAGCCACTTTTTATTCAGTAATTTATTTCTTAAGAATTTAAACATTCCTCTTCTCCCTTCTATTCTTCTGAGCTGCTATCGGCTTTTTTCTTTGTATTGTCACCACTGCCGGAAGAACCGGATTCTTTCAGAATCACATCTCCTTCTGACAATCCGGTAAGTACACATGCATTTGACGACTTTGTATCTGTGCTTGTTGTTACATACTGTTTTACAATCTCATCCTTTGAAAGCTTCCACACATATTCATAGGATTTACCGGATGTCTTATCCGTCTCTGTATAAATAATATTCATTGGAACTGTTACTACATTTTCCAGTGACATTTTTGCAAAGCTTACAAAATATCCCTTTGGTGAATCATAGAAGCTCTTATCATCCACCTGTATATAATATCTGGTATCTTCGGATCCGGAGCTGCTTGTTATATATACCTGACCATCGATCGTTGTTACATAAGCCTTCTTGGAATCCGCTGTTGCTCCGATACATCTTCCGGTCAGCTTCTTGCTGTCATCCTTCTGATCAATTAAAGTAACCTCCTGATTGACCAGAAGTGTTGCATTGCTGTTATCACTTCCGGTATCGTCACTTCCGCTATTTCCGTTACGTCTGGAGCTTCCACCGTTATCTGTCAGGGATAAGGACATCATCTTGGATTCATTGCTTCCTATGCTGACAACCTTGTCACCCTCTTTGATCTGTTTTCCCTGACTGGCATATACACTCTGTACAACGCCGTCGCTTTCTGCATATACGCTGATATTACCTTTTCCATCATTATTTTTGTTCAGCTTATCACGCTTTGCGATCAATGGATTCACAGTCGTATTATAATTGATCTTTGCCAGCTCTTCATTGTATTTTGCAATCTCAATCTGGCAGGTAAGCTGCTCAACCATGTATAATGTATTGCCATTATTATCATCTGGATCCGGGATATCGTAATCACCGTCTTCTTCATCCCCGTCATCTGTTGTAGTATCCGTTGTATCATCTGCCGGATCAGCATCTCCCGGTGTTGCCACCTGCTGTTTCTTCCTGCCGGAACGGTAATCTTCAATCTCGGCTCTCAGATCCTTGATCTGCTCTTCATAGCCCGCTACTGTCGAATCATAATCACTCTTTGCATCTGATATCTGGGAGTTTAACTCCAGCAGCTCTGCGCTACCACCACCACTGTCAACAATATACAACAGATCGCCTTTTTTCACTTCCTGACCTTCCGCCAGATCAAGCTGTGTAAAATAGCCTTCTACAGGAGCTTTATAGGTTATCTGATTGGTATCTACCATCTTATAGGATTTGCTGGTTCCTGTTGTCTTAAAAGTTCCCAGCTTAATCTCATATGTTGTATAATCACTTGGGATCGTTGAATCAGAATCATAATAAACCAGATCTCCCTCTGAAAGACCGCTCTTTACTTCCGTGTAGTTATCATCCTGTGCACCGATCTTGATCTCACGCTTTTCCTTATCACTGCTGTCTGTCTTCACATATACAAAATACTTATCTCCTTCTTCGTATAAGGAATCATTTCCGACTACAAGAACATTTGCAGCAGTTGATGTACTGAAATACAACGGTGTCAGTGTTCCTGTCTTTAAAATCTTGCTGTTATCCACATCCTTCAGTTTAAAACGGACATATGGCAGCTTGGATGCACTCTGTGCTGCTGCGATCTCCTGATTGGAATATTTGTATTCTTCCAGCTCATACCGTTTGCCATCGATCATCGTGTACATGGTGTTAAAATTTGCATATCCATCTCTTGTGATCTGCTCACCGGTGATCTCAATATACGGTGTGTTGTAATCAGATATGATAACAACATTCTCACCACTGGAGATCGATCCGCCGCCTTCATCTGATGAATCTGTATCTGTCAGGCTCTTGGCATATGTAACATAGCCGTCCTGTTCTGCTACGAGCTTGTTATCGGTTTCCAGAGATTCCTTCTCGTCAATCTGCTGCTGGAGCTTCTTGACCTTATAATTGTACAACATGTTATCATACCGGTTATTCTCGGCATTGACTGCTTTTGTGCTCTGGTTTTCTTTCGCACCGGCAGAATCTCCAGCCTCATTACATGCTTTAATCTTATAATCCAGTTCCTTCTGTTTCTGTTCGTATATCTTTTCATTTACATTATGGGTCTGCTGCTCACTGGAAAGAGAGGCTTTCAGGTCTTCAATTCCTGAAGTCGTATCATCGCTGTCTGCCTCTGCAAGAACCGTGCCCTTTTTAACATAATCACCTACATTAACATAAACCTTTGAGAGTGTCGCTGAGGTTTTAAAGAAATAACAGTAATCCGTTGGTACAATCGCACCATTCTTGATAATCTTCTTACCAACATCGCTCTTTTCGACCGGACGGTACGCCTCATTCGTTGTAACCGGTTCTAACAGCTCCGGTGCTTTTTCTTCTTTTTTTCCACAGCCTGTTAAACCAAGCATCATTGCCACAGCGATTGCTGTCATTCTGACTGCATACGATTTTTTATTGATCATTATTCTCTTCTTTATCAATTTACCGTCACCTGCTCTCCAGCCTTCAATCCAGACTTAATAATCGTATATCCGTCTACCGTTTCACCAATTGTTACATCAACTGCTGTCCGGAAGCCATCATCATTGATCGTGAATACATAATAATTATCTTCTGACTTCTCATTGATCGCTTTTTCATCGACATAGATAACATTGCTGATCACCGGCTTATGGATCGTCATGGTCAGCACATCTTCTTCTGAAATTCCTGCCATACTGTCTACCGGCTCAAATAAGATTTTCTGCATCTGCTTACCGGTTGCCTTATCTTCATACTGACTGACATCAATAACCTTCATATCGTAGGATGCCACTTCATAATCTGCCTGATAGACATCCCCTTTTTTAAATTCATAATCATCATCTGTCGTTGCTGTATAATTAGAGGATCCGGATGCTACGGTCACCAGATTATCGGATGAACTTGCATATCCATATCCCAACCACTCATTGACATAGGTTACAGTTCCATCCTTTTCTGCAATCAGACAATACTCCTTCATCTTCTCGTTCTGTTCTTTAATATATGTATCTGCGATCTGGATATCCTCTTTCAGACTTGCAATATCATCAGAATAATCCTCTGATCCATCAATCTGCATCAGTTTCTGATAATGTTCGATCAGCAGTTCATTCTCTGCCTTCTGCTCTGTATATTCCTTGATCGTATCCTGAATATCATCTGCCTTAAACTGAACCATGATATCTCCGGCTTTAACCCGATCTCCCTTTGATACATTAACTTTTTCTACTTCGTAATCATCCTGTGAAACTTTATAATTTTTCGTTTCAAATTCATCCGGGGAAAGTTTTAAATTCAAGATTGGTGAAATATCTCCTGACTGAACGGTCACCGTATCATATCCCACCTTTGTATATGATTCAATATGAATAGAAGGTTTGCTGCTTTCTGCATTTTTGCTGCTGCATCCACCCAGAAGGGCAGCTACCATGCTGGCACATAATACACATGCCACACCCTTTTTGATTCGTTTCCGCATCGTTGCCTCCTTGCTTGCGCTGTTTTATTTTTATGTATATCTGAAAATACTATATTTTCCAAATTAAATCATTGTAATTTTACTCTCTCTGTCTGGCATAATCAAGCAATCCTTATTTTATTAAACAATCTTAAGGATTCCTGTATTATTTCTGTTACATATCATTTTCTGACAAATGTCCTGATCTTATGCCAGTATAAAATACAAATGTATCATATTTGCATCTTTTCGTTTTACATACAAACTTCGTTATAAGTTTATCATGTAAATGTGTCCATTTTATGATGAAAATCTCTATCATAATGCGTGCATTGGATTTTTTCAAAAAAAAGTAAAAAAACTTGTTGACATTTATATAGCACAGTGGTATTATCTTACTTGCGTCGGCGGTAAGCCGTACGAAATAAGACATGCGGGAGTGCTGGAATTGGCAGACAGGCTAGACTAAGGATCTAGTGCTGGAAACGGCGTGTGGGTTCAAGTCCCATCTCCCGCATCTTTATTTTTTAGAAAACCTTTGAGGTTTTCTTTTTTTATGCACAAAATCCCTGATACAAAGTATTTATATAATTATAATAAAACACTTACATGTATATATCTTTATGAAGCAGACCTTTTTACTCTGTATAACTTCGAACTAACCTCGGCGAGCCTCGCTAAGGTCTCAGTTACAAACATCGGTTCTTAACGATTCATCGCAAGATGAAGAGTTTAGTACCGCTACGTTTGAAATAGAACGAAAGTGTTCTGCGGAATAAATGGTATATACCTGTAAGTGTTTTGTTGTTAATATACTTGTATCAGGGATTTTACTTTCTCAGATTTTTATCATATTGGTAAGCTTCTTTTCTACGTCTTCTAACAGATGTGCCTTAAATGCACTGTAGTACTCATGTGTAAACTGTGTATAAAGGAATTTGTTCCACAGGTTACTGCAATATGTACTGTCAAAATCATAGTAAGAGTCTGTGTACATCATTCCGTTACTGTATCTGGTTACATCCAGATATGGCTCTTTTCCTGCGTAATTTAATCTCATTACAAGATTCTTCTGTTCGCTGCAGCATGCAAATGTCTCCAAGAACATCTTCATCTGCTCTCTTGTTACTCGTTCTACAAACATAATATGTCACCCTCCATGTCCCATAAATTAGCTCAATGTACAGTTCTATTATAGTATGAACAGGACAACTCTGTAAAGGCAATTATGTCAATGTCCGCCTTTTATTTATGATCTTTAAAATAACGGATCACTTGGCCGGGCAAACGTTCCGATAACGCAAAAACAGACCATAACCATCTTCTTCCGAAAATCATCATGATCTGTTTTTTCTGCTTATCTTAAATTAAGCAAGCTTTTCCTTTGCAACAGCAACAAGCTTAGCAAATCCTTCCGGATCACTGATAGCCATCTCTGAAAGCATCTTTCTGTTGATGTCTACACCTGCAAGCTTTAAGCCATGCATTAATTTGCTGTATGAAATATCATTCATTCTTGCAGCAGCATTAATACGAGCGATCCATAACTGTCTGAATTCTCTCTTTCTCTGCTTTCTGCCAGCATATGAACTTGTTAAAGCTCTCATAACTGACTGCTTTGCTACTCTATACTGCTTTGATCTAGCTCCTCTGTAACCCTTAGCCAGCTTAAGTGTTCTGTTATGTTTTTTCTTAGCGCCAACGCCGCCTTTTACTCTTGCCATTCTCTAGTTCCTCCTGATTTATTAGATATAAGGTAAAATCTTCTTCATTACCTTTTCATTTGTTGAATCCGTCATTGTTAACTTTCTAAGATTTCTCTTTCTCTTAGTTGTCTTCTTTGTTAAGATATGACTCTTGTAAGCCTTGCTTCTCTTAAGGCCGCCGTTAGCTGTTTTCTTGAAACGCTTAGCTGCTGCTCTTTTTGTCTTTAATTTAGCCATGTGTGTATTTCCTCCTTAATATATGTCATATTGTAAATTAACGTTTTTCAGTTAAAAACATTATCATACTTCTTCCTTCAAACTTGGCAGGCTTATCGATGACTGCGATGTCTGAAAGCTTCTCAGCAAATTCATCAAGAATGCCCTTTGTCTGTTCTACATGGGCAAGCTCTCTACCTCTGAATCGAAGTGTAACCTTTACTTTATCGCCATGTGTCAGGAACTTTCTTGCCTGATTTACTTTTGTATTCAAGTCGTTAGTATCAATGTTTGGAGATAAACGAACTTCCTTGATCTCCATTGTCTTCTGTTTCTTTCTGGCTTCTTTCTCCTTACGAGCAAGCTCATAACGGTACTTACCATAATCAATAATCTTGCATACAGGTGGTTTTGCCTGTGGAGCGATCTTAACCAGATCAAGCTCTGCTTCCTTTGCAAGCTTCAGTGCATCTCTGGAGGACATAATTCCGATCACCTGACCATCCTCGCCGATCACGCGCACTTCTCTGTCTCTAATCTGTTCGTTAATCATTAATTCGCTAATGACTTTTTACCTCCATTGCATAAAAAATAGTGGACAGCGCAAACCATCCACTATTATATATAAGTACATATTATAATCTACTTAGATATGAACCCAAGTCACTGTTCTTCGTGCTAAGGTGAGAGTGGATACTCTGCTTTCTTGTCTGTCTCTGCTAAACAGCTTCTATAGGTTAGCACACACGTGTGCAAATGTCAAGAATTTTTTTACTGCATCCAACAACTTTTTTCGTTATATTTAGCAACTTTTTAATGCTCGCTCTCTTCCGCTTCGATCGGGATAAATACCCGGTCATGGGAGATTGCAGCATCTGCATCCTCCGGTTTTGCAGAACGCTTACGGGCTTCTTCTGCGAAGTACATCTGGGAATCCAGTTTTACCTTGCCGCGAAGGTCCTGCTTCTCGTAACTGCCATCCGGCTGCATGATGTGCGCCTTTAAAGTATCAGCAAGCTGGATCTTTAAGATGTCCTTGATTCGTTTCTTCAGATCAGGATCTTCTACCGGGAAGGTGATCTCGACACGCTTGTCAAGGTTTCTCGGCATCCAGTCTGCACTGCCCATATAGATATCTTCAAATCCATCATTAAAGAAATAGAAGATTCTGGAATGTTCCAGGAAATTACCAACGATCGAGCGAACCGATATGTTCTCGCTGAGTCCCGGCACACCTGCTTTGATACAGCAGATACCACGGACGATCAGGTCGATCTTAACACCGGCAGCCGATGCATCATATAAGGCTTCCATCACCTTCGGATCACAAAGAGAATTCATCTTGGCAATGATCCGTGCCTTCTTACCCTGTCTGGCATTTTCCGCTTCACGGTTAATAAGCATCAGGAATTTATCCTTTAACCAGATTGGTGCAACCGCCAGTTTGTTCCATTTTCCTGGTTCTGAATATCCAGACAGCATATTAAATACTGCTGTCGCATCCTCACCGATCGGATCCGAACAGGTCAGAAGTCCCATATCTGTATATAACTTTGCTGTCTGATCGTTATAGTTACCGGTACCAAGATGTACATAGCGCTTGATACCATCTTCTTCTCTTCTGACAACCAGCGCGATCTTGGAATGTGTCTTAAGTCCGACCAGACCATAGATAACATGACAGCCGGCTTTCTCAAGCTTTTTCGCCCATGCAATATTGTTTTCCTCATCGAATCTTGCCTTTAACTCAACCAGAACAGTTACCTGCTTGCCATTCTCCGCAGCCTGCTCTAACGCTGCTATGATCGGTGAATTGCCGCTGACACGATATAAGGTCTGCTTGATCGCAAGAACATTTGGATCGACTGCTGCCTGACGAATAAATTCAATAACCGGTGTGAACTCATAATATGGATGGAACAACAGGCGGTCATGCTTCTTGATCTTATCAAATATGTTACTGTAGTCGCCATTTGAAAATGCCGGCTGCGGAACATATTTCTCATATTTCAGATGATCAAAGCCCGGCAGGCCATTTACTTTCATAAGGAAGGTAAGGTCAAGTGGTCCGTTTATCTTATATACAACACGATCAACCACATCCAGATGCTTCTTTAATTCTTTTAACAGCTTCTTATCCATCGTGTCTTCTACTTCCAGACGGATAACCTCGCCCCACTGGCGCTGCTTTAACTGCTTCTCGATCTCCTTTAACAGATCGGCTGTCTCTTCCTCATCAATTGAGAAATCCGCATTACGCATAATACGATATGGATGTGCACATACGATATCATAGCTTAAGAACAGCTTATCCAGATTCTTCTCAATTACTTCTTCAAGCAGGATGATCTCTGTCATGCCCTGTCGCTCGGATGGCAGAATGATCACTCTTGGAAGTACAGATGGAACCTGAACGGTCGCAATATCTGTAACATCTTTCTTCTTATCATAGATCAGCGCACCGATATTTAAAGATTTATTTCTTACAAGAGGAAACGGTCTGGACGAATCCACTGCCATCGGTGTTAATACCGGATAGATATCCCGTTCGAATAATTTATCTACATATCTGGACTGTTCCGGTGTCAGATCTTCATAATGTCTGACAATCTTCAGTCCATTTGCCTCTAATAACGGAACCAGTGAACGATTATAGGTCTGGTACTGATTCTTCATGAATTCCTTCGTTGCAGGGATCAGCTCGTCAAGCTGTTCTTCCGGTGTCATTCCTGCGATATCCTTCTTCGTATATCCCGCATTCTTCATATCCTTTAAGGATGCGATACGCACCATAAAAAACTCATCCAGATTGGATGCTGTGATGCTTAGGAACTTGATCCGTTCAAATATCGGAATATTCTTATCCTTCGCTTCACTCAGGCATCTTTTATCAAATTCCAGCCAGGACAATTCCCGGTTGTAAAATAAATTCTTATCACTCATTTATATACCCCTCCTTTGTTTCAATACTACTTTTACACCATAGACCTTTTCAAATAAGATATTATTCGTTTTAAACATGCCTGCTTCAAGTGTAATATCCTCCAGCGTATCTGTATAGATCACCAGTGTATTGTCATGTAATGAAATCCTGAGATTTGTAATCTTCTGTTTATAGCTCTTATCAAGCACATCAGCCAGTCGAAGGATAGCGGTAAGCTTGGCCACTTTCATATAATCTGCCGATCCGATCCGCCCGGATGCCCTTAATTCCGACGGAAGATAAAATCCATTATAATAAACCGCATTTGCGATCTCCTCTCTCTCTTTATGAGAAAGTCCAAGAATCTCTGTCGCCATCACGATATGATAAGAGATCAGGGATACATCCTTCATATTTACAAATTTACCACAGTTATGCAGGATCGCCGCGATCTGTAACTGCAACCGTTCCCGTTTACCAAGTCCGTGTAATTTTCGTATGCTGTCAAATATTGCAAGTGCATTATCCGATACATTCTGGACATGCGCACGATTTACTTTATATTTCTTTGCAATTGTATTCACAGATGCAAGAATATCCTGATCAAAATTCTTGTCCATCAGGAAGGTTCCTTGCTTATCCATATAGTCAGCAATAATGCCATCACAGAAGATCACATTCGGAGTCAGGATCTCCTCTGCCCTGGAATTATCCAGAAATGACTGATAAATAATCGCCATCGGAAGCATCAGGGTGGCACGCTCATATGGAATACCATACCGTTCCGCCAGATCTTCCGGTTTTATGTCAACTACCCGTTTATAGAGAATGCGGAATTGTTCTCTCGATATACTGTTCGCAATTGAAAGCTCCGGACCAACTTTTTTCAGGTTGTTGATACCATCGCCGATTGCAATAATACTCTTAATATCTTTATCATTTAAAAACAGATTTCTGAATTCTATGATCGCATTTGATGCGTACTCTTCCATCAGTGTTTCAAGATCTACCGTATCGGAACCGAACCGGGTCAGATAATCACGGATTCGGACTGCACCGATTGGAAGATTCTGTGTCTGCACCAGATTTCTTCTGTCAAAGATCGAGATCTGTAAGCTTCCGGCTCCGATATCAAGCAATGCATTATTCTTATGGGTTGCCACATCCACATCCATCCCGGTTGCCACAAATGCTTTATAATTCATAAAACGTTGTTCTGAATTACTGAGTATCTGCACATCAAAATCCGTACACATCTTAATTCTCTCAATGATCATAGAAGCATTCTCCGCTTCTCTGACCGCACTGGATGCATATGCCCTGTAATCAGATACATCATATTCCTTCATCTTTCTCCGGAATTTAATCAACGTGTCACACAGCTTATTCAAATTATTTTCTTCGATATATCCTTTATTATAAGTATCACTTCCAAGCTCAATGATCGTTTTTACGGTATCAAGCTCCCTGGCACCCTTTCTTGGTGTGATCTCGCAGATCTTCATTGATATCTCATTAGAACCTACATTGATCGCGGCAAATGTCTTTCCTGCCATACTTTCATACACCTCACTTCTTTTTTACACCCCTAATATGTACCGATCAGACGAAAATCCATCGCATCTTCACAGATTCCCTGTAATGCATGTCTTGTTCTTGAATCTAACAGACTGCCCTCCATTGTAACAAAAAAGGCGTATTCCCATTTTCTACCGGTAAGCGGTCTCGATTCGATGCTTGTCATATTAATTCCGTTCAGATTTATATGGCTCAATATATTGTAAAGTGTACCACTTTCATCCGGTAAGGAAAAGCGGATACTTATATTTTCAGCCTTTTCCACAAAGATTTTCTGTTTTGACAGGATGATAAAACGTGTCGTATTGTTGTCATTGTTCACAATGTCTTTTGCAAGGATCTGAAGTCCATAAAGCTCTGCTGCAAGCTCGCTTGCAATCGCTGCCTGTGTCTTATCTCCTTCTTCAATGACCTTGACCGCCGCTACTGCCGTATTTGCAACACTGCACTGCTTCCACGGCTTCCGGCTCAGATAATTCGTGCACTGAAGCAAACCCTGTGTGTGTGAATATACGGTTTTGATCCGTGAAAGGTCACTGCCCGGCACACCCATTAATGCATGTGCTACATGAACCTCTTCTTCGCCGACGATGGTCACATCATTATTTCCCACCATGTCATAGATTCCATTTACAAATCCGGCTGAAGAATTCTCGATTGGAAGTACACCATAGTCTGCCTTGCCGTTCTTCACCATCTCGATCACATCTCCGAAATCCGGTACATTGATATTCTGGATCTTCTTTCCAAAGAACCTGAACATTGCCTGTTGGCTGTATGCTCCCGGAACCCCCTGATAACAGACAACAGTATCCTTATCTACTTCTAATTTCTTCACACAGGTAAAATCCTTCATTCCATCACAAACAACCTGAGAGCTGTCATTCGTCAGCTTCTTATTCTCATCTGCCATACCTGCCAGAATCTTATCTCTTGTCTTTACAAGAGAAGCAATCTGTGCTTCTACTGTCCGTAAATCTTCCATATTATATTTATCCATTGTTTTATCTGCTCCAAATACAAGACATTCCGCCTGCAGTCTTTCTATAATATTAATGTTGTCTTTAAAACTATGCCAATACGATCAAATGCGCATGCTCATTTTCCCCGGTTTATTCTTCGTTCCGTTCCAGCTCGTCAAGAAGCTCCCGGATCGTCCTGCCATTGACCGGATGTCTCTTATAGCCTGCTATATTGGATAACGGCTCTAACACAAATTCCCGCTTGCACATCTCTATATGTGGGATATGGAGATTCTCCTCATCACAGATCAGATCATCATATAAAAGGATATCGATATCCAGAGTTCTTGGTCCCCAGTGGATAAGGCGTTCCCTGCCGGCGTCCTTCTCGATCGCATTGATCAGATGTAACAGTTCATCCGGCGAATGAAGTGTCTCTACCTCGATACAGCCATTTAAAAAATCATCCTGTTCCACGCCACCATACGGTTCTGTCTCGATGAAATCCGAAACCTTAGTCACCTTGGTATATTCATCTTTATTTAATTCATCAATCGCAAAATCAAGATAGGATTCCCGGTCGCCCATATTCGAACCAAGTCCCAGATAAGCAATGTGTCTCTTTCTTCGTATCTTTACTGACACTGTCTGAAGCGGCATTAATACCGGTGCCCATGGTTTCTCAACCTCTACTTCAACCTCTGACATCGTCGGATATGACAGAAGGATATTCGCCGCTACCTCTTCCGCAACTGCTTCGATCAGCTTATAAGTATGCTCTTTCATCGTCTTTTCAACCAGATTACAGATGGCTCCATAATCAATAGACAGCTTCAGATCATCCCGGATCCCTGCCGCCCTTGTCGATGTATACATATCAATATTAATTACAAATTTCTGTCCAAGCACATTTTCTTCTTTAAAAACTCCGTGATTGGCAAATATTTCCAGTCCTTTTATGCTGATTCTATCCATACGACACCTCCTGTCTGTTCTCCCTTTTACCAGATCAAACCTCATCTTTTTTATTTATGCTTCATTTTCTCTTATTGACTGTATTAACTATGCATGATCGCCCATGCCATCTGAAGTGCGCGCGCATTTCCTTTTACATTATGCACACGGAAGAACTGACAGCCCTTCATAAGCCCCATGACCGATGTCGCGATCGTACCTTCTTCCCTCTCTGTAACAGGAAGATCGAGAGTCAGACCAATCATAGATTTTCTGGAAGTACCCAGCAGTATCGGAAAATCCCATTTGTGCAAAAGCTCCAGATGATTCATTAAAGCGAGATTCTGTTCTAAGTTCTTTGCAAATCCGATTCCCGGATCTACCATGATCTTCTCCTTCTTCACACCTGCATTAAGTGCCATCTGAACGGATTCGTCCAGATCTTTAACAACGTCGTTTAAATAATCGGTATAATCCATTACCCTTCTGTTATGCATCAGGCAACATGCCACATCATGTGCAGCAACGATATCTGCCATCCTTCCATCCCATTTGAAGCCCCAGATATCATTGATCAGATCTGCACCTGCCCGGATTCCGGCTTCCGCCACGCCAGCCTTATAGGTATCCAGTGAAATTACGGTATCAAATCGTTCCCTGATTGCCTCGATCACAGGAACAACACGACCAATCTCCTCCTCATCTGAAATTAATGTATAACCGGGTCTGGTCGATTCTCCGCCTACATCTATAATATCTGCACCATCATTTATCATCTGCTCTGTAGCATACAATGCATCATCGAACTTGTTATGTGTTCCTCCATCGGAAAATGAATCCGGTGTCACATTCAAGATTCCCATTACATACGGTTTTTCATTCAGTTTAAATTCTTTGTTCCCTATAATCATCAGTAAACCACTCCTTTGTTCTTTTCGTCTTCCTTCCAGTAACACTCGTTATAGACCTCACAGTCAAAACAGCGTCTGGAAAGCTTGTCTGCCCTGTATATTACATAGGAAAGCCCCTCTGCTTCCTTCCCTGTCGTATTATGTTTGCTGATTGCTTCTAAGATCAGCTCTGTTTCCTTACCGGAAAATCCGGTTGCCAGCAAAATACTCCGGCTGTTACGAACACTTGCCAGATGATGTTCTTCGCTGGTCTGATAGCTGACCGCCCGTCCGATATCATGTAATAATGCTGCCGCATAGATAAGCTCCGGTTCCAATCCTAACTTCTCCTCCAGATTCATCAGCATTCCGATCCTTGCTACATCCAGACAATGATCGATCCCATGACAGCAGAATCTTCGTTCTTTCTCGGATGTTCGGATCTGCTCCATCCAGTCTTTATATTCTTCATTTGCTAATATTGCGTTGACTCTGTCCATCGTCATTTCTTCTCTGTAGTCCTCTCCTGGTTTATCGTACTACTTTATCCGCGGTATCAGCGGTCCTATAAAAGATAATGAACCAAATACCACGATCACCGGCTCCGTCAATTCTTGTGCCAATGTTTCCGCCTGTCTTTGCGCAGCAAACACATCCTCTGCCGTATCCACCGGCTTTCCGTATGAACGATAGCAGTCTGCCAGAATCTCCTTATCAAGCGCCCGTGGATTATCCGGTGTTACCGTTATGATAAAGCTTGCAAACGGTGCCATGATATCCACCATTTTCTCATACTCTTTATCTGCAAGAACACCACAGATATAGATCAACGGCCGCCCTGTAAAATATGCCTGGATATTCTCTCTGAGGCTTCTCCATCCGCCTTCATTATGCGCTCCATCGATATAAGTCAAAGGCACATCCTTAATCTTCTGGAATCTGCCCTCCCACACCGTCTCTTTTAATCCGTTCTTTATATTCACATTTTTTAAATCATACTGTTTTTTTAAACAATTACAGACCTCAATTGCGGTTATACTGTTATAGATCTGATAGATTCCGGGAATCCCCAGCTCATACTCCTGTCCTTTATAACAAAACCTGCTTCCATGCAGATTTTCTGCTATGACCTGCAGTTGGTCGGTATCTGCCATGATCGGTTCTATCTGCATTTTATCACATTTTTTTAGCCATATCTGTCTCATCTCATCCTGCATCGGATATGCCACACACGGAACCTGTTCCCGAAGGATCCCCATCTTCTGTTCCAGAATCTCCTGCAATGTATCACCAAGAAACTGCATATGATCTCTGCTGATGCTTGCAAGCACGGTACAAAGCGGCTGTTTCACCACATTTGTCGCATCGTTCTTTCCACCCATTCCGGTTTCCAGTAACACGATATCGACCTTTTTCTGCACAAAATACAGAAATGCTACCGCAGTCTCAAGCTCAAATGCGGTCGGGATCGGAAGCCCGGCTTCCTCCATATCCTCGCAAACCGGGATCACGGTCTCCATGATCCGTGCAAATTCCGATTCTTTCATATAATGTCCATTTATCTGAAATCGTTCCAGATATGTAAAGATCGTTGGGGATATATAACGTCCGACAACATACCCTGCATCCTCCAGAATATGCCCGACAAATGCAAATATAGAACCTTTTCCGTTTGTTCCGGCTATATGAACGACAGGAACCCGATCCTGTGGATTTCCCAGTCTTAAAAGTAGTTCTTTCACTGTCTCCGTTCCGTAGACACTGCCTCTTTTTCCCGCTTCTTTCATATATAGATATGCTTCTTCGTATGTCATTCTTTAGCCTCTTTACTTGATTATGTATAGATAAAATATAATGAACTATTTCTAATGTGTTCTATGTTGGATATGCGGTGTATCATCATCAATCGGAAGGATCTCATATCCATGTTCCTCTAATTGTTCAATCAGTGACGGCAGAGATTCCACTGTTTCATGACAGCAATCCAGATCATGCATCAATATGATCGTGTCATCATAATTTAATGCATCCTTCAATATATTCTTTACAAGCTGATCCGGTGTCTGTCCGGCAATCACCGCATCATTATTCAATGCATTCCAGTCAAAATACGTCAATCCTGCCGAGTCCAGATAGTCGATCAGGTCATTCACCGGTACCTGCGTAACACGGTTTGAACTTCCACCCGGGAACCTGTAATACCGGCAATCCACTCCTGTAACATCATACAATAATTTTCTTAATTCCTCAACATCATTCACGAAATTGTCATAGCTTGCATAAATCGTACTATATTCATGGGAATATGAATGGATCGCCAGTGTATGCCCTTCCTCCACAATCCGTTTGTACATGGGATAGTATCGTTCATTTCTTCCTATTACAAAGAACGTAGCTTTAACATTATGCTCTTTTAAAATATCAAGGATCTCTCCGGTCTGATCGGATGGACCGTCGTCAAAGGTCAGATATGCCCGTTTTCGTGTCACTGTTTTTGATGACATGGCAGCCACGCTGTCTGAATCCGGAAATTTATCTTTCTGATCGATAATGAATTTTCCTGTAAACAATAAAAATACGATCAGTGCAGCAACCAGAATTATATTTTGCCAATAAGCTGCAAAAAATCGGTCACACTCTTTTAACGCTTCGTTGTCATTTATGTGGGATAAAACTGTTTTTATTTTTTTCCTCATTTTTATAAGATTTTCCGTTTTTTATACATCTATACTCCTGATCTGATATTTTTATTCGAATAAAAAACAGGAAATGTCAGATACTATTTTTATCAAATGGAAAAGGAGAATAAAAAAATGAAAAAATCATTTCTTTTATGTGCATGTCTGGTTGTCATGGCATTTACCCTGACCGCATGCGGCGAGAAAAATAACCCTGAAACAACCGGTACAACAACCGGGAGCAGTACAGAGGACAGCAGTTCCACAGAAAACGGGAATAATTCAAACGGTACAGGTTCTGTAGGTAAGGATCTCGGTAACATGATCGACGATGCCGGAGATGTTGTAGATGATGCAGCAAAGGATGTATCCGATGCTCTGACCGGAAACTATGATACTTATGACCATGCTTATAAGTATTTTATGGATCAGATTCCCGGCGACTCCAAGAACTATGAAGTTCGCAATAACGACAAGGATCTTACTGATTATAACTCCGGCAGCATGGGGTACCACTTTGAGCTTCATGACACCAGAAAATCTGACAACTCTAAGGTTGGTGACTTCTATGTAGATTCTACCTCCGGCAAGGTCTACAAGGCAGGCTCCGGCTCCGGTGTGTCCGAATTTGACTTCTCAGCCTTGAAGTAAACCACTACTCTTTGGTATTTTAAATAAAAGGCAACAGATACTCTTTGTTACGCAAAGCGCTCTCGCTCTATTCTAACGTAGCGGTACTAAACTCCTCACCGTTCGGTGACTCGTTAAGGACCGACGTTAGAACAGGTTTGCTTCACAAAAATATCTGTTGCCTTTTATTTATATTTACTTTTTAGAATACCATGGAAGATTTGCTCTATTTAAATATTATTATCTTTTATTCATAGATGTGCTACTTATTAAACTATCAAAAAAGGACGATAACCATATTCAGACAAACAGAACCGGTCGATGGTTATACTATTATGCAGCAAGTATAACCATCGACCAGTTCGTCCGCCTTACTCCTTATCGTCCTCTTTTTTGACAATCTCATGGGTGATGGGATTTACGACTACGCCCATCTCCTCTGCCATTTTGAGGTAGACATCCATCTCATGGTCTTTTCTCTGCTGTTCGCGTTTGCGGATAGCTTTTGACCGGATGATCTCCACGATACCGAATACAATCATACAGCATCCAAAAAAGATCATCACTGGACTTAAGGTTCCTACACAGCCTTTTACCAGACAGATTGTTCCGATCCCGATCATGACGATTCCCATTACCAGATTAAACATTTAACTTTCCTTTCCTGTATAAAATGCATCTTTTCCTGCTTTTTCCATCATTTTGTCATACTGATCGTACATTCTCTGCACGCTGTTTTCGAGTAAATAATAATGCCGGATATATGGAATCAGTAAGACAAACAGTGCTGCCGCTAACAGTAAGATCTGTATTTTTTCCGTCACCACAAAGGTCACACAGCAGCCTACCGTAAGGATCGCAAATAAGATTGTTACAAGAAGATGGATCAGACGCTCATGCATGAAAAATTCAATCTGCACCAGATGTCTCCTCATCTCCTCATCAAAATCAACATCATCCCTTACAAGCAGCTTATCTACATATGCCAGATATTCTTTGATTCGTTTTGCCATATTCGATCACCTAACCCATGTTTGCCTTATTCAGGAAATGATTCCATCCGGCAATTACCTTATCATAATAAAAGCTTACTATATAAGAATCTTCGTCAACATCAATGATCATCTGATAACACTTCTTATCTGCTTCCGGCTTACCACCATAGAAGATATAGTTCTCTTTGAACTTTCCAAATATCTTTTCATACTCATCTTCCGCAAGTTTCTGATCCGGAACTTCTTCTACCAGATTATCATTTGCATCATAATACTTATGACCTTCCAACAATACCGCTTCAATGACCGGATTCTTAAACCGTATCTCCATCTGATCGGCATATTTGTCTGTATAGTATTCGTTCTGAGAATTGTTATCCTTTACAACCGCACCTTCTACATAGAATTCCAGCCATCTTGCCCGAAGCCCTTTAAGGGAAGTTTCTGCATCTCTGACACTCCCTGCCGCGTCGTCTGCTTTCACTTTTTCAACACTCTCTGCTGCTTCGCCATCTGTTTCCACTTCTCCGACTCCGACAAGCTTCATTTCTTTGATCTGTGCATCCCGTAACTGAATGGTTTCTATCTCATTTGTACTCTTAAATTTCATATTTTATACACCGTCCTGAACAATTTTAACTGCCTATAACTATAAACTGTTTTTCATGGCTTGTAAATGGAATTTAAGACAGAAAAATAAGAGGAACCCGTCTTACAGGCTCCTCCTGTTTGTCTAATTCAGCGCATCATAGCCGCTTTCCTTCGTACGAATCTTCATGGCGGTGCGGATCTCATAACTGAAGATCTTGCCGTCTCCGACTTCTCCGGTGTATGCTGCCTTCTGGATTGCATCGATCGTCTTCTTCTCCCATTCTTCCGAAGAAACTACGATCTCAAATTTGATCTTCGGCTGCATAACGACATCAACCTCTGTACCACGTACAAGCTTCTTATATCCTCGCTGTGCACCGCATCCCATTACCTGAGATACTGTAATACCATTTACATCAATCGCATTCAGTGCTTCTTTTACATCTTCAAATACTTCTTCTCGCACGATTGCTTCTATCTTGATCATCATATTCTCCTACTCCTTTCCGCAACTTCTATGAATCCAATCCGTTAAATGTCGGATATGCACTTTCTCCCTGTTCTGCAAGATCCAGACCGATCTTTTCTTCCTTATCCGATACACGAAGCGGCGTGATCAGTCTTACAAGTCCAAGACAGATAAACGTTCCGACCACTGCAACTGCTATTGTCACAACGATACCGATCAACTGTGCAACAAAAAGGTGATAGTCTCCGAAGAACAGTCCATCCCATCTGGCAACGCTGTTGATCGAACTCTTACCAAATAATCCGGTCGCGATACCACCCCAGACACCACCGATACCATGACATCCAAAAGCATCGAGTGCATCATCTATTTTCAATTTCTTCTTTAATAAAGTAATCATACCACAACAAATCGGACTTACAAGTGCACCGATAATAAATGCAGACCAGATTGGAACAAAGCCTGCTCCCGGTGTGATCGCAACCAGTCCGACAACAAGACCGGTCGAAGCACCAACCAAGGTTGGCTTTCCGTCTTTTATCACATCGATCAGCATCCATGACATCATGGCACTCGCACTTGCGATCGCTGAGGTTAAGAATGCATGAGCTGCAAGACCATTTGCTCCGAGGGCACTTCCTGCATTGAAGCCGAACCATCCGAACCAAAGGATAAATGCACCAAGAGCAACGAATGGAATGTTATGAACACGATAAGCAGTATTCTCATAACCTTTTCGTCTGCCAAGGATGATCGCAAATACCAATGCGCTTACACCGGAGCTGATATGTACGACATTTCCGCCTGCAAAATCGACGGAACCGATCTCTGCAAGGAAACCGCCCTGTCCCCATACCATATGTGCCATCGGGTAGTAAACCAGAATCGACCAGAACATGATAAAGAAGAATAAAGCCTTAAACTTTACACGTCCGACTAATGATCCTGTGATCAGTGCCGGCGTGATCATTGCAAACATCATCTGGAATGCAATATATACAAAATGCGGAATATTGTCTGCATACGGTCCGGCCTCATTCATGGATATGCCATTTAACGCAAACCATCTGAGATCACCAATGATTCCTCCGTGATTTCCCCCAAAGGAAAGGGAGTAACCAAATAATATCCACATTACAACCGAAAGTCCCATAATAAAAGTACATGCCATCATCGTATTAACGACATTTTTCCTTCGCACCATTCCACCATAAAAGAAAGCAAGTCCCGGTGTCATAAAAAATACCAATGCTGTACAGATCAGCATAAAACCAGTATCACCAGTATTCATAACTATTTCCTCCATTTTTTTCTGAAATTCTTTTTGAAATCTCCGGCAGGTGCGCATCCCCCGACAGGTTTCGCTTCACTTTTTTACAAAATTCCATGGTACTTTTTTTGTAAAACAGAAAAGACGCCAATCGAACGTATCTCGTTCAACTGACGTCTTTGTCTGAAGATATACTAGCAGACCTGATTTATTTTTTCAAGTATTTTTTACAAATCCTTTACCATTCTTTAGCCAGGACATAATTTTACCTGTTTTTCTAAAGCAGATCGTATTTGTTTGACTTTTTTCTCATATTACGCTATGATTTTTTAGTTATGTATTCTATTACGAAATTTAACGATTTTGTCCATGTTATGCATACGCAATAAAAAATTGGAGGATATTTAAATGTTTATGACAACTAACTTTTTCATCATGCTTGCAATCGTTGTCTACCTGGCGATCATGCTTGTGATCGGCTTTGTTTACAGCAAGCGTAACAACAGTACAGAAGATTTCTATCTTGGCGGCCGTAAGATGGGACCTCTCGTAACAGCCATGAGTGCTGAAGCAAGTGATATGTCAAGCTGGCTCCTGATGGGACTTCCGGGGGTTGCATATCTGTCCGGTATCTGCGATGCCGCATGGACTGCCATCGGTCTTGCCGTTGGTACATGGTTGAACTGGTTCTTCGTGTCCAGAAAACTCAGACGTTATTCAAATAATATCGGCGCGATCACTGTGCCTGATTTCTTTGCAAAACGATTCCATGATAAGAATAATGTTATCACAGCACTTTCCGCTCTCGTTATCATTATCTTCTTCATCCCTTACACAGCATCTGGTTTTGCTGCCTGTGGTAAGCTGTTCAACAGCTTATTCGGTATCAATTATCAGGTTGCCATGATGTTGTCCGCCCTGTTGATTGTTGGTTACACTATCACCGGTGGGTTCAATGCCGTATGTGTTACAGACCTTGTTCAGAGTATCGTTATGACCGGTGCACTTGCGATCGTTCTGATCTATGGAATCTCAAGAGCAGGTGGTTGGACAGCCGTTATGGACAACGCAGCCGCCCTTCCGGGTTATCTGTCTCTGACATCTACCTTTGATGTTGCCTCCGGTTCTGAAGTCAAATATAACTTTTTGACAATTTTCTCAACTGCTGCATGGGGACTCGGTTACTTTGGTATGCCTCATATTCTTGTCCGTTTCATGGCAATCGAGGATGAGAAAAAACTGGTACTTTCCCGCCGTATTGCCTCTGTATGGGTAGTGATCGCTATGACCGCAGGTGTTCTGATCGGTATTGTCGGTCTTGGTATGACCAAAGCCGGTGCACTCGACACTCTGACCGGTTCAAACAGTGAAACTATTATCGTTCGTATCGCAGGTATCATCAGCCAGCATAATGCATTAACTGCTCTTATCGCAGGTATCATCCTTGCCGGTATCCTTGCCGCTACGATGTCTACCGCAGACAGTCAGATGCTTGCTGCTGCATCCGGTGTTTCACAGAATATCGTACATGATTTCTTAAAGATCAAGATTTCCGAGAAGACAAATCTTCTGATCGCACGTTTAACAATTGTTGGTATTGCGATCGTAAGTATCTTCCTTGCAAGGAATCCTGACTCCAGTGTATTCAAGATCGTTTCCTTCGCATGGGCAGGCTTCGGCGGTGCATTTGGTGCTGTTGTGCTTTGTTCTTTATTCTGGAAACGTTGTAATCTTGCAGGTGCGATCGCCGGTATCATATCCGGTGGTGCTACCGTGTTTATCTGGAAGTATCTGGTTCGTCCACTTGGCGGAATTCTTGATATCTACGAACTGCTTCCTGCATTTATCGTATCCCTGATCTTCATTATTGTGGTCAGCCTGCTTACAAAAGCTCCTGATGAAGAAATCGTCCGGGAGTTTGAAGCAGCCGGCAAGAAGGCGTAGGAATCCCTACGAAAAAGGAAACCGATATACATATTATTACGCAAGTCGTTTGCACTCTATTTCAACGCAACGCTGCTAAGCTCCTCGCCTATAAGGCGACTCACTAAGTACCGGCGTTGAAAAAGGCTTGCTTTATAATAGTATATCGGTTTCCTTTTTCTTATGTATATTTTGAAATAACTTACATTTCCAAAATTACGGCTCTGTTATAGGTTCACTATTATGAAGCAAGCCTGCCCGAATGTCGGTACTTAGTGAACTGCTGTAAGCAGTGAGCTTAGAACCGCTACATGAGGGTAGAGTGAGAGCGTCTTGCGCAATAATATGTGAACTATAACAGAGCCGTAATTGGATAAAAAATAAAGTTGATTTTATCTGCTTTTGTTATATAATCAGTGAGAAATAACTATTTTCGACAGGATAATTTTTATATGGCTGATTATATTACAACTTATACCGGGGATCATTTTGATCCAACTCTGCCGGAGGCAGAACATCTTCATATCGAGGACATCGCACACGCATTATCACTAATTTGTCGTGGAAACGGTCATGTAAAGACCTTCTTTTCCGTTGGCAGTCATTGTATCAACTGTGCAAAGGAAGCGGCTGCCCGTGGGTATTCCGACCGACTAGTACTTGCCTGTCTGCTTCACGATGCAAGTGAAGCCTACCTGTCAGATGTTCCAAGACCTTTTAAGAAGCATCTTCCTGCATATAAAGATCTGGAACAGAATCTGTTAAATGTGATCTATACAAAATATCTGGGTTCTCCTCTGACAGAGGAAGAAGAACGCAGGATCAAATGCATCGACGACGACATGCTCTATTTCGATCTTCTCACATTGTTAAATGAGCCATCGGACAGACCGGAGCCTGAGCTTCACATCAACCTTTCTTATGAGGTTCGCTCGTTTGAGGATGTCGAACAGGAATATCTGCATTTGTTTCATATGCTGTATAAATAGTATTTATTTTTCCTCTTTCGGCAAAATGATATTTAAAAGAATAGCTACCATTGCTGCTGGTACAATTCCCGATCCACCAAATACCAACTGTACCACCTCCGGTGTATGTACCAGAATTCCGGGATTAGCTCCCATTCCATATCCAACGCCCAGTGCTACTGATACAATGGAAAGATTTCTGGCATTCAACGGATTCTTCGTGATCAACTGAATACCACTGATTACAATCGAGGAAAACATCATGACTGCTGCGCCACCAAGTACAGACTGTGGCATGATTGATACCAACGCTGCAAGCTTTGGACATAAGCCGCAAAGGACAAGGAAAATGGCTCCGGTTGCAAGAGCGAACCGGTTTACAACCTTTGTCATGGCTACCAATCCAACGTTCTGACTGAATGATGTATTTGGCAGGACACCAAATATCGCTGCAAATGAAGAACCCAGTCCGTCACACATAACACCGCCTGCAAGTTCTTTATCTGTTGCTTCTCTGTCCAATCCGCCTTCCATAACACCTGAAATATCTCCAACCGTCTCAACTGCAGTTACAATGAACATAATAAGAACCGGAAGAATCGCCCGCAGATCGAAAACAGGTTTTACAGGCAAAAGCTTCGGAACCGCAAACCAGGAGGCTTCCGCAACTTTATCCCAGTTCAACACCCATGCCTTTGTATATTCTACACCATCTGCCGTCACTCCGGTTTTCGGCAAAACAAAGCCCATGATCATTGCTGCAATGTATCCGAAAATAATGCCAAATAAAATAGATGACGAACTCAAAAATCCTTTTGTCGCATGTTTGAAAAACAAGATTACAATAAGCACAAACAACGCAAGTAACAGATTCTCAATGGAGCCAAAATCTTCTGCTTTATTTCCTCCACCAAAAGAATTGATACCTACCGAAATCAGGCTTAATCCGATCGACATTACCACGGTACCGGTTACAACCGATGGAAAGAACTTACGAAGGGGCTTTAAGAAAAAGCCAAGCACTGTTTCAAAAAGGCCACCTATAATAGATGCTCCCATGATCGCACCATATGCCAGTATACCACCACCCATGGTTGCTGCTACACTGTTAAAGACACCTATAAATCCGGAAGATGTTCCCATTATGATCGGTACCCGGCCTCCTACCGGACCAATTCCGAACAACTGTACCAATGTCACAATTCCTGCGATCAGCATCGCATTCTGAAGCAAAGAAAGCTGTAGATCTGCGAACTCACCGCCTGCCAGGCCACATGCTCCTGTGATGATCAGAAGTGGGGTCAGGTTTCCTACAAACATTGCCAAAACATGCTGTAATCCTAACGGAATCGCCTGCGAAAGCGGCATCTTTCCATCCATCTGAAATGCTGTCTCAGACAGTTTAAATATTTTTTTCATTTGTGAATTCTCCTCATCTTTATTCTTTTTCATCCAACATGGACATCAATATCTTTTCCGGAGTGATCGGAAGTTCTCTGTGCCATACGCCTGTTGCACGATAGATTGCATGTGCAATTGCAGGTGCAGGTGTATTGATCACTATCTCTCCTATAGACTTGGCTCCAAATGGGCCTGTCGGTTCATAACTGTGTTCAAATTCTACCTGAAGATGTCCCATATCAAGGCGGGTTGGAATCTTATACTGCATGAAACTGGATTCAATCGGACATCCTCTTTCATTGTAGGTGACATTCTCAAACAGTGTATGCCCGATTCCCTGTACGATGCCGCCTTCTGCCTGAATACGTGCCAATGCCGGATTGATAGGAATTCCACAGTCAACAACAGCTACATAATCTAGGATCTTTACCTCTCCTGTATATCGGTCTAACTCAATCTCAACCATACCAACCATATAAGGTGGAGGCGATACAGGTGAAGAATGGGAAACCGTTGCTACTGCTGCGATATCATTTGCAATCTGGTCTTTTACACTAATCTCGGCAAGTGACACACTTTGATCTGTATTGACCCGACATGCCCTTCCATTTTCAAAGATCATTTCCTCCGGACTGCAGGAAAGCATACCGGCCGCTATCGCACAAAGCTTTTTTTTCAGTTTCTCACAGGCAAGTTCTACGGCCTTACCCGTAACATATGTTGTAGATGATGCGTACGAACCGGAATCATATGGTGATGCATCTGTATCTGCCCCAAATACAGCTACATCATCCACGGAACAATCCATACATTCTGCCACCATCTGAGCCAGGATCGTGTCACATCCGGTTCCCATATCTGCCGCACCGATGATCAGATTAAATGTTCCGTCATCGGCCAGCTTTACCGTTGCCGATCCGACATCCAGATTGGAGATACAGGAGCCTTGCATCGCCATAGCTACTCCGGCTGTTCTTACCTTCCCATCTCCTATCTCACGAACAGGATATTTCTCGTCCCAATGAAATAATTCTTTGCATTTTGCCATACATTTATCAAGTGCACAGGCATTTGCTGTCTCTCCATAATATGCCGGCATCTTCATTCCTTCACGGATCATGTTGTTTTCACGGATTACAGTCGGATCAATTCCAAGTCTTTCTGCAAGTTCATTTACAGCACTTTCCAGTGCAAATATACCCTGTGTCGCACCATATCCCCGGTAAGCACCGGCTGCCATCGTATTGGTATATACTACATCATAATTAAACCGATATGCTTCAAGTCCACCTGTATAAAGGGGAATCGATTTATGTCCGCTCAGACCAACTGTTGTAGGTCCGTGTTCTCCATATGCTCCTGTATTTGAAAGTGTATACAGATCCAGTCCGCGGATATGTCCGTTCCGGTCTGCTCCCAGACGTACACGGACTTCCATCTCATGCCGCGGAGAACCGGCAATCTGACTCTCTTCTCTTGTAAATATAAGTTTGGCGGGTTGTCCGGTCTTCAGTGTGACAAACGCCGGATATACTTCACTGACTGCTGTCTGTTTTGCTCCAAAACCCCCACCGATTCTTGGTTTCTCAACACGTATCCTGCTCTTTGGAATGCCCAGTGCTCTGGAAAGGATACGACGCACATGAAATACAATCTGTGTAGATGAAATCACATGAAGCCTTCCATATCGGTCAAAACAGGTATATGTGCGGAAAGTTTCCATCATTGCCTGGTTAAACGCCCGCATATGATATGTGTGTTCGAACACCTCATCACAATCCGCTATTACAGCATCCACATCACCATCTCCGTTTTTTTCACTTGCAACCAGATTTCGTCCGGGATCTCCTCCAACTTCCATAGGTGGAAACCAGTCCTCCTCCGGGTGTACAAGGACAGCACTATCCTTTGCCTGATGAAAATCAAGAACCGGTTCGAGGATATCATATTTCACTTTTATCAGCTTCATTGCTTTTAAAGCAGCTTTCTCATCCGTAGCCGCAATAATAGCAACAACATCCCCTACAAAACGTACATGCCGGTCTATGATCAGCCGATCATAGGGAGATGGTTCCGGATATGTCTGTCCTGCAATCGCAAACCTCTGCTTTGGAACATCCTTCCATGTATAAACATCTACAACTCCCGGAACTTTTTTTGCTATTGCTACGTTGATATCTTCTACAATAGCATTGGCATATGGGCTTCTTAAAAGCTTTACCGTCAAAGCATCTGATGATGTAATATCATCAACATAAACCGGTTTTCCCAAAAGGAGCTGCATTGCATCTTTTTTACGAACCGAATGATTGACTGAATTATACTTCTTTTCTTCCATGAATGCCCTCCTCTGATCTCTTATGTTCCAGATAATTTCGAATTCCCCGCAACTGACCTTCATATCCGGAACATCTGCAAAGATTTCCTGCCAGATAAGCACGGATCTCATCATCTGTAGGATCCGGATTCTCTCGCAATAATGCAATCGTGTTCATGACAAATCCGGGATTGCAAAATCCGCACTGATCAGCTCCCTGATCTGCAATAAATCCGACAAATTCAGAAGCTTCCTCCTGAAGTCCCTCTAATGTCTGTACCTCATGACCATCTGCCCTTGCTGCCAGCACTGAGCAGGAAAGCACAGGAATGCTGTCCAAAAAGACTGTACACAATCCGCAATTTGCAGTTTCACAGCCTCGCTTTACACTGTAGCATCCATGCTTTCTCAGAAAATCGATCAGAAGCAGATCCGGTTCAATAAAATCCACCAGTTTTTTTCCATTTACAATTACTGTTATCTCCATTTCTGCTCCTCTCTCAATTTATTTAATAATCTCTGACTTAATACACGAACCAATCTGGAACGATACTTTGCTCCGGCTCGATGATTACTCCCTGTCGAAATATGTTTCTCTGCCCACATAGCAAAGGCCTCTATAGAGTCTTCTGTCAGTCCCTCTGACAGAAGCCCTTCTTCATCCAGAAGAAGCATCGCTCGTCCCGGTCTTGCTCCCACTGATAAACGATATTCTCCACCTACAACAGAAGCCGCACATGCGATCACCGGAAAATCAGTACTTTGATTTCTTACCGATGCATAAGAGAAGCACCCGGATGTCTTCTTTATGATCAGGCGAACCAGAATATCCTGATCCGGCTTCTGCCTCGCAAATTCTCTAAGTGGTATTCTCCCACCCTGATATAATTCCACATATGTATCCATGGCAAGAAATACCGTCAGCACATCAGAGAAACCAAAACGTCCCCAGATACTTCCACCTACCGTTGCCAAATTACGAAACTGTACACCGACAATATCTTTTACAGCATCTCTGACAGAATTTTGTGTATAATTATTTAAGCCTCTATGCAATTCAAGCTGTCGTAGAGATACCATCGAACCGATAATGATCTCACTCTCCGTCTCCTCGATCTGATCCAGTTTCAGATCACACAGATCAATTGCTGTCAATATCGTCCGGTTCTGCATCTTTGTCCATAGCATTCCACCGATTATACAGCTGCCTTTTTTTTGATTTAACTGATAAGCCTCTTCCAGACTTTTAACACGTATATAATTCTGAATTGTTACCATAAAAAGCTCCTTTAAATGTTGCCTTAGCCACACTATATCATAATATATTATAGTAAAAATACTTGTTTTTGAAAAGATGCTTTGCTACAATACCGTTGTATTATTTAAAGTATAACGAAAAGGAGTTATTATGAAAAACACACTAAAAAAATGCTTATCCTTATTATTAATCTGTTCCCTGCTTTTATCTCTGGCAGGCTGTAATCCTTCATCAAAGCCTGCAGGCACGGGGACAACCGCCTCATCAGAAGCGACCTCAGAATTATCATCAGAAGCTTCTTCAGATGATGCATCTACAAAAGCTGCCGAAAACGAAACCTCTTATCCGGTCACAATAACGGATCAGGCAGACCGCACCGTTACCATTGAAAAAGAGCCGGCTAAGATTGTAAGCGGATATTACATTCCTTCCAGCCTTCTGATCGCACTTGGATTATCGGACAAGATGGTAGGTATTGAAGCAAAGGCAGACAAAAGACCAATCTACAAACTGGCTGCTCCGGAGCTTCTGGAACTTCCAAATGTCGGAACAGCAAAGGAATTCGATCTGGAAACCTGTGCTTCTCTTTCACCGGATCTTGTAATTTTACCGTTAAAGCTAAAAGATGCCGCAAAGAGTCTGACAGAGCTTGGTATTCCTGTGCTGCTGGTAAATCCAGAAAGTCCGGATCAGTTATCCGATATGATCAGTCTTATTGCCACAGCTACAAATACCCAGGATAAAGCAGACAAGCTGCTTGACTTCATTCATCAGGAAAAAGAAATGCTTACTACTTCTCTTGCAACCGCAGACGGCACTCCGAATATTTACCTTGCAGGTAATTCTTCTCTCCTGTCAACTGCCGGTCCAGCTATGTACCAATCAGGTATTATCGAACTTGCAGGCGGTAAAAATGTAGCATCTGATATCTCTGATACCTATTGGGCCGAGATTAGCTATGAACAGCTTCTCTCCTGGAATCCTGATTATATTATTCTTGCTTCCGATGCAGAATATACAGCAGATGATGTATTAAGCGATCCGAACCTGAAAGACTGCACAGCAGTAAAAAATAACCACGTTTATGCCATTCCGGGGGATATCGAAGCACTGGACAGTCCTGTACCTGCAAGTATCCTGGCTTCCATCTGGCTTGCCGGAATCCTGCATCCTGATCAGGTTTCAACTGATACTTATACGAAAGAGATGAATTCTTTCTATGAAACATTCTATGGAATCAAAAAATAAAGCGAATTTATATCTTATTGCCGGAAGCATAGGTCTGATTCTTCTGACAGCAGCTTCCCTGTTTATCGGAAAATACAGGATCACCCTGACCGGTCTGATAGCCGGAGACTCCATGCAATGGCGAGTATTTCTTACGCTCCGCGCCAGCCGCGCTGTTATCGGTGCTATCGGAGGATTTGTCCTTGGCATGGCAGGTTTTGTCTATCAGACCGTTTTTCGGAATCCTCTGGCCTCCCCTGATATCATTGGCGTATCTTCGGGAGCCAGTGCCGGTGCAGCATTTGGAATTCTGTTCTTATCCGGTTCTATGGCGATCACAGTCTCTGCTTTTGCAGGGGCTGTTTGTTCTGTTATCCTTGCACTGGTATTATCTTCCTTAACCGCAGACCGGGATGGTCACAGCATTGTACTTGCCGGAATCGCTGTTCACAGTCTCGCACAGACGGCACTGGTTTGTCTGAAATTAATCGCAGATCCGGAAAAACAACTGGCATCGATTGAATATTGGATCATGGGAAGTCTAAATGGAATCAGCATCTACTCCATAAAAGGAAATATTATCCTATGTCTTTTCTGTTCAGTCATTCTATTCTTATTATATCGACAGATCATCCTTCTCTCTTTAGATGATAATGAGGGAAAAATGCTCGGTGTAAATGTACAGCAGATTCGTCTGATTGTTTTGTTGATTGCGACACTGGCTGTTTCCGGTGTGATCAGTATGACCGGACTGATCAGCTTCGTATCTCTTCTGGCACCACACGGAGCACGTTTATTACTAAAAAACAACCGGCTATCCACCATGCTGCTAAGCGGACTGATCGGTGGATGTCTGCTAACCATGGGAGATATATTTGCTCGTAGTATAGCATCCACAGAACTGCCTGTAAGTATCTTTACAAGTCTTTTAGGAGTCCCATTCTTAATCTATCTATGTATAAGGAGAAGTGATCGGATATGAAATTACTGACTGTAAACAATCTGTCTGCCGGATATAATGGAACAAACATTATCAAAAATATCAGTTTTTCCGTCGACTCCGGTCAGATTATTGGTATACTGGGGGCAAACGGTTGCGGAAAAACCACCTTGATCAAGTCTCTGGCAAATCTGCTTCCCCATACGGGGAACTGTCAAATTGATACAATTACCGTAGAATCAGTTTCCCCAAAGGAACTGGCAAGGCTTTGTGGATATATACCACAAAATAACAGTATCTCTTTAGATCTCACGCTTTTTGATGTAGTTATGATGGGGTTCAACCCTGAACTGAAACTGTTGCAGACTCCAACCCGGCAAATGAAAGAAACAGCTATACAGGCACTTATCGATGTTGGTCTTGGCAACCGGATGTATGATAATTTTCAAAGTCTGAGTGCCGGTCAGAAACAGTTATGTATATTAGCACGTACATTTGCAGGCAAACGAAAACTTCTTCTTTTGGATGAACCGGAAAGTGCCTTAGATTTTCGACTACGTTATCAGGCAATGGAGCTTTTACAGGATTATATCCAACAAAATCATGCTTCTGCCCTGATCACACTACATGATTCAGCTCTGGCGCTAAATTATTGTGATTCACTTCTGATCCTGTCAGACGGCAGATTGATCGGTACGATCATTCCATCCGAAACATCAATTTCCGATATGGAACAGCTTCTTTCCAAAATATATGGTACAATCAGTCTGTCAAAGCTTAACGATCGTCTTGGAAATAGCAGGCTTGTTATGATGAAGGAGGCTGAAACATCTTGAAAGCAATAACAAAAATTTACTTTGTAAATGATAATAACGAAAAATTTTTTGGAGCCGGACCATGCCAACTGCTTCATATGATCGAAGAAACCGGCTCTCTCCGTTCTGCATCAATCTCTATGGGACTTGCCTATACAAAGGCACTCCGTATGATCAATAAGGCAGAAAAAGAACTAGGATTTTCTCTGACAAAACGTAGCACCGGCGGCAGATCCGGTGGTGGAAGTACTCTGACTCCAGAGGGAAAGGAATGGCTGAAAAAATATGAAACCTACCGGAATGCCTGTAACGAGGCCAACAGCAAACTCTATATGGAGATCTTTTCAGACTAGTGGAAAAAAACATCTGGTTCTGACAGGAGCATCCGGAAGTGGAAAAACAACACTTCTGGCATCTCTCTTTTCCTCCCCGATGCCCGGTGTTACCTCCTGGGTAGTACCGGAAAAAGGAGTCTACCTGAAAAACAACTGTTCAAAAGAAATAATCCAGATTGGACGTTATCATCCGGATCCAACCCATAAGAGAAATCAGATGCTTGCTATTCCCGAATGCTTTGATGAAAAAGGAACCGCATTCTTACATTCCTGTCTGCATGCAACTTCCGAATGGATCACGATTGATGAAATCGGCTTTCTGGAAAGTAATTCCTGCAAATACCGGCAAGCTATACGAACCTTAATGAAGCACAAACAGCTTCTCATGGTCGTGCGAAAACAAAAGCTTCCGTTTCTGGAGGAACTGCGTAACCATAAGGATGTTTTCCTTTTGGATCTCGATCAACCATATGGAAATGCAGGCTGTATCATCATGGCATCCGGTCAGGGTACCCGCTTTGGTGGAAATAAGCTGCTTGCTGATTTCAATGGACAACCATTGATCGATTTCTCTCTTAACATTATTAAGAATCTGTTTACAACATCTGTCGTGGTAACCATTCACAAGGAAATTCAGAGCCTATGTATAAAACAAAATATTCCGGTACTGCTTCATACCTTTCCGCATCGAAACGATATGATTCGCCTCGGTCTGGAAACCATTGGTGATCATATCGATCGCTGCGTCTTTCTCCCCGCCGACCAGCCTTTGCTTCAAAAAGAATCCATGATCTCGCTGCTTCTTTGTGCGGAAAATGACAGAAACTCAATCTGGCGAACCTGTTATGGAGATATAGTTGGTTCTCCTGTTATCTTTCCGGCTGAATTTTTTGAGGAACTTCAGAATCTTCCTTTAAGAAAAGGCGGCAGTCTGGTAATAAATAATCATCCTGATCGTATCCGTACCTTTTCTGTTTCAGATATAAACGAACTAAGGGATATTGATACACCTGATGATTTATCCCAATTACTCCACGGGAACCTTTAATCATTCTTGACATTTTATTTTATCGTTCTATAATTCATCATGTCATAAAAAAAGAAATGAGGACGAATAAAAATGAACAAGGATCTGACCGTAGGAAAACCGGAATCTGTGCTGTGGCGTTTCTGTCTGCCACTCTTTGGAAGTGTGATCTTCCAGCAGCTCTATAACATTGCCGACAGTCTGGTTGCCGGAAAATTTATCAATGAAAGTGCTCTTGCCGCTGTTGGCAACAGTTACGAGATCACATTGATCTTTATCGCATTTGCATTTGGATGCAATATGGGATGCTCGGTTATCGTATCCAGATTATTTGGAGCAAAAGAATATCGGAATATGAAGACGGCTGTATCGACCACTTTTATCTTTACGGCTGTTTTACTGGCTGTTATGGTGATCGCCGGTCTGCTCACCAGCCGGGAACTGCTTGCTCTGATCCACACTCCGGACGATATCATGGATGCTTCCCTGCTGTATCTGAACATCTATATCTATGGTCTTCCATTTATGTTCTTTTACAATATTGCAACCGGAATTTTCTCCGCTCTCGGTGATTCCAGAACTCCATTCATCTTCCTTGCAATATCATCCGTTTCCAATATATTTGTCGATATCTTATTTGTAAAATCCTTTCAGATGGGAATCGCAGGTGTTGCCTGGGCAACCTTCCTCTGTCAGGGTGTCAGTGCCGTTCTGGCTGTAGCTGTTGTGATTCGCCGTCTTATCGGTATCAAGACAGAAGGCCGTTTCCGGTTCTTTGATGGCAGCATCTTAAAACAGATCTTGGTCGTTGCTATCCCAAGCACCCTACAGCAGAGCTTTATATCCATCGGAAATATTATCATCCAGAGTGTTATCAACGACTTCGGAACCAGCGTTATCGCCGGATATTCTGCAGCTGTCAAGCTGAACAATCTGGTCATCACCTCTCTTACCACACTGGGAAACGGTATCTCAAACTATACCGCCCAGAATATCGGTGCAGGCAAGATCGACCGTATCCGTTCCGGCTTCAAGGCTTCCTTAAAGCTGGTCTGGCTGTTATGTATTCCGTTTGCGTTGTTGTACTTCACCTGCGGAAGATGGCTGTTGCTGCTCTTTCTTGATAACCCGACTGCAACTGCGATCAAGACAGGTATCGTTTTCCTGTGTATCCTTACACCATTTTATTTCATCGTTTCCATCAAATTAATGGCAGACGGAATCCTGCGTGGCGCAGGTATCATGAACAAATTCATGATCTCCACCTTTACCGATCTGATCCTTCGAGTAGTCTTATCCATCATCTTTTCAAAGATGTTCGGTTCTGTCGGTATCTGGTGCTCCTGGCCGGTCGGCTGGTGCTGCGGAACTGCAGTCTCCGTCCTCTTTTACCGCGGTGAACAGAAACGGAATTTTAAAAACGCATTTGAAGCATAGAGAAGCTATAACTTCTTTTAGCAGCTTTAAAGCGACTTGTCTCTCATCTTCTTATTCATATGAATATAGAAGATGATATTGATCACAATACCAAATATCGTTGCAACCGGTGCTGCAAGTCCGATCTTCGTCAGGCTGGCATCCGGCTGGATACTCATATAATAGGCCAGCGGCAGGCGGACAAGCAGGGTCTGGATCAATCCCTGTATCATAACCCACAGCGTCTTGTCATGTCCATTGAAATATCCGATCATGCTAAACAACACCGCTGTTACGATGGTCTCCAATGCGAAGCCCCGCAGATAATCATATCCTTTCTGAACAACGATTCTATCAGTTGTAAAGATTCCTGTCAGAAGATCTCCTTTAAACATTACAAAGATAAATACGATACATCCGATCACGAGGCCAACACCAATTCCGGAATACATTGCTTTCTTCGCCCGCTTCTCATTTCCGGCTCCCACATTCTGCGAAACAAAGGATGCCATCGACTGCATCAGGGAGCTTGGTATCAGCATGGCAAAATTTACAACCTTACAGGCTACACCATAACCCGATGATGCTTCCAGTCCCAGACGATTCACGAACGCACATAATGCTAGAAAGGATCCCTGGGTCAGGCACTCCTGAAGTGCCAGTGGCAGTCCTGTTTTCAGTGCTTTTCTACAATGCTCATTCAATCTGAAATCTGCCTTCGTGATCGTAAATGAAAGCTGCTTCTTTATAAGCAGACAGATCGCAAATACCACGCTCACTGCCTGTGCTGCTACAGTTGCGATCGCAGCTCCTGTCGCATCCATATGACAGCCTGCTACCAGGATCAGATCCCCAATGACATTTACCACACAGGCAACTGCCACAAAGATCAATGGGGATTTACTGTCTCCGAGTCCACGAAATATCGCCGCCAACAGGTTATATGCAACAATAAAGAAAATGCCTGCTCCACAGATACGGACATAACTTGCGGTAAGTCCTACTGCCTTTTCCGGCGCCTGCATCAGTATCGCGATTGGCCGCGAAAAGGCAATCATCACAACAAACAGCACGGCTGAGATCACCGCAAATACGACGGCAGATCCACCGATCAATGCTCCGATCTGTTCCGGCTTCTTCTCACCGATATATCTCGCGATCAATACTGTAATTCCCATAGCAAGCTGTGTGATCACAAATGTAACCAGATTTAAAACCTGACTTCCGGTCGATACCGCAGACAGACCGGAGGTACTGCCAAATCGTCCAACCACCAGAAGGTCAACTGCTCCATATGCCGCCTGTAATACAAGTGCACCAAGCACCGGCATCATAAACGGAATTAACTTCCCAAGTATACTTCCCTGTGTAAAATCTGACTTTGAACTATTCAATGGTAACCCTCCTCTCACTCATGACCTTATAGAATTTACTGATCGTATCGATCATACAGTCCGCTTCATCATCTGAAATGTCATCCATATATCGAACTAAACGACTGTAATAATTCTTATCATATTTATCTGACAGCAATTCACCTTTCTCTGTGATCTGAATATAAGTGATCCTGCCGTCCTCCTCTGAAGCATATTTGCTGAGATACCCTTTGCTTTCCATCTCTTTTACCGTCCTTGTCACGCCCGGTCTTGGCAGCTTCAGATAGTCACTGATATCGGAAATCTTTACATGCTCCTGCTGCTCCTTAATGATATGTATGACATCCATGTACTGAATATATGCTGGTGTAACACCCTCTGGCAGCTCCGGAAGCAATTCCCGGATACGTTTTGCCAGATAACAGGCATCTAACATCCGTTTGATCTTATCTGCATTCATGCTCTGATACTCCCTTCTGATCTTAATTTGTTGAAAAAATCTCTCATAAAAACTGCTCTTTCCCTGCAAATAATGATATAAATTTACTTTCATTTGATAATTACCTTTGTTAATTACCATAGGTAATTATATGGGTGTGTACATAAAATGTCAATACAAAATTCTTGAAGACAAAAAATCTCCCTTTGACTGCGATATATTTTCCACAGTCAACAACTGCGGTCATAATACAGACAATGGGGAGATTTTATTTATATTTTTAAATGAAGTTTTGCTTTTTATCCTACATCGAGATCCAGCCAAGTGCATTTGCAACCGAGCTTGCAAGAATGATCAGGGCGAAGACCGGACATATGTATTTGATCATCACAACAAAGATCTTCTTTCTGCGGAATGCACCCTCGCCATGACGAATCTCTTCTTCTATCTTATCGATTCCCACAACTCTTGAAACCAGTAAGCAGGTCATAAGTGCTGCGATCGGCATCATAACCGAATTCGTCAGAAAATCAAACAGATCTAAGAACTGCATACCGATGATCTTTACACAGGCGAGCGGTCCATATCCAAGTGATGACAGACTTCCAAGGATCAGCATGATCACACCTACATAAACAGTTGCTTTCTTTCTGCTCCAACCGATCTCATCCTCAAATGTGGATACTGCACTCTCAGTCAGTGCGATTGAGCTGGTTACTGCTGCAAATAAAACCAACAGGAAGAACAGAATACCGACTATTGTTCCAAGTCCCATATTCTGAAATACCTTAGGGATCGTTATAAACATCAATGAAGGACCTGCCTGTAAGGTGTCAGGATTACCGCCTGAAAATGCGAATACCGCAGGAATGATCATAAGTCCTGCCATGATCGCAATCGCCGTATCAAACACCTCAACATTCCTTGTAGCATCCTCGATCGCCGTATCCTTTTTCATATAAGAACCAAATGTGATCAGAATACCCATTGCGATCGACAGGGAATAAAACATCTGCCCCATCGCCGCTACCACAGTCATCCATGAGAAATTATCAAAATTCGGAACAAGAAAATACCTCACGCCCTTTAATGCCCCCGGTCTTGTCACTGAATATACAGCAACAAGGATCGATAACACGATCAGTACCGGCATCATGATCTTTGATACACGCTCAATACCATTCTGAACACCTGCAAAGATGATCCCCAGCGTAAACAGACAAAATACGATGAAACAAAGCTCTGTCGAAACGCCATTCGAGATAAAGTCTGTAAAATATCCATCCTTTGCCAGATTCTTTCCATTTCCTTTGACATATTCCACCAGATATTTGATAACCCAGCCACCAATCACCGAATAATACGGTACGATCAGCACCGGTATGATCGCATTGATCCAGCCGCCAAAGGACAACCATTTCTTCTTGCCAAATGACCGAAACGCTCCGACCGGACTCTTTCTTGTCATACGACCGATCGCAGACTCAGCAACAATCATCGTATATCCAAATGTGAGTGCCAGCAGAATATAGATCAGAAGAAAGATTCCTCCTCCGTACTTTGCCGCCAAATACGGGAACCGCCATATATTTCCAAGACCGACCGACGCTCCTGCCGCCGACAGCACATATCCTATCTTCCCCGAAAATGAACTTCTGTTGTTATTGTTTTGTGTATCCATCGTACTCTATCTTCTGCTCCATGTACCCTGAAGCAAAATATCCCTTCTCTTTTTTCTTTTAACAGTGTACAGCTTCGATTCTAACATGAATAATCAATTAAGTCACTACTTTATCATATTTTCAATAAATACAGCATACCCTTCCGTAGGATCATCCACAAGCACATGTGTAACCGCACCGATCAGCTTGCCATTCTGTACGATCGGGCTTCCGCTCATGCCCTGACAGACACCGCCGGTAAGTGCGATCAGATCCTCGTCCTCTACCTTAAATTCCATATTTTTATTGGCAGTATCGGTATGAACCGCCAGAATGTTGATCTTGTATTTTTTCAGATTCCCATCCAATCTGGAATAAATATATGCCTCTCCGGTCTGAACTTCATCAGGATCTGCGATATACATGGCTTCTGCAGCTTTGTAATGCTTCGCCACATATTCTTCATCGAGATATCCGCCGATTCCGTTATCATAATTACCTTCTACAATTCCGATCAGATCCTTCTTGTAAAGGATCGTTCCCTGAAGCTGCCCCGGCATCGACACAAAGGATCGGTTGATCTTCGTTATATGTGTAGTATAGATACCCCCACCGGTGCTGCTGATCTTAAGCCCGGTATCATTATCCGATACGCTGTGTCCAAGTGCCATAAACTGATTGCCACATAGGAAGGTCACTGTTCCGATACCCGATATGTCATCCTTCACCCACAGTCCTAACATATAAGCATTCTTATTTGTTTTCACAGGTGTAACCTCTGCTACCTGTGACTTTCCGTCCCGCAGAAATGTAAGTCTCACAGTTCCGGTATTATTCCCGGATAAAGCCTGCATCAGTTCCTTTTTTGTTGATATGGCTGTTTCATTTACAGCTGTGATGTAATCTCCTGTCTGAAGCAGGCCGTTACAGGGAGAGCAAATCTCTCCCTGTGCAGTTTCCACCTCGTCACAATCTACGACCATAACGCCATCTGTTTTCAGATAGATCCCGACCGGTTCGCCGGACGGTATCACTTTCTGTCCGGACAGATCATCGAATACAAGCTCCGCATCTTCATACTTGATCTCCTGATCTCCGATATCTCCGTTCCAGAAATAAGCGACTGCCAGCAGTGTAAATGCGATCAGATCCAAGATCAAAAATCCGATCAGCAGCGAACGGTAACGGTTCGACGTCTTTGTTCCTTCTTCCATCCCAATACTCCTTTCTGTAAATGCTGCACAGACCATAAGAAACATGCCTCCGGTTTCTTATGGTTATTGCGACAGTCGCCAAGGTCTTGTGCAAGCACAGACTTTGGCTCGTTGTCCGCGTAAAAAAAGAGCAGCAATTGTTTTATTGCTACTCTTAGTATTGGTTTTTTTGTTCTGTTTTTAATTAGTGTATTTTTGCTTTGTCTGCCAGTTCTTTCATATCCCTGGCATTTTCAACCGCGGCATTTGTGATCTCTGCACCGCCAAGCAGCCTGGCAATCTCAAGCACAGATTCTTCCCGGTCTAACTTGGAGATCTGCGTGATCGTCTTGCCATCCTTTACCACTTTTTCAATTCTGTAATGACTGTCCGCCATTGCTGCAATCTGTGGCAGATGCGTAATACTGATCACCTGATGCGCTTTTGATATAACCGCAAGCTTTGCTGCCACACTTGATGCTGCTCTGCCGCTGATACCAACATCAATCTCATCAAATATCAGAGTATCAATGTTATCTTCCGATGCCATGCAGGATTTGATCGCAAGCATGATCCTCGAAAGCTCACCGCCGGATGCAACCTCATAAAGCGGACGTTCCTTTTCTCCGACATTTGTCGATACAACAAAGTAACAGTCGTCGATACCGGAAGTTCCCGGATGTGTCAGACGATCAAAATGCATATCGAACCGGATCTGATTAAAACTCAGATCCTCCAGTGCCTCTGATACCCGCTTACATAATTCTTTTGCCTGAATCTTTCGTTCTGCACTTAAAACTTCCGCCGCCTGATCCAGTTCTTTTTTTGCTGTTTTCACTTTCTGTTGCAATTCTTCCGCATATTCCTCATACTGCACAAGCTTTGCTTCATTCTGCTTCAGCTGCTCCAGATAAGCAAGTACATCATCTAGGGTTCTTCCATATTTTCCTTTTAAATTATTAATGGTATTCAGCCGGTCTTCAACCTCATGGAATTCAGACTCATCGAATTCCATACTCTGCATATAATCACTGACCGATACATTAAAATCATTTAACAGCGAATCAATATTTGTAAGCTCACTGAAGATGCTCTCTATCTCCTCATCCAGACCTTTTATCGCTTTTAAGCTTGCAAGCGCACGTCCGATCTCATTTCCGGCAGATGCGTTCCGGTTATACCCTGTGATCGAATAAACCTCAGAAACTGCTTCTACAATATCCTTGGCATTCACCATCTTACGGTACTGCTTCTCCAGTTCTTCATCTTCACCCGGAACCAGCCTGGCACCTTCGATCTCCCCTGCTTCAAACCGGATATATTCCAGTTTCCGTTTCCGCTCGCCTTCATCCATCTGTCCTTCTTCCAGTTCTTTTCGAAGATCTTCAAATGTTTTATAGCAGTCTTCATATTTCTGTTTTAATGAAGCAAGCGGCTTTTTTGCAAATTTATCCAGAATATTCAAATGCTCTGCCTTCTTCAACAGGATTTGCTGCTCATGCTGTGCATGCATATCCACAAGAAGTGCCGAAACATCTTTTAACTTTGCTGCTGTTACTGTCTGGTCATTAATAGTATTCATGGTTCTGCCATTTACTATTCGTCTGGTTATGATGATCTCTCCATCCTCTGACGGTGTAACCCCAAGCTCCTGCAGCTGCTTCACCAGTGATTCATCATCAATAAAAAATAATAACTGACAGAAACCTTCTTTTTCCGGATCTCTCAGCATATCTTTTGGAAGCTTGCCTCCCATACCAATCTTTAAAGCTCCCATGATAATAGACTTACCTGCACCGGTCTCACCGGTTAAGATATTCAGTCCATCTGTAAAATTGATATTTGCATCTTCAATCAATGCAATATTTTTTATGTGTACATTTAAAAGCATATGTCCTCCTGTGTATTCCATGCACAAAATAACAGAATTTACATCTTTTCAATCTGCGCCTTGATCGACATCGTCAGGTTCTTATCCTTCACAGCAAGGAAGATCGTATCATCTCCTGCGATACAGCCCATCAGCCCATCAATAGCCATATGATCCAGTGCGGCCGCTACAGCCATGGCAACACCGGAGATTGTCTTGATCACGATCAGGTTCTCTGCTGCATCTACAGAAATAATTCCTGTGCTCAGAACCTTCTTATAGGAATCCAGCGTCTCATAACGATTGTTCTTCTCAACGGCGTACTTCTGTCTGGCTCCCGGTACGGATACCTTGGTCAGATTCATTTCCCGAATATCTCTGGAAACAGTTGCCTGTGTTGCCTGAAATCCCTCTTCCTTCAGTTTCTCCAGAAGATCATCCTGTGTTTCAATATCATATTTTTCAACAAGCTCCAGTATCTTTGCCTGTCTTTGATATTTCATCTCAGTTTCCTCCTAATTTATTTCTAAGTATCTCATAAAAATTTACATTACTTGCTTTGATCAGTCTGGTTATCTTCTCCGCCTTGCGGATATCTACCCGGTCACCAACAGATAATTCCACATCATTACCACCATCAAAAGAACAGATCGCCTCTGTATCCTGTGTCTTACGCTTCTTGGTGATCTCTATCGTAATCTCCTCTTTACCGGATAATACGATACTCTTTGCAGTCAATGAATGTGGTGATACCGGCGTGATCACTAATAGCTCTGCATCCGGGCTGATGATTGGCCCTCCCGCTGACAGATTATAGCCGGTCGAGCCTGTCGGTGTCGATATCACAACACCATCTGCCTCATATGTATCAAGCACCTGTCCATCAACAGACACATTAAGTCCGATCAGTCTGGAAAATCCTGCCCGGCTGATCACGATATCATTTAAAGCACTCTTGCGATACGTTGTTCCATCCGCTTTCGTAACCGTACCTGTGACCATCATTCTTTCTTCAATCGTAAAATCATCCGTCAGCAGCCGATCCAGTATCTCTTCGATATTTGCAACTTCCCCTTCTGTCAGAAAGCCTACCGTACCCAGATTAATGCCAAATAACGGTATATCGATATCTTCCGTCTCACCAGCCATGCGTAACAGTGTTCCATCACCACCAAGAACCAGTACACAGTCAAACTGCTCTTTCTTTAAAGCTTCCCAGTCCGAAGACTCCAGATGGAATACATCCCGCACCATACAGGCTGCTCCATGCGCTTCCAGATAACTCTGTATTCTGTTTGTAACTGTCGAATCGGTGTCCTTATCGGGATTCACCACGATCATAAAACGATTCATCGGATCTTTACTCCTCTTACAGGCATCTGTGTGATTCTTCCACCATAGCCTTTATATCAAATTCTTTATTTTCCTTCGTCTGATCCTTTGTTATGTACAAAAGATACTCGATATTTCCTTCCGGTCCCTTGATCGGTGAATAGCTTAAGTCAAGTGTTTTAAATCCGATCTGTCTTGCGAAGTCAACGATCATTTCAACCACTTCTACATGCACCTTCTGATCTCTGACAACGCCCTTCTTACCGACCTTTTCTCTGCCGGCTTCAAACTGCGGCTTGATCAGACACACGATCTCTCCATCGTCTGTCAGAAGCTCTTTTACCGGAGGAAGCACCTTTGTCAAAGAAATAAAGGATACATCGATCGATGCAAATGCAATCCTGTCTTCGATATCATCCGGTGTCACATAACGGATATTTGTTTTCTCCATACAGACAACCCGCTCATCGTTTCGAAGCTTCCATGCAAGCTGTCCATGTCCGACATCCACCGAATACACCTTAACTGCACCATTTTGCAGCATACAGTCCGTAAATCCACCGGTTGAAGATCCAACATCCATTGCCACTTTTCCTGCAAGGCTTACTCCGAAGCAATCCATTGCCTTTTCAAGCTTTAAACCACCACGACTCACATATTTTAATGTGTTGCCTCTTACTTCTATCTGTGCTTTCTCATCAAATGTCGATCCTGCCTTGTCTTCCTTTATGTTATCTACATAGACAATGCCCGACATGATGATCGCCTTTGCTTTTTCTCTGGACTCTGCAAGTCCACGATTTACCATCATTACATCCAGTCGTTCTTTCATCTCTACTCCATTATGTCCCGAATCCGTCTGTATATGGATTCAGCATCTATCTTCAACATCTTTCTCAGTTCTTCTACACTTCCATGACGGACAAAGGTATCTTCGATTGCGATCGGAAGCACCTTCACATCACTTGCCTTTGATTCCAGATATTCCTCAACCAGAGCACCATAACCGCCATGCAGAATACCTTCCTCGATCGTTACGATCAGCTTATGTGTCTCTGCCAGATGGTCGATCATCTCTTTATCTAATGGCTTGATAAATCTTGCATTGACAAAGGTCACCTGTCTGCCTTCCTGCAGGAACCGGTTATATAATTTCTCGGTTTCTTCCACCATATTTCCAACCGCTACTAATGCGATCTCACTTCCCTCACGGAGGATCTCGCTCTTTCCGTATTCGACCGGCTCATTATAATCTTTCAAACCGTAATATGCCTGTCCTCTGGCGTATTTGATCGCAATCGGTCCGTCATAGGCTACTGCCCATTCCATCGCTCTGGTCAGCTCATAGCGATTCTTCGGAGCCATAATGACCAGATTCGGAATATGCGATAAAAATGCCGTATCAAAGATTCCCTGATGTGTCTCACCGTCTGCCCCGACCAGCCCTGACCGGTCGATTGCAAATATAACATGCAGATTCTGCATACAGACATCATGCAGGATCTGATCGTAAGCCCGCTGTAAGAAGGAAGAATATACCGCTACCACAGGGATCATGCCCTCCGCAGCAAGTCCTGCCGCAAATGTTACCGCATGTTCTTCTGCAATTCCCACATCAAAGGTTCGATCCGGGAATTCCTCTGCAAATTTATTGACTCCGGTTCCCTTGCTCATTGCTGCCGTGATCGCAACGATTCGATTATTTTCTGTTCCAAGTTCTATCAGTTTTCTCGCAAATACAGCAGTATAAGATAAACCTTTTTCTACATTTTTCACTTTTCCGGTTGCAACATCAAAAGAACTGATCCCATGGAAATAGCATGGATGCTTCTCCGCATATTTATACCCTTTTCCTTTGATCGTTTTCACATGAACCAGAATCGGTTTATTTAACTTAAATGCACGCCGGAAGGTTTCTTCCATCATGCGTATATTATGACCATCGATCGGTCCGATATAAGTAACACCCATTTCTTCAAAGAACATTCCGGGAACGAATATCTGCTTTAAAGAGTCCTTTGACCGCTTCAATCCTTTCGCAAGCTTCTCACCTGCTACCGGTATATGCATCAGCGCTTTCTCGATTCCGTTTTTCAGATCATTATATGGCTGACCGACACGAAGCTTACTCAGGTAGCTTGACATTCCACCTACATTGTGGTCGATCGACATCTCATTGTCATTCAGCACGACCAGACATCCGGTCTTGACCTCTGCCATGTTATTTAGCGCTTCATAAACCATACCACCGGTGAAAGAACCGTCACCAACAACGGCTGCAATCTTCTCCTGTGTTCCTTTGATTCCTCTTGCGCATGCCATACCAAGTGCTGCTGACATCGCAGTCGAACTGTGTCCTGTATTAAAAGCATCACAATCACTCTCACTGGTCTTGGGAAATCCGCTTAAACCGCCAAACTTCCGTAACGTTGTCATCTGATCTTTTCGTCCGGTCAGGATCTTATGCACATAGGACTGATGTCCTACATCCCATACCAGCTTATCAGCCGGGAAATCCATCGCACGGTGAAGTGCGATCGTAAGTTCCACGCACCCAAGGTTTGACGCCAAATGCCCACCCGTCTCGCTGACATTTGCAATCAGAAACTCTCGGATATCCTGTGCCAGCTCCGGCAGATCTTTCTCATCTATTTTCTTTATGTCATTTGGTTCTTGTATTCGATCCAGTATACTCATATCTTTCATCTCTGTTATTTCTTTCTGTTGACCAGTTCCAGAATCAATTCATCCAGAAATTCATTCTTATACGGAAGCTGATCCAGTCTTGTAACCGCACGCCTGGATATCTCCGCGACATCCTTCTTGGACTCCTCAAGTCCGTGAATCGTGACATAGGTTACTTTACCATTTTCTTCATCTGAGCAGACAGGTTTTCCAAGCACTGCACTGTCACCCAGAATATCCAGAAGATCATCCTGAATTTGGAATGCCAGTCCGATATCCGATGCGATCATCTCAACCTGCTTCAATTCGTCTTCCGTTGCTCCGGCAAGAACTGCACCGATCATCATGGATGCTTCGATCAACGCACCGGTCTTATTCTCATACACAAAATGAAGCTGATCACCACTCATCTGCTTCCCTGTCATCTCTACATCTACAACCTGACCACCGATCATTCCGTTTACACCTGCTTTTTTCGCAAGGATCGTGAATGCTCTGGCAACAGTCTGATCACCCGGTTCCAGTTCAAACGCCTTACAGGCTGTCTCAAACGCGTAATTTAAAAGTGCATCTCCTGCAAGAATCGCCATTGCTTCACCAAATACTACATGAGAGGTTTTTCTGCCTCTGCGGTACTCATCATTATCCAATGCAGGCAGATCATCATGGATCAGGGAATAGGTATGTATCATCTCGATTGCTGCCATGAATGGCTCTACGACTTTCCCTGTTCCACCAAACAAGCGGTAGGTTTCCTGCATTAATAACGGACGTAGTCTCTTTCCGCCTGCCTGAAAGGAATAATTCATCGCTGTAAAGATAGTCTTCTGGAAGCCTTCTTCTGCCGGTGCATATGTGTATATAATATCCTGTACTTCTTTTGTCCGAAGTTCTAATTTATTCTTTTCCACTGTTCTCTCCACTCAATACGATCATTTCTTTTTCTACATCACACAGATTGTCCTTACATGCCTGAACAAGCTGTACGCCCTCTGCATAGGCTGCCAGACTGTCCTTTAACGATGTCGCAGGATTCTCTAAGACAGCCGTAATCGCTTCTATTTTCTTCAGGGATTCCTCGATCGAGAAATCCTCCTTTTCCATCTTCTCTGCCATTTCTAATCTTCCTCTTTCACATCCGTTACTCTTGTCTCGATCAGACCATCATGAACACGGATGGTAATGTGGTCGTCTTTTTCTATCTCTTTTATCGTTGTTACCGGCGTTCCGATCTTTTCGATATATCCAAATCCATTTATAAGCTTCGCCGATGGTGACAGACCATGCAGACGTTCTGCAAGAAGCATCACCCGATGTTCGTATCTGTCGTATTTGTTCTTCATAGCACGGTTTAAACGATCTGACAGATCATCCAGATAGATCTGCTGCTGTGCAAGCCTCTGCTTCGGATTCAGGATACGAAGATGCCTTTCTGCAGCCTGCAGCTTCTCCTGATATGCTGCAAGTCTCCGTTTCATCAGATAATCCATCTGTCTGCCCTGATTTATGACCTGATGGACTGTAGACATCACATCCGGGATTGCCTGCTCACAGGCGGCTGATGGTGTCGGTGCTCGAAGATCTGCCGCATAATCTGCGATCGTATTATCAATCTCATGACCTGTACCGGAAATGATCGGCGTCGTTGCATGGTAGATTGCCCATGCAACGACCTCCTCATTAAACGCCCAGAGGTCTTCGATCGAGCCGCCGCCACGACCGATAATGATCGTATCTACGCCCATGTTATCCAACACTTCGATTCCATGCGCGATATCTTCTGCTGCCCCATCTCCCTGTACCTTTGCCGGATACAGGATAAGCTGGACATATGGATTCCTTCTCTTTGCGATGTTTCTGATATCCTGGATCGCCGCACCTGTCTGTGCTGTCACGATGCCTACCCGCTTCGGATATGCCGGTATCGGCTTCTTGATATCGAATTCAAACAGTCCCTGTTCATACAGCTTCTGTTTCAACTGTTCATACCGCTCATAGAGATTTCCAATCCCATCCAGCTTGATCTCTTTTACATATAACTGATATCTGCCATCCCGTTCGTAGATATTCACACTTCCGTGGCAGACTACCTGCTGCCCGTTTTCCAGTTTGAAATCAAGACCGGAATATGCATAACTTTTAAACATAACAGCCATGATCGAACCGGTCTCATCCTTCAATGAAAAATAGATATGCCCGGAACTGTGATATTTGCAGTTAGAGACTTCTCCCTTCACATAAATATCACCAAGCAGATAATCACTGCTGATCAGATTCTTGATATATCCATTTACCTGTCCGACGGTATAGCTTTTCTTTGCCATATTCTCACCTAATCTGCAAGCTTTGCAAGAAGTGCATTAATGAAGCTCTTTGCTTCTACATCGCAGTATGTCTTTGCAAGCTCTACTGCTTCATTGATCGCTACCTTTACAGGAATATCTTCATCAAATTTGATCTCGTATACAGCCAGTCTTAAGATAGCAAGCTCTGCTTTTCCGATTCTGCCAAGCTTCCATCCCTGTGAAATACCACTGATCGTTTCATCGATCTCTGTAATATGGGCTACGACTGCCTCTACTCGATCTATAACATAGGCTTTTTCTTCCTCTGTCATGGCTACTGCATCCATCTTGTTATCGTCTTCATCATAAAGGCTGGCATGCTCCAGTTCGAGTTCTGCTTCTTCTCTGATCTCTGAAATGTCATTGAATTCCAGACTGAATAAAATTTTAAATACGGTTTCTCTTATCTCTCGTCTTGTCATATGTTCCTCTCTAGTTTGCGTCTGCCATGCGAACGCCGGCTACACGTATATTTACCTTGGTTACATTAAGACCTGTCATAGTCTCGATTGCCTGCTTTACTTTATCCTGAACCTGTGTTGTCACAGTTGGAATGCTGTACTCATATAATACGTCAATTGCCAGATCTACCTTTACTTCGCCCGGCAATAATTCTACTTTCACGCCCTTTGCCGGATTCTTCTTGCCAAGATGGCTTGCGAGTTCATTTGATAGCGAGCCTGCAAGTCTTGATACGCCGTCTACCTCGGTTGCTGCCAGACCTGCAATGATCGCGATTACCTCGCCTGCGATCTGTACATGACCGATGGAATTTTCTTCTTCTATATTTTCATACGTGCTTGTATTTTCTTCACTCATTCTGTATACCTCCAGACTTCCTGTATTTGTACATATTGATTCAATATTATACCGCAATTATAAAAAACATTCAACACCCGGAATTGGCGGGGAAAATTCAGAATTAGCCATTAGTTTTGTGAGGGATATGCAGGTATGTTGTGTCCGCTGGTGCTTGTATCATATAACAACGCGCTTCTCTTCCTATGAAGTGCACATGTCTTATCCGCACATACTCCTGTGCAAACTCGCCTGCGGCTCAGACATGCACCCGTATGTGCTGACAATGTGCACTTCATAACGGAAGCTTCGCTAATGTTGTTATATGATACAAGCACCAGCCAGACAGATCATACCTGCATATCCATTCACTTTGTACAATAGCTAATTCTGAATTTGTTCATATTCTTTGAATATCTTATGACTTTATACTAATTTATAGTTTCCAGCATAGTATTTGCATTGTTAATGTTGTTTATTTATATTTTTATATAATATAAATAAAATATATACACATTGCCATATTTACAGCTTTGACAAAAATACAATTTTTCACATAAAAAACGAATACCTACTATAATGTGATATGCGCATCAAATCATTATAACAGGTATCCGTCGCATAATTATAATCTTTTACGATTAGTATTCTTTTGTTTTATTTTGCCACTACATGGGCGGTTACCATTGCAGCCCGTGTAGTATTTGTAACTGATATTTTAAGAGTTGCCTGATAGGTTACCCCATTTTTCTCTGCAGTACTGGTCAGTGTATAATTACCAACCGCCAGATAGAGGTATCCGCCTTTTCCCTGTACAACTCCATTTTCATCCTTCCACTCTCCCATTTCGCTAAGATCTGCAAAATCCGTATTATCCGACACGATGGTCTGTTGATATACAGGAAGAGTTAACTTAACTTCATTCGTAGCTGCACTTACAAAATAATCACTTGCATAGGCTCCTGTTCCGCCTCTTTCATCCTCAATCGAGATATCATAGACTCCTTCCGGTACATAGCTGTATATTGCCATTCCATCGCTAATCTCCCCGACCTCTCGTGCATAGCTGATCTCACTGTATGAATTATCCTTCCACTGGGATTTAAGTCTGCACAAATAAGTATCTATACCGGTATATTTGATCTTATTTCCATCCAGATCGGTAGCTGTAACACTGAGCAGGACTCCCGGCTTTATAACAAAGGTTACTGTACAGTATGTGAAAACACTGGCATCCCTGCTGTCAGAGATCTTTATCTTCATGGTATATTCACCAGCCTGATCTGTATCAATCGAACAATACTGTACTCCGGTTGTTGACATCACCAAATCCAGACAATCTGCTTTTGACACAACTTCATATTTGTAACTGCCATTACCACCAATAGGACTTATCTGTGCTCCATACTTTACTGTATAAGTTCCATTTGGTTTGTTTGGAGCTGGAAAACTCAGGCATCCATATTTTGTAATATCCTGTGCTATGACTGCCCTTTCATCATATACTTTCCATACCTTGATATAATGAATCTTATTTCCAAATTCATCTACGACATCAACCTTTGTCTCCCAGATTCCTGTCTCTTTCAAGGTACCATAAAACTGCAGATAACCGGATTGGTCTGCGTCATCTACCACCTTATACGAAAGACCGGTTGGAAGATTGCTTACTGTATATACAGCATAGCCCTGTACATCCGGATCATAAACGCCTGAAGTATCTAAGGAACTGGTCCCTACCACTGTTCCTTTCTTACGTCGTACTTCCGATCTTATTGTTATCTCTGTCGGCTTTGTCCGATATGTCAGTTCTTTTGTACTGTTTAATGTCGGAACAGATACCTGAACAATATCTCCATTATAAAAAATATCCTGTTTGTCCAGATAAAGCTTATATGTAATGTTATTTGTTGTTTCCAGATGATCAATCACACACTTTCTTACAAAGTTCCCGTATCCATATACCTTACTGGATACTGCAAAATCCGATGTCTGTAATATTTTTGCCTTATTTAATGTCACCTGGATCACTGCTTTATTCACAATACTCACGTTCCGGATCACAACCGGTACTTCCGGAACAACCGGAGTCACCGCTGCTTTCTTTACAGTGATCTTACAGGCTGCTTTCTTACCGGAACCATCCTTTGCTGTCGCTGTGATCGTAACGGTTCCCGCTTTCTTTGCCTTTACGACACCTTTGCTGGTTACAGTTGCAACCTTGGTATTTGAACTTTTCCAAATGATTCCTTTATTGCTTGGTTTCTTCGGTGAAAGGGTTGTCTTTAAGGTCAGTGATTTACCGACATTTAAGTTTGCCTTTGTCTTATTTAACTTCACCTTGGTAACCGGGGTACCAACTGTCACCTTGATCTTACAGGTCTTTTTCTTATCTGCTTTGGAGTAAACGGTGATCGTAGCGGTTCCCTTCTTCTTTGCCGTGATCTTACCCTTTGCATTTACAGTTGCAACTTTCTTGTTACTCGATTTATATGCGACCTTTTTGGAAATCTTTCCTGTCGCTGTTACCTTTGTCTTTAAGGTAAAGGATTTTCCTTTTTTTAAGGTTAACTGCTTTGCCGGCAGATTCGTAACCGCTATGGTTTTGATCTTACCACCGGCTGCATAGCTCTCTGTCTGTGGGACAGTCAGAATGGATACTGCAACTGCGATCGCTATCACCCATGCCAGAAATCTTTTCACAGACAAATTATATCGTCTTTCTTTCATCTATACTCTCCTTCTGTAGATTCCCTAATCTATTCTCATACGAACCTTATTCTTTGACATATGCATATGCGGTCGTATTACTTCCGTTCACCGTCACATCCAGATAAAAATTATAAATTTCACCACTTATACTCTTTCGACAGGTTAAATGATGAGTTCCATTTTCCAGATAAACGGTTTTGGTCGATCCATAATAACTTCCATCCGAAACATCCTGCCAATTGCCAAAACCGGTTATATTTTTCACTGCATCTGGCACATCCGGGTCCAGCTCTATAGTAACCTTATATACCGGGAGTGTGACATCAAATGACCAGACCGGATGCACATCATCTGTTCCATATGCCGCTTTCTGAGTCTTCAGATTATAAACAGTAGTACCTACTGTTCCACTATAACTGGATACCGCAACATCATAAGTACCGGCTTCCAGATCATCCATTAAAATGACTCCATCCTTACTAACACCATTCCATCTGCCGCTTACCTCATCCGTATACTCGGCATATTCATTTTGGTTCTTCATAGTGAATTGAAAACTGGTCAGTGGATCGCCATTTGCATCTTTTACTTTACCCTGTAAATAACCGCCTTCTATAATTTTTAGTGTAAGAGTTCCTGTGCTTGTCATAGAAGTGTCTGTCTTATCTGTTGCACGGATACGAAGCTTGTAGGTTCCGGTTGACAGTTTTGGGGATGATACCTGTATCCCGGCTCCACCATTGATGAGTGAAGAAACTGCTAATGCAGCACTGTCACTTTCTTCTCGTAAAATCTCATATGTATAATCGCTCGTATCAGTACCGTTTCCGCCATATACCTTAAGCTGTGGAAGCGTAGTTCCCCATGCAGTTGTCAGAACCTTTTCCGCATCCTTTACAAGCAGTTCCGTTCCATCATAAACCAGCCAGATGATAGTCATACTGAATTTGTTACCAAGTTCATCTTCATAGACTAATTTACTTGTATATTTCCCTTGCTTTGTCACGTTACCGTTAAATTTAAGTGTACATGTGGCAGCAGCTGTCTTGATCTGATATTTAACCCCTGCCGGCAGTCCGCTGACAGAGCAATTGGAATAGCCCTTTCCAAGTGTCTGACTCTTATCAACAGAATCTCCAAGTTTGTATACATATGTTTCTGATTTTTCTATCGTATAAGTTTCATCCCGATAGATACATTCTCTTGACAGATTTAATTTTGGAACTACTACTTTTATATAGGAGTTTTTCTGTAACACCGAATCTCCTGTAAGCTTAATCTTATAAGTAAGCGAATCCGTTGTTGTTATCTGTCCGATCGTATACTGTTTCAGATAGTCTGCACTTTCATATTTCTTTGCCCATACCTGAAAGTCCGAAGCCGTGAGTGCTGCCTGCTTTGTTAATGTAATGGTTAACAGATCCGGCTGTGCTATATTCAGGCTCTTAACGATCAGTGGTTCTTCCGGTGTCGGGATTGGTATGATCGAAGCTGCTTTCTTCACTGTAATCTTACAGGTGGCTTTCTTACCGGATCCGTCCTTTGCTGTTGCCGTAATCGTGACGGTTCCTTCCTTCTTTGCCTTTACAACACCTTTGCTGGTTACAGTTGCAACCTTCTTATTGGATGACTTCCATACGACTGCCTTGCTGCTGGCTTTCTTCGGTGTAACCGTTGCCTTTAAGGTCTGCTTTTTGCCAATTGTCATTGTAGACTTGGTCTTGTTCAGCTTTACCTTGGTAACTGGTGTACCGACTGTCACTGTGATCGTGCATTTTTTCTTCTTATCTGCCTTTGAGATCACATAGATCTTAGCGGTTCCTTTTTTCTTCGCTGTGATCTTACCTTTTGCATTTACCGTCGCAATCTTTTTGTTGCTTGTCTTATATGTAACCTTCTTTGAAGCCTTTCTGGTTACTGTTACCTTTGATTTTAAGGTAAATGTCTTTCCTTTTTTTAGTGTCAGTTGTTTTGCCAGCAGATTTGTGACTGCCACCGTTTTTACCTTGCCACCGGCTGCATACGATTCCTGTACCGGCACTGTCAGGATCGAGACAGCTACCGCAAATGCCAGAGCCAAGGCAAAAAACCTTTTTATCATTGTTGTTCTTCCGTTTTTCATTCATACCTCCCTGTAAAAATACCTTGTTTTTATGTTATTCTGCGTCTTTTTCTGCTATATAGACATATAGTTTCATTATATCTGACGCCCAACATAAAAACAAGGTAACGCATTCTATTTATACAAAATATCCAGTTGTTTTTGTGCAGTTTTTCCATTGTGCCTGTTGGTGGATAATACAAATCAAATTCCCTCTATAAATGACTTGTTGCGGTTTCGATTCGCTGATTCTATATCTTCAGACAGGCACTATAACAAGAACCGGATCTCCCTTGTAACATGACATCCGCGAGCATTTCGACAGGAGAAGTAAATTGCCAGTAAATACGGGTGCCTGTTTGAGCCGAAGGCGAGTTGGCACAGGAGTATTTACGAATAAGGCATTTACTTCGAATCGAAAGCACAGCAAGTCATTTACAATGGGGTATCCGGTTCTTGTTATAGGGCCGTCCGCTGTGCTTTGAGTCGAAAGCGCAGCAAGTCATTTATAGAGGGCATCATATTTATGTCATAATTCTAGCAGGTGTATTCCTACTTATCTTCGGCAACTGTTATTACAAGCTGGGATACATCGTAGCCGGTTTTTCTGGTTACGATGTCTTCCACCTGTGCCCGTTCGGTGTCGGACAGGTTTGCAACAGGAAGTGTAACATCGACGGTATCATCATTTACGGTTACGATGCAGTCGGTATAGCCTTTTGCTGTCAGGACGGTTTCCGCATCCGTCTCTTTTTCAATCGTATCAGTAAGTTTAACGTAGCTGCTTACTGCTTCATCTTTTGCTGCGCTGTCCATGGTTTCATCATTGATGATCGCAAGCAATGCTTCTTTGCTTTTTGCCCGGTTCTGCTCCCTGTTCAGCTTTGCAGTTGCGAGATTCGTTCTCATTGCCTGTGCACTGGTAAGGACTGCTTCTCCTATGTCTTCTTCATCACTGTTTAACTCCACATTTTCCTCTAAAGCCGCCTGTTCCAGATATGTAGGATCGATATTCTCCGATGCAGCTTCTCCGCCTGCTTCTGTATTATCCGCAGCTCCCATCGTTTCTTTATTTGCCGGATCTGTAAGCTCTTTTTCTGAAGTATCGGAAACGTCAGCTTTCTCACTATCATAGCTGATAACTTCAGCATCCGCATTTGTCTCCTTTGCCTTTTGCTGCAACAGGTCGTCTCTTTTTCCTGCATTGAAATTCAGATAGCCTGCAACTCCGATCATAACCGACAGGGCAAATATCACCAGACGGTTTTTCTTAAAGATTTTTTTCTTCATTCATATCCTCCATGCTTTATTCTTGTTCTAATACAACTATCTTATGCGCCGGAACATCAAATAATGCCTGCACGGCTTCGGTTATTTTTATCGCAATCGTCGGATCGGAAGCCCCCGTACAACTGACCAGAACTCCCTCAATCTCCGGCTCCAGTATTTTGCTCACATAGGGATATTCGCCGCTGTCTGCATTTGTCATAACAGAAGCCTCACTTCTGTTTTTCTGGATGCTGCCGTCGGATTCGCTTTCAGACTTCGTCACATCTTTTTCTATAATTTTTTCACCGCCATCTTTTAATGTGATCATGACACTTACCGTTCCGACGCCCTTCACCTGAGACAATATTCCCCGCAGCTTCTCCTCCTGAAATACTATATAGTCTTCATAGCCGCTGTTCGCCGATAATATTTCACCGGAAGTTTCCTGTCCATTGTCTGTATCAGCCTCCCCGTTCTGTTGTTTTCCAGTCACTCCACCAGACGTTTTATCCTGCTTTGTTCCGGTTAAAGCATCAAGTCCGGAAAATCCGTTTTCCTTATCAGACGGCCAGAGAATGACCAGCAGACAAATACCTGCAAGCAAAATTCCCATGCACTTTCGAAGTGCCGCATTTTTGTCTTTTTTCAATTCCTGCAGCTTCTGTTTGATGTTATTCCATATTCCTTCCATGCTCTCTCACTCCATTATATGTAACATGTCCGCTTTTAGTACATGTTATTTTGTCTGATATCCATTTACAAATATTTCTATCCTGTCCTCACTGATCTTATATTCTTTTGCGATCTCCTGACGGAGATTTGCCGCATCCATGGTTGTATCTGTTGTGCTGTCTGATGTTGTAGAAACAACATCAACCTTAACCGCTGTGACCGTATAACTCTCATCAAAGGTAATCGTTACCTTACTATCCAATTGAAATGTATCACGCAAATGATCTTCGATCATAGTCTCCATGACATCTGTATAATATGTAACATCGCCATTTCCCGATGCGCCTGCAACAGATTCATAGTAATAATCAAAGCTTAGAATGTCGTTCAAGCCTCCTGCACTTAATACAGGTGTCAGAACAATGATCGCCAGTACAAAACCAACCGCCGTCTGCATATATTTTCTGTATTTTTCATCCGGAAGCAAGAAAAATACCAGCGAGGAGAATAATATAAAAAGGACGATATTTTTGATCCAAGCTAACAACATATAGCGCTCCTTTCCAATAATTGCCACCAAACGGCTATACATGTGCCTGAATGGACAACTTGACTTACCAATGTTCCATCCAGACACATGCATAACCATCCCCTACCTCGCAAGCAACGTCATAAGTGTGAGGGAGATGATAAATAAAAAGGAAGCACACCAGATGCCACGCAGCATCAAACCGATGGTCTGTGCCATAATGTTAATGCCGTCGGAAAACCGTTTATCTCCCAAGGGCTGCACAAATGCAGATACGATACGGAGAGTCAGATAGATCACCGCGATCTTGGTAACCGGCAGAAGCACTGCCAGCAATACGACGACCGCGCCCGCAATTCCGATAGCATTTTTCAAAACCATACCCGAACCGAGCAGGATATCCGAGACGTTCTTAACCGTATTTCCCCCCGGCAGCATCCCGAACGCTTTTAAGACGGCATTTCGTTCCAACTTGTCCACAGATGGAACGATCACACCCTTTATCACATTCATTCCGGTTACAACTGCAAACATGGTTTTCAGGATCCATCCTGCAATATTCCTCAACAATGTAACTGTCCTTGAAAAATGATCCTCGGCATTTAACTTATTCACCAGTCCAACCACCCCACTGCATTTGGCAAGCGGAAATACGATCTGAATAATCACCTTCTCACACAGAAAAATGATCAGCACCGTGATCTGATAGGTAAATTCTGCCGTGCCTGCACCATTTGTATAGGAGACAGCCAACGTATAAGCAGGTATAAAAGTGATCATCAGATCCGTAAGATCCGAGACTGCCGACACCGCTATATTGGAAACGATCGCAAACATTCCGAGCAGGATGGATACCACCATCAGATAGGTGACAAAGAAGCCGTTTCCACCTACCATCTTTCCAAACTTTCCGGACAGATTCGTGAACACCGAACCCAGAATGACAACGGCAAGAAGCTGAAGGAGCAGGCGATTATTGCTTTTTATCTCTCCTGTAAGTGTCTGCTGTATGGTTTTCAGACTATAGTCAAGCAGTCCCTGAAGGTCTCCGTTTCGTATATAGGATACGACCTCCCGAAAAGAGAGTCCTGCCTGTTCTTCTGTCAGCATGTCCATCTCGTCAAAAGCGTTTTCGTCAAGTCCCAGATCCGTCTCATCGACATCTGAGGTAGCTGCCCTGCTGGTCTGCCCGCCAAAACACACCACAGATAATAGGATCGTGAACGCCATTACGCCTGCTATAATCATTTTCGCTTTTTGTCCTCTCATAGTTCTACCCCATCAGACGAACAACCATATCGATCACATGGAACAGGATCGGTAGACTCATCACCACCATTGTCACCCGTCCGGCAAGCTCAATATGCGAAGCGATCGCACCATAGCCTGCGTCCTTACAGATATTTGTCGCAAATTCACAGATATAGGAAATGCCAAGCATCTTAAGCAGGATCGATATATACTCCATATTGATATTGATGTATCCGGTGATGCGGTCGATGGAATCCAGTACATTTCCAAGTCTTCCTATGATAAAGCTGACAATAAATAAACACGCTCCAATACTTAAGAGCGTGCTGTATTCTGCATTCATTTTCTTTAGTTTTATCGCTACTAAAACGACCAGAACCGATGCCATACATACCGTAACAAGACTCATGCCTTTTCTCCCCTATCCACCGATATTTACAAGCTTCATAATGTCATTAAAGAATTCTACGATATATGGAATGATCCACGAAAGTACAAGAATCAGTCCTGCCAGATTCAGCAGGAATGCCAGCTCGTCCTTCCCCGAATGCTTTAATATCTGATTCAACAGTGCTACAAGGATTCCTACCGCACCTATCTTCAATAATAACTGTATCGTCATAAGCTCCTGCCACCCTTACCCTATCAGTATTATCAAAAAGATCCCTCCGAGTAATCCAAGTGATCTGGATACCTTATTTATCCTGCGTGCCCTGTCCTTTTGTTCCTCATACTCTGCCTGCATGTTCTGTTCCCACAGCTTCAGATTCCTGATCTGCATATCGACATCCATATAACACAGCCATTTTCCAAGCTCTTTTACCGCACCGATCTGTGCGTCCGTCAGATAGCTGTGTTCCATCAGACTTCCGATACTGCCTGTCCAGATCTGCTCAAAAGAAGAAGCATATTCTTCCGTCCGGAACTGCAAAGCCAGCCCGGCAAGCCAGTCTCCGATCCTTCCCCCTGCTTTATCCGATCCTTCCCGAATGATCTCGGTGATCTCCGATGCACTGTATGCCAGATGCCCATTTGCCATCCGGACAAATATCAGAAGCTCGTAGATATCTTCCACTCGCCGGTTCTGATAAACTCCTATCGTCTTTCCTATCCCATAGGAAGCTGCGACCACCAGAAGCATTCCAAGAATCTTTATATATAACATATGTACGCCTCCCTGCACTTATGACAGTTCTGCTACAGCCGCTTCATTTTCATATGCCGATGTCAGGCGTTCATCCTCTGCCATAAAGAGAACACTTCCCCGATCGTCAAATATCGTCCGGATCTCTCCTGTCCGTTTGCGATTGCTCAGCACGATATATCGTTCAAATATCCTCTCATCAACCAGCTTCCGAAGTCCCGGACGATTTCTGATATCATCAATGGAATTGCCATGTACGGTTGCGATCAGCTTACAGCCGCAGTTGATCACGCTGTAGATCGCATCGATATCTTCCCGGCTGCCAATCTCATCCACCGCTATGATCTGCGGTGACATCGAACGGATCAGCATCAGCATTCCATATGATTTTGGACAACAGTCAAGAATATCCGTCCGTATGCCGATATCATTTTGTGGTACGCCTTTATAACAGGCTCCGATCTCAGATCGTTCATCTACGACACCGATAGTATTTCCTTTGAATCCTGGAAATCCATCCGACAACATCCGGATCATATCTCTAAGAAGTGTGGTTTTGCCACATCGCGGTGGGGAAATGATCAGTGTATGAAATGTCTCATTTCCATTTATTATGTACGGAAGAACCTTCTTACAGCATCCCTTAACCTGATGTGACAAACGGATATTGATAAATGATATATGTCTGACACTCTTGATCATTCCAGATTCCAGAATGACTTTTCCTGCAAGCCCTACACGATGTCCCCCTTGAATCGTTATAAATCCCTGCCGGATCTCATCCTCATATGCATAGAGTGAATAGTTACTGATATATTCCAGCGTTTCCCTTATATCGGCAGGTGCTACCATATATGCTTTCTTACATTCTGTGGTTCGCTTTCCCTTCTCCGTCACAAAATATTCCCGATTATCATAGATCACGATCAAGGGTTCATTCATCCTAAGCCTTATCTCCTGAAGCTTGTTATAATCATATATCTCACTCGAAAATATTCTCCTTAACGCTACGGATAATATCTTCAATATTTCATTCTCTCTGCTTTTTTCCAAACCGATCCACCTCATGCATATGTCATCTGTAACCATTTTCACCTGTCAGTTCCATCATCTGCCAATACTCGAAAAGCATCTGCTTTTCTGATATGATCTGATACCTAAAGTAGGATGTTACACACTTCTGATAGTTATAATGTATGCATGACAAATGAAAATTAGAACAAAAAAATACCACATTTCTTTCTGAATTTTTCAGAGTGAAATGTGGTATCTGCTTTTACAGATTATCGTATAAATCTTCGGTAAAAGTCAGGCTTCCCCGATATCCCGCATATGTCCGGTTAAATACCAGCCGTTCATTCATCGGGAATGAGGTCAGTATAAACTGGCAATCCTTTGTCAATGCCACTTCGCGGTCATTGCTGCTGCCATACTGTTGATCTGTTGACCCTGCCGAGCCTGCTCTCACGCACACTGGAATATTGAACGTTTGCCATGTTTGCTACCTCTCTTTAGGTTCGTTATTTTATAATTATTAAATGACGTACTGATCTACCATCAGGTTGTTTTGCCAATCGACGAGATCGGCTAATGTGATGCCCTCTAATACATCCTGTATTGCCTGGTCAAGTTTCTCCCAGATCAGTACACTGACACACATACTTCTGTTTTCGCAATAGGCTGCGTTAGCGCCTACACAGTCAGCAGGTGCCAGACTTCCTTCTACCGTTTCTAATATCTGCCTCACCGTATAATTCTCCGGTGAAGCATATAACATGTATCCTCCACGCGCTCCACGGATACTTTTTACCAGTGATGCCTTATTTAATATTGCAACGATCTGCTCCAGATATTTGTCTGAAATATGCTGTCTTCTTGCAATATCCTTTATCTTAACCGGCTCACCATTATAATAGGTGGCCAGATCCAACATCAGTTTTATCGCATATCTTCCTTTTGTTGATATCTTCATCTTGACCTCCCTGTCGTTGTTATCTGATTCAAATGATTCCATACATCTGTACATCATCTGAATCTCATCTACTTTTTCTGCAAACATGATAAATTATCATTTTGCATTATAGTATACTATTTCTATAGGTTTTATCAAGTACAAATTTATTTTTTATGGCAATCCATCCGGTGTTCCACATCCACAGCCACTATGACCACCATGTCCACCACAACAGCCTGCTTCTGTATGATCACCTTTGATGTTACGCCCGGTCGCTCCTCCACATCATTGATCGTCCGCTCACAAAAACGGCATCCGATGTTGCATCCCGGACTCACCGGCATATGAATCCGCCCGGCATTATTTTTCTGTCCTCCAAAACACGGATGTGAGTTCTGAAGATCCTTATATGTATTGCTTCCCATTTACTTCACCTCGTTTATCCTGAACCATAAAAAAGACTTTGTCCAAAACAGCTGCTCTCTTTATATCCCTAAAGAGCCTGCTGTTTCAGGCAAAGCCTTTTTCATTGTATTATATTTTCTCTTTCATCTTCTTAATGATCTCTTCATTTTCAGTACTTACTTTGCGTACTCAAAAAATCCGGAATCCGCGGATTTATTATAGATTGCATAACAGTCAAGTGTTGCTGATCCATCAGCGCTTTCCTGCCACCAGGAAAGGAATGCTTCCGGCAATTCTGAGACAGGTGCATCCGGAGTGTAGAAATAGATCTCCGTTCCACTGTCCATGCCGGATGGTTCACCCGCTTTATAACGGATACCATCTTCGATTTTTTCCTCATCTTCTGCTACTTTCACGCTATCCAGAGTCATCGAATATGTATAATCGTTTACCCTCTTGATATCTTTGAATTGTCCGCTGAAATTACAAACATATACGGTCCCATTTGGGTATTCATTCTCATCTCGTTCTCCCATTTCGGAATCAGAAAATGCTCCTGTAAATGATCCATCCTGTGATAATGTTAATGTTGTACTCCATCCACCAGCTCCACTGCTAAAGATCATGTCTATCGGATATGTACCCGGCAGTGCGGATACAGCTTCTGCCTGTAATTCTGCTGTAGAAGTACCTTCCTCTGTAGCACCGGCATCTTCTTCGGAAGAAGCCGCTTCGGTGGTCTGCGTCTCAGTCTTAGCTTCTGTGCTGGCTGCCTCTGTTGTCTGCGCTTCCATCCCGGCTTCTGTACTGGCTGCCTCTGTTGCCTGCGCTTCCGTCTTCTCTGTCGTTGCTTCGGTTGATACCTCGGTTGTTCCTTTGTTCTTTTCTGTTGACTCTGAGTCTGCACCATTGCATCCTGCCAGCAAACTAACTGCAAATGTTGCCGCAAGTGCTACCGTCATAATCTTTCCCGACCTGGTTCTATTCTTTCTCATACCTTACAATCCTCCTGCATTCATCTGTAAATACGTTTCTGGAATTCTTATTGTGAATCTCATCACAATGCTTTTCTTCGGCTGTTTTTCGAATATACAAAGTATATGTCCGTTATCTGATTTTGTCAGCTTAATTATTCTTTATAGATGTTGCATTTCGTTTACGATTGTTACGGTTCTTTAACCAATCTTTGAACTCCGGCAAAGTCTTTCTTCCGGCTTCTGTAACCGGCTTCACCCATTTGCCTGATCTGGTATAGGCAAGCTCGATTACCAGGCGCACCAGTTCATCCGTATATACAAATGAAAATACCGCGAGGAAAGGCAGATGTAAGACCATACCTGCGATCCACGTTGCCGGAACGCTGACTAAGAATAAACCGCCAATCTCCACATAGGTTCCGACTCTCGTCTCGCCTGCTGCCCGGTATCCCTCATTCATAATATAGTTACAGGTTCGAACTGCACCGAAGAACAAGTAAATGTATAACATATACATGCCATACCGAAGTGCCTGATCACCCAGTCCAAATAAGCCAAACAATGGTTCATGTAATAACGCACAGATCAACACGATTCCGAAAGTAACTGCCGGGCAGAACAATGCCGACCGCTTCATAAACCGATATGCCCCCTTATGGTCACCGGCACCGACAGACTGTCCGATCACAACGCTGGTTGCATTTGATAAGCCGCCAAAAAATGCATAGACAAAGCCCTCGCATACACGGAAAGCTGCCATGGCGGCGATCGCAGATTCATTCTGGTGTCCGATCACGATATTGATCAGCATTTGTCCAACTCCATAAAACAATTCGTTACAGAGGATTGGAAATGCATTTGCCAGATATACCCTGATAAATCCGCCATGGAATAAGAACATCTGACTCAGACGGATCCGCACCTTACATTCCGAACGCATCAGGTAGATAAACAGCAATAATAAATTGATGATCGCAGATGCAAGTGTTCCGACTGCCGCACCGGCAGCCCCCATTTTCGGTGCGCCGAATTTACCATATATCAACACGAAGTTCAAGCAGAAGTTCACTACCAGTCCTACGATGGAACAGATTAGTGGTGCTTTCACCCGCTCTGTGGAACGGAGCAGGAAGCTGATAAGTACAGCAAATACCTGAAGCGGATATGCCCATCCGACGATCCGCATATATGGCTTTCCGATCTGGATAAATACTTCTTTATCTGTATATACACCCAGTAAAAATTCCGGTTTGATAATACAAAGGGATGCAAATGCAAATCCTACGATTGCCATACAGATGAAAGTGATACCGAATGTACGATTAATTCCCTTTTCATCATCTGCTCCCCAGTACTGGGAGAAAAACAGGATCGATGCGCTGGCAAATCCCCAGTAGCAGCTGAAGAACAGCGAGCTGATCTGCGAACAGATACCAACTGCTGCCACGCACGACTCTCCCAGCCTTCCAATCATGATCGTATCGACCATACTGGCTGTTGTAGTTAATAAATTCTGTAATGCGATGGGAAATGCAATCGTTAACATCACATACAGAAAGGATTTTTTATTTTTCATATGTATCTAATATTGCTCAGGAAACCTTAATCGTTATCTTCTTCGATTTTCCTCTATATTTTGAAGTTCCTTTTGCCTTTACCGTAATTGTATAGGTTCCCTTTGGCGTTCCTTTCCTTACTGTTACCTTTCCTTTTTTGCTAACAGTAATATATGCTTTCGAAGCCTTTGATCTGGAATATGTCACCTTACCCTTTGCATTCTTTACCCCGATTATAAAGGAATGCTTTTTGTTAAGCTTTCCGGTTGTTTTTTTTGCTTTGTAGGTTTTTGAAGCCACCTTTACCTTCATTGGATTCGACTTTTTAATCATTAATTTCGCTACATTGGATTTCGCTGAATTGCTGGTTGCTGTTGCTTTTGCACTTGCAATTACATAATAGGTTCCAACCTTGGAAGGATATGTAGATAACCGCTTCGTACACTTCGAATCTGAATAATATTTATAGGTAATCTTTCCTGCCGTACCTTTTACGCTTGCAGCACCTATCTTTTTTCCCTTTCCAGTATAGGTAACTGTCTTATTCTTCAGTGTCAATGTTGGTGTGGTCTTTGTAACCTGTAACTTACCCTGCACCGTCAAGGTAAGTGACGTTTCATGATATTTTGTTTTTGCTGTGATAGTTACTTTACCACCGCCCACAAATGCAATCTTTCCATTTTTATCTACCGTTGCTACACTCTTCTTATCTGAGCTCCATGTGATATTCCCGCTTGTAAATGGACAATACATGCTAAAACCGGGATTTACCAGAACGACTTTCGCATTTACGCTCTTGCCTGCAGTATAAGTATCCTTGTCCATCTGTATAACAAATTTATAAGAATATGTCTCACCATCCCCCCAAACAATACCGTCCGTCGTAATTGCTTCTGTAAATTTCTTTTTCGGAATATTGATATTCTGTGTTATGGTACGGTCTGCCTGCTTCTCTGCCCTCTGAGCATCTGTATTTGAACCAAAGCACTGTACCCAGGTATAAATACCATTTATATAAAAGCAGCCAACTCCTATCGTAGTTGCTTTTTTACTTAAAATATTCGCCTTGTGTCCCGATGAATTCATCCAGTCATTCATGACTGCTGTTGCAGAAGACTGATTGATCGCAATATTTTCTGCATTCATATTCTTATTTGCTGAAAAGCAGCTTGCACCATCCGGCCTGGTATGTGAAAACAATACTGCCTGCTCACCGGCACGAATCATAGCCGTTTCTAACAATCCGGTATCCATCGTCAATGCATCAAGACCATTCTTTGCACGTTCTGCATTTACCTTGTCTAATACCTCAAATGCCTTCGTATAATCTCTTTTTCCTTTAATCTGAATTGTTTCTGCATAACGGAATCCATTGTAACCAAACCGCACCAGTTGATTATTGTTGCAGGTGATCACAACATCCTTTGCAAATGCATTTTCATCTACAAACTGCGTAGATGCAGGCAGCGTTATCTGTTTCAGGGATGGACAATTTGCAAATGCCTGACGATATATCTCTTTTACTTTTGGAAGATATACATCTGTTAATGCATAGCATTGTGCAAAATCAGCATATGTCACATATTCCAGTCCCATACCACGAAATGTTACAAGCTTCTGGCAGCTGTTAAATACCGATCCGTCCCAGCTTTTTATCGTTGCCGGAACTGTCACCTCGACCAGACTGTTACAACCTAAAAATGTCCGCATACCAAGTGATGTCAGACCACCAAAATCAATGGAAGTAATCCCTGTACATTTTTCAAACATTGAATAAGCGCTTTCTTTCATGCCTTTGCCAAACTTTACTGTTGTTATCTTGGTACAGCCCTGAAATGCAAAATTACCTGCTTCACTGATCTTATCCGAAAGTGTCAAGGTTCCGGATAAGCCGGACATATAAAATGCACCTTCTCCTAATGTTGTTACATTGGAAAAGTTTACCGTGTTCAAGCTGGCATTATTATAAAATGCATAATCTCCGATCTCCTTCACATTCGAAGGTATCGTAAATGAGCCTGTTCCTCCATTAAACGGATACATCACTAATTCGGACTGATCCTTGGAATATACAACTCCATTCCGTGCAACATAGGCTTTGTTACCTGCTGCAACCGTATAACTCTCTATCGTTGTATTTCCAAAAAATACGAGCGGCGATATAGAGGTTACACCTGCAGGTATTGTAAATGTTGTCGGACAGTTATTTTGAAATGCATAGCTTCCTAAATTCGTTACCCCCGGTATCTCAATCCGGGTAACAGCTTTACAGTCACAATATGCTCCAGATCGAATTGTCTTCACAGAAGATGGCAAAACCACCTCTTGCAGTTTCGTACATCCATAAAATGCAGCCTCTCCAATCTCTTTCAGAGTATTCGGATAGGTTACATCTGTAATATCATACATTTCCACAAAATTCTGGCTTCCGATTTTTGTAATACCACTTTTTATTACAACCTTTTCAACATCTAAAGTATACCATGGTGCCTTATCAGAAGAACTGGCGTCCGGCATATCCCCTTTTCCTGATATCGTAAGTGTTGTGCCAGAAAGCGTCCATGTTACATTCTCCCAGGTTCCACTTTGTGAAGTATCATTTGATGTACTCTGCAATGCAGGTTCCTCATCACTTGTATATAATTCTGGTCCTGCATTTTCCGACACCTCATATCCCGTTGCAGGCGTAATATCCCCTGTGCTTTCTTCAATAGCTGCAGTAGCAGTTGTCATATTTTCTGCATATACATACCTGCCTGTTGTACCTAACATGCCGCAAATAGCCCCTATTCCTAATAATACTGCAATCCTGCTTCTCCCTTTTTTTCTCATAATACCCTCTCTTTCTGCAATTACTATTCTTCGTGTAGTTATTTTTTCTCAAAAGCTTCAGCTCATCTCAACTTGCATAAATACTTATTCATCTTATCTGGAAATAATCATCTCCCACCATTTCCTATTATCTAAATACCAACGGATTGTCTCCTTTATCCCATCCTCAAACTTTGTTTCCGGCAACCAGCCTAATTCATTATGTATCTTTGTTGGATCAATAGCATAACGCAAGTCATGACCTTTGCGGTCTGTTACATGCGTGATCAGACTTTCCGGCTTGCCTAGTTCCTTGCAAATAAGCTTTACAATGTCAATATTCTTCATTTCATTATGTCCGCCAACATTATAAACTTCTCCAACGCGACCCTTATGAATGATCAGATCAATTGCCCGGCAGTGATCCTTTACATACAGCCAGTCACGTACATTCACACCCTCCCCATAAACAGGTAAAGGCTTGTCTGACAATGCATTAATAATCATAAATGGAATCAGCTTCTCTGGAAATTGATATGGTCCATAATTATTCGAACAACGGCTGATCGTAACAGGAAGTCCGTATGTCCTATAATATGCAAGCACTAACAAATCAGCAGATGCTTTTGAACTGCTGTACGGCGAACTCGTACGAATCGGAGTCTCCTCTGTAAAAAATAAATCCGGTCTGTTCAACGGAAGATCTCCATATACTTCATCTGTACTTACCTGGTGATACCTTGCAATACCATATTTACGGCAGGCATCCATCAGCACCGCCGTTCCTTTGACATTCGTATCTAAGAAAATCTCCGGATTCTCGATGGAACGGTCTACATGACTTTCGGCTGCGAAGTTCACTACCATATCCGGATGTTCTTCTTCAAATAGCCTATAGACTGCCTCTCTGTCGCAGATATCAATCTTACAAAAACGGAAATGCGGATTATCCATCGCCGAAGCTAGTGTAGATAAATTTCCCGCATATGTAAGCTTGTCCATACATACGATACGATCCTCCGGATAACTGTCCAGCATATAAAATATAAAATTGCTTCCAATAAATCCGGCTCCTCCGGTTACGATAATTGTCATGGTGTTTATCTCTTATCTATCCTATCTATGGTCTCAAATCTGCCCATGTTCGATGATTTTATATTAATCCTAATCATATTCCAAGTCAACTTATCGCATAAAATCGGAGTTAAATTACCAAAAGTTACACCCAGACATGCTGTTTATTACATCAAAGGTTTTTTTCACCCTTTTTCTGCTATGCTTTTCCTGTCGACAAAACAGGCGCCAGAATAAATGAGGAATAATTTATGTATAACAAAAATAATAATAACCACCTTAACAAACAACCGGTATCCAATGAAAGAAACACCACTAAACCAATAGACATCCACCAGCTCTTTCCTACCCGTACGGAGCAGGAATGTCTTACGGAACTTCGGAAGCATCCGCGAAGTTACTTTGCTTATCAGAACATGACGCAGGAATGGAAGAACCGCTTTCTTGAATTTATGGAGGGTACGAAAACTCTGCCTTTAACCTATGATCCGTTTTTCAAGAAGCTGTTCAATCCGGATATCTATCCGGAACGGTTGTCCAGTCTCATCAGCAGTATCATCGGTACGAAAGTGACGGTTCAGTGCATCCTGTCAAACGAAGACAGCATGCTGCCGTCCACCTCACTCCTGCTTCTGGATATCCTTGTCCAGTTAGAAGATGGCTCGATCGCAAATGTCGAGATCCAGAAGATTCCATATACCTTCCCGGGAGAGCGTATGTCCTGCTACTCCTCCGATCCTCATGCTCCGCCAGTATACAAGAGTGAAAAGCTCGAAAGGCAGTTCTTTCACCTACAAAGATCTGAAAACGGTTTACACGATCGTGATATATGAAAAAAGTCCGGATGCGTGTCTGACTGATGCATTATCCGATATCTACCTGCACCATGGCAGAATCGTTTTTGATACCGGAATCGAGTTGAAGCTTTTGCAAGAATTCTATGTAGTCGCCCTTGACGTATTTAAAGAAAGTAAGTATGCTAAAGATATCAATGAGTTAAACGCTTGGTTGTCTCTGCTGACTGCACAGTCGGTCGACGACCTTGCTGCACTGGTATCTGACTATCCATGGATGGAAGCTATCTGCAAGGATATGTCCGAATATATGTATGATCCGGAGGAGGTAATCACCATGTTTTCAGAAGCACTTCGAATGTTAGATGAGAATACGGTTCACTATATGATTGATGAACTACAGAAGGAACGGGATAAAGCAGTAGCTGCTCTCTCTGAGAAGGATGCTGCCTTGTCCGAAAAAGACTCTGTGATATCCGAGAAGAATGCTGCTCTATCCAAAAAGGATGCTGAAATCGCAGCCTTGAAAGCAAAGCTTTCCGCCCTCAATAAATAAAGCAGCATTCATGCAAAAGCATTATCTTACCATAGTTATAACGCATGCCCATATAACTAACTTATGCCAGGCAGCTCCAAAATGGAGCCGGCTGGCATTTATCATATAGTTCTAGCCGTTATTTATTATTTAGAGATTTTACAAATCATCAGTCAGTCTTCCTAATCTTGTTCTGACCTTACTTTTGTTTCTTTTTCAGATTCAGAGATCAATGTACTACGCAAAGCAGACAAAATAAATTCATCTTATTATTACAATCTATTTTTAAACAATATATGTCTAACACTTATATATTTGTTTACATATCATCATATGTATCAATGCCACGTATCATATGATTTATATATCTATTACGACTAAATCCATTTCTATTGTCAACGATATTTTGGCAGTCACTAAACACATCTATGCCCTGTCCTGTCAAATCCATAATAACCGCTGTTCCTTTTATATTGGTATCAAGAAAAGTTTCCGGCGACTCAATAGAACGATCCACATGTGACTCCGCAGCAAAATTCACAACCACATCCGGATGTTTTCTCTTCATGTAAAATATAAAATTACTGCCTATGAATCCGGCTCCACCGGTCACTATTATTGTTCTGATTCTCATATGTCTATCCCATCATGTATATATTTTATGTATGACTTTCAGTTATTCTCAGTAAAACTTTAAAATCAACTATGTTTGTTTTCTGTTTCTGAAGCCTCACATTTATACAATGCATAAGCTCCAAGCGTGAAACCATCATCAATCTTCCCTTCATTTATCCAGGATGTCAACTCACGGTCACTGAGCTGTTCAATGGCTACTATGCCTTCATGATCCTCGACCAATTCCAATGAATCTATATCGACACTGTACACATATGCACATCCGCCGGTCAATCCGCTGTCAGCAACAATCCGTCCAAGAAATACCGGTGATTTCGTGATGACAGCATGGATTTCCTCCTGTAACTCACGAATCGCATTGTCAGCAGGAGTCTTGTCATCCTCCTCTGCAAATCCCCTTGGGAAAGCATATTGCATACGTCGAATCGCATGCCGATACTGCTTTAACAACACAAATGTTCCTTTATATCTCGCAATGATCACAACACCATTTTTACCTGTTGGTAGTACACGCTCATATGGAAAAATGCCATTTTCACCCTCAATTGGATCTACGATCATAGTATTGTATTTGCTCTGATATACCAATCCATACTTCCGGTGAAATAATTCTTCCTGCCGGATCAATTGTGCGGTCAGATCACTATCTTCCACATTCGCAATAGGATAAATGGAAGATTCAGCAAAACACTTTTTAGGTTCTGGTTCTGATTTGCGTAATGCCCGATATTTCTTCAATTCTGCCGGACAAATATAGGGAATCATTTTTCCTATATTATATGGTTCTGTCTGTTCCGTCTGCACCTTGTCCGAACAAGAATAGGCTGTAAATTTACGCCGGCAGATCCGCCATCCATCTACAACTGACTCTCTGATCTTTGCCAAAGCATCTGATAATGGTAAGAGCCTTGGAAGTTTCAAAGAAATTATCGTTGAAAGCATCTCTGTTACAAACAACCAGACAATTGTCTCAATCACACTGAACAGTGCTGTATTAAAGGAAATAATCCCTTCCATCATACTTTGTAATTTATTAAATACCAGCTCAATGCCACATGCCACAATAATACAAAGCGCAGCCATTCCAAACCCATGTGCAATTTTCCCTATTATATTTCTCTTATTCTGCCTGCGTTGTTCCTCATCCTTATATTCATAACGATAAACAACCTGGTCATTCGTTTCATCTGCACGCCCCGCCTGTGAATAATCGATATATTCTACAAGACGGACTACACGGTCTAACTGCTTATATAATTGATCATCCTTGTCAGCAAACGGCTCAAACTTATTTGTCTCATCCGTTAAGAAACGGTCCTTCGCTCCTGCTCCATTCCTCCAAGTTTTAGCAAATCTGCCAAAGAAATCCACACAGAAGCTTGACTTGTCCCCTGATTTCCGCCAAAGTTCATCCACATTATAATGCTTAGAAATATTGCAAATACTATTCTCACATGCATAATTATAACAAAGATCAACTATAACCTCTGCATACTGATATGAAAGTTCATCTGCACTACTTTTAGGTACAGCCTGCCATGCTTTTTTAATTTCACGAATATATACTGAACGATTATTATTTTTATTTTTCCAGGCTTCCAATTCTCCCAATATTCCAAGTGAACGCCGAAAGGCTTCCGCATCTACATTTATCATTTTATCATCCGGAAGGTCATAAAAAGCTAAAACAGCAGCCATGAAATTTACAAATTTCAACTCTTTATATTCCGATTCATTTTTTGGATCCAAATAAATATCAGGCAGCATACTGATTCGTAATACCGTTGACAGTAAGCCTCTCAGATTCTTTAAAATATTCTGGTATGTTCCTAATTGATAATCACGATCCTTCTCAGACAGATGAGCAGCAGGCTGTTCCTCCCCATTTATTACTTCCACAAATAAATCTTCCAGCTTATCTTTTTCCTGGTCATCCAAATTATCTTTTGTATATTCATTCAATTCTGAAAGATCGGAGTATGTCAAACAACGTTTCATCAAGGCAAGCAAACGTTTCTGACTGTATTTAATCGGAATTGCCGAATATATAAATTCCTTATCTGCATCAACCGAATTCAACAAATACTGGGAAACGGTACGAACATCTCCGAACCGTGAAATACGGATCGCACCCATTTCAAATAACCGGATCAGTTTCTCTTCATATTTCTCATTACAAAGCAGACTGAAAAAGCCGCGCGAATCAACCAACTGGTTGTATGTCATAACGACTACATTTCCGTTTAAAACAATCTCGTCTAATAACGCATTCTGTGCAACCTCAATCTCCTCATCTGTTTTTCGAACAGAATCCAATTCAAATAAATATACATTTTTTCTTATCTGTGGTTTTCTTTTATCTTTCATAATAATGTATCCTACTCTCTCAGTCATTTGTAAAGATCATCTATGCCCGCCAAATGCAGCGGTTATTTCTGTCACCGACCTGCTATCAGCCTTTTCGATCATGCTATCAGCCTTTTCGATCAACACTTGAAATCACCGTCTGTTTATGATACCATCAAATTATAAAAGGTGCTACCAATAAACGATCGCCAAGTCCTACAAAAACTAATGGCGGTCGTTTTTGTTTGTGTTATTATGTTCTTCAGCTTCTTTCCTGCATAGAAATCTTTCGATCTTCTCAACAAGTTTTCCAACTGCAATTCCGACTATAAAGATGGTAAGAATAAATCCTACCAAACTTATGTACTCCTTCATCATAATCGCACCACCCTCCTTTCCCATACGGAGGGCATTTGTAACAGTCCCTCCTTTGTGCAAGAGGGCCAGCCGCCTACCATCTCAACAGGTTACAACAGACTTTTATCCACCTTAACCTAAGGATAGCACCCATAAATATTGTAGAACAAATGTTCTTGTTTCGCAAGTATTTTCTAAAACTAGAAAAATCCCTCACTGTAAATGTCAATGAAAAAGTGGTAAACTTTTTCATTGACATTTACATTCGTTTTTTTCACGCTCCATTTCTTTTAATTTTGTTTTTTTTTTATTTTCGTTATAAACTATACGGCAACCTTCAAAAAACACCGTGTGAACTTCTGGAGTCCAGTTTGTCCACACGGCATTTATTTTTGTTATTGGTTTTCTTGTTTATTTCAGCTTTTCCAGAATCTCATCCGCGCTCATGCCACTTGCCAGCAACTTCTTCAGCACAGCCTCTGCCTCGGTCTTCTTAGCCTCCTCAGCGGCCTTCGCATCTGCCTTTGCCTTCTTCGCTTTCAGCGTTTCCACTTCTTTTTCGGCCTTCTTCAGAGCAGTCTTCTTCTCTTTCAGATCAGCCTTCAAAGTGTCAATGTTTGCGGTGATGGATGAAATCTCAGCAATCAGGGAAGTGATAGATTCCTGCTTCTCCGCGATCTGAGATGCGTAGTCGTTGATGGTATTGATTTTGAGACGTTTTTTGCTGCCTTTCGTTCTGGGCATGGTGATAACCTCTTTCCTTTTATAGTTTCTCGATATCCTTGCAGATGATAAACACTACATGGTTGAAACCTGCCTAAATCGCATCATGGATTGAGTAGTCCATGATGATATGTCCAACATCATCCACTGGCTCCAACTGCTTAATTCCAGTTCCGAAGCGGCTGCCAATACCAGCAGCCATGATAAGTAATGTTGTTTTCATGATTCCTCCTCACTGTGCTCTTGCCGCTTTGATTGGACATACCTTGATACACTGATAACAATGAACACATTTATTCTCATCAATCTTTGGATATTCAAAGCCTTCTTCGTCCTCGACCATAGAAATAGCCTCTTTCGGACAGATGGCATAACAAGCCGTACATCCACAGCATTCTTCTTTTCTTTTATATAATATTGGAATCTCTCTTTCCACCTTTTACCACCAACTTTTTGATTTTTCTCTTAATCTTTCTCAAAAGCAACTTAGCATCATTTTTTAGCCCGATGCCACCGTATTTCTTGGCGACATACTCAAACGATTTATTTTTAAAGTCACTCCAGAACTGCTCTCTATTATCTGGTTTCGGAAATGGAGCTTTAAGAGGCGGCTGCATACTATCCTCTAGCTTTGTCTGCTTCCAAATCAGTCTCTTTTTTACTTTTTCAAAGATTTTTTCTCCAGCCTCATTATTTACCAGCACCAATGAAACGCCCTTGTTATCATCAAACTCTGGTGCGGCTTTCTCGATACCCCAGTAATCTGCAATTGTAATATCTCCTGGATGTATTACAGACTTATAGGGACATTCATAGCAACTCGGCCGCAGCACGGTATGCCCATAGAAAAGTTCCTTGAATACCCGACTACTCGTAGACTTTCCATTTTCAAAACAAAGTGTTTCTACATGATCATGCCATCCAAAATCTTTCTTATTTCGGAAGTCCACACTTGCAACTTTTGCGTGCATTTTCTGCTCTTGCCAACGCAGATAAGCCTCCCATATTTTTTTGCTTGGTACTCCGTGACAGACAATATCCACGCAGAACAAGTTATCATACTCTTTTCCAATGTATTTTTTTAATCCTGCTACCTGACAGGAGGTTCCAGAAAAAAGTACACTTTTCTTAGCATCGAGATCTGTTTTGACACTTTTAAATGTATCACCTAGTTTACTCTGGATATATTTTGAGCCTCGCATTCGATTACGATCTTCCTCATTATCAGTGCGAATATGTACGGCATCAAATTCATCCGTTAAAACACACCCATAAACCACACCACCGTTGGATAAAACCTGATCCGAAAGAGCTGTAAAAATACCACCAGATCTGGAGGCTGCTCTTGTCGCTTCATCCTTATGTTTTACTGCATATACTTTAGGCTGCTTCCAGTTCATTATACCGCCCTCCTTTCGGAGTAATTAGCATAACAGATACTACCTTCTGTGTACCCCCCATTATTTTGAGGAGTTTATTCTTAATTCTTGTTTTCATTGGAACTGACCCATATTTCTTCATCACGAAATCAATTCCTTTCTTCTTATATTCATTCCAGAACTCTTCTCTTTCTTCAGACTTTTGGGGCGGAGCTTCAAGATTTGCCTGCCAACATTGTGTTGTATTACTTGATCTATAATCCAACTCACTTTGAATCTTTTCAAATAGTTCTTCTCCTCGGTTCGTATGAATCAAGAATAACGAATTACCATAAGAATCATAGAAATCCGGAATGGGCTCCTCGATATGCCAGAAGTCGCCTATAGTCATATCTGTTTTTCTTTCTGTAGTCGCATAAGGGCATTCATAGCAAGAGGGCCGCGACGCACACCGGTTATAAAACACTTTAACATAATCCTTGATTGACTTTTTCTCCCCATTGACCTTCACATAAGCTATTGGAGATTTCCAGCCATTGCGTTTATCTTTGAATGTGCGGAATGTTATCTTTCCATCTTTCTTCTGAACGGATTCAGCATATTCTCTCCACAACTTCGGGCTTGGAGAGCCATGACAAATAATGTCTACTATATACACTCTGTCTCGGATTTCTTTTATTTCGTTGAATTTCCGAAAGCCATCTGATTGACAGCCCATGCCGACAAAGAGCATTTTCTTCCCCGAATTTTCCATCAACCAGCGATAGGCTTCCCGGAAAATGACGCCTGGTTTACTCTGCATATATTTCGACCCTTTTGCTCTTTCACGCTGATCTTTATCTAGAATCATCTGGAATTCTGTCGTGTGGTTCTCATAGTTATAGATAGCCGCAACCACAGCATTGCCATTTTTCAAAAAGAAATCAGAAAGTGCGGTAAACGCACCACCAGAAGAACTATCATTTAGGTTTTCCCTATCTTTTAATCGTCCGGCATAAACCCTTGTACTTATTAGCTCAACATTCGTTTTCATGATATCCCCCTTTACTAGCAATGCACAAAACATATGCAGATTTCAATAATGTTCAACTTTATAAAATTCAATTCAATTTAGAATGACATATATTACAATTATTCTCTACCGCAATTCCGCCAACCACACAATTATTTTCAACTACTTTTTTTTCTTTTTTTAATCGAATCAACTCCCAGTCTCCACATTTCATCGTTACTAATTCGCAAATAAGCAATTGTCGCTATGCAAAAAAAGAATCCTCCAGCAAGAATTTGAATCGCTAGAGTTGAGACACTTACGCCAAGTTTAATCCCAATCCTATCCACTAATACTGCCATAATTAATCCAATAATTAGTATAGGAGAGTACGACATAATATACTTGCGCATTGGAAGTTCATTTTTAACCGCAACCATTTGAACTAGCATTACAGAAAATTCAGCAACAATAGTGCCAAATGCTGCCCCATTTGCCTGATATTTAGGGATTAACATCCAATTTATAATGAGATTCAAAATTGCCCCTACCATTGTCGAAGTCAAATAAATACTATCTCTTTTGTTTGGGATTAAATACTGTGTCCGTATTACATTTGCCCAGGCAATAAAAAACACTGTAACAGATAATAATCTAATTATTTCCCCACAAGCTATAAATTCATCACCAAAAAACACAGGTGCCAATACGCTGCTAACTCCCATCAATCCAAAAGCAATTGCCGAAGATAATAGTGTTACGAGTTTAGCGGATATTCTGATGTAGTCATCTACCCTTTTCTTATCTCCATTTGCAACAATATTAGACATCCTCGGTAACATAACCGTGCCTAATGCTGTAATTATTCCCATTGGAATATTTATAATTTTTTCTGCGTTATTATAAAAGCCCACTTGATCGTAACTTGACATATTCCCAAGCATAATTTTATCCATAACCTTATAGATACTATATGCTAGAACCGGTATAAATAAAATTAACACTGGCTTAATATTAGAAGTGATTTCTTTAACACTGCATTTTTCAAACGAAACATATTTCTTAACATATAGCCACAGATATGCTTGACTGAATAATGTTCCAGCGGACATTATTAATGTATATTTCCATAAGTCACTAGGCTTATGAACAAAAACAAACATTAAAACAACCGTTGAAATCTTGATTAGCGTATTTCTAGCAACTGTCAGTTTAAATTGTTCAAGTCCGAAAAATAGCCATCCAATATCAAACAGTCCTGATGTAACATAAATTAACTGCAGAAGAACAATCAATCTATTATCTTTAACAAACAGAACAAGATAAATTGCATATGCCAATATTGCGATTGAAAATGTTATGACCTGCAAAGAATAAATGCTACTAAACGTCTTATTCAATTTTTCTCTATCATCTCTTACCGCAGCTACACTTCGATTTCCATGGTTTCCAATTCCAAGCATTGCGATAAGTAAAAAATAGTATGCCACTGAATATGTATAGGAGTATACGCCAACTGCAGTCGCACCTAATGTTCTTGAAATATATGGTGCTGTAATCAACGGAAGTATCACTAATAATATTTGATATAAAACATTATATAAAAAATTTTTCTGTAATGATTTCATCTAAGCAATTCACCTATCATATACTATTCATAATTTTATCTAAATAAGAAAAAGCATCACTTCTCAATTTAGAAATCAGAGCATCTGTATTTGCATAATCAATAGTTTTCGTAAAATTCTGATTAGGCAAATCATCGATAACCTGATATCTGTCTGCCAGTCCTAACTGTTTTAAAATCGCTATAGCCCGATCATCCCCCGGCTTATTAACAGATGGTGCCCTGTAAGACCAAAAATTCTTATGAAACATTGCCGAAAAAAGAGTTCCATGAAATGATTGTGTTAAGACCCATTCCGCATTCTCCATCAAAGTTAAGAATACAATTGGTCCAGTCATTTTATATCTTTTAATACCATACTTGTCCAACCTATATGCAGCCCATGATTTACTATCTAGCACATAAACTGGCATCCCCATTTTCTCTGAAATCTTCTGAATTGCAGCATTTGCCTCTGGTCGATTATGGAAGAAAGCATAATTGAAAATAAATTTTTCATCCATTTGAGGAATACTAAAACTCTGCAACCATTCTTCATGACTCAACAGTAACGTTGGATCCGCTATAATTGGAACTTCTCTTCCTATCAGTTGCTCAAGCCATTTTTTTCCATTAGGTTCACGAACTGAAATAAAATCAAATTCATTCAATAGCCTTCTATACTTTTGAGTATCTTTTACAACTTCATTTAAGTTGTTTCCCCCAAGGCTAGGAGAATATGCGGCTTTTTTGCTGTCATGAATAAAATCTAAGAAATACGCATCATCTGCATCAGGGCATAATACGTTCCAAACCTGATCTCCACCAGCTATTATTACATCATATTTTCCATCAAGAGACTCCAACTCCTTATGACTTCTAAATTGACGCTCAGTTGTATGTAAATACTTTTCCTTAAAATTAATATAATCTCTTCGATACTGATTAACCAGTTTCCAATGCCTGATTGTAAGCAAATTATGCTTAAGTGCACTTCTTTTTAATCTAAAATCAAATAACCCATATAAATTCCGCGATCCTTTATTAGAGAAGTCAATAATTTCAACTTCAGCACCATAGCGTTTTTCAAGTACTGTCTGAAGTGCATATGCTTGTAGCATAGAACCACAATTATGAGAAGAATGAAATGTGATAATGCCAATTTTTTTCTTGTTCATATATATCCCCTTTTCAATTTGTTATTCGATCACGCAGGTTAAAAATAATATCCTTATCAACCACGTAATCAAACTTTCTTGCAAAAATTTCTTTTCTACTATTTAAAAGTCCTTTGTCATCTATTCTGAAAACATACGGATTTCCTCTCTGAAAATCTACATATCTCATATTGTAGTATCTTTTTGCGTCTTCATCAAAATACATGTTCAAGGAATATGAAGAGTTATATAGCAAAGTTTGCAAAAACACTTCATCACAACAGCGCGTAAATCTGTATTGTTTTTGAATATCTTTTTCTTTACTTATTACATATCTGGCAAACTCATGAGTAATACTAAACCAATTAGCTCCTTTTTTTATTGGCTCAGAAATATGCTTTATTCTATTTATACCTAGAAGCTTTTGTACTCTAATTAAAAGAGCATCCAGCTTAAACAAAAAATTTTTTTTATTTCCATAAAGATCTTGGAATAACCGATATTGAGCCATTCTATTTGTCACATCATCTACATCCATCTTATAATCGTAGCTAACAAACTGCATTCCTTTATGGATTTCAAAAAAATTATAAATCTCATTTTGTGATTTCAATGGGAGATCCACTCCTGAAATCAAATGATAATAATCGTGGTATGTATTGGTGGCTTCTTTAAGTAAATCTAATTCTAATTGAATCTGAGAATATCCACCCCAAGTAACAGACCGGCGTTCAATAAAATGAATTTTTGCTTTTTTTACTATCTGACAAAATTCTTCTTCCTTAAATTCTTTACACTTTTTATCCACGTGCAGATATATCTCATTTCTTTCGTCATCAATCAGATGAAGAAGAATCTGTAATAACTGCATTTGGTGATGCGCAGCTACTAAATAGGCATGACCCATTATGATATACCTCCGTTTCTCTAAATTGAAATTTCTTTTTCATTAAATGCATGATAGCTAACTGCTATAAGCATCGAAATCGATGACAAATAAGTAAATAACTGTGCCTTATCATAGAGAACATTTCCAGAATACCCGTAAACAATAAACAAAATTTGCAAGCTTATCGAAAACCATAGCAGACCTTTCCACACATTGCTCAAGCAGGAATTTTTAAAAAGTCTTAATGAATACACTAAAGAATAAAACATAAAAAAGCCAAAAAGCACAATCCCCACAATGCCAGTTTCTCCAAGCAATTCATAGTACATACTATGAGCATACATATTCCAGCGAGAGCCCTGATACACATATCCTACATTATCAGAAAAGGCTTTATTAAAAGTATTAATTCCATATCCAATAATGGGTTTATCTTTAAACATTTCTATACAGTAATTCCAAAACATCAATCTCCCACCCGCGGATGTATCTTCGGAAGCCTCCATAAAACGGTCTACGATATTACTGGTTTGTGGAATTGTAATTGTAATCACAAAAACAGCAACTAGTGCAATCGCTCCCCCTAAGATTATCTTTACCGATTTACTCTTAAAGTCGAACAGCTTAAGGGCGACACCAATTTCCAGTAAAATAATAACACATAACATTCGCTTACTCGTTAGCATAGTAGCTAAAAAATAAAGCAGGATAAGCAAGTAATTACTCTTATTCAATTTTTTGTCATTAAAAACAAAAAAAGATAACTCTGCACATATTCCTATTACCATCGTATATGCTGCTTTAGCTTTTTCACCTGTCAAACCACTATAGATGCCTCTAGATATCTCATTTTGTATTACAGAGCTTCTTCCTGGGGCAATGACATTCGATACAGCTAATATAAAATTCGGTGCAATAACCTCCACCAAAATTGAAACAGCGAAAAAAAGGCAAAAAAATCTTATCATATTGATGTAAGTATAAACGGTAGTTTCTTTCCACGAAAAAAAGCAAAAAACTCCGCCAATGATAAATACCGGAATCATGCTTTTGGAGGCGCTAAAATCATATGATTGTACAGTATTAATTATCAAAAATATAAGCCATGCCAAATATATCCCTATAATTCTACTCGTATATTTATTAGATCTTATTTGTTTCCTATCTCCCCATATGAATGAAAAGAACCCAACTAAATATAAAAGCGGTGTTACATAGCCAATAATAATTGTATTCCCACTAAAAAGAATAAGCGTCAAGATCAAAACTAATACTGACCTTTTTTGAATTTTTAAGCTTACCATATGTGACCACCTTTCCAATATATATTACTCTGATATAATTCTGTTAATATAAGCTTTCGACAATTTCTTCATAGCTTCCAACTTGTGTTCAGCATTCAAATAATCTATATCTTCAAGATTGTCTGGCGAAAAAAAACCATCTACCAATTGGCTTTCTAAGGCAAGCAATGAAAGCACATTAGTCAATCTCGAATTATCATGATTCGGGTTTACGTTTTTTATTACAAAAAAAACTTTTTTAAAAATAATAGAAAAAACCGTGCCATGAAATGAATTAGTAACTACATAATCTGCATTTTTTATGTAGCCTAAGAACTCTTCTGGACTAGGGTTTACTGTATTGTTTTTGTTTTTCATAGCAAACAAGTTGTCTAATGTACAAAAAATTATTTTTTCGTGTTTACTTTTTGCCAATTTATTAGCAAATTCTACAACTTCATTTGGCATCGACAAAGAATAAACAAAAATATAATGTTCCTCTGTAACATTAGTTGCAACCTTATTCCACTCTTCGCCGCTCAACAGTAACGTTGGATCCAGATCCAGACTGATACCTTCCCTATTTTCATCGGACAATATAGATGAGAGCTTTCTTTGTGCAATCTCCTCACGAACGGAAATATGATTGAATCGCTTTAAATTACTCACAACTTCTTGAGACTTTAAAAATGTATCACTTGCAATACCTACACACGCTGCATAAGAATTGCATTTTATGGAATCCTTCACAAAGTCTAGGAAATAAGTCAAATCCCCGCCTGTACAAAATGGGCTCCATACTTGATCACTTCCTGTAATAAAAGAGTCATATAGCTCGTTAGTCTCGCTGATATTATTTTTATTATATCCGTCGCCAAATTTTGCATCTAACAGATTCTTTTCAATAAATTGTTTGAATCTTATATTTCTCTTTTTTTGAATCGACCATGTAAGAACTTTTTTTATCTTAGTCTTGAAGCTATCTTCCCACAAAAATACTCTATTGTAGAAGTCTTCAATAGCAGGGCAATGATAATCTATAATATCACATTCATTGCCTTGATCTTTTATATATTTTTTAAGAGCATACGCTTGAAGACAAGCACCATAATTAATTGCCCTATGAAAAGTTAATATTCCAATTCTTTTCATTTGTTATCACATTACTTTCCTTTGAATATTTTTAAAATAACTGTCAGTGTGTAATACTTTCGATGAACTAAAAGCCATTTTCTAATCTTGTCTGCCTTATTATTGAATTCAATTTGATTTAGCCTATCTTCAGCTCCAGATTGAATTATTACAAATTTAATATCTCTTTTTGAAACGTTATGATCTACTAAACCTTTTATATACCGTGTGATTTTATGTAATAGAAGACGATCATTTTCTTGACTTAAAATCCTATCCAGCGACTGTTTTTGTATAAAATTTCCCAAACAAGCATATAACTTCATTTCCTGTTCAATGAATGAAGTCTTAATCATTGCAGATGCGCTGTCATCATTTTTATAGTAATAATAGTAGGGAAGATTGATATATGTGAAACAATGAATGTATTGCAGATAATCCACAAACATACATAAGTCCTCACCCATATACATATCTGTAGGAAACTTCACGTCATTGTTGAGTAAAATATCTGCTCGAAATATTTTTTTCCACGGCTCGTTAAGCTTCTGGCTAAATGTAGCTTTATATAACTCCATCAAATCCGTGTTCTTTCCTTCATGAAGTATCTGCTCCTTTAAAATGAAACCTTTGCTTTCATTACCTTCATAATGTGGAAAAACAACTAGTTCTTCAGATAAATTATTTCTTAGATACTCAATCACTTTTTTTAGTGTTCCAGTATCGATAACATCGTCGATGTCTATATAGCAAATATATTTTCCATTTGCCTTTTTTAAAGCGTTATTACGTGCACCACTTACCCCTGTATTATTTTGCGAGATAATATTAATATTTACTATATCATTCGAAATATTTCTTAGTAGTTTCAGTGTATTATCTGTAGATCCATCATCCACAACAATGCATTCAACATCACAATCTAAAAGTGGCACTATTCTATTTATACATTTCTCTATATAGTTTTCAGCGTTGAATGCAGGAATAATGATACTTAACAATATCTGTGAATCCACCATTATTTACCCCTTATGACTGTTATAAGTTTTGCTGCAAGCAATGCCGGAATATACAGATGCATGTTTAACAGAATCAAATACATTTTTGCCGATTTTGGTAATCCATCACACTTTATTCCTTTTAAGACCTCTGTTTCCTTTATTTTCAGTCGAATATGCTTACTCGCAACAGTAATTTTTCTTTTGCTTTTTATCTCATGGAATACTGCCATGATAAGCCAATATGCTTTAAAAGCATTAATCTGCTCATCAATTATCGGATCACGTTTTCCAATTCGCCGCTCAATGTAGTCTGTTAACAGCTTATTATTATCAAATCGATTTGGATCATAACTATGAACCATTGATTCAACATTCAATTGGTTATAAATATATAATATATCGTCACAGAAAAAGACATTTTCGGCTGCATATAAGCATTCAAACACAAATGCGTTATCTTCACCCATGCGAATACGTTCCTCTTGGCAATAGTGTTTGAGTAAAAAATCCCGTTTAAATATTTTATTCCAAGCTACTGGAAAAATAAGCCCCGTACAAAATGGTTTGCGCGAATCATACATCATATAAGGGTAAACATCTGAGCGCAATTTATCTTTGTTATACAGTCCTTCAGGAACCGACTTCGGAATTTGTTCTTGTGTATCAGTAAATTGTCGTACCGCACTATACACAACCATTTCCACATCATATTTACTTACTGCCTTGCTCCATACAGTCTGAAGAAGATTCTCTGATATCCAATCATCTCCATCAACATAACAAATATAATCACCCTTTGCTTCTTTTATACCTGTATTTCTTGCCGCAACAAGACCAGCATTTTCCTTATGAATCACACGAACTCTTTTATCTTTTTTCGCATATTCATCACAGATTTTAGGACACTTATCTGGTGATCCATCATCAACCAAAATTAGTTCAAAGTCTTGAAATGTTTGCTTTAGAATACTGTCAATGCATTTATTTAAATACTTTTCCACTTTATAAATTGGCACTATTACAGAAAATGTTGTACTCATCCTTACATCTCCATTAATTTTTTAATTGCTGTGCGATATCAGCATCCACAATTTCCTCGCCGGTCTTATGCTTCAGCTGCTCTTTGGATGCCTCACTCAGACCATTGTTAATCACACAGTTCATATCGCAGGTGCTGCACTTGTCCAGATCCTCTTTGGTAACTTTGCCATCACGATAATCGCGGCAGATTTTCAGCTCATACATGCTGTACGGATGCTTGGTGAACAGAGCCTTGAACTTGTGAACCAGAACCCAGGTAGCAGGCTTCCAGATGTACTTGTGCATAGCAGGACTTACGCTTCCAATCATCCAGCACTCACGGTCACAGCAACGAACCTTTGCACGAACCTTCTCTGCTTCCGGGCTGTTCCACAACTCATCCCAGGTCTGATTATTCAGGTTGCCCATGACTTCCTTATCCTTGGTACCATTGCACGGCATGACATCGCCATACGGGTCAATGAAGAAGGTATCAAAGCTCATGTCGCAAGGCAGCAGACGCTTCTGACCATAAATGTAGTTGATCAGGCCGTGGTTAAAGTAGGCACGGAACCATTTCTTCGGGCTGTTGCTACGGAGCAGCTCGTTGACCAGATTCTCAAAGTTCTTTGCAACCATCGGGCGGTCGTGGATGATGTTCTTAGCCTCAACGAAGTAGAAGCTGTTATGCAGAGATGCCGTTGCGAACTCCATGCCCATCTCGTCGGAGATCTTGTACAGCGGAACCAAGTCAGGAGCATTCTTGTCCTGAACGGTCATACCGAAGCCGACATCCTTCATGCCCATTTCACGCAGCTTCTTCAGCGTGCCATAACCACGCTGATAACCGTTCTGCAGGCCGCGAATCTCGTTGTTGGTCTGCTCCAGACCCTCGATAGAAATACGAATACCGATCTGCGGGAACTCCTTGCACAGGTCAACGATACGATCGGTGAAGAAGCCGTTCGTGGAAATAACGATACGGTCAGACTTCTTGTACAATTCACGCACGATATCCTTCAGGTCGGTACGGATGAACGGCTCGCCGCCGGTGATGTTGGTGAAGTACATCTTCGGCAGTTTCTTGATGGTTTCGATGCTGATCTCCTCTTCCGGCTTGGAAGGTGCTTTATAACGGTTGCACATAGAGCAACGAGCATTGCAACGATAAGTGACGATGACCGTACCATTTAACTTCTTTTCTTCAGACATGATTAACTCTCCTAACTCTCTCTTTTAAGAATGTTTCGATTTTATTTAAGAACCACTTGGCACATACCGAGAACACAACCGAACCGCAAATGACTGCAACCGCTGTGAAGATATATGCCAGCAGAACATTTCCAAATGGATGAACTAAGTGTAACTTCTCAAGCACACGATAAATTACCATGTGGCACAAGTAAATCTCGAAGCTGATACCGCCGAGGAACTTGGCAACTGGATTGACCAGTACCCCCCCGTTGTACAACCGAGGGCATATACCAGTGCTGCCACACAGAAGAACAGCATCGTGAGCGTATTGCCGCCTAATGCAAAATAAGCAACTGCGGCAATCAACAAAATCGCTCCAGCGATAACCTTGTGCTTCGATGCGAACTCGGCCAGTTCCTTCCGATAGAGGAAAATCAGACCGCCTGCGATAAAATATATTGCACAATACAGAATGTTTGTCCTCGCACTAAAATTCACTGCCACTCTATCTGCAATGTGGCTTTCATCAAAGAAATATGTACCGCATACGAAATTGTAGATTACAGCGCAGATAAATGCCAACCATACACGTTTCTTGCTTTCCAGCAGAAAGCAGAAAAAGGGGAACAGCAGATAAAACACAAAAATCACTGCCAACGTCCAGCTCACACCAATAACCGATATGTTCATATTCGGCAGAAGTCCCTGGCATAGTGTCAGGTTAGCAAAAACCTCATACAGCGCACTCTTACTAGGCGACATTACGAAATCAAGCACACAGAGCAATGCGAAATATGGCCAGATCTTGTTGTACCGTTTTTTGTAAAAATCCACTACACTGATTTTCTGATCCTTGAATTTCTGGTAGTAGCCGCAGCACATTCCAAAACCACTGACTATCATAAAAAGGAAAACGAGGTTTGTGAAAGACGGTATCAACCGTTCAAACACAAATCCTCCCATCCTATATTCTCCATTTGCAAGGACGTGCATCAGTGCAATGCCAATGACGGCATACGCCTTCAATCCATCTATTCCCTCATATCTATCCGCTTTTGTAGCCACAAGTTTTCTCCTCACTTACCAAGTCTTACTGATAGCTTTTTCTTTTTTACGCTCTACCAGTTGTTTTTCGAGTTCTTAACAAAGGACTCATTATTTTATCCGACATTATTTTAACCACAATCGCTAAAATCAATGTTGCAACAAATACAGTTACAATAAAAACGCCTGAACTCATTTTCGGAAACAGTCTACTAACTATCGAAATAACAACCAAATGCCCTAAATAAAACTCATATGAAATATTTCCTAATAATTGAACCAGTCTTCCTTCAAAAGAAATGTTCATTGTGCATGCTGAAAACAGTAGCAATAATACCACAGCCAAAACTACTCTCAGCAACCATCCTCCAAGGAAAAAAACATGCTTATATTTCATATATAGAGTTCCTAGCAAAGCTGATAATAGGAATAATATAATTATTTTCCTTGTATGACTTTGTTTTAATTCACTTGTTATTATCTCCTTTTTATGATAGAGAATTAAACCAAAAATAAACCCTATACTTTCTGTCGGCCAAATGAAGAAAATCTTTATCGGCGTCAAATATGTTACTAAACTAAACAGTAAACAAATCAGCCCCACTAGCCAATCTTTTATATCCACTGGTATAACTTTTGTTTTCCAGATTATCCAAAACACCAAATAAGCAACAATAATCGCATAAATGTATTGATTAAACGCATAGAGTCCTCGAACCTCATATACATTTAAGGTCATCACTTTAAAACCGAATGAAATTATATTGATCAATATTGCAGGCACAAACAGCGCCAAAATTCTTTTTTTCCAGAATTGATTTAAATAGCTTTGACTTCTTTCTACGCTAGTCCTACATCCAAAAGCTGAAATCGCAAAAAATGTAAAAACACCAACATACGCAAAACTACCGATAATGTTCTGTACCGTGTTAGTATAATCATTCGATATATGAACATACATAATGACAACACACATCATGCCTTTAACCGCATTCGTATACTTCTTATCCATGTATGTTGCCGCATTAAAATTCCATTTGCTACCTTGTACTGCGGCAAATATCAGCAAAGCTATTGGTATTAATGTATAAATATAATTCATCATTTTTTATTCTCACTCAATCTGTAATTAATAGTTCAGTCAACCGACACTACAGCCAAAGCGTTATTCATCTACGACAGAATCTTTTTAACGTAACATGTTCTATTTCACTACCTCTGTTCAGATGCAGCACTTCCAATGTATTGTTCATAAACCAGAGTGCTCCATACAAACGCAGGTAGTGATACTGAAAGTCCTTATGATAAAATCATCTGCTGTTGCTGAACCTAGGTAGTGAGATTAAAACTGCTCTTGCAGTTCCACCCATCTCTCAAAAAGTACCGTAAATACGCTATTTTTCCGGCATTTTCACTATGTACATCTCACTACCTGTGTTTGGTTAGAGAAGATTATTAATCATCAATATACGCATAATTATTACCTTCTATATAGTTGCAATGTTTTATCTACTATCTCATTCCAATCATACTTCTTACATATATAATCGGCTGCCTGATCCTTATAATTGTCAACCAACTTACTATCATCACATAATTTCTGTAATTTATCCTGCAAGTCTTTCACATCTGATTTTTTAAATGCAACCGCTTTATTTCCAACAACTTCTGTACATTCCTTTATATCCGAAGTAAGACAACAGTTACCATAACTCATTGCTTCTAACAGACTAAGCGGCATACCCTCAAGATCACTTGGAAGTACATATACATAGGCATTACTATACAATTCCTGTAATAGCTGTCCCTGAACAAATCCGGTAAATACAATTCTATCATCCTGTCCAGCCATCTGTTTTAACTTGTCCATATATTCATCTGTATCAGAAGATCCACCGGCTATCACAAGCCTCTTGTCTGTGTCTATATTCTTAAATGCCTCTATCAGATAATGCTCACCCTTTTCCGGAACAATCCTGCCCAGATACAATATATAAGAATCTTTTTTCAAACCAAACTTTTTCTCTATTAGATCAGCTTCTATCTTATCTGGTCTGGTAACACCATTGGGTATATATCTTGTCTTTCTTCCATATGTATCTTTAAAATACTTTTTGACCTCACTGCTAAGCACAATAATTTCATCTGCATATTTGACTGCCATTTTCTCTCCAAAATGAATATATTTGGAGCCAAATCCTGCCTTCCATTTTTCTCTCTGCCAGTCTAATCCATGAACCGTTACTATAACCTTTTTTCTAAATATCTTTGGTATAAAACAAAAAGCTGCCGGGCCTTCTGCATGTATATGCACGACATCATATCCTCCAAATGCACTGCAAAGTGCTGCAAAAAATGACGACGATACTGCCGCAAGTCCTTTCTTTTCTATAGTAGGAACAGATTTGATTCTAACATTCTTATATTCTTTTTTCTCTTTTGTATCATACTCAGAACCACTCACATGATGTCCACGTCTGTTATAGCAAGTCACATCATGCCCTGCCATAGCCATACGAGTGCTAAGTTCTTCTACAACTATCTCAACCCCACCTTCTCTTGATGGAATTCTTTTTTGTCCGAACATCGCTATCTTCATCTGTTCTTATTCTCCACATATGTATTTATCTTCCATATTATATCCAATCAGGATCACATCGACCCTTCGCCCTTCAGCACAACGCCCACTGTCTTGAACAGTATCTTGATGTCATTTACAAGGCTCCATTCATCGATGTACTTACGGTCTAATCTTACAACCTCATCGAAATCCGTGATATTACTTCTTCCGCTGACCTGCCAGAGACCTGTAATACCCGGTTTGATCGCCATACGTCCTCTATGATGGGCAGAATATTTCTCCCATTCATCCTCTGTTGGCGGTCGGGTTCCGATCAGACTCATATCACCCTTTAACACATTGAAGAACTGCGGGAATTCATCGAGTGACCAGTCACGGATCCGGTTTCCGATGCCCTTCTTGATCGTACCATCCGGCAGCTTCTTGCAGCCGATGATTCGCGGATCATATTCCATCTTGAACATCATACCATCCTTGACCTGATTCTGCTCCATCAGTTCGGCTTTTCGTGCTTCCGCATCCATATACATACTTCGGAATTTATAGATCTTGAACTTCTTACCATTCTTACCGATACGGTACTGGGAGAAGAAGATCGGTCCCGGTGATGCAATATAGATACAAGGTGCAAGAATGATCGTAAGGATGCCTGTAAAGATACATCCCACAATTCCTCCAAGGATATCGATTGCACGCTTCACAAATGCCTGATACGTTGTTATATATGTAGTGCTGACGGTCAGTACATGATGACCAAGCTGTTTATCGAATACATACTGATAATCAGAAAGTTCTGCCGGAACACGCACCCGCACATGAACCGTGATTCCCATATCTGCAAACTGTCCCAGAAGATTCTCCGGAATATGCTTCTCAAATGGTATATTCACATAAACCTCATCTACCCAGCCATGCATGATCTGTTCCAGAACTTCGTCTGAATATGTATATATGCTAAGCTCCAAATCTGCATATTCTGTATTGTAGTTTTCTGCCTCGTCCTCAGTTGCATCTAATAATACAACACCTGCAACCCGATACAGATTATAGTATTCTGTATCCATTTCTGCAAGTAACGCATTCAGGTATTCTTTGACTGTCACAATTACAATGGATTTCTTTGCCACGCGATGTCTTCGTATATATTCCTTCCAGAGAAGCGCGACCACATAACCCATAGCCAGATATATCATGCCAAACAAAGCCATAACTTTTCTGGAGTAAGTTGCGCCCATCTTCATCATGAACAGAACGAATACTGCCAGAAGTACAACCAGTACAGACTGCTTCACAGACGCAACAGCTTCACGGAAATATCCCCGTTTCAGCACGCCTTTATATATATGACATACTATGGTAACTAATAATTGAAATAATGTCAGAAGTATGGCTATTGTCCGATATAACTTACTATGATACGGATTTTCTGTTCCCATCCGTATAAAATACGCCATACAATAAGATGCATGCAGTGCTATCAGATTCAGCACTGTAAAATCAAGATGCTTTAACCAGCCCTGAGGCTCTTTTCTATACATTCTATTCCCTCATTTCCCTCATAAATGTGTTCATCATGTATCGTTATCAAGTCAAGCTATATAAATATAGTTGTTAATGGCTTAAAAATCCTTAACGCTTCTTAACCACTAACAACTATAATTCAATTCTTATTAAAAGTCAATTTTCTAAGCTTAAGTTGAATGTAGATATTTCTGAAAATAATACTGTTATTTTAGGCAATTTTTCCAAAGTATTCGACGCAGTTCTACAACTTATATCCATTCTTCTTTAGCAGCGCTCTCGCTGTCTCCGGCGAATCCACGCCCTCTGCATTCTTGATCGGTGCAAATTCATACTCTCTGATAACTTCAAATGGTAAGCAGTCATTCATAAACTGAAGCATATCAAGTGCAAGAGTTTCAAACTTATAACCATTCGGCTCCGCAGGCTTTACCAACTCTTTTTTCTCATTCATATATGGAATAACTTTCTTCGCAGCATGAAGCGGCATATTCTCGTTTAAGAGCACCTTCAATTGATCAACCGGGAAAATATAATTTAAGATCACCCCATAATTATAAGCATACTCGCCCATAACCGTTTTCTTATACCGCATCTCATCTGACAATTCATAATATTCTACTATGTAAGGCTTATTGTCTTTCTTACACAGCACGCCTACCCGTTCATATGGATCTGCTTTCTTTACGACTTTTGCCGCCGACTGGTAATCTTCCATCATCATCGAACCAAGGAATACCGGATCTGCAATCTTCTGTAACACATTGTCCACGGCAAATACATTGATATACCGAATGCCCTCTTTATCAAGCTGTTCTACCAGTCCTGCCCGTTTCATGGATGAGAACCAGCCACCATTTCCATTTGGTGACAGGCAGATCTTTGATGGTGCTTCCATCAATATCTTTCCATTAAAATCAACGGATGGTACAAGCTCCTGTTTGAAGAAATGCAGATACTCCTCCTTATATCCAAAATTCTTATGTTCTGCAAAGAAGGATGTCGTTGCTTCGTAGTTCTTATCACTGGTCATGATATAGAGATGGATCCATCGTCCAAGTGTCCTCACAACAGTCAGGATCGTTTTCACCTGACATTCGAATATATAGAGATCTCTCGTCAATCCTACATTATATGTACCCTTCGGTCCATCAAATCCAAGTCTGGTTCCCTGCCCTCCGGCAAGCATTACAAGGGCAAGCTGACCCTTCTGGATTGCCGTTTCACCAAGCACCTTATAGGCAAATTCATAGTCCTTGATCGTATCAAGTGTCAAAACCTCTGTTGGTGTGATCATTCCTTCCTTACCGTCTGATTCTTTCTCTTTTAATACATCAAATATAGAGAAGTCAATCTCTTCAATCTGGGAAAGCAGGCTCTGCTTCTCTTCATCGTTTAATTCATCATAATAGGCAAGCACATGCTCCTGCCCGTACTTTTTCAGCACTTCTAAAGCGTTTTCATATGTCATATAATTTTCCCTCATTTCACACTATCTATAATTTTTAACTCGCTTCTTCACCGCAACCGTCTCACCAAACACTTTGAATACATCCCTTAATCCAATCCTTCTTCCACCCTTGCTGTCATCCCGGCTGTAGTTCAGTTCAATCGGAGCTTCGCAGATCTTTCTGCCATCCTTTGCTGCCATGGCAAGGATCTCAATATCAAATGCATATCCTTCTGCCTGCATCCGGCTGACGATCGGTTTGATCACTTCTTTTTTGAATAGCTTGATACCGGTCTGTGTATCGTGGGTGTTCAGATGGAACATCATCTTTAACATCAGATAATATCCATAGCTCATGATCTTACGCAGCATCGGATAATGGAGCTTCGACTCCGGATGCAGCTTGGAACCGATCACGATATCGGCATCCTGCTCCTTCATATCCTTTAAGAATCGTTTCAGCAGGATCGGTGGCAGTTCCAGATCGGAATCCAAAAATGCGATGTATCGTCCCTCTGCTGCTGCGATCCCTGTCCGGATGGCATGTCCTTTTCCACCATTTGGCTGATATGAGATTCCTCTGATATGAGTATCCTGCATTTCTGCCCGGCGGATGCACTCTGCGGTGTTATCTGCACTTCCGTCGTCAACTGCTATGATCTCATATCGTTTGACGAAACCGGACAGTACTCTGCTGGTTTCAAGCAGATTATCTGTTATATGTGCTCCTTCATTATAAGCGGGCATGACGACAGATAGTGTCACATCCCCTTCCTTATTTGTTTCCATGGTCAACGTTCTCCTGTCTGACAGTCTTATTCTTCTATGTTCGCCTGTTTTACAATACCATAGACTGCCTCTCTGACGATTTCCGACATGGATACGCCCTTCTGCTTTGCATATCTTGAAAGCAGTTCATGTGTATCTGTGTCGATCCTAAGTCTTAAAATTGTGTCTTTCCGTTTATCGGTCGGTCTTCCCGGACCTCTCTTGATTTCCTCTGCCATCTCCCTGCTCCGTTTCTTTTTATTTAAAGAAAATATTTCTTTACTCCATGTATCGCATATCCTGCAAAATATCCAAGTGACTTCACTGTTCCAAATCCCATCTTCCGGTATACCTGATACGTCATCTTTGCAGAATGTAATTTGGAACCTGATTTACTGTTCTTCACCATCCGGTAAAGCAATAACGGTTCATTGATGCCTGCTGCCTCCCCGTATTTCTTAAGGATCTGCAGCCAGCAGATATAATCCTCGTGAGCATCATCATCCCCCATCGGGAACTCTGCTGCCACCTCACGCTTCATCACTACGGATGAGCAGTTGATCACATTCCCATACAGTAGCATCTTGTAAGTGATGTTCTCCGGTACCGGTAAGATCCGTCCGGTATGGGTTCCGTCCTCTTCCATCAGTTCTCTGGCAGTTGAGGATAATACCACTCCGGTCTTCTTCATAACAGCAAGCTGCTTTGAGAGCTTTCCCGGCCGCCAGATATCATCGGAATCTAAGAATGCTACATATTCACCCTCTGCAAGCTGTACGCCCTTATTTCTGGTTGCTGCTACACCAAGATTGGTTTCATTCTTATATAGTCTGACCTGTGGATTGCTTTTATATTCTGCCAGACACTCCGTCAGATCCTCCGGTGAACAGTCGTTGATCACGATGATCTCTGATATCACATCCTGACAAAGTGCGGAATCGATTGCCTGTTTAATTGTTCTGCTGCAATTATATGCCGGAATGATCACGGATACTTCTGGTTTCATTTATTTCTTTTCCTCTACACTATAGAAGGCATCCTCGGCTTCATCATGCGGATGCTTGATGCCTGTTTTCTTTGTCTTGTCTTCGCGGATCGCTGTCGTCTGATTTGCATCAATTCCCTCTGTATTCTCCTTCTGGAATAAGATCTTGAAGGTCAGCAGGATCAGCTTCAGATCCAGCCATAAGGAATACTGCTCATAATATGTCAGGTCAAGCTTCACCTTATCTCTCGGTGTGGTGTTATATTTACCGTAAACCTGTGCATATCCGGTAAGTCCGGCCTTCATCTTCAGACGATAGTCGAATTCCGGGAAAGTCTCCCTATACTGTGCTGCGATCTCCGGACGCTCCGGTCTAGGGCCTACGACTGACATATCGCCCTTTAAGATATTAAAGAGCTGTGGCAGCTCGTCTAAGTGTGTGGCACGGATCACACGGCCAACCGGTGTGATTCTGTCATCATGCTTTCTTGCAAGCTGTGCGCCATGTTCCTCGGAGTCCATCCGCATACTTCTGAATTTCATGATCTTGAATACCCTGCCATTTAAGGTCAGACGATCCTGTTTATAGAATACAGGGCCTCTGTCATAGAGCTTGATCGCAAATGCGATCAGGATCATAAACGGTGAAAAGATAATGATCATGATCAGGGATACGATGATATCCATCAGACGCTTGAAGATCATATCTTCTCCTGTCAGTCCCTGGTTTCTGGATAATAATAACGGTGTATCAAACAAATGGATCGGTTCTGCTCCTAAGATAATGATATCCGATAACTTCGGTACCACATACGAACGGATCGAATGCTCGAAGCAGTATTTTACCAATTCGTTTCTGATATATGCCTTTGTCTCACAAAGGATAATACCATCGTACTGTAAGATTTTTTCTTTTAATGCTTTCTCACCTTCACTGACATGAATACGGTCAGCAATGATGTATTTGTCTTTTCTGGCATTGATCTTATCAATGAATTCGGTCGGTGTCTTATATCCGTAGACAAGCAGTAAATGTCTTGGAGGATAAAACTTACGATACATCATCCTACAGACAAATACCCATATAAATATAACTATGATCTCTAAGAATGTAAGCTCGATCATGTTCAGTGCCGGCAGATAATTACGGGCAATGATACACAGCTCGACATAACCTACGATATTTGCACAGACCAATGATAATATCTGTGAAAAGAGAACATCCATCACCCGGAGGAAGCCTACTTTATAACCGCCATACAGCTTCGTAAATAGATAAATGATAATCGCATACATACCGATTACCGCCCAGTTACCTTTGTTCCAGAACGGAATCTGGATAGCCTGAGTATTATCTGCATATTCGGTATACCACATTCTCGCAAACAGCAGTACTTCCGCAGCTAACAGAAGCACGCCTTCCGAAAATGTGATAATACGTTTGTAAATGTCTCTCTTTCTCACATGTCTGGTTTCTTCCATATCAATCTCCATCCCACCATGAGAGGTGGTCATCAGGTGGATATGCCACCTGCTTTCTCTTCATTTTTTTCTATTGGTATCGATTATTTTAACAGTTCACGGAGCATCTGGTTTACGGATGCCGGATCTGCCTTGCCCTTCATTGCTTTCATGGTCTGTCCAACCAATGCGCCAAGTGCTTTTTCTTTTCCGCCACGGAAGTCTTCGATTGCTTTTGGATTATTGGCAATAACTTCTTCTACGACCTTACGGAGTGCACCCTCATCATTGACGGTGGCGAGTCCATGTTCTTTTACATAGATTTCCGGTTCGATATCATCTGTAAATATCTTCTCAAATACTTCCTTTGCGACATTGCTGTTGATGGCTTTCGCATCTACCATCTGTATCAGCTTTGCAAGGTGCTCTGCGCTGAATGACAGCTCATCTGCATCGATGGAATGTTCTTTCATCAGACGCATGGTCTCTCCCATCAGCCAGTTGGATACCTTCTTCGGATTTGCTCCGAGAGCGATCGTCTCCTCGAAAAGGTCTGCCATCTTCTTTGTATTTGTAATGATATCTATATCATAGTCTGGGATATCATACTCTTCTTTATACCGGATCTTCTTCTCATCCCGGAATTCCGGCTGACGGCTTCGGATTTCCTCCATCCACTCGTCACTGATCTGTACCGGTACAAGGTCAGGATCAGGGAAATAACGGTAATCCTGTGCATCCTCTTTGGAACGCATCGGATATGAATATTCCTTGGTATCATCCCATCTTCTGGTCTCCTGTACAACCTTTTCGCCTGCTTCGATCAGATCGATCTGACGTTCTCTCTCATTCTCGATCGCATGGGCGATAGCCTTGAATGAGTTCAGGTTCTTTGTCTCTGTTCTTGTTCCGAATTCTTCTGCTCCAACTTCACGAACAGACAGGTTGACATCGGCACGCATCGAACCTTCATTTAACTTACAGTCTGATGCTCCGAGATACTGGATGATCAGACGTAATTTCTCAAGATAAGCAATTACTTCTTCCGCAGAACGCATATCCGGCTCAGATACGATCTCGATCAGAGGTACACCGGAACGGTTGAAATCGACCAGTGAACTGTCTGTATATGGATCATGTACCAGTTTACCTGCATCCTCTTCCATATGGATCTCATGGATCCTTACGAATTTCTTCTTGCCCTCTACTTCGATCTCTACCTTTCCGTTTCTGCAGATTGGGTAGTACAGCTGAGAGATCTGATAGTTCTGTGGGTTATCCGGATAGAAATAATTCTTACGATCAAATTTACAGTTCTGTGTGATCGTACAGTTGGTTGCAAGACCGACAGCAACTGCTTTTTCTACTACCCCTTTATTCAGTACCGGAAGGGAACCCGGCATACCGGTACAGACCGGACATGTATGTGTATTCGGTGCACCACCAAATGCGGTACTGCAGCCGCAGAATATCTTCGTCTTTGTCGCAAGCTCTACATGAACCTCCAGACCAATCACGGTTTCGTATACTTTACTCATCTTACAGACCCCTTTCTGCTACAGCGGCAGGCTGCTTGTACTCTCTTGTCTGCTCAAATGCATATGCCGCCTGAATGATTGCTTTCTCGTTAAATGCATCTCCTACCATCTGGACACCGATCGGCATGCCGTCTTTGTCGTATCCGCATGGAAGGGAAATACCCGGAAGTCCTGCAAGATTGACCGGAACAGTGTATACATCGCCCAGATACATCTTGATCGGATCGGATAAGGACTCACCCATGGTCAGTGCCGTTGTCGGAGCAACCGGACCGAGGATAATATCGTATTTTGCAAATGCTTTATCATAAGCCTGTTTGATCAGGGCTTTTACCTTAAGTGCTTTTACATAGTATGCATCATAGTAACCGGATGACAAGGTAAAGGAACCTAACATGATGCGTCTCTTTACTTCTGCGCCGAAGCCTTCGGAACGTGTCTTCTTATACATGTTGTGAAGGTCTGTGTACTCTGCTGTACGATAGCCGTATTTTACGCCGTCGAAACGTTCCAGATTCGAGCTTGCCTCTGCGGATGCAATGATATAATATGCAGGAATTGCATATTCTACCATACCAAGGTCAAATTCTTCCACGATCGCACCTTTTTCTTTTAACACTTCAGCTACATGGTACACAGCATCCTTGATCTCAGGATCCAGTCCTTCTGTGAAATAGTCCTTTGGAAGTCCGATGCGCATACCTTTTACATCGTCCTTTAATGCGCTTGTAAAATCATTATCCGTACGTTCTACAGATGTAGAATCTTTCTTATCATACTGGGAAATGATCTCTAATATCGTTGCACAGTCTGTTACATTCTTTGCAAGTGGTCCGATCTGGTCAAGAGATGAACCATATGCAACCAGACCGTATCTGGATACTCTGCCGTAAGTTGGCTTGATTCCTGTTACACCACAAAATGCTGCCGGCTGGCGGATCGATCCACCGGTATCGGAACCGAGTGCACACGGTACTTCTTCTGCTGCAACAGCGGCTGCTGATCCACCGGAAGAACCACCCGGAACTTTATTTGTATTCCATGGATTCTTTGTCTCGCCATAATAAGAAGTCTCGGTTGTACTTCCCATTGCGAACTCATCCATATTTGTCTTACCTACGATCACGGCTCCTGCTTCCATTAATTTCACAACAGCATCTGATGTATAGGTCGGTACGAAGTTTGATAAGATCTTGGATGCGCAGGTGGTAAGTACACCATTCTGACACATATTATCCTTGATCGCGATCGGCACACCTGCCAACGGGCCTGTCAGCTCGCCGCTGTCGATCTTCTTCTGTATTTCTTCTGCCTGTTTGAATGCACCTTCTTCATCTACGGTGATAAAACAGTTATATTCTTTGTCGTATGTCTTTATATTCTCGATGCAGGCTTTGGTTGCTTCCATAACGGAGATCTCTCCGGCCTTGATCTTCTTTCCAAGCTCTACTGCTGTCATACTCATCATATCCAATGTCCGTTACCTCCTAATCAAATGTTCTTGGCACCTTATAGCAGCCATCTTTCTGCTCCGGTGCATTTGACAGCATATTCTCTCTGTCGTCGCCATTTGTTACTTCATCTTCACGGAATACATTATTATAAGAAAATGTATGGCTCATTGCTTCCACATTCTCAGTGTCCAGTTCGTTTAACTTACTTACATAGTCAAGCATATCTGACATATCTTTCTTTGCCTGTTCCTTCTCCTCATCGGAAAGCTCAAGCTTCGCCAGAATACCTACATAATCGATTGTTTCGTCTGTAATAACCATGGTATGTCTCCTTGTCTGGGTTTTATTAGGCAATTGCAATACTACTCTTTACTATGTTTGGATACTTTTGACCTTACCAATCAGGGGACGCTTTCGCTCGTTTCGGTCTGCAGCGGTACTAAGATGCCGCTTAATGCGCCATCTAAGGACCGGCGACCTCAAATGCCCCTGTATTAGTAAGTCAAAGTATCCAAACAACATTCAGACTATTGTTTTCGCAATTGCCTACTATTATTTATAGTACCACAAAATTAGTTAGAGTGTACCACATAACTCCGTTGTTTGCAAGTCTACATAAAAAGGAAGGCATACTGCCTTCCTTTTTTCTGTCTTTGTAGCCATTCACACCTCATCATATGCAAAGAGGAGTGTGATGAAAACCACACTCCTCTTTGTATTCTTCATAAAGAGTTTTATGCTGGTTGTCAGCCTCGATATCCAGTTAAGATATCTAAATCGGCGTGGAAATCATTAAGTCCCCCACGTGGACTACAACCATATCCTGATTGCACGGCTCGATATCAATTAAGATATCTAATGAAATGGATTTTTTACCCTGCTCCATTTGCAGCCCAACTTTTTACGATGCTCTTTCATCGAGAATATCTCTATTCTTATATTTATTATACTCAAATCATATTATAAAAACAACATTTTTATAGTTATTTTATAACATGCCCTCTAAGGTCTCACGGATTGCCTTGATGAAGTTCTCGCTGTTTAATACAGTTGGGTTCTCAAGGGTTGTGATAAGTGCAAGATCCTTTGTCATCTTTCCGGATTCGATCGTTGCGATCGTCGCTTTCTCAAGCTTGTTTGCGAAATCAACCAGAGCGTCGATGCCATCCAGTTCACCACGTTTTCTAAGTGCACCTGTCCATGCAAAGATTGTTGCAACAGAGTTTGTGGATGTTTCTTCACCCTTTAAGTGCTTGTAGTAGTGTCTCTGAACTGTTCCGTGTGCAGCTTCATACTCATACTTTCCATCCGGAGAAACCAGTACAGATGTCATCATTGCCAATGAACCAAATGCGGATGAGATCATATCACTCATTACGTCACCATCGTAGTTCTTACATGCCCAGATGAATCCACCCTTGGATTTCATAACTCTTGCTACAGCATCATCAATCAGTGTATAGAAATATTCAATACCTGCTGCATCGAATTTCTCTTTGTATTCTTTATCAAAGATCTCCTGGAAGATATCTTTGAATGTATGGTCGTATTTCTTTGAGATCGTATCCTTGGTTGCAAACCAGATTGTCTGCTTGATATCCAGCGCATAGTTGAAGCAGCATCTTGCAAAGCTTTCGATTGACTTATTGATGTTGTGCTGTCCCTGGATCACACCCGGTCCGTCGAATTCATGGATCGTTTCTTTGATCACTGTACCATCTGCACCTGTAAACACCAGTTCAGCCTTACCGGCACCCGGAACCTTGATCTCTACGTTCTTATATACATCACCATATGCATGTCTTGCGATTGTAATAGGAGCTTTCCAGTTCTTTACACATGGCTCAATGCCCTTTACGATGATCGGCGTACGGAATACAGTTCCGTCGAGGATTGCACGGATCGTTCCATTCGGGCTCTTCCACATTTCTTTCAGGTCATACTCTGTCATACGTGCAGCATTTGGTGTGATCGTTGCACATTTAACAGCTACGCCATACTTCTGTGTTGCATATGCGGAATCAAATGTTACCTGATCATTTGTCTCATTTCTATATTCAAGTCCCAGATCGTAATACTCGGATTTCAGATCGATAAATGGATAGATCAGTTCATCCTTGATCATCTTCCAGAGAATTCTGGTCATCTCGTCTCCATCCATCTCTACTAAAGGGGTAGTCATTTGAATTTTTTCCATCTTGCTCGTTCCTCCATGTTCTTTTATTATAGTTCTAATTACTTACCTGTTTTTATACACGCCTAGAATTATACATGAAAAATGTTGCTATTTCCAGTTTTTTGAAAGTTTTTTACACATATCCGTAAATTCCGCGCACGGACACTTCCCCGGATATAATGATCGACTCCTGTCCATCTTTATCCTTTACACGAAGTCCTCCATTTGGTGCAAGTCCGAGGGCTGTGTATTCTGTCCGGTTATATCCTTCGATCACATAGACCTGTTCATCCTTGTTCACAAGGATGGAATTATATTCATCCAGCATAAACTGAAGATCCTGACATTTGACAAATGCGTCATACAGCTCTTCAAAATGATTTGCCACACTGGCGACCAGTTTGCTTCTGTCACAGCCGGTTCCGTTTTCCAGCTTGATCGATGTCGCCTTATCTGCCAGTTCTTCCGGAAATTCCATCATGGATACATTGATACCGATACCTACAACTGCATATTTGATATCCATACCTTCCGAACTCATCTCTGTAAGAATGCCACAGATCTTCTTGCCGCCGACTACAACATCATTCGGCCATTTGATCTGTGCCTGTAAGCCCGCTGTATCGGCAAGAGCACGCGCCGTTGCAAGTGCCGAAAGGATCGTAAGTCTGGATACATTCTCGATCGGCACATCCGGACGGAGCAGAAATGTCATGGCTATGCTGGTTCCCTTCGGGGTGCTCCATGCCCTTCCTCTTCTTCCTCGTCCTGCATTCTGTTCGTTTGCAACAAACAACGCTCCGTGTGTTCCATCTGTCTCTCCTGCAAGCTTTGCCCGTATATTTGTGGAATCCGTCTCATCATAATAATACAGTTCTCTTCCGATCACCGATGTCGTGAGTGCTGCCTCTATCTTCTCTTTCGTAACGATATCCGGCTCTCCGACCAGACGATAGCCTTTATTATTTACAGCATCTATAATGTAGCCTTCTGCCTTTAAGGCATTGATGTTTTTCCAGACAGCGGTTCTTGAGACACCTAATTTCTCACAGATCGCCTGACCGGATATATAATCACTGCTTGTCCGAAGCAACGCAAGGATTTTTTCTTTCATGATTTACCTTCTTTCTGTCTCACTTTCCTGATAAATTCCCATCTTCTTTAATAAATGATAATAAATCGCATCGCACTTATCACGTTTTCCGCTGAACGGCAGTACGAATTGCTCTTTTCCTATATCGATCTTCAATATGTAATATGGCAAATGCGGATCCGGGATGACCAGATTCACATTTGTAATCTTCTCATATGGTGTATGATAAGATTTCTTTCCCTTTTCTATGATCAGTTCATCGTCTTCAAAATGATAGGTCAGATCAAATGCCGATTTTCGAAATGATGATTTCACCAGCACCAGTCCGTATACTCCAAGTGCAAGACCAAATGCCAGCTTAAAAATACGACCACCGGTACTGCCATGGGATTTGATCATCAACAGGATAAATGCTGCTCCGATAACAACAAAAAATACACCAACCATCCGGTATGCAATTCTGGTTGCTCTGTTTTTCTTTACGGTATGCTGCATGTGTTTTCCTCGTTCTTTCTTTATATTTTCTGTTTTCTATTATATTTTCTACAGTCATAAAAAGCAAGCCAGAGTAAACATGACATTTTGTACTAAAACCCCCGACAAAAAACATGATTTTTACCAGATTGATTTTTCTTATAAAAAGAAGTAATATCCAGTATGCATTTAGAATATGGAAGTCGTTGCGGGCAGTTTATTTAATAGAATCATACGACTTGCCAATACAGGGACATTTGAGTCCGCCGGTTCTCGATGGCGCATAAGCTGCATCTTAGTACCGCTGCAGGACTCAACGAGCGGAAGCGTTCCCTGTTGGCAATGTCAGTATGATTCGTAAATAAACTGTTCGCAACGACTAAACTAACACAAGGAGGTAAAATCATTGAAAAACTTACTGAAAAAAATTAACGGTTCCAAGGATCTGACTGAAGGCAATCCTATGAAACTGATCTTGAACTTTGGACTGCCATTATTATTTGGGCTTTTATTCCAGCAATTTTATAACATGGTCGATACAATCATCGTTGGTAAATTTCTGGGTGTCGATGCACTTGCAGCCGTCGGCTCAACCGGATCGATCAACTTTATGATACTCGGTTTCTGCATCGGTATCTGCAATGGTTTTGCCATCCCGGTTGCTCAGGCCTTTGGAGCAAAGGACACTGATAATATGAAGAAGTACATTACAAACTGTGTCTGGGCTTCGATCTTCTTCGCTGCCGTTATGACAGTTGCAGTCGGAATTCTTACCAGAAATATTCTGATCTGGATGAAGACACCGGACAGCATCCTGGATCAGGCATTTATCTACATATTTATTATATTTATGGGAATACCTGCAACCTTCCTTTATAATATGGTTTCCGGTATCCTGCGTTCTCTCGGCGACAGTGTAACCCCTGTTGTCTGTCTGATCGCATCCTCCCTGTTAAATATCGTACTGGATATCCTGTTAGTTCGTCCGATGGGTGTCGCCGGTGCTGCTGTTGCAACCGTTGTTGCACAGGCAATCTCCGGTGTCGGCTGCCTGATCTATATGTGTAAGAAACTCGGATATCTTCATTTTACAAAACAGGACTGGGCATTTAGTATGCGCCACTGTCTGACCTTATGCGGTATGGGTGTTCCGATGGGGCTTCAGTACTCGATCACAGCGATCGGCAGTGTTATTCTTCAGGCTGCAGTTAATTCGATGGGTGAATCCGTTATCGCTGCCGTATCCGCCGGAACAAAGATCTCCATGTTCCTCTGCTGTCCGTTTGATGCCATGGGATCGACAATGGCAACCTACGGCGGACAAAATGTCGGTGCTAAGAAAATGGATCGTGTGGATGCCGGCTTAAAGGCATGTATCAAACTCGGTATTGCCTATGCGATTCTTGCATTTGTATTTATCCTGTTATTTGGCAAGAATCTGGCACTCCTCTTCCTGGATGCAGAAGAGACAGAGATCATCAAGCTTGTATATTATTTCCTGCTTGGCAACTCAGGAGCTTACATCCTACTTGCCCTTGTAAATATCGTCCGGTTTATGATTCAGGGGCTTGGCTATTCCGCCTTTGCCGTTATCGCAGGTATCTGTGAAATGGTTGCCCGTACGATCGCAGGCTTTATCCTGGTACCAAAATTCGGTTATGTCTTTGTAGCACTCGGCAGTCCGCTCGCATGGATATTTGCAGATATCTTCCTGATTCCTGCCTATATCTATGTTGTAAAACGTCTTCGCCGCAAGTTCGGTCAGGAGACCCCGGCGATGCTGAAGCGTTGTCCAAAGAGCCTTGCATAAAAAAATAGCGATGATGGATTTGTACAAACAAATGCTGTCGTCGCTATTTTTTTGATACAGCTTTTTCATATAATTAAAAAATCCATACCGGCAACATATATATTCACTCAAATACATTTGCTGCCAGTATGGATTTTCTTTTTTAATTCTTATTCTTTATTTATTTCTGTAGATAATATCAGTTCTCTTTGGTCCGTTTGAAACCATAGTGATCGGATATCCGATATGTTTCTCAATGAACTCAATGTAGTTTCTGCAGTTCTCTGGAAGATCTTCGTAGTTCTTGATACCACGGATATCTGTCTTCCATCCCGGCAGAACCTCATATACAGGCTTTGCTTTCTTTAACTTAGCTGTTGTAGGGAAGTCTGTTGTTACTTCACCATCAATATCGTATCCGACACATACAGGAATCTCATCCAGATAACCCAGTACATCAAGTACGGTAAATGCTACATCTGTTGTTCCCTGCATACGGCAGCCATACTTGGAAGCTACACAGTCGAACCAACCCATACGTCTTGGACGTCCGGTTGTTGCACCGTACTCACCGCCATCACCACCACGACGTCTTAACTCATCTGCTTCATCTCCGAAGATCTCGCTGACGAACTCACCGGCGCCTACAGCACTTGAATATGCCTTTACTACTGTTACGATCTGCTTGATCTCATATGGAGGAATACCGGCACCGATCGCTCCATAAGCAGCCAGTGTGGATGATGATGTAACCATAGGGTAAATACCATGATCCGGATCCTTTAATGTTCCGAGCTGACCTTCTAACAGAATTGTCTTGCCTGCTTTGATCGCTTCATGGAGATATGCGGATACATCACATACATATGGCTCTACGATAGCCTTGTACTCCATCAATGTTTCATATACTTCATCTACTGTAAGAAGTGGCTTCTTATACAAATACTCAAGCAGAACATTCTTGGATGCGATAACTCTGCTGATCTTATCCTTCAATTCTTCCTCTGTGTCAAACAGTTCGCTTACCTGGAAACCGATCTTTGCATATTTGTCTGAATAGAATGGTGCGATACCTGACTTTGTAGATCCGAATGACTTACCGGCCAGTCTCTCCTCCTCGTACTCATCAAACAAAATATGATATGGCATAACCATCTGTGCTCTGTCTGAGATCAGGATCTTTGGCATTGGAACTCCCTTTTCTACGATGCTGTTCAGCTCTTTGAACAGAACCGGGATATTTAATGCTACACCATTTCCGATAACACTTGTTGTATGATCATAGAAACAACCGGACGGAAGTGTATGCAATGCAAATTTACCATAGTCATTTACAATTGTGTGACCTGCATTTGCACCACCCTGAAATCTGACAATAATATCAGATGTTTCCGCCAGCATATCTGTTATTTTACCTTTTCCTTCGTCGCCCCAGTTGGCTCCGACAACCGCTCTTACCATATTTTTATCCTCGCTTTCATGGCATTTTTCCGGAAATATCTTCCGAAATTGAACTCAATTACTTATACATTATAGCATGTATGTATTATAAGTAAAATCGATATTAATTATATATAACATAAGTTGTACTTATATTTATTCTTTACAAATACACCGGTTCGGTTTACACTTTCAATATAACAATTAGCATAACTGCATTTCTGTATTTGATATCGTGTATACATCATTTGATATACATGTACCCGATATATGCATATGCATGACCTTAATAACGTTTTTACAATTATCTGTAATAAAATTAACCGGGAGCTTCGATTATGAATATTAATTATGAATATTATAAAATCTTCTACTATGTGGCAAAGACAGCGAGTATCTCTGCTGCCGCCAAAGAGCTGTGCGTATCCCAGCCCGCTGTCAGTCAGGCGGTCAAATCTTTAGAACAGTCAATCGGTATCAACCTGTTTATCCGGACGAAAAAAGGTGTATCCCTGACAGGTGCAGGCGAACTTCTCTACAAACATGTAGCCGAAGGATACGAGGCCATCTCCATGGGAGAACAGCAGCTTGCCCGACTGATGCACTTAGAAACCGGCGAGATCCGGATCGGAGCCAGTGATATGACACTCCAGTTCTATCTGCTTCCGCATCTCGAACGCTTCCACCAACTCTATCCCGGAATCAAAGTACATGTAACAAATGCCCCGACCCCAAGTACGATCGATCACTTATTTGCAAATAACATTGACTTCGGTATCGTTACAACTCCTCTCCCACAGAATCCGAATATGGAGATTCGAAACGCGCGGGAGATTGAAGATATCTTTATAGCCGGTCCAAGATTTAACGACCTGAAAGGTAAAGTTCTCGACTATCCGGATCTGCAAAAGCTTCCGATCATCTGTCTGGAAAATGACACCAGCACAAGAGCCTATGTGGATCAGTTTCTTGCAAATGAAGGCGTCACGCTGACCCCTGAATTCGAGCTTGCAACCAGTGATATGATCGCACAGTTTGCAAAGAGGAACCTTGGAATCGGATCGATCGTGGCCGACTTTGCCGGTGACTATATTGACCGTGGTGAGATCTTCCGGTTAAATTTCAAGAAGCACATTCCCAAGCGGAACATGTGCATCATCAGCGACCGCAGACGTGGCATGAACATCGCCGCTATGAAGTTGATGGAATTGCTGTAGCTTTCCTGTCATCCGATAATTGGTTCTTTAACTGTTAATGAACTTCTGAGCTATATTGATTATAACGCTATAACAAAATATCACATGAATTAATCAGGGATGCATATCCCCTTGTAATGACATTGTTAGGATTTCGTTATGAAGTGCACATTACCAGTAAATGCGAGTGCTTGTTTGAGCCGAAGGCGAGTTAGCACAAGAGCATTTACGAATCAGGTATGTGCACTGAATAGAAACCACAACACGTCATTACAGGGGGATATGCATCCCTAATTGATTCATGTGATATTTAACTTTTATACGTTGATCTCAGCGGTCATGCCAAGTATGTCTTTATTTGCATCAAGTACCGGCTTTACAACCTCTGTGATGAATTCTTCGGTCTGCTCCGGTGCGCGTCCGACAAAGTTCTTTGGCTCAAGGATGGCTTCGATCTCTTCCTTGGTCATGCCAAATGCAGGATCTGCTGCGATCAGATCAACAAGGTTATTTTCCTTGCCCTCTTTCTTTACAGTTGCGCCTGCCTGCATGGAGTATTCACGGATAAGCTCATGCAGCTCCTGACGATTGCCGCCACGTTTTACAGCATCCATCATGATATTCTCAGTTGCCATAAACGGAATCTCCTTCATGAATCTCTGATAGATAACCTTATCATATACAACCAGACCATCTACAACATTCAGATACAGGTCTAAGATACCGTCGATTGCAAGAAATGCTTCCGGAACAGATACACGCTTGTTTGCGGAATCATCCAGTGTTCTCTCAAACCACTGTGTTGCTGCTGTAAATGCAGGATTTAATGCATCAGCCATAACGTAGTTTGATAAAGATGCAATTCTCTCACTTCTCATCGGATTTCTCTTATATGCCATTGCTGATGAACCGATCTGGTTCTTTTCAAATGGCTCCTCGATTTCTTTTAAATGCTGTAACAGACGGATATCATTTGAGAACTTATGTGCACTCTGTGCGATACCGGAAAGTACATTTAACACTCTGGAATCTACCTTACGGGAATAAGTCTGTCCGGATACAGGATAGCATGCTTCAAATCCCATCTTCTCTGCGATCTTCTTATCGATCTGACGAACCTTCTCATGATCTCCGTTAAAGAGCTCTAAGAAGCTTGCCTGTGTTCCTGTTGTTCCCTTACATCCCAGGAGCTTCTGCTGACCGATCATGTAATCCAGATCAGACAGATCCAACATCAGTTCCTGAAGCCATAAAGTTGCACGCTTACCAACAGTTGTTGGCTGTGCAGGCTGGAAATGGGTAAATGCCAGTGTCGGCAGATCTTTATATTCCATAGCGAACTTGGACAGTTCGTTGATCACATTTAATAATTTCTTTCTGACAAGCTTCATAGCCTCTGTCATAACGATAACATCTGTGTTATCACCAACATAGCAGCTTGTTGCTCCCAGATGGATGATGCCGGCAGCCTTTGGACACTGAACGCCGTATGCATATACATGGCTCATAACATCATGACGAACCATCTTCTCACGCTCTTTTGCTACATCATAATTGATGTCCTCTGCATGTGCCTTTAACTCATCGATCTGCTCCTGTGAGATAACCGGCTTGCCGTTTTCAGAAAGGCCGAGTTCATACTCCGTTTCTGCAAGGGCGATCCATAATTTTCTCCATGTCTTAAACTTCTTATCCGGAGAGAAAATATACTGCATTTCTTTACTTGCATATCTCTCGCAGAATGGGCTTGTGTATCTGTCTGTACTCATTTTTACCTCTCCTGTATTTCTTTATTTTACTTTTGAATCTTCACCGCGTTTGAAATTCTCATGTTCTCCGCGGATATCTTCCTTTGGTGGCTCCATCGGATATTCCCCTGTAAAGCAGCCGTGGCAGTACTGTCTTCCACCCGAGATCTCTACCAGCCGCTCCTTGCGAAGATAAGCAAGGGAATCGGCGCCGATAATCTTGCAGATCTCATCAACCGAACGGTTATATGCGATCAACTGCTCTCTGTCTGGGATATCCGTTCCAAAATAACAAGGATATAAGAACGGAGGCGAACTGATCCTTACATGAACTTCCTTTGCGCCAGCCTCGCGAAGCATTCCTACGATACGGTCTGAGGTTGTACCTCTGACAATGGAATCATCGATCATAATGATACGCTTGCCCTTTACCGCTTCTTTTAATACATTTAACTTCACGCGGACACTGGACTCTCTCTGGCTCTGCTGTGGCTTGATGAATGTTCTGCCGACATAGCCATTCTTGACAAATGCCGTTCCGTATGGAATGCCGGATTCCAGTGAATATCCCTGAGCTGCTGCATTTCCCGATTCCGGAACACCTACAACCATATCTGCATCTACCGGACTATCCTTTGCAAGACATCTTCCCGCGATCAGTCGGGATTCATAGATTCCCATTCCGTCAAATACGGAATCCGGACGGGCAAAATAGATATATTCAAAGATACATCTTGCATGCTTCTCCTGACACATATCCTTATAGGACTGAATACCATACTCAGGCGAGATCGTTACGACTTCTCCGGGCTCTACATCACGGATAAATTCTGCACCAATCGTATCAAGGGCGCAGCTTTCCGATGCAAGAATATAGGCATTATCACGTTTTCCGATACAGAGCGGGCGGAATCCAAATGGATCTCTGGCTCCGATCAGCTTTCTTGGACTCATTACTACAAGTGAATAAGATCCCTTCACTTTTCTGAGTGCTTTCATAACTGCTTCCTCGGCACTTGCACTGTTCACACGTTCTCTTGCGATATGATAAGCAATAACCTCGGAGTCGATCGTCGTCTGGAAGATCGCACCTGTAAGTGCCAGTTCCTTACGAAGCTCCGGCGCATTGATCAGATTACCGTTGTGTGCAAGACCAAGTGTACCTTTTACATAGTTTAAGACTAATGGCTGAGCATTTTCAATCGTACTCGCGCCAGCAGTTGAATATCTGACATGTCCGACACCGATATTTCCTTTTAATTTCTCAAAGGATTCCGGTGTGTACACCTCGTTTACCAGACCCATGCCCTTCATGGAGCTTACCTTCCCCTTGGGACCTTCCGTGTCTGATACTGCGATACCACAGCTCTCCTGTCCTCGATGCTGCAATGCAAACAATCCATAATAAATGGAGGTTGCAACATCATTGTTGTCAAAATCATACATTCCGAAAACACCACATTCTTCATGCATCTTGTCATCATTCTCAAAATAATGGGATCTTATATTCTCGTTCATGTTTTGCCTCTCGTATTTTATTTTTTAACACACTAAGACTTTATACGTTTTCTGTTTTTCTGTCAATGTTGGAATGTGAAAAATTATTCCGGAAATTAACAGCCATTTTCTCTATATTGCATAACCTTTCTCTTTGATCAGATCTACCATCTGATATACATATTTGTTGCAGAGTTCATCACTCTCTGCTTCTACCATAACACGAATAAGCGGTTCTGTTCCGCTCTGGCGAAGAAGAAGTCTTCCGTCAGAACCAAGCTCCTCTGCGATCTTCTGATTTAATGCCTGCACATCCGGATCATTCATAACCGCATCCTTACTGGATACCTTTACATTTACCAGAAGCTGCGGGAAGATCGTCAGGCTCTTGAAGCACTCTGATAATTTACATTTGCGTTCCAGAATAACTTCCATGATCTTCAAAGACGTCAATACACCATCTCCGGTCGTTGCATATTTGGAGAAAATGATATGTCCTGACTGTTCGCCGCCGATAGAATATCCATGCTCCATCATGGATTCAAATACATATTTGTCACCGACTGCTGTCTTATCATAGGAGATTCCCTTCTTATCCAGTGCTTTATATAAGCCAAGGTTTGACATGATCGTTGTTACGATCGTATTCTTATTCAGTTCTCCACGTTCCTTCATATAACGTCCGCAGACATACAGGATCTTATCTCCGTCTACTAACTCGCCCTTATCATCAACGCACAGACAACGATCTGCATCACCGTCATAAGCAAATCCTACATCCAGTCCTTTTTCTACTACAAACTTCTGCAGTCCCTCAATATGGGTAGATCCACAATTTGTATTGATATTGGTTCCGTCCGGATCATTATTGATTACATAGGTCTTTGCTCCGAGTGCATCAAATACTGCCTTTGCAACCTGATAGGCTGCACCGTTTGCGCAGTCCAGTCCAACCCGCATATTCTTAAAGGATCGGGTAGGGATCGTCATCAGGTATCCCATGTAACGGTTTCTTCCCATAGAGTAATCAACTGTGCATCCGATATTTTCTTTTGTAGCCAGTGGAATCTCCGGAATCTCTCCATCGATATAACGCTCGATTTCTTCTTCAACCGCAGCCTCTAATTTGTAACCCATGCCATTGATGATCTTGATACCATTGTCATAGTATGGATTATGGCTTGCCGAGATCATGATTCCACAGTCAAAACCATCGGTTCTGACAATATAGGAAACACTCGGTGTCGGTGTTACATGCATCAGATATACATCTGCACCACTTGCCGTTAAGCCTGCAACCAGCGCATATTCAAACATATAACTTGAACGTCTGGTATCCTTACCGATAACCACCTTTGCCTTGCCTTCCGGATTCTTCTTGCCATAATAATAGCCAAGATAACGTCCGACCTTGAAGCTGTGCTGTACAGTAAGATCCTTATTTGCTTCACCTCTGAATCCATCTGTTCCAAAATATTTACCCATAACTGTAAACCTCTTTCTTTCAACTCAGTTTGAACTACTTAACTTCTTCTTTTTCTTCTTCCGGTGATACCAGTAGAGCGATTGCCCGTCTGTGAACCGATATCTCTGATCTGGTATATTCTCCACCATATTCACCATCGAGGGTCCATGCGATCGGCTCTTCGCTCTCGATCACAACACGATTCGTACGGAATGCCACCATATTCGTCTCATTTGTATTTCCAAGGAGCAGCGAATTGATGATTCTCTGGAGATCTGCAAGATTCTGGATCTTACGGATCAGAACCCCTTCAAACAAGCCATCGTCGAATTCAACTCCATGGCTGGTCAGACTCTTATATCCGCCAACCGATACTGAATTCGATATCATACCGAATATGAACTCACCGGTATATGTCTGGTTATTAAATTCAATCTTCAGATTATATGTCGGAACATTTACAAGACTCTTCATACCCTGTAATACATATGCAGCATGTCCTAAAATATTCTTCATATTCTGAGGGGTTGCATAAGATGTATCCGAAAAAATGCCAAACGCCGCAACATAGACAAAATAATTCTTATTCAGTTCTCCGACATCTACCGAAAAAGGTGCGGCCGCGACAAGCTGTTCCGCTGCCTCGATCGCTTCCTTTGGAATCTCAAGGCTTCTGGCATAATCATTTGTCGAGCCACATGGGATATATCCCAGCGGCCGATTCAGTCCACATTCCATAAATCCTGTAACCGTATTACCAAGAGTTCCGTCACCTCCGGCACATACGATCACATCGTAGTTCTCTCCTTCTTCTTTTACGACACGGGCAGCATCGCCGACTCCCTGTGTCAGATAAATTCTGACTTCATATTCTTTCTTGCAAAAGACATCTATCACATCTATAAGACAATTCTTCAAAGTTGTTCGTCCCGCTTTGGGATTTACAATAAACAGCATCTTCTTCATATCCATACCTCATTACTGTTTACAGGAACACATTTATCCGATTGCTCTGTTCCCGTCTGACTTATGCTTTATGCATTGTGATTCTTTTTATATTCCATGTAAAGATCATATCCCTTTTTTCTGAGCTTACAGGATGGACAATGGCCGCATCCTTCACCCGGAATACCATTATAACAGGTAAGGGTCATATCTCTAATAACATCGAGTCCGCCGAGTTCATCTGCCAGCTTCCAGGTCTCCATCTTATCGATCCACATCAATGGTGTGATGATATCGAATTCATAGTCCATCGCAAGATTCAGTGTTGTATTCAATGATTTGATGAAAATATCTCTACAGTCAGGATAGCCGGAGAAATCACTCTGGCTGACACCGGTTATAATGTCGCTGACGCCCTTCTGCTTCGCATAAATCGCTACAAATGTCAGGAATACCATATTCCTTCCATCTACAAATGTATTCGGTGTACCGACCTCCGGTGCATTCTCGTCTACCTTCATCTCACTTCTTGTCAATGAATTTGGTGCAAGTTGATTCAACAGACTCATATCAAGAATATGATGCTCTACTCCAAATTTTTCAGCAATCTTCTTTGCACATTCTAATTCTTTTATATGCTTTTGTCCATAGTCAAATGATACTGCGTATACTTTTTTATACTTCTTAAGTGCCCATAACAGACAGGTCGTACTGTCCTGTCCACCACTAAATACAACAACTGCTTCATCTCTGTTCTTCAAATTCTGCATCTTTCATATCCTCCTATCGGTTCATCATCAATACTTTATTCTGTAAATTCACATCATTCTCAAATGCACCACGGAACGTCGTTGTATAGGTCTTCGTTCCCGGCTTCTTAATGCCCCTTGCTGTCATGCAGCTATGATTTGCCTCGATCAGTACGGCTACATCCGGTGAGCCTGCTGCCTTTCCAACCACATATGCGATATCGGATCCGATCCGCTCCTGAAGCTGCAACCGCTTCGCTACCATGTCTGCGATCCGTGCGATCTTGCTGAGTCCTAAGACCCTGCCATGTGGGATGTATGCCACTGACACCTTCATATCATACATCAGTGCCATATGATGTTCGCAGTAGCTAAACACCTCGATATCCTTTACGAATACCATATCTCTTGTATGTGCTGCATCTTCCTCTTTGAATGTCTTACCAAACATCTCAGCAATCTCATCGTTGGTATAATTCATTCCCTCAAATACTTCTTCATACATTCGCGCAACACGGTCCGGTGTCTCTTTTAAGCCTTCCCGGTCAGGGTCATCACCAAGTGCTACAAGGATTCCACGAATATGCTCCTTTATTGCTTCCTTATCAATTGCCATTTCTACTCCATTCTCTTATTACTCTTAATCTATTATCCAAATAATATGTTAATATCGATATCTGCGGTTTCATCCGTTTTACACTCCGCGCATCTCCGGATCCCAGATATACTTATGAAGCTGTAACTGTAATTTTACACCATTCATTTCATTCTCGATCATAAAATCAACGATATCCTCCGGATTGATCTTACCGTATACCGGACTGATATAGACGTTGGATTTGATATCCAGTGCCCATTCATGAATAATGTCTCTTGCTGTTTCCAGATCCTTGATCGAGCCGGATACGAACTTTACCGCATCCTTCTTATCAATGTAGTTATAATTTGAAAAGCACATATTACTTTCCATTCCGCTTCCCGGAAGCTTATAATCAAGTGTAAATGCTACCCGGTCTGTCAGTGCTTTAAACTCTGCGATATCAACACTTCCGTTTGTCTCTACTTCTACCTGAAGCTCCTCATCCATCGCCAGCATCAGGAGCAGCTTATCGATATCCTTCTGGATCAATGGTTCTCCACCGGTTAATGTCACGTTTCTGACTCCGGTTCGTTTGATATAGTCATAGATTTCTTCATCCGTCAGTTCTTCGTATGGGGCATCTGCTTCATTTGCCCATTTGGTATCACAGTAACTGCAATTCAGGTTGCAGCCTGTAAAACGAATAAATACTGCCAATTCTCCGGCTTTTACGGATTCACCGTTGATGCTGACAAATCGTTCCGCTACTTTAAATTTTGCCATTTCTATTTCCTTCTTACTTTTTGTATATGATATCCTTCGATGTCATTTATCTATTATGACATCCTTGATCTTGCCTGTTATTTATTCTAAGTCTTTTTTGTCTTATATTATTTTACGCTATATAGTTTTTCTTCTGCTATTATGCCATATACGTCGCTGCATTGGTCGGGGTCTCATAAACTGTGGTACGAAGCACCTGATATCCCTTATCTGCCATATATTCATAAAAATACTTTGCCAGATTCTCTGCTGTCGGACGCATCGGAAGCTCGATGATACGGAACTGTTCTTCTTCCAGTGCTTCCATCGTTTTTTCCTTCAATGTACCTTTCTCCATAATCAGGCAATGATCCATCTCTTCTGTTTTCTCTCTGAGATCCTTTTTCAGATCTCCAAAATCTACAACCATGCCTCTGGTCTGTCCGTCCTGCATCAGCTTCTCGCCGCCGACTTCAACTTCAACCGTCCAGCGGTGTCCGTGCAGATTTCTGCATTTACCCTCATAGCCCGCAAGGAAATGCGCGCTGTCAAAACTTGAATTTGTCTTTAAACTGTACATATCTTCCTCTTTCTTTTATTTTCGAATGTTATATTACACAGTTGTCAGCTGTGCAATATAACATTCCTATGTAAAAAACGCGCATATAGGAAAATGCCCTTCATGCGCGTTTTTTCCTAGTTTTGTTTAGTGACAGGATGGTATTAATGAACTGTCATTTATTCTGTTTCTGTATTGCCTGTCATATCTGACCGGCATCTGTTTTTAGATGTTTAAGAACTTCTTTACGACGCTCTCCATTTCTTCTTTGTCACATACTGTGTCATGAAGAACAGGAGCTGTACGGATGTCCTCGATCGCCTGTGGAACCTTTACGCCGGATAACTTGCAGAGCTCATCGACTAATTCAAAGTCGCTCTTTGCTGCATAAGCCTCATCGATAGATTCCATAACACTTCTTGTAAACTTATATGGGCTTGCTGTAGAAGCGATAACCGTAGGAGTCTTATCTCCTGTTTCATTTACATACTTGTCATATACGGTCGCTGCTACTGCTGTATGTGTATCCATGATATAAGAATCCGATTCATATACTTTCTTGATCGTTGCCGAGGTTTCTGCTTCTGTTGCATAACCGCCCGCAAATTCAGCAAGCTTTGCTTTCATCTCATCTGTGATCGTATATACACCTTCTGTGCTTAACTGCTTCATCAGTGCTGCATTCTTCTCTGCATCATTTCCTGCGATCTTGTAGATCAGTCTCTCTAAGTTGCTTGAGATCAGGATATCCATAGATGGTGATGTTGTTAAGATAAATTCACGATTTCTGTCATAAGTACCTGTTGTAAAGAAATCATATAATACCTTATTGTCATTTGATGCACATACGAACTTCGCGATCGGAAGTCCCATTTCTTTTGCATAATATGCTGCAAGGATATTTCCAAAGTTTCCGGTTGGTACAACAACATTGATCTTGTCGCCAGCCTGGATCGTACCGTCCTTAACCAGTCTTGTATATGCATATACATAATAAACCATCTGCGGAACCAGACGTCCGATATTGATTGAATTGGCGGATGAGAACTGATATCCTTTCTCGTCCATGTATGAAGCAAGTTTCTCATCTGAGAACATCTTCTTAACACCTGTCTGTGCGTCATCGAAGTTGCCTGTAATTCCTACGACAAATGTATTTTCACCCTTCTGGGTTACCATCTGCTTCTCCTGGATCGGGCTTACACCATGCTTTGGATAGAATACGATGATCTTTGTTCCCGGTACATCTGCAAATCCTGCAAGTGCTGCCTTTCCTGTATCACCGGAAGTAGCTGTCAAAATAACGATCTCGTTCTTTACATGATTCTTCTTTGCAGATGTTGTAAGCAGATAAGGAAGAATGGATAATGCCATATCCTTAAATGCAATCGTTGAACCGTGGAATAATTCCAGATAATATGCACCTGCTTTATGTACGAGTGGTGCGATCTCCGGTGTATCAAATTTCTTGTCATATGCTGAATTGATACAATGCTTTAACTCTTCTTCTGTAAAATCCGTAAACATCAGCTTCATTACTTCATAAGCAACCTGCTGATAGTTCATCTGCGCCAGATCTGTAAGACTGACATCAAGAGCAGGAATACTGTCAGGAACAAATAATCCTCCTTCATTTGCAAGACCTTTTAAGATTGCTTCTGATGCGGTTGCTGTTTCATTTGCATTTCTTGTACTTCTGTATATCAATTCCATATGGCACTCTCCTTCTGTTTTATTTACTCTTTTGACTTATGCAGGCTTTCCTTTTCTGATGCTTTCATCCAGATATACTGAAATCAACCTGCAAGCGTCCACATTATAGCATACCCATTTTCAAAACACAAGATGGCGGAAGCATCTCTCAAATCTGTTTTTTATATTTTATAGAATTGATCGATCTTCCGCCATCTGTATTGTCTTCTTCCATCTGTTACAAATGGAATAAATTATTTTACCTTAATGGTGATGGTTGCTTTCTTACCACTTCCATCTTTTGCTTTTGCTGTGATCTTAACCGTTCCCTTCTTCTTTCCGGTTACCTTACCCTTAGCTGTTACCTTTGCAACCTTCGGATTGCTGGAGGTCCATGTCACTTCTTTACTGATTCCCTTTGTCGGAGTCAGCTTTGTTTTTAAGGTTATAGACTGTTTCTTCTTGATCGTTACTTTCTTTACTGCCTTTTTCTTCGATGTGATCGTAACCTTCTTAACTGCCTTTTTCATAACCTTAACCGTATAGGTTGCTTTCACCTTGCTGTTGCCAACCGCTGTTGCTGTTACCTTGATCGTCTTTCCCTTAGCAGCTTTCTTCACTGTCAGCACACCCTTGCTGTTAATAGATGCATATTTCTTATCCGATTTACGGATCGTCCATTTTACCTTCTTATTTGTCGCTTTCTTAGGTGTAACGGTTGCTTTCAAAGTCAGCTTCTTTCCCGGAGCGATTTTTTTAGTTGCTGCCTGGATCTTGACCTTTGCCGGTTTGACCGTCTTCTTTGGTGCTTCTGTTGTTGGTTCATCGGTCGTCGGCTTTTCGGTCGTCGGTTTCTCGGTTGTCGGCTTTTCCGGATTCGGTGTTGGTGTCGGTGTTACTGTTTCTTTCTTCTTTACCGTAACGGTGCAGGAGCCTGTAACGCCACTTCCGTCCTTCGCTGTTACCGTAATAACTGCAGTTCCGGCACTTACGCCCTTCACTTCACCGGTCTGCGATACACTTGCCACTTTCTCGTTGCTGCTCTTCCAGTCAAATGTCTTCCGTGTTGCATTTGCCGGTATAACGGCCGCTACTGCGATCCGTTCTGTATCACCAATATTTAATACCACGCTGGTCTTATTTAACGTGATCTTCTCGATCAGGATCGTATCCGGGATCTCATCTCCATTTTCATCCTTTGGTTTCGATGAAAAGATATCCTTTGAACCTGAAGAGGATGCTACTGTATTGTCTCCAACCAGAATAATATTGTCTGATTTGATCGGTGGTTTCTTCGTAACCTGATCTGCTCCGACCGTTACCTTGGAATCCTCGATCCGTACAGTATCTGCTTTGATCGCCGTTCCTGTCTCATCTGTTCCTGCAGCAAGCTCTGCATCCCGGATCAGAACTGTACCACCTGCTGAGATACCCTCATCAACCGATACCTTTCCGCCTTTGATCGTTATATCTCCTGCTGCAGATATCTTACCGGATACTGTAAGGGATCCATTTCCGCTGATCACAAGTCCGCCATCCGTCTCGACATTACCTGCGATCGTTACCGTTCCTTTTCTTATGATCTCCGTCTTACCATCTGCATTTCCGATGATCGCAACGGCTCCAACCTCCGCCTGATCCAATGTGATCTTTATCGCTCTATCTGCCTTAATAACAAGCTCCTTATTCTTTCCTGTAATCACATAGTCCCTGCCATCTTCCGTAAGTGTGAGAACCGGTTCCGTATAGCTGACTGTTGTTCTGCCATCATCTGTCCGTAATGCATCCTGATATTCTTTGTCCGCAATCTTTGCTATATCGATCGTATATGGATCCTGAACAAGTGTATATACCGTAAGCAATTTCACTGTTTTTCCTGCATATGCAGTTGCAGTTTCTGCATAGCTGCCTGAAACTGTATACTTTGTAAAGCTTCGTAATCCGGCAAATTCAATTGTCTCTCCATTGGAAGCTGCCTGCTTCCACGTTGTTCCATCCACTGAATACCGGACACCCGCCTGACCGGAGATCCGGATCGTATCCTTTGTTCTTGCAAGAAGTGTCACAGTATCCGGAACTGCTGTCTGTTCTGCCTTTCGTACTTTTACAGAAACCATCTTTTTATAAACAGCATCTTCATCAGAGTCCTCGATCTGATACTGTTTTTTGCTTGTATCACTCCATGTAAATACAACCTCATACTGATTGATACCATTTGCTACTTCCTGTTCGCCCATTGTTACATCCGGGGTGCTCCATGCAAATGTTCCATACTCGGTTGAACCGCCTGCAAGAGTAGAATCAGAAAGCTTCTGTCCATATACCAGCTCGGAAGCCTCCGGGAATGTGATAGCCGGAAGTCCTGCTCTGCTGACTGTTACCGTCACATTCTGTGTGATCGTTCCTGCTGCTGCATCATACCCTGTGATCTGATCAAATGCATAATTCTTCTTTGCATCGGAACGAAGGGTTAATAGCACCTGTCCCTGATACGTTCCTCGTTCCGGTTTCGCTGCTGCATCTGCCCATGCAAATGTTCCATAGGTCTCATCTCCACCAGATAACTTCGACTCGGAAAGCGTCTGACCCGTTACGATCATTCCTGCTGTCGGGAATGTAATACCCGTTACCGGACATTTCTCAACCGTTGCAGATACCGGAATCTGATAGGACTGTCCGTTATCTGCCTCTACCAGCAGATTATCACTGTAAGAGCCTGTATCCTTACCTGTCTTTAATGCCACAACCACAGTTGTCTTATCTGACGCTGCAACCTTTATGGATGTATCACCGGATATTTCAAATGGACTGTCTGTGCTTTTTTCTAACTGTATCGTTACAGATCCTGTATCATTTCCCTTATTCTCTAATACCAGTGACGCTGTCGATCCTGCTTCATATCCATAAATAACAGGAGCACAGGTTAAAGCTGTCCGATCTGTAACAAATTCTGCCTTTGGTGCAGCCTTTACTGTCACCCTGCAGCTTGCTGTGAGATTTGTTCCATCTGTCGTTGTAGCTGTCACAGTTGTCTCACCTGCTCCGACCGCAGTTACCTTTCCTGTTTCCGAAACAGTCGCTACCTTCTTGTTTTCAGATTTCCATGCCACCTTCTGTTCTGCAGTCTTTGGAGTAACCGTTGCGCGGATCGTAGTATCAAGTCCTTCTGTTAATTCAACGATCAGGCTATCCAGTTTGATGGCTGTTGCCTTTACTTCTTTCTCTGTATCATCACCGGAATTTGTTCCATAATAAGTTTTCACGCCTACAGCAGCAAGTTCTGCCGCAGAGGCTGTCTTTGTACTATAATTCGTTGCATTCTTCTTTGCATAAGATAACTTTACTGTCTTATCATTCTTGTGAACCAGATAAAGTCCTGCTGCCGCACCAACCAGTCCGGCATTATAATCAAGTGCTACTTCATTGCAATAATAATCTCCCTGATCGTCTTTATAGGTTCCATCCGCCCCGGGTCCGCCTACCAATGCTCCAAGCAGCGTATAATGATCACTATTTATGATCTTCGAATCTGTCGATCTGGATGCCGCTCTGTGATGCGGATATTTACTGGAGTTCTCATTATAGCCTACGATATAGCATCGTTTATTCGGATTATCTCCTAACATATAGTTCATCTGACTGGTTGCCCAGTCTGCATATGTTGTTTTTCCTGTCAGCTTATCATATACCAGACCGGTAAACTGCTCTGCTGCACTGTATCTGCAGGAGCCCCAGTCACTAACACAGTTAAATACTCCATCGATGGCACTCTTGCCTTTGCATACATCTGTAATACTTGCAATCTTTGCAGTATCCTTCTGCAGCATGCATGCCAGTGCTCCGGTATTTGCCCAGTCGATCACCCAGTACTGATTCACACCATTCCCGGAATTATCTTTGTATGTATTATAAACTGAATTATAAGAGGTATTGCCTGTAGCAACAGCAAGCGCACTTGCTGCAAGTGCATAGTCATCACCATATGACGTAGACACATAAAATGATGATGCGCCCTCGGTTGCACATGCTTTATTATTTTTCTCTACAAATGTAAAGAGATCCTTTGCTATCTTTAAATTCTCATTATTTCCAAAGTTAATATAGTTCAATGCCAGCGCTGCGATCGCAACACTCACTTCATCTGTAGCCGGATTGCTCGCATCTGCAAAGAATGCCGGACGACTGATTGTCTGTCCCTCCGGTGCTGTCCATACACCATGATCTGTATTACCGTCACCTACCTGATAGCAGAATGCGATAACCTGATCTCCCTCATACACTGTACACCGCTTAAAGTAATCGCAGAAATAATCCGTGATCTTCTTCAGATGTTCCTTCTGACCAAGCTCGTCAAATGCATCCTTGAACTGATAATAGCTCATTCCAAGCATAGATGCTGCATATCCCTGTGGAAGTCCGAATTTCACATGATCGCCTGCATCATGGAAACCACCGGAAGCATCTACATTGTAGGTTTTTCCATTCTTTGTATATGTTACATTTTTATCATAGGTATGGCAGTTTCCACGCCAGGAAAGTGCACAGGTGTCTTCCAGATAACCACACATATTTGCGTCATAGAAATACAGACTTTCCTGCAATGCCTTTGCATAGTTGAATTCTACATCCAGATCTTTATTCGTTGTGGTATCACCGGATGAGGTTCCACCGGAACCGCCGGAACCGCCTGTATTATCATTCGTATCCCCTTTGGAATAATCCACAGAGGATGAAGTGCCTTTGTTATAATAAACTCCCTTCACCTGAATACTGGATGCCTCTACATATTTTGACGAGAAACCGCCACCCGGAATGTCATTTTTCATTGTTCCTGCTGCAAGAACTGCATTTGCACCACTCTTCATCGGATACATATAGATCGTATCACCATCTGCTACAAAAGTCGCATTCCAACACTTAAATGCCGAAGCCGTACCGGATGGTACCTGCAGCACTACGATCCAGTCACAGATTGATGCTCCCGTATTATTGTTGATCGCCATTTCAAAGCCTGACCAGTCATTGCTTGGTGTTCCCTGATTCTTCACAGTTGCTGTCACACCTGATGAATACTCTCTCTCTATTCCAAAATCAGAAGAATCGGAACCGCTGCCGGAACCTCCACCTGAACTGCTGCCTGAGTTTACCAGAACCGCCTCTTTAATCTTGTATGTAATACTTGTTACATTTTCAAACTGAAAACCAAAATTATATAACTGACCGGATTTGCTATAGAACTGTGTCAAGTCCAGTTCTACGGTCTGAGTGCCGGAGCCTGCATTCACATTGATCCATTCACCCTTCCATGTTCCTTTCGCATTTACAAACGCCTGTCCGCCAATATTTCCGGTTCCATCAGCTGATGATACTTCGAAGCTGACACGAAGCTTGGTAAGCCCCGCACTCTTAAGCTCCGACAGATCGCTGTATCCGCCATTTCCAAGATCAAGGCTGACCTGATTATCCACATTTCCACTTGCTGTCACCTGATCCGTACTGTAAGACAGCGCAATCGTCTCCCCCGCTGCTTCTGTCTTGTCTGAAGGAATCACTACAAGGCTTACTGCCATTGCAAATGACAGCATCCATGCTATGACCCTTGTAACCCATTTGTCCCTTTGTCTGCTCATACCTTCTCCTTCCTTTTTCTCAAAAGCCGTTCCAGCAATACCCCACTCATCCATTACCTGTCTGCAACAGCTTTTTCTATAAATTCGCAGTTAAATCAATTATACCAATAACTGCCAGATCCCACAATGAAAATCCACTATCCATCCTTACAAATATTACGAGGTATTTTGTTCATTTTAATCTGATTTTATTATATAAACAGACATAATGTCCTGACTGCCGGACTACTCATATAATAAACAATGACATCTCATCTGTCGGCTCGATGAACATCGGTCGTCATATAGGAATTTATGCAAGTACAATTTCTGCATGATATGTATAACAGATAAAGCCCATGTGTAGTAACAGTCTTCTATGATCGGGAATGACATTCATATAGTTTCGTAATGAGATACACTCTAACTGTCAGCACCAAGCCCTTGTCCGAACCCATAGGGTGAGTTAGGGCGACTGCTGACAAATAGGCGAGTGTATCGAATAGAAACGAAATGGGTCATAACCGATCATAGAAAGCTGTTACCATACATGGGCTTTATCGTTGCCACACAGTGAGCAGGGCATGGTCTACTCGCTACGCAAAAAGGACAGAACCCAAAGGGTTCTGTCCCACTCTGTCTATACTGAATTATTTAACATATACGTCAACAGTTCTTCTTCCGTAGTTTAAAGCTGCCTGATGGCTTGAGAAGAAAATATCGATTCTGTTACCACGAATTGCACCACCTCTGTCCTCTACGACATATGTGTGACCATCAATGATAAGTTCTGTACCAAACGCAAAATTACTTGGTGCCGCAATTGTTCTTCCTTCTGTAGCATATGTACCGCTGGCTGTAATTCCATCGGACTTACCACAACAGTATGAACATCCGCAGTAAGCTGTTGTTGTGTATGTACCAAGATAAGTTCCTGGCTGGTAGCTGTCATCTTCTACAAGGATTGCACCTGCTGTTGCTTCCTCTGTAGCTTCTGTAGCTTCGATTCCTGTCTGCTGCTTTTTATCTGTAGCTTCTGTTGTATTCTTCTTTGATTTCTTACCGTTTGACTTTGCTAATTCTGTTTCTTCTGTAGTTGTTACTTCTGTGTCCTCTGTTGTTACCAGCTCGGTTGTAATATCTTCTGCAGTGATATCTGCGGAGGATGCTTCCTCTGTTGGTTCTTCAGCAGTCTCTTCTGTAACATCCTCTACGAGGTTTGCACTTGTTGTATCTTCCTTCTCAGCAAAAGCAAGCTCTGCTTCTGTAGCTATTGTGGCATCCTCTGTCGGTACTTCTTCTTTCTTTGCCAATGCAACTGCTTCTGTTACTTTTCCGGTCTTCTCAATCTTAGCTGATAACTCAGCGTCCTTGATTGACTTCTGTAAATCTGTGTATTCAATCTTAGAATATTCAACCTTAGTATCTTCAATTGCTGTAGATTCAAGCTGAGATACAGCTATCATTTTTGCATCGGAATGGAGTTTTGATTCATCGGATGCAAATGCGATCACAGATGCAACTCCAAGGGAAGTGGATACTACAGCAATACCTGCTCTTTTCAGATATTTCTTAAGATTCTCAGAAAACATCTGGCTGGAGCTTGAAAATTTCTTCATAATATTCTCTCCTTAATTTCTTTTCGATTTCGAAATTGTTACAAAAAGATTAACTCTTGTTTGTATCGTTATTATAATGCCTGACAATCAAAAGGTCAAGCAAACCAGCTATTTTTATTAATTATGTCGTGGCTACAAAATCTATCATCATCATTTTGTGGTATTTATAACCAATTTACATATTAATCATTTGTGCATATTATACATTTTAACATCTTAACAATTATGCAACAACTTAGCACATTGGACACTTCCACGAAGGGAATTTCTTAATTTTTAGTATCAAAACTGCAATTTTTCTAAAAAAAAACAGAAACAATTCAGAAATATATACGCATATAGCTGTAAATATTTCGAAATCATCTCTGTTTTTCGCAATATCCGCTGGATATATTTTAAAATATTTTCAAAACTGTATCAGAAATGCATCTAAAATTATTACATATCCTCTTTTGCACCTGCTTCAAACAGGGAGCCATCGGTCCATGCATCAAGCAGTTCCACCATCTCGTCATAGCTCTCTACCTGATTGATCAGATTCCGAAGTCTGGAAGAATCATACATACCTGCCGAATACCATGCCACATGCTTCCGCATCTCATGGATTCCTGTAAATTCCCCTTTAAAATCAATCATCAGTCTGGCATGGCGGAGCATCGTCTCCTTCACCTGCTGCTTATCCGGTCTTGCCGGAATCTCTCCGGTCTCAAAGTATGTCTTTAATTCATGGAAGATCCATGGGTTGCCGCGCGCACCTCTTCCGATCATAAAGGCATCACAATTTGTCTGTTCCTTCATCCGGATCACATCCTCCGGTGTCAGGATATCGCCATTCCCGATCACAGGAATCTTCACAGCCGCTTTCACGTCTGCGATCACGCCCCAGTCTGCATGACCATGATAATACTGTTCTCTGGTTCTGCCATGAACAGCCACAGCAGCCGCACCGCATTCCTCTGCTATATGTGCGATTTCCGGTGCATTAATATGCCCGCCGTCAAATCCACTTCGAATCTTGATCGTAATCGGCAGCTTACACGCTTTTGTCATTGCTGATACGATCTTTCCTATTAGCAACGGATCCTTCATCAGCGCAGACCCCTCGCCGTTATTTACAATCTTTGGAACCGGACATCCCATATTCACATCGACAAATGCAAATCCACAGTCTTCGATCTTCTTCGCCATCTCTGCAAGCAGCTCCGGGTCTGAGCCAAATAACTGCACACCGATCGGATCTTCTTCCGGGGAAACCGCAAGAAGCGGAACTGTATTCTTATTATTATAGTACAAACCCTTTGCACTGATCATTTCCGTGTATAAAATATCGCAGCCCTGTTCCTTCGCCAGCAAACGAAATGGCTGGTCACATACCCCAGCCATTGGTGCTAAAACAAGTTTATTCGTAAAATCCATAAATACTCCTATGCCTGTTTTTGTTTATCCATAATAATTCGAAGACCATACAGTGTCAGATCCGGATCATAGGTATCGATGCAGTCGGTATTCTCATAGATCATCTTACCAAGTCCACCAGTCGCAACAACCTTCATATTATCAAAGCCGGATTCCTTCCGCATACGCTTTACAATGTATTCTGTCTGTCCGATATAGCCAAGACATACACCTGCCTGCATACTGGAGATCGTATCCTTACACAGTACCGTATCCGGCACCTTGATCTCAATTTCCGGCAGCTTCGCTGTTCCGCTCCATAATGCATTTGCACCCAGGCGAATACCCGGTGAAGTTACACCTGCTATAAATGAACCATCTCCATTTACCAGATCATATGTGGTTGCAGTTCCAAAATCGATCACCAGCACAGGTCCGCCATACATATGGTACGCTGCTACCGCATCTACGATACGGTCTGCACCAAGCTGTCTTGGATTTGGAATCGTAATATTAATACCTGTTTTTACCCCAGGCTCCACGATCAGAGGATCTAACTTAAAATATTTTCTTATTCCATTTGTCAGGGAATGCATCACATTTGGTACTACAGATGCAATAATAACTTCATCAATTACATCTAACGGAAGATTTCTCATTCGAAGCAATTCTCCCAAAAATACACCAAACTCATCTGAAGTTCTCGATATTCCCGTCGTCATACGGAATGTCTTCTCTAACTTTTCTCCGTCAAATAATCCCATCGTGATATTCGTATTTCCTACATCAATTGCAAATAGCATCTCTCACCTCTAATAGTCTTCCAGATAAAATACCTTATAAAACAATTCCAGACTGGAAAACAACTGCTGCTTGTCCTTCTGTAACTGCTTGATCTTCAACTCACATCCGATCTCATCATATAACAAATCCTCATCAAATGCTTCTGTTACAAGATTCAGGCTTCCCTCCTGGTCAAATTCAAGCCTCAGTATACCACCTACATCCTCTGTAAACAATACACACATGATTTTTAATTCTTTTTTTATTTCTTCCGGAAGTCCTTTAAACTCCTCATTCAGATAAAATTTCTGTTCGTACTTCGAACTAGCACATAATACAACCTTTTCTGGTTTCATTGTTTCTCCTATCCTATCACATCTGCCATATCATACATGCCTGCCGGTTTTCCTGCCAGGAATTTTGCGGCTTCTACTGCGCCCTTTGCAAATACTGACTTGGAATATGCTGTATGCTTGAACTCGATCACTTCATCGATTCCCGCAAAGATGACCTCATGTTCTCCAACAATCGTTCCGCCACGAACGGCTGAGATACCAAGCTCTTTCTTATCTCTCTTTTTTCTGACCTGACTTCTGTCGTAGACATATTCATATTCTCCGCCTCTTGCTTCATTAATAGAATCCGCAAGTGCTATCGCTGTTCCGGATGGTGCATCTACCTTCTGGTTATGATGCTTCTCAACGATCTCGATATCATAGCCTGCCGGTGCAAATACATTTGCGGCATCCTTTAACAGCTTCATCAAAGTGTTGATTCCAAGTGACATATTGGCTGACTTTAAGATTGCAACCTTTGCACTGCATTCTTTTACCTTTGCAAGCTGTTCATCACTTAAACCGGTTGTACAGAGAACTACCGGGATCTGTTTTTCCACACTGTAATCAAGAAGTGCATCCACTGCTACTGCTGCTGCAAAGTCAACGATTACATCTGCCGCCACATCACACTTTTTAATATCTGTAAATACCGGATATCCGTTATCTCTGTTATCTGCGATATCAATGCCTGCAACGATCTGTGCATTCGGATCATCCGCTACAAGTCCTGTGATCACCTGTCCCATCTTACCATTACATCCATGCATTATAATTCGAACCATTTTCTTTTCCTCCATTTATCCTGTGTTTTTCTCATTCTGCCGTAGCAGCCGCCAAATCTCTCATGCAGACATGAGCTTTGGCTGAGTACCCGCAAACTAAACAAAAATCCCGCAGAACCTGCGGGATTTTATATACTACAGACAGATTCCTGTATCCCTTCTGTCCATCTTTGTTTATATCATACAGCCTAATCCTCTACCGGATCATCTGTATTTTCTTTTTATTCTAAAGTAAGCCGTACGCTGTCATTGCGGCCTTTAACTTCTCTACATGTGCAGGCTCCATCTCTGTTAATGGCATTCTCATTGTTCCGCCGCATAAGCCCATAAGCTCAACTGCTTTCTTAACAGGAATTGGATTTACTTCACAGAACAGTGCCTCACACAAATCGATCGTCTTTAACTGGATATCAAGACTTCCCTTTACATCGCCGTCCATGAATTTCTTAACCATATCATGTACATCTCTTGGAGCAATATTTGCTGTTACAGAGATAACACCCTTTCCACCTAATGACAGGAGTGGTACTACCTGATCATCGTTACCGGAATAAATATCGATACAGCCATCTGCCAGTTTTGCAAGCTTAACTACCTGTGCGATATTACCGGACGCTTCCTTGATACCTACGATATTTGGTACAGTCTTTGCAAGTGTAACTGCTGTCTCCGGCTGAATGTTACATCCTGTACGGGATGGTACATTGTATAAGATAATTGGAATCTTTACAGAATTCGCAATAGCTGTAAAGTGTGCGATCAGACCATTCTGGGTTGCCTTGTTGTAATATGGTGTTACTAACAGTAATCCATCTACGCCATAGCTCTCTGCCTCTGTAGAAAGGTAAATAGCTGTTCCTGTACAATTAGAACCTGCACCTGCGATAACAGGGATTCTGTGATCTACATATTCTACACATGCCTTTATACATGCGAGATGTTCTTCATGTGATAATGTAGATGCTTCACCTGTTGTTCCACATACGATAATGGCATCTGTACCATTTGCAATATGGAATTCAACAAGTTCCTTCATCTTATCGAAATCAACCTCGCCATTCTCCTTAAATGGTGTTACTAACGCTACACCTGAACCTTCAAAAATTGACATAAATTTTTCCTCCTTAAAATCTAAAACCTGTAAATCCTCGTGGAATCAATTTTACTTCTTCTATACAGTATAAAAGGCCGGCACGCGAGCGCCGACCTTTAGAAATAATATACTTTCTGAAAAAGTAGCCCTCCATCTGTGACGATGACAGTCATACAGTTATTCGCTGCACAACCAGGTTACAGCCCTATGGATAACTGCTTCCTTCGGCGGTATCCCCTTTCAACACATATCATCTACCTCCATATATATCCATATATTTACTGATAAATACCGCGCCTCTACTGAATTTTCTTTTTTCCATTAGATAAAATTACTATATCATTCCTGTCTGTTTCTGTCAATATGTAACAACTTCTTTTCCCTGCCTGTTCATTGCTTTACCGTCCCTTTGCCATGCTACTCCAGACATTCCATTTTGCTGACAGATACCTCATAAGCCGTCTTGCTGATGATCTGGTCATTCCCGATCCGTTTCTGATATTCCCGGCTCTGGATCCTGCCCCAGACCGCAACATGCTCCCCTACCTTCAGCTTCCCTGCAAATCTTGCATTTCTGCCCCAGCAGATACATGGAATATAGTCACTCTTGCCATATGCCCGGTTAACTGCAAGCAGAATATCTGCAATCTCTCTTCCAAGTGGTGTCATACGGTACACCGGCTCCTTGCAGATATAACCATCCAGATAAATCTGATTTGGTTTGTTTTCCGCTTCGCCCTCCTCATCATCCAGTACCGATATCTCCCTGACAAATACCGATAAGATCAGACGGTTTCTCGTCTCCTCATGTTTGTTATAAGAACGGAACTGTCCTCTTGCAACCACCTTTTCCCCAATATGGGAATTTTCTACATCAAATAACCGGTCAGATACCATAAGTGGTATTACGTCATAGGTATCACTCAGTCTGGCAACAACAAGATCCACCATATAAAATCCCTCTCCGAAGATCTCATGACTGAACGTAAAGTCTGACGCGATCTCCCCCGCTACGATCACCTGGTTATTGTTTAATGTTTTTTCCATGCTTTTTCTCCCTTCTGGTATATCCCTTCGAATGTATACCATAAAATATATTCTTATATACCAGAAGATATGCTGCCTTTTTTTGTCTTGTTTTGTCTATTATCCGATCATTTTCGCTGCCTGTATGCTTCATATGCAAGAAGTGTCGCTGAAATTGCAGCATTTAAGGATTCCACCTGACCTGCCATCGGAATACGGATCAGGCGGTCAGCCTTTGCAGAAAGTTCATAGGTCAGACCGTTTCCTTCATTTCCGATCAGGAATGCATTGTTCTTTTCAAGTTTTCCCGCGTACAGATTCTGTCCGTCCAAATGCGCCCCATAGACAACAATTCCATGTTCCTTTAACCGGTCAACCGTACCCATGAGATCATCCACATAGACAAATGGCACCCGGAAGATCGTTCCCATTGTAGATCGTACCACCTTAGGATTGTATATATCACAGGAATCCCCTCCAATGATAATACCTGTAACGTCAGCAGCCTCTGCTGTCCGCACGATCGTACCCAGATTACCGGGATCCTGTATGGATTCCAGCACCAAAAAAGTGTTTCCACCCTCATGTTTAGCCATCACAGAAATCAAATCATCCATCGTGTAATGATATCTATCCACGACAGCAAGAAGTCCCTGCGGGGTTTTCGTCTGTGACATCGACTGAAACACACTGTCTGATACAACAACCAGTCGTCCGTCCTGTTCTGTGATCCCTTTTACAGAAAGCTCCGCTTCATATTTTCTATATGCCGTTTCCGATACAAACACCTGCTTTACCCGGTCAACCGGAAGTTCCCGGAACATACGGCTTCCTTCTACTATAAATACCTGTTCTTCTTTGCGGAATGCCGCATTTTTATTTAACTTGTTGATATTCTTTATCTTAGGATTTGAATTTGCAGTAATGATCTCCATACCTGCATCCTCCTGTCATTTTCTTTTCCAGCAATCCTTCAGGATCTGCCATGTAAGCAATCCAGACACGAACGCTGCTATTTCATCTTATTCGGACGAACGGTTACACGGCTGACACCATATTCCAGCTTCAGCCGGTCTACGATACCGGAAGCTCCGTCTACCATAAAGCCCCTTCCCATATTCTTGTATTGCTTTTCCTGTTTGATGAATATATATACCGGACAGTTTCCTTTATATTCTTCCAGGATTGACAGGAACTCTTTCTCCAGCTCATCATATTCTTTTCTATCATCAAAGCATACCCAGACCTGCAGATCACCCTCTGTAAATTCCGGTTTTCCTGTATTTTCTCTGCGAGGCTTCATCCTGCCACTGTTATTATAACGGCTGAAATCATTTCCTGCCGCCACTTCATCAAAGGTCAGGATCTCTTCCGCGATCAGCTTCGCGTCCTCCTCTGAAACCGTCGCCCGACCCTTTACAAAGATCTTATTATCTGCCGTCAGTTTCTCCCGGTAATCTTCATATTTCTTTGGAAATACAATGATCTCCGTCTGTCCGACCATGTCCTCCAACGTAACAAATGCCATGTTCTGATTGTTCTTTGTCAGCTTCACCGTAACACCTGCTACCATGCCGCCAAGAATACAGATACTCTGATCCGGAACTCTTGCCCGTCCTTCTTCCTCATCGATCATGAAATCCACCGATGAAAATGCCGTTTTCTCACTCATCAGTTTCTCATAATCAAGAAGCGGGTGACCGGATATATAGATACCAAGCACAGATTTCTCAAGTGCCAGCTTCTCCTGCTCGTCATATTCCTCTACATCCGGGAATTTCGTCTTTGCCGCTTCTGCAAACTCACCGCCAAAAAATTCTGCAAATGACATCTGTCCTGCAGATGAATTTTTCCGCTCTTTATAGACTTCATCGATCATCATCGGATATGCCATCATCATCTGGCGCCTCTTCACACCAAAGCTGTCAAATGCACCTCCAAGGATCAATGCTTCAACCGTCTTCTTATTGGTCTCCTTCGGTGTCATACGAACCAGAAAGTCCTTCATGTCTTTATACGGTCCATTTGCCTCCCGTTCTTCTACAATCCGGTCTACTACTGCACTTCCGACACTCTTGATCCCTGACATGCCATATCGTATCGCACCCTTGGCTGCTGAAAAGCCGCTGTAGCCTTCATTGATATCCGGCGGCAGAATTGCGATTCCCATCTGGCGGCAGACCAGAATGTATTCCGCCACTTTTCCGGGGTTATCAATTACAGAAGTCATTAGGGACGCCATAAATTCCACCGGATAATAATATTTCAGGTAAGCCGTCTGGTAAGCGACAACCGCGTAGCATGCAGCGTGGGACTTGTTGAACGCGTATTTTGCAAAATCCATCATTTCCGCGTAAATTTCCAGACCGACCTTTTCCGGAATGCCCCGGGCCACACAGCCGGGCACGCCCTCTTCCTCATTTCCGTAGATAAAGTTTGCGCGCTCCTTTTCCATAACCGACTGCTTCTTCTTACTCATGGCACGGCGCACAAGGTCACTTCGCCCAAGGGTATACCCGGCAAGCTTCATAACGATCTGCATAACCTGCTCCTGATATACAATACAGCCATAGGTTGGTTCCAGGATCTCCTGAAGCTCCGGCACGTCATAGGTAATCTTCTCCGGATGTTCCTTACCATTGATATAGTTTGGAATAAAATCCATAGGCCCCGGGCGGTACAGAGAGATTCCGGCTATGACATCTTCCAGACTCTGAGGCTTTAACTCCTTCATGAAGTTCTTCATACCGGAACTTTCAAGCTGGAAGATACCCTCTGTCTTACCTGACGTAATCAACTCAAATACCTTTTTATCATCATAATCGATATGATCGATATCAATATCAACTCCGGTCTCCTGCTTTATAAACTTTACTGCATCCTGAATAACGGTCAGAGTACGAAGTCCAAGAAAGTCCATTTTCAGAAGTCCTAATCGCTCGATCGTTGTCATTGTAAACTGGGTGATGATCGAATCATCACCGCCTCTTGCAAGCGGTACATATTCATCGATAGAATCTCTGCCGATCACGACACCGGCCGCATGCATACCGGTATTTCTTGGAAGTCCCTCTAACTTTCTTGCCATATCGATCAACTGTTTGACATCTGCATTTTCCTCATACATCTCTTTCAGATCCTTGCTGACCTTCAGAGCTGTGTCAATATTCATGCCGATCTCCATCGGGATCGTCTTTGCTACCGCATCACAAAGTGCATATGGGAGATCCAGCGCGCGACCAACATCACGGATAACATTTCGTGCCGCCATCGTCTGGAAGGTTACGATCTGTACGACCTTTTCTTTTCCATATTTACGGACAACATAATCGATAACTTCCTGCCTTCTCTCGTAACAAAAATCCACGTCGATATCAGGCATGGATACACGCTCCGGGTTCAGAAATCGTTCAAACAGTAAGTTATAACGGATTGGGTCAATATTTGTGATCTCAAGGCAATAGGCTACGATACTGCCTGCCGCAGATCCACGACCGGGTCCGACAGCAATCCCATGATCCTTTGCATATCTTATAAAGTCCGATACGATCAGAAAATAATCTACATATCCCATTTTCTTGATCGTATTGATCTCATAGGTCAGACGCTCCATCAACTCCGGTGTTACCGGGTTATAACGCTTCCTGATTCCCTCCATACAGAGCTTTTCCAGATACTCCTCGGCCGTCAGTCCATCCGGCACATCAAATTCCGGCACCTTCTGCTCGCCAAATACGATCTCTACATTACAACGGTCTGCAATCTTCTGTGTATTTGCAAGAGCCTCCTTCGCATAAGGGAAAAGCTCATACATTTCTTCTTTGGATTTCAGATAATACTGTCCACCTGTATAGCGCATACGATCTTCTTCATGTACCTTCCGGTTTGTCTGGATACACAGAAGGATATCGTGTGCCTCCCAGTCCTCAGCAAGGATATAGTGAGAATCATTCGTTACGACCATCGGGATACCCAGCTCTTTGGACAACCGCATAACACCTGCATTTACCGTCGCCTGCTCTGCCAGCCCATGATCCTGCATCTCAAGGAAATAATTGTTTTCTCCAAATATCTTCAAATGACGGAGTGCTGCCTCTTTCGCTCCTTCATAGTTGTTCTTTCTTAAATTGACGGCAACCTCACCCGCCAGACAGGCCGAAAGCGCGATAATGCCCTCATGGTATTGTTCCAGCACTTCCATATCTACTCTCGGCTTATAATAAAAGCCCTCTGTAAAACCTCTGGATACGATCTTAGACAGATTCTTATATCCCTGATTGTTTTCTGCGAGCAGCACCAGATGATAATATCGTTCCTCACCTCTGGTATTCTCACGGTCAAATCGTGACCCCGGACTCACATAGATCTCGCAACCTATGATCGGCTTGATCCCCTCTGCCCTTGCTGCCTCATAAAAATCAATAACTCCATACATAACGCCATGATCGGTGATCGCAAGTGAATCATACCCCAGTTCCTTCGCACGCTTTACCAGACTCTTGATCTTCGCCGAGCCATCCAGCAAGCTATATTCTGTATGCACATGTAAATGTGTAAAATCCATATTTATCCCTCCGGCTTTTCAGCCTCTCTTCCGTTTGTTTACTTTCTCCAGTCTGACGTTACTGTCAATAACGATCTTATTTCTATTTTTTCTTCGGTCTTTTATTATGCAGTACTTCCCGCCGTATATAGTCAAAGGTATAATCCTCCCCTTTTTCTGCCAGCATCACCAGCAAACTCTCAAGCAATGCATCCGTTTCCGGATGGAGCAGATGATTCTTTCTAGCCTTACCTTTTCTGAAATATTCCAATGGGAAAGAATCGTTATACTTCTCTTTATTATAATTCTTACTTGCTGCAATCCGGTCACAGAACATCTCAACTACATATTTTTCCGGCATTTTACAGCCCGCTAACGCACCGGAATGATCTGTGCTATAATCTACCCAATATTCCAGATGATGCTTATTTCTTCCTTTATGATGCAGCCAGGCACTTGTATAGCCTTTATCCTCTCGTTCCGCATCATTCGGGCTTCGGTCTCCCTGATAATACTTCACCCCCACTGAGAACTCCGTCCAAGAGTATTTGGACAGATCATGCAGCAGTCCCTGTTTATATAAGCCTACCCGGAAGCAGTTTTTCATAACCAGCCACTTATGATGGTTGATCGTTTTCAAATGTTTATACCAGTTCATGTTCATGAAACTTTTCATCTCCGATTTTATTCTAAATATTATCCATCTTTTTATTGTATTTCATTTTTCCCTTTTTGCCAACACCCAAGGAAGCAGTTACCTGAGAAAAATTGCGATTATTTTTATCATCCATTAAAAACGGATAATACCTTCTCTTTATTATAATTTAATTTCATAATTCTGCCCCTAAACTGCCCCTAAAACCATTTTAAGGCATAAAAATACCCCGAATCCCTTGCTTTCTCTTAGGTTTCGGGGTATAAGGTTCAAAGCCGAAAAAGGGACTCGAACCCTCGACCCACGCATTACGAATGCGTTGCTCTACCAACTGAGCTATTTCGGCGTTTGTTAAAAGTTCCAGATGCCGTATAGCGGAACATTTAAAAGTCCGTTATTCATATACATGTCATCTGTTGAAATTCTGATAGACGTTGCATTGTTATATCTCTGCTTGAACACCTTGGAACTCTGTGCTTTCGTATGTGGCTCTGTCTGTACATCAACCGGTACAACCTCACCATCACCTTCATACACAAAATCAACCTTCGCTGTTGCAGATGATATCCAGAAGAACAACCTGCCAATATTCTTATTCGCATATAATTCTTCCATCGCATACTGCTCGGCTATCATGCCATCCATCGTATCAACGATATTGGTCTGATCTATATCATAATAATGAATGCCTGCCATAATCCTTAAAAGGCCATGATCCAAATGATAGATCTCAAAGGACTTTTCATCCACCTGCTCTGCAAGTGGCAATATACCATGTTTTACACGGTACACCTGACGGACAACTCCGATCCGTACAAGATGGTCAACTGACGACTCATACTCTCTGGCTCTCGCCTTTGGATCTACGTATCCGTACATAAACTTTTTATTCTCTTTGGTAAGCTGAACAGGAATACTGTTCCAGATCAGCATCACCTTTGTTAAAAGTTTCTTCGGTGTTACTTTTACTATATATTCGGTCATCTTGTCAAGTGTTTTTTGCAAAATACCGTCAACTTCTTCAAAATTTTCATTTTTGTAATATGCATTTACCGCTTCCGGCATTCCCCCGGTCACTAAAAATGCATCCAGCATCGTATCTACGCTTGCCCGTACCTCCTCCGGCAATCCTTCCAGTCTCTGGTTCTCAATGTACTTCCAGAGTTTTCTGCCTTTTCCTGCCTTTAAAAACTCATCAAAGGTCATCGGCGTTAACTCATACACAAAGAGATCATCCTGGCATTCTGCTTCACCCGGCAACATTCCATTCACTGTTGCAAGCATGCAGATTCGCACGCCGCTGCTTACCTTGGCATATTCTACCAGATTTGGAACCGCCATTGTACTAAGCTGTACATTATCAAAAATCAATAACTTTCCCTGAAAGTCATATTTATCCAATGAAGTTGTTAATTTCGCATGTAGTTTCTCCGGCTTTCTCTCCTTTGAAATATACTGACAAAAATCCGGATACTGCTCCAGATCGATAAGAATGTGTTCATCAAAAAAACCTGTAGCAAAATCAAGGGCTGCCCATGTCTTTCCTACAAACTTTCCTCCTCTAATGAGTGCTGCTTTATTTTCTCCAATCTCATACCATGTTGCCAGATTGTTCATGATATTTCTAAACATTTGTACTCACCTCTACGACAAACACATTTGTCATTTCTACATGCTGCTTCAACAGACACTTGCCCGAAGAATTATTCTCCGGGCAAGATACTGCTTTAAAACATATTGTTCTAAATTCTATTAAGCATCTTTTCCTATCGAAAGGAATCCATTCTCATTTGCCTTAAGAAGGAATGCAAGACCAATGTTCTTTCTGTTTTCACCTGTTGCTTTGTAGATCTCACCAGTCTCAACCAGAGATTTTGCAATCGTGTTCAATACATCTTTAAACTGCATCATCTCCCGTCTGTCCTTCGAACTAAGCTTAAAGATATACTGATTCTTTGAGCTGATCAAAAGAATACTGTATGTATGGATGTTATCCTTCGAACTTCTGATCGCAGAACCGATCATTCTGGAGTTCGCAATAATAACCTCTGCATTCTCATCTGGCAGATATTCTGATACAATCAGTTTATAAATCTTCAGATAATCCTGCTCTGCTGTCGCATTGACAGGCATCTCAGCCACCGCAAATTCAACAACAGAATCGGCGAGCTTGATCGTACCGCCTTCATCATTGATCGTTGCTGAACATTCTTTTGGAACACATAAGCGGAAAAACTTGTTCTCCACAATCTTCTGTCCCTTACCCGGTTCACGGATAATCAGATCTACATAATGCATTTCCAGTTTGTTCATCGCTACGATAGCAGTCTCATCACCGGTCTCTGCAAGCTCGATCAGTGCATCATACAAACTCCAGATCTGCTGTGTTGTAAACGGAACCAGTTCAAACAGCTTTTCGATAGCCGGAACGTAACCCATACTTGCATTTTCGATATAGAGCTTGATAGCCTCTTCGTTATCGAGTCCCTTTTCAACCTTATAATTAATAACTCTGAACAGATTTTCCTTATCCCAGTCATCAAAGTTCGCATTAAAGGCTTTCTCAAAATACTTGATACTCTTGATCTCGCCCTTATAATTTTCCTGTTTCTCCTGAAGCTGATAGATACGTCCAAGTTCATATCCTGCTCTAGCACTTCCAAGTCCAAGTGCTTCCAGATATGCTTTCTCAATCTCGTACGGCGTTGCTATATAGAAAATCTGCTGTTGTTTCATCATTGCGATCTTAATTGCTGCAGATTCACTTCCTGCCTGAACCGCTCTTTCCCATTTCTCAACGGCCGTCTGGAGATCTTCACCCTTCAGTTCCTCAAGATCCTTGATATAACCTTCTGCTTCCGGTATACCGTTCTCTCTTGCCTTCTTGAAATATTCCAGAGCCTTTCTTCCATCTCTCTTGGTACGGAGTAATCCATAATAATAAATACGTCCCAGATAGAATGCAACTCGCTTATGTCCCAGCCGTTCTGCATTCTCGTACCAGTTCAAAGCTTTCATGTAATCTTTCATCTGCTGATCGTATACATTACCAATCAGGAACGCAAGTTCCGGATCCTTCGTTGCTTCAAACAACTGCTTTGCATAACTGATCGTCTTTTCCAGATCACGGTATGGGCTGTCCTCATCATAGTATAGCTCTACAAGCAGATAACTTGCTTTGATGCTTCCAAACTTCAGTGCCTGCTTTGCAGCCTTCATGGCACCTTCATAATCTTCCAGATAGTAACAGTAGATTGCTTCATTGTAATACTGCATATCTCTCCGGTTTGCACTTTCTTCACTGACCAGTGTCGGATCAATAAATGCAAATGAGTTTGCTACCTCGAAGATAATCTCCTCGTACTGTTCAATGATCTCCATCGTTGCACATACGAAACGCATACATGCCAGTCGTCTTCCCTGATAGAACGCAAATGAAACAATACCCTTTTCCATATCCTTATGGTAGTATGTCGTGCAGATACCATCTGCATACTCTGTAATATATGCTTTCAACTGTAAATCTTCGTCAAATGCATCATTACAATATCTCAGATAGTTTTCCAACGTCTTCTTAGAATCCTTTGGTATACTGTCGTAATAAACATAGATTGCAAAGTCTTTATATGTAAGACTTGGTGCGTAATATTCTTCACCGGTTGACTCATTAATCGTCTTTACCCAGTCTTTTGGAAGTTTGTGGATATATCCTTCCACCTGATTGTGTACATAGGAATACTGATACTGTAACCTGGATGCCTCGATCACCTTATATCGTGGCTCTTTTCCCTTTTCTTTTCTTCTCTGGGAAATCTCCGTATACAGCTTATCTTTTTCCTCAAATTCCAGACTGTCTTCATGTGTGCTTGCATATAACACGCGCTCATAAGATGCCCTTGCCTTTGCATCACCGGCATCAGCAAGCTTCTTATACCACTGCATTGCCTTTTCCAGATCAACAGGAACGACGAAATCACTCTTATTTCCATATTCATCAATCCGGTTCAGACCGCTTTCATAAATAGAACCAAGGCTCATGTATGCTGCCTTGATACCATAATCCGTTGCTGCCATCTCGAAGTACTTGATTGCCTTTGAAAAATTCTGGATTTCCAGCATCATCTTAGCAAGCTTGTATATCACATCACCATCACGGTTCTGATTCACATACTTCTCGTAGTACTTTGTAGACTTGTTCATATCTACATTTATTTTTGCGTTGCGGTAAACACCCTTTTCATAAAACTCAGCAAGTGCGAGAAGGGCATCATCTCCATATGATTTGTACTGGGTATCCATAATACCGATATCTGCAACCTGTTCCAGTATCTTAACAGATTCTTCAGAATCACCATTATCCATAAGATTCATAGCCTTGTTATACTGTAACTCTACATTATTAACCGGCGCTTTCTTTTTCGAGAATCTGGACACGAAAGGTATTTTCTTAAAAATCCCATCAAAAAATCCCATATCTGCTTCCTCCGATGACACATATCCATTAATAATCTGATTTTATCACATTCAACCAAAGCGTGCAATAAAAACACCAATTAATTAACAGAAGATTTTATGCATTCGCTGTCAGATATTCTGAGATCTCCTTTACTGCTGCTGCTTCATCTTTTCCATCTGCAATGACCGTAATCTCCTGTCCTTCTGTAAATCCCATACTCATCATGCCCATAATGCTCTTGGCATTGATTTTTTTGTCATCTGATACAAGATGGATCTGGCTCTCATACTGACTTGCGATCTGTACAAGTACTGCCACTGGTCTTTCTTCGGTTCCTTCGGTCATGGCTACCTTAACTGTTCTTTCTAACATTTTTTCCTCCTACACATACGACTTTTGTCTTAGGTCTTCTGCTATTTCACTTATTTTTCTTAATCTATGATTGACTCCCGATTTTCCAATGGGAGGATTCATCATCTCGCCTAATTCTTTCAGCGACGCATCCGGTTCTTCCAGCCGGAGTTCTGCAAGACTCCGCAGATTATCCGGAAGATATGTGATACCTCTTGTTTCTATCACATAATTGATATCCTGGATCTGTCGGACAGCCGCACTGACTGTTTTATTCAGATTCGCTGCTTCGCAATTTACCCTGCGGTTTACATTATTACTTATATCTTTTAATATTCTCACATTTTCCATATTCATTAAAGAAATGTGAGCGCCCATGATGTTCAACATATCAACGATCATGGTTCCATCCTTTATATAACAGACACTATACTTTTTTCTGGCAATGACACGGCTTTCGATATCAAGCTCCGCCATGATCTTCCCGATCATTCCGGCACGATCCTCATTATTACAGACAATCTCCAGATGATATCCTTTCTTCGGATCACTGACCGATCCGGATGTCATAAATACACCTTTGATAAATGCCCGTTTGCAGCATTGCTGCTGCACAACCATCCGGTTGACTGTCATATCCTGACAGCTTACCTTTGCTACGCCATTCTGAGATATCCCAAAATCAGGCGAGAGCTTCAGTGTCTGCATCATCCGTTCGATCTCCTGTTGCTGATCTAACACCATCCGGTAGATTCGGCTGTTGCTCCCGGTTCTTTTTACGGAACATTCCATACGGATATCAAATAATACCTTGATCAAAGCTGCCATCGTCTTTGCTATAATACTGCGTTCTGTCGTTATACAGAGTTTAAAGAGTGAACCATTCCTGTACCATACATCTGCCACCATCGACATCATTCCTGAAAGCTCTGCGATCCTGCAGTGTCTGGCACTGCTGATATTCTTCGCAAGTTCTGCTTTTACTTCCGAGGAAAAGGACATATGTCTCACTCCTGTTCTACAATTTCTTTACGACTGCATCTTTTCCGATATCACGGTGATATATTCTCACAGTGTATGTGGATTTCTGCAGACGATTATATACTTCATTCGCGATCGTTACAGAACGGTGTTTGCCACCGGTACAGCCGATCGAGATAACAAGCTGGTTTTTGCCTTCTTTAATATAATTCGGAATCAGGAACTGTACCAGATCTATAAATTTATCCAGAAATTCCGGTCCTTCCTTACAGTTCATGACATAATCCTGAATCACCTTATCATTTCCGGTCAGTGGTCTCAATTCTTCATCATAATAAGGATTTGGCAGGAATCTTACATCCTGCACAATATCCGAATCTCTTGGGATTCCATATTTGAAGCCAAATGACATAATGGTAATGATAAAATTCCCATATTCCATATTCTGCACAAAGATCTTATCCAGTTCAGATTTAAACTCCCGAACCAACAAATTCGTTGTATCTATGATATAATCAGCTTCATCCTTGATAAAGCCGATCAGTTCTCTTTCTTTTTTGATACCATCTATGATCCTTCCGTTCTTTGCAGATAATGGATGATTCCTTCTTGTTTCCTTGAACCGTTTTACCAGCTTCTCATCTGAACATTCCATAAACAGGATCTCATACTGGTATCCATTTTCTTTCATGTCATTTAAGCAGGCATTCAACTGGCTTAACGCTCTTCCACTCCGGATATCGACACTGATTGCCACGTTATCAACTTGAATCTGTTCATCATATGCAATTTCCGCAAAACGCTTAATAAGCTGGATTGGGAGATTATCCACACAGAAGTATCCTGCATCCTCCAGCGTTTTCATCGCTGTTGTCTTTCCTGCGCCGCTCATTCCTGTCACAATTACAAATCTCATCCTAGAATGCCCCCAGTGTCTTTATCTCAAGCTCCAGATCCACACCGGAACTGTCTTTTACTTTTTTCTTTACATCGTCTACCAACTGCATGACATCAGCCGCCGTTGCGCCGCCTTTGTTCACCACAAAACCACAATGCTTCTCTGATACCTGAGCTCCTCCTACAGTATAACCGCGAAGTCCCGCATCCATAATCAGTTTTCCTGCAAAATATCCCTCCGGTCGTTTAAAAGTCGATCCTGCCGACGGATATTCCAGTGGCTGCTTTGAGATTCTCGCTTCTGCCAGCCGTTTCATCTCTTCATCTATCTTATCCATATCTCCGGTCTGAAGTTCAATTACAGCTTCCAGCACAACCAGACCATCCTGTTCTGCCTTACTGTGGCGGTAGCCGAATTCCATATCTGCACCCGCGATCTCATAGATCTGTCCATCCTGATCCAGCACCTTTACAGATGTGATAATATGCTTCATCTCTCCGCCATATGCTCCTGCATTCATATAAACAGCACCACCAACGCTACCCGGTATACCAGATGCAAATTCCATTCCGGTCAGTCCGTGCTGTTTTGCTGTTACCGCAGTTTTGATCAGGGATGCACCTGCCTGCGCAGTAATCCTTGTTCCTTCCACCGTGATCCTAGACATTCCATCTGCTATATGAATGATCATTCCACGATAGCCATCATCTGATACCAGTAAGTTGCTTCCATTTCCCATAATAAAAAACGGAACTTTTTCCTTTTTACAGAGGTCTGCAAGCTCTGCGATCTGCTCCGGTTTCTCCGGTTCAGCAATAAAATCTGCTTTTCCACCGATCCGGAAGGTTGTATATCGGTTCAAAGGTTCTTTTGTTTTTATTCTGTTTTCTCCTGTGATCGCTGCTGCGCTCTCATAAAACGATGTCATATAATTTTAAACTCCTGACCTGTTTTTATTCCGGATTCTCAAGAATCTTATAAACCTGATAGACAAAACAAAGCCTTTAACATAAGGTTTTGCATGCTGTTCCAGTTGATTTCTCAAAATCTCAAACACTACCACACAATATCATACATTAAAGGCTTTTAGAATTCAATATTAAAAATGTATAGAATTTTCAGGGCGTTTCAACCCGATTTATGTAATTTACACATAGTTTACTTAATACTTTTTACTGATTCAGTATACTGCACGCACCACCATACATACCCGCATCATTACCAAGTGTAGCAAGTGCAAACTTGGTCTGTCTACATGCATGAAATGCATATTGTGCAAAATATTTTGCAGTTGTATCGATCAGGATATCTCCTGCTCTGGATACGCCACCACCGATTACGAAGATTTCAGGATCTACTACACATGCGATCTGGGCAAGTGCTTTTCCAAGAACCTTTCCATGATTTTCTACCAGTGTTGCTGCAAGCTCATCACCTTCTTTTGCTGCATCAAAGATCTCTTTTGCTGAAATGTACTGGATCTGACGAAGCTTGGATGGCTTGTCTGTTGTATTTAAAATGATCTTTGCCATACGAACGATACCGGTTGCTGATGTGTACTGTTCCAGACAGCCCTTGTTACCACATCCGCATACTTCTGTCTCGTCGTCATTTACGCAAATATGTCCGATCTCACCGCCTGCACCGTTGGTTCCCGCGAGCATCTTTCCATTTAAAATAATACCGCCACCGACACCGGTTCCAAGTGTTACCATTACGATATCCTTATGGCCTTTTCCACCGCCCTGCCACATCTCACCGAGCGCTGCCATGTTTGCATCATTTCCGGCTTTTACAGGAAGGTCTAATAATTTGCTGAGTTCTTCTTCTACATTGAAGATTCCCCATCCAAGATTTACACATTTGATAACCGTGCCGTCTGCCTTTACAGGACCCGGAACACCCATTCCAACACCTGCTACATCAGACTTCTCGATCCTTTTCTCTGCCAGTTTATCTTCAACAGATGCTGCGATATCGCTTAAGATATATTTTCCGCCTTCATCTGTTCTTGTTGTGATCTCCCATTTCTCAACCATCTCACCCTGTGTTGTAAACAGACCGATCTTTACGGTTGTTCCTCCGATATCTACTCCAAATACATAGTTTGCCATTTTTCTACTGCTCCTCCTTATTTGCATTGCCCTTCATGATATTCTGCGTCACTCTGTTATATAATTCCTGTGCCGCATTATATCCCATCTTCTTCTGTCTGTGGTTAACCGCTGCAGATTCAACAATGATCGCGATATTTCTGCCCGGACGGATCGGAATATTATGACTTACGACTTTATTTCCAAGAAATTCCGTGTACTGGTCTTCCAGTCCCAGACGGTCATACTCCGTATCCTTGCTCCACTCTTCCAGATTGATGACCAGATCGATGTTCTGATCCAGCTTTACACATTCTACACCAAACAGTGATTTTACGTCAATGATTCCAATACCACGCAGCTCGATAAAATGTCTGGTAATATCCGGCGCCCGTCCAACCAGCGTCGCATCACTGACCTTCTTGATCTCAACCACATCATCTGCAACCAGACGGTGGCCTCTCTTGATCAGCTCCAGAGCAGCCTCCGATTTACCGATACCACTCTCACCCATGATCAGAACACCTTCGCCGTATACATCGACCAGTACAGCATGTACGGATATTCTTGGTGCCAGTTCTACATGGAGCCAACGATCTACCTCATGTACAAATGCAGATGTAACGGCACTTGATGTGAGGACAGGCACTCCGTGCTTCTTTCCTGCTTCTATAATAAATTCATATGGTTCCAGATCTCTGCAGAATATCAGACACGGCGGCTTATATGAGAAAAATTCATTTATGATCTTGATATTTTCTTCCTCTGTATGCATCGCTGCAATATAGGCATGTTCTACATTTCCGCATATCTGGATACGTCCTGCATCAAAATGTTCAAAGAATCCTCCAAACTGTACCGCCGGGCGGTTCATACCCGGATCCTGGATCAGCACCTTATCGGTATCGATCTCCGGTGTATAATTCTTCAGATTCATTTTCTCTATGAGTTTGGATACTGTTATACTATAAACCATCTTCTCCTCCTGTTTTCCCTAGTTTCAGTTCTTGTTTCATTATATTCTACAACCTATTTATCGTCAATTCATCAATTTATTTTTTCAGGAAAAAAGCCACCTGTTTTCTGAATCTTATGTTATACTGATTTTTATGTGTGAATCTGCTGTTTTTAGAATACGCAGCGGAAAGGATATGAATTCAAAGTATGTTTAATTTTGAAGAAGAATTAAAAAAACTGCCTCATACACCGGGTGTCTATCTGATGCATAACAAGACCGATGAAATCATCTATGTCGGCAAAGCCATTGATCTGTATAACCGGGTACACCAGTATTTTCAGTCAGGATATAAACGCTCACCTAAAATCGAAAAAATGGTCAGCCACATCGCGTGGTTTGAATATATCATCTGCGAATCTGAAATTGAAGCACTGGTGCTGGAATGTAATCTGATCAAAGAACACCGTCCGCACTACAATACAATGCTTACGGATGACAAAAGCTATCCATACATCAAGATCACAGTCAACGAGGATTTCCCTCGTATTCTGTTCTCGCATCAGATGCACCGGGATCATGCCAGATATTTTGGTCCTTATACTAATGCAGGTGCTGTCAAGGATACCATTGATCTGTTAAAAAAACTATATCATCTGCGAAGCTGCAACAAAAAGCTGCCACAGGAAACAGGGCTGGATCGTCCATGTCTGTATTACCACATCGGACAGTGCAAGGCTCCCTGTCAGGGTTACATCTCAAAAGAGGACTACAGCAGACAGGTAGGACAGGCAATCCATTTTCTGACCGGGCATCACCAGCAGACGGTAAAAGAACTGGAAGAAAAGATGAAACGGTTGGCAGCCGATATGGAATTTGAACAGGCGGCAGAGGTTCGTGATCTGATCGAAAGCATCAAGCACATCGCATCAAAGCAGCGTGTTGACAACACAACAACCGATGACCGTGACGTGATCGCGATGGCTACCAACAACATGAACGAAGGCGTTATCTCGGTCTTTTTCATCCGAAACGGCAAGATGATCGGCAGAGAACATTTTCATATGACCGGTGTGCAATCGGAATCTTATGGAGATATTATGGCTGCATTTTTAAAACAGTATTACGCTTCTACTCCATTTCTCCCTAAGGAGATCATTCTGGAGCATGAAGTAAATGAGCAGGAGCTGATCGAACAATACTTAAGCGAACGACGGGGAAATCTGGTACACATCCTCACACCTCAAAAAGGTGACAAAGCCAAGCTGTTAAAGCTTGCGCGTGACAATGCTTTTCTTGTTCTGACACAGGATACTGAAAAGCTGAAACGGGAGCAGGCTCGAACAGAAGGTGCTGCAAAGGAACTGGCAGAACTGATCGGTGTCCCATCTGCCAAACGACTGGAAGCCTTCGATATCTCGCACATCAGCGGCTACCATTCGGTTGCTTCGATGGTGGTCTTTGAAAATGGAAAAGCCAGACCCAATGAATACCGCAAATTCAAATTAAGAACTATCGACGGCCCGGATGACTACGCCAGTATGCGCGAGGTTCTGACAAGACGATTTACCGATGAACGTTTTAAGGTCTATCCTGACATCCTTATGATGGATGGTGGTAAGGGACAGGTCAACATTGCCCTGGAGGTTCTTGACGAACTGCATCTGAATATTCCGGTCTGCGGTATGGTAAAGGATGACTACCACCGGACCAGAGGACTGTATTATAACAATAAAGAAGTGGAATTTCCAAAGAATACACAGGCATTTGACATGGTTACCCGTTTGCAGGACGAAGCCCACCGTTTTGCCATCGAATATCACAGAAGCCTCAGAAGCAAATCTCAGGTACATTCTATCCTTGAGGATATACCGGGCATCGGCCCTGCCAGACGAAAGGATCTGATGGGGTACTTCAAGGATATTTCAAGGATCCGGGAGGCATCCATCGAGGAACTGATGCAGGCGCCATCCATGAACCGGAATGCCGCCGAAGCGGTGTACGGATTTTTCCACAAGGAGTGAGCTAACCTGTGAATATATCTGCAAAAGATGGAAATAGCATAATATATTTGGACACTTTTGACCTTACCAACCAGGGGACGTTCCCACTCGTTTCCACTCTGTGTAACTTCGAACTAACCTCGGCTAAGCCTCGCTAAGGTCTCAGTTACTCCTGCAGCGGTACTAAGATGCTGCTAATGCACCATCACACCACAGGGGTGCGCTTTCGTTCTAAGCTCGTGCAAGCACTCACTAAGTACGAAATGTGAGTACCGGCGGACTCAAATGCCCCTGTTTGGGTAAGTCAAACTGTCCAAATATAATTTACTTTCTTATTTTTTTGCAGATATATTCACAATTATTTAATAAGGAGATAAAGATGGAATATAATTTTTTTGCTATGATTTCAAGGATGAAATACATCGACCGCTGGGCGTTGATGCGGAATACAAGGGAAGAAAATCTGTGTGAGCACAGCCTGGAAGTCAGCATTATCGCTCATGCACTTGCCGTGATCGGCAATACCTATTATGAAAAGGATCTGAATGCAGAGCGGGCTGCTCTGATCGGACTTTACCATGACGCTTCAGAGATTATAACCGGTGATATGCCAACTCCGGTTAAGTATTATAACGATGATATCAAGGGATCCTTTAAAATGATCGAAAAAACAGCCTGCTACAAGCTGTTAAACAAACTGCCGGACGAAATGAAACCACAGTATGAACCACTCTTCTTCCGCCAGTCCGGAGATGAATATATCTGGAAGCTTGTAAAAGCGGCAGATAAACTGTCTGCTCTTATCAAATGCATGGAAGAAACCTCTGTCGGCAATCCGGAATTCTCCAGCGCCTATGAATCCACAAAGGCCGCTGTCGACAAGCTTGCTGCCGACCTTCCGGAGGTTGAACGCTTTCTGTCCGACTTTCTCCCTGCCTACGGCAAAAACCTCGACCAGCTTCAATACGACCGATAATGCTTTATATAGGTATTCTATCGATTTACGCAGTTATACTTTTTAAAAGTCATTAATACTATAGGTATCATACAACTATTATTCCGCAAAACGCTCTCGCTCTACCCTCATGTAACGGTACTAGACTCCCTGCCTTCGGCAGCTCATCAAGGACCGACATTCGGGCAGGTTTGCTTCATAACAGTGTATAATACCTATAGTGTTAATGATTTTTTCTTTCTCAACTGCATAAATCGATCACCTATATCCTATAAAGCATTATCGGATTAACAAAATGTCCACTTTTTTGCTAATAGACCATTTCTATGCTGATCCACAAGATATATCAAAAACACCGTCCCCAGTCTGATATATCACACACTGTTATGAAGCAAGCCTTTCCGAGCGTCGGTACTTAAGTTGCGTCTTTTGCAACTTTATGTACCGCTACGCCGAGGAATAGAGCGCAAGCGCCTTGCGGAATAATAGTTGTGTAATATACCAGACTGGGTACGGTGTTACATTCCTATCTCTGTGGTTCCACCTGAGCAAGAATCGACATGAATTCTTTGCCGGTGATCGTTTCGTGTTCTATAAGGAAGCTGGCGATAGAATCCAGGGCTGCCATATGGGCAGACAAAAGTTTCTTTGCTTTATTATAGGAATCTCGCAGCATATCACGGATCTCCTTATCAATCTTGGTAGCGGTCTCATCCGAACACTGAAGGGCAAGATTTCGGTCCAGATACTGTCCTTCTATTGATTCAAGCTGCACCATGCCGAATTTATCTGACATACCATACATGGTGATCATGGCTCTGGCTGTCTTGGTCGCCTTCTCGATATCATTTGATGCTCCTGTTGTCACGGAGTCGAATTTCAACTCTTCTGCAGCACGTCCGCCGAGCAGGGTTACAAGCTCTGCTTCCAGTTCTTTCTTGGATTCGAGATATTTCTCTTCTTCAGGAACCTGCCATACATAACCAAGGGAACCCATGGTTCTTGGAACGATCGTAATCCTCTGGATCGGCTCCGTATGCTTCTGGAGTGCTGCAAGCAATGCATGTCCGACTTCATGATAAGCAACGATCTGCTTTTCTTCTTTACTGAGCAGACGATCCTTTTTCTCTTTTCCGGCAAATACAACCTCTACCGCACCGATCAGATCCTGTTGGGAAACAAGACTTCTGCCATCTCTGACAGCGGCCAGCGCTCCCTCATTTATAATATTTGCAAGATCCGCACCAACCGCACCTGAAGTTGCAAGTGCCAGTTCATGAAGATCAACCGTTTCATCCATCTTGACATTCTTGGAATGAACCTTCAGTGTATCGATTCTTCCCTTCAGATCCGGCTTCTCTACGATAACTCTGCGGTCAAATCGTCCCGGACGAAGAAGTGCCTTATCAAGCACCTCAGGACGATTCGTTGCTGCAAGGATCACAATACCCTTTGATGTATCAAAGCCATCCATCTCTGCAAGAAGCTGATTCAGGGTCTGCTCCCGTTCGGAATCTCCGCCATGCCTGGAATCTCTGCTTCTTCCAATTGCATCGATCTCATCAATAAATATAATACATGGTGCCATCTGTGTCGCCTGTTTGAACAGATCTCTGACACGGGAAGCACCCACACCGACATACATCTCTACAAAGCTGGACCCGGACATGGAAAAGAATGGTACATTTGCTTCACCTGCCACTGCTTTTGCAAGCAGGGTCTTACCGGTTCCCGGAGGACCGACAAGCAGTGCCCCCTTTGGCAGCTTCGCTCCGATATCCAGATATTTCTTTGGATTGTGCAGGAAATCGACCATCTCTGTCAGAGATTCCTTAGCCTCTTCCTCTCCGGCAACATCCGCAAAGGTAACACCTGTTTTCTTCTCAACGTAAATCTTCGCATTTGCTCTACCTACACCGCCGCTTCGTTTCATGATCATCGACAGCAACAGATAGAATGCAACGATCATTACAATGTAAGAAATGATCGTGCCAACCATGGCACTTCCGCTTTCATCTACACCTTCATATTCTGTTCCATATTTTGTCTTTGCCTGACGAAGCTTCTCTGCCAGACTGTCATCCGATATTCTGGTTGCAGTATATTTCGTCTTACTGATCACCTTATCATCGGCATTATTTTCAAATACGATCTTACTTCCGTAGATCTTTACGGAACCAACCTCGCCCTTATCTAACATCTCGATAAACTGACCATATGTGACTTCCTCTTCCCTGCCGGATGACACCCGGTCAAATACGCGCCAGAATAAAAATGTCAGTAAAATGGAAATAACCAGGATCACCATGATCGAGCGGTTGTTTCTTCCTTTATTTCCATTATTATTGTTATTGCTGTTATTATTGTTGTTATTACTGTTATCAGGTAAATTGTTGTCCAATCAGAACCTCCTTTTTATACAGCCTGCCTGCTGTATTCTTCTTTTGTATATATTTCCGGCAATTTCGCATCCATTATAACCACGTTTTTCCCGGCTTTCAAGATGGCACCGCTTTTGTTCATGAAGATTTAACCTTTCTATTCACCCAGATAGTCCATCGCAATACCAAGAGAGGTTTCTCCTCTGCTGATCGTCAAGCTCCATTTTCCAATCTGAAGGTCTGTATAATTTGCACTGGGATCATCCGCAGAATACTCCTTTTCCTGATAGGCGCAAATCATCTCTGTTGTCCGTTCCAGACTGTCGCCCTGAAGCGTTTCATCCTCAAGTGCCATTACCAGATCTTCATAGATCTGATCTAGGCAGAAACCGTCATCGACATCCGGAGGATACTGCCATATACGGACAGAGTGGATCGCCTGTGTGTTCAGATCACTGTTTATGCTCACATCAATGCCACATTTGTCATCTGAAATATACTTTTCTTTGTTATAGTATGTAAATGTATCTCCATTTTGATACGAGTATTCATACAAACTCAGATTTCCGGCAGTTCCTGTACTTGTATCTTCAAATAAAATGCCATCTTCCTCCGCATTCTGTAAAAAATCAGCCTCCAACTCATCACTGGTGACACCCTCATAATGAGCCACACCATCACAGGCTTCTCCCCGGTCATACACTTCATCGGCCGATAAGCCAACCAGACTGTCTGTCCCGTAATCCGTGGTTTCTCCCGGCTGATAGATATAGCGGTAGCTGTATCCGTTCTCATCTACATAGTTTTTCTCATCCTGTTCATCCATCATCTCATGCATTTCATCCAGAGAGTCCTGCAGCTCCTGCTCATCCCGGTACTGCTGCCATACATCCCACAAACTGCTCGTCCGGAAACATAATCCAATTGCAGCCAGAAAAAGCAGACCTGAGATCACGCCCTCTGCTTTTTTCGATTTCTTCTTTGTCGTATAGGTCGTATCCGGATTCGGTATAGGTTTTGCCAATGTTGGAGTACGATTCGCCCATTTCGGAAGCTCGGTTTCAAACTCATCATGGCAATCTGTTACTTCATCCTCAACTTCAGGTTTGTCCGCACTGTAGTCCGATACATCCCCACTATATTGATACTCTCTCTGATAATCTTCAGGCTCTCGTCTTTCGTTCAGATAAAAGGTGTGACTGGTTTCAATCGGTGTCACAAATCGTTTACAGGTTTTGCAAAAATTAATACTGTTTACTTTTCCATCACATATTGGACAGATCTTTGATCCCATAAGTACCTCCTCTTTCTTTTCGATACTTTGTTTCTACCGCTAACTTTATATTCTTTTTTGTCATACGTCAATATTCTTTTCTCCGGCTTGACATCCCCATTAAAAGTCACTATTATTTCTTTAACTTATGATCTACAGGAGGTTTAAGTCGCATGCCCGGTTTTCTGATGCATCTGATCGAGGGTGAAATGATAATCAATAAAATAAATACAGGTGTAACTTCTGCGGCAGATTCCCATCTGTCGGCAATAAAATCCGCCCCTGAACAGTTTCTCCTCGGCTGTATCCTGCCGGATATCACGGATAATAAAGAAAAAACGCATTTCCGTCCGGCATGGCAGAAGAACCTGATCACAAAATATCCGGAGCTTGCTCATATCCGTGCCCTCTACCCGGATGATGCGATATTGTCACCGGCTGACTATGGCATCCTGGCACATCTCCATCTGGATACTCATTATGTGACTGATTTCTGGCCGGAATATTTCACTATAGAAGATCCAGCAGGGAATACCTGTTTTGATACAAGACAACCTTTGTATGTTCACATTTCCTCCCAACCGGAAAAAAAGATTCCTCTGGCAGAATTTTTCTCTGACCGGTACTTTTATGGAGAATATGACAGGATCAATCCACGTCTTCTAAAGGACTTTCATCCATATATACCGGAACAAAGCACTTATCAGCCGGAGCTTGTACATATTACAGAATGCCGGCCGGAGGATCCATCACAGATCACAAAAGCTCTGCAGTCATACATTACTCAGAATCCGTCACCTGCCCCGGAAGCTTCCGTCACCCGTGCTGAGATTTTTCCATATGATGCAGTCATTGAATTTCTGGAACATATGGCAGATACATTTTTTACAGAATTCATTTAACCTGTCTTCCATATCAGCAGCCAAAATAATATTTATAATTTCACCCATAACAAACCAGCCATCGATGCGTTGGAAACGGATCCGTTTATGGATCCGGCTTCTTTTTCATCAATGGCTGTTTCTTTTTTATTTCCCGCTTATTTGATCTTCGCTTTTACTTTAACGGAATATGCACCATATGTTTTTTTCTTATTCAGAGTCTTGTATGCTCTGACCTTAAAATAATATGTCTTTCCTTTTTTCAGGCTCTTCTTTGTCAGATTCAGCTTCTTTGTATCGCCGATCTTCTTATACTTGCCTTTCTTTGAGGTTGCCATATATACCTGATATCCACTGGCACCGGCTACCTTCTTCCAGCTTATCTTACATGCCTTTGATTTCGCTGTCGTCTTTACTGATTTTACCTTTGATGGCTTTGTTACAAATGCCTTACTCTTCTCTTTGCCCTTTATCTTAGAGTTTCCTGACTTCTTATAAGCACATACACTATAAGTGTATTTGGTTCCTGCCTTCAGCTTCTTCGCATTGTAAGAAGATGCATTCTTACCCACCGTTTTTATAAGTTTCTTCTTGCCGGAGCCTTGCTTCCGGTAGATCATATATCCATCTGCATCAGATACCTTCTTCCATGTGATCTTTGCAGAAGTTGTCTTGATCTTGCTTACTGTAATCTTTTTTGTTGTACCAGGCTTCTTCACATTCGGTGTGGTCTTTGCCTTAATCGCAAATGTCTTTGACACACTTCCTGTATAATTGCCTTTTCCGGTTATCACAACCTTCGCTGTACCAACATTTGTATTGTTGGAATATGCTGCCGTGTAATCTGTATTCAGCTTCAGCTCCTTACCTTTTAATGTAACAGTAACTGCAGGTGTTAATGCTTTTCCTGTATAAGTCTGGTCTGCCACCGTTATAACTGCCGCAGACAGATCTGTCTTTGTAACCGGTGTCGTCTGTTTTACAATTGCAAAATACTGTGTCAATGTACCGGTGTAATTTCCATTTCCTGTAATCTGTATCACAGCCTTGGTTGTCGGCTCTGTATTCGACTGATACGATACCGTATAGTCTGCAGATGCTCCGGCGCTCAGCACTGCATTTCTTGCTGTATCCTTGACAATAACGGAAGGTGTGACAGCCTTTCCTGTATAGGATACGCTCTTTGTATAGGACACCGTACATTGCTCTATCTGTTTTGGAAGGATCGTAAAGGTTCCATATCCTGTATTTTTAAAGGAATCCGAAAGACCATTTACCGTGATTCTTGCAGTTCCGGCATTGATATTTTCAGAATAGAGCACACTGTATTCGGATGGATCGATCACTCTGCCGGATACCTTTACTGTAACAGCCGGCTTCTGTTCCCTGCCGTTATAAGTCTGGTTATCTGCTGTTATCTCTGCATCCTTGAGATTGATCTCCTGTTTCTGGATTGAGAAATACCGGTCTATTGTTCCTGTATAATTTCCTTTTCCTGTGATCTTGATCCGTGCAGATGTTGTCACTTCTGTATTATTCTGATAGCTGACATCATAATCAACATTTTGCTTTAGCTCAACTGCTCCATCCATTACCTTTACTTCCGGACAAACCTGCTTTCCTGTATATGACATCAGATTTGCATAAGTCACAGAAGCGTCTTTCAGAGGCTTCGCCTGGATCGTAAAGTTTTCAGTTATCGTTCCCTTATAATTGCCTTTGCCTGTAACTGTGATCGTTGCAGTTCCGACATTGACATTGTTGGAATATGCCACGTCATAGTTTACAGCCGCCAGTGATCTTCCACTTATCATAACAGTGAATCCCGGTTTCAGTTCTCCTCCTGTATAGGTATATGGAGAACCTGTAACCATGATAAAACCGCCATTATTTATATCAAAAGGCAGAATGGTAAAAGTCTTTTCAACTGTTCCATCATAATTGCCAAGACCTGTTATCTTTGCTTTTGCAGTTCCGGCATTGATGTTATTTGTAAATGCAACTGCATAATCCTTGCCCTTTGTAAGCGTTTTACCATTAAAGGTTACTGTAATATCCGGACTTAATGCAGATCCTGTGTAGGTCACTGTACCCATATTCATTACCAGAGAATCATTCAGCGCCTTCTTCGTGATCACAAAAGTTCCGGTTGTGGTTCCCTTATAATTACTGCCGGTTCCGGTCACAGTAATAGTTGCAGTTCCGACATTGGTATTGCCGGAATATGAAACACTGAATTCTGACAGATTTGTGATCCGCTTTCCACCTGTGGTTGTAAGGCTTACAACTGCCGGTGTAAATGCCGCACCTGTATATTCATATGACCGCTGTACAAGTGCTACTTCTGCACCTGTAATATCTGCTGCCACAATCTTAAATGTCAGGGATCTTGTACCTGTATATGCTCCGATTCCCTGTATCGTAATGGTTGCAGTGGAACCGACCGTCTTATTGTTGGTTACTGTTACAGTATAACTCTCACCTTCTACCAGAGTAACTCCATCCCGTGTGATCCTGAGCTTCGGAATAATGGCTTCGCCTCCCTGATACTCCTGATCTCCGATCGATGCTATGCTGATCGAACTGTCATTGATGTTTGTTACAATCTTTGTGATCTTAAATGTACAGGCCTGTGTACCGCTGAAATTTCCATTTCCTGTGATCCGGATCGATGCACTGTCTGTTTCATTTATATTATTGCTATAGGAAACAGTGTAATCCGTTCCTGCCTTCAGTTCATAGGAACCATAGGTCAGTTTTACAGAAGGCTTTACCTCGGATCCGGTATATACCATCTCTTTGCTGTATTCTGCCTTACAGCTTGAAATAGCTCTGGCTGCGATCGTGAAGGTCGTCTTTGAACTTCCGCTATAGTTACCTTTTCCGGTTGCTGTAATCGTTCCTGTACCGGCATTGATATTATTTTTATAGGATAATTCATAATCTGCATTGGCAGCTAAAGTCGTAGTTCCAATCTTTACGGTTGCTGTCGGCTTCTGTTCACTTCCTGTAAATGTACATGCTGTAATATTACTGAAAACCGCTCCGTTGATTGATTTCTTTGTAACAGTAAATGTTCCTTCTGCACTTCCTGTAAAGTTTGCATTTTTTCCTTTTATAGTTACCGTTGCCGTTCCACAGTTTTTATTATTCGAATAACTTACAGTGAAATTCGTCATACTGGTGTAGGTCTTTCCGGATACAGTTGTAAAGGATGTAACACCCGGAGTCTGTGGCATGCCTGTATATTCATAACTGTCCGCTTCCAAAACAACCTTTGCATTTGTCAGATCAAGTGCAACAACATTAAAGGTTGCTGTTCTTGTTCCTGTATAATCATTGATTCCCGTAATGGTTACTATTGCTTTAGAACCTGCGGTATAGTTATTGGTATAAGTAACCGTATAATCTGTATTCAGAGTAAGGATCGTACCACCATTTCTGACTGTAACAGCAGGTCGGAGTCCCTGTCCTGCATTGTATTCCTGGTCTGCGATCGCATCGACTGTAATCGTTGAAGCATTGACGTCCGTACGATCTCTGGTGATCTTATATGTCAGTACTTTTCTTCCTGTAAAATTACCTTTTCCTGTCACTGTAGCAGTCGCTGCCGTTGTCTCATTTATATTATTGGAATAAGCAACGGTATAATCCGTACCCTCTATTAAGAGCTTCTGACCATATGTGATACGGATATTCGGCGTTACGGCACTTCCTGTCCATTTTACGCTCTCATCATAACTGAGCGAGCAATCTGCCAGCGCTCTTGCACTGATCTTGAAATTTATAGATTTCGTTCCACTGTATCCGTTCTTTCCGGTGATCGTAACCGTACCTGTACCACAGTTGACATTTGCGCCATATGAAACGGTGTAATCGCTGTCCTTCGTCAGTGTTTTGCCATCATAGGTCACTGTAACCTCCGGTTTGATCTGTGCTCCGGTATAGGTCTGATCTGCAATTGTACTGCACACTGCCCCTGACAGATCCGGCAGGGAAGAAGTGATCGTAAAGTACACAGTTTTGGAACCTGTATAGTTTCCCTTGAACGTAACAATTACCTTTGCAAGATTGCCGGCTGCTACATTATCTTTATAAGATACCGTATAATCCGTTCCTTCGGTCAGTGTATATCCATCTGAAGTGACCGACGTTACTGTCGGTCTGATTTCTGCACCGGTCTGATCAAAGGATGTCTGATTCAATGTTACCTTTGCTGTATTCGTCACATCCAAAGGATTGACGGTCAATGTACCGGTAACGGTTCCTGTATAATTGCCTTTTCCTGTCGCACTGATTGAAACCGTACCGGCTGTCTTTGCTACATAGCTTGCAACTGTATAATCGGTTTTATTTGTCAATGTTGTTCCCAGTTTGCTGTCATAAACACTGATCTTTGATGAAAATACTTCTGCTCCATATTTATATGTTGCAGGCTCTGCCGTCAAAGTCGCCTTTGAAATATCTCTTGGATTGATCTTAAAAGTGAGGGACTTTGTATTTGTATATTTGCCGCATCCACTGATCAGAACCGTTCCATTTCCTGCATTTGTATTTGCGGAATAGGATACCGTATAATCCGTTCCCTGCTTTAATGTCGTGCTTCCATCCTTTACCGTGACAGCCGGTGTCTGTGCCTGTCCATTATATGTACATGATGCTACATTCACGGTCGTCTGTGATATATCCTTTAAGGCTGCACTTCCACTGCTGATCGTATAGTTCAGGGATGTGCTTCCGGTGTAACAATCCTTACCTGTGATCGTCACGGTTGCGGTTCCCGGATTTATATTGCTGCTGTAAGAAAGTGTATAATCCACGCCTTCTTCCAGATACTGATAATCATTATTCTCATCCAGCCAGGAGTTCACATCAGCAATCGTAACCGACGGCTTCTTTTCCTTTCCATCATAGCTGTAATTGGAATTGCTTAGTGTGATGATCTGATCCTGGATATTGGCAGCCTTCAGATACCAGGTATAGGTTTTGGAACCACTGAAATTATTCATTCCCTTAATCGCTGTCGTTCCCTTAGAACCAATCTTCAGATAATTCTCTGAAAGAGTAACATTCTCATAATAATCTTTCTCTGCTACCAGAACCTTTCCATTCCAGGTAACCGATTCGACTGTCGGAGAATTTGCCAGATTCTTTACATATGGAACATAATACTTGCCGGATACAAGTGTCGTATCGGATGCAAATTTGACCGTTGCTTTATTGATCGGTGTGACACGGATCTTGAATTTTGCCGTATTGCTTCCTGTATAACCCTTTTCCGGTTTACCGGTTATCGTCGCCACGGCAAGCTCAGTTGCAGTTGACACGTTCACGTTGTTTGTGTATACCACATCATAACAGTCTGACGGTACTTCCTCCCCATCTACCTTTACCGTAACCGGTGCTTCGATCGCCTCGCCGGTATAATAATTACCAAGACCGGTTTCCGTCGTCGCTACAACAGTAACCTTATGTGCTCCATCCTTTCCGGACAGGTCGATCAGATCCGCTGCCTTCACCCGACCTGCAAATGGAATTCCTGCCCCGCCATACGGCACGATCATCGTGATGACCATGACAACGGTAAGGAACCATGCTGCTGCTCTTTTTCCATGTTCTCTCATGCTTCTAAAATGCCCTCCTTGCTGTTATGCCCGCTGTATTATACACTTTATACAAGATGTCTCTACATTTGTACTGCCCCTCTGTGCATATTTTTCATTTCATCCTGTCTCTTATGATATTGCATAAAAAAATACCCCAAATGCAGTTCCGCGCAAACAAAATTTAAGTGAATTTTACCATTTTTTGCATGCCGCTTCAATCCGCATTTGGGATATTTTTAATTTTTATTTTATATAATATGTCACACTAACTGGTTGGAATATAGAAAATATCCAGCATCTCTTCTACCAGACTTCCCGTATCCACCTGATACTCATCAAAATGAGCAGGGCGTTCATACGTTCCCGGAAGCTTCTGTATATTCTTCTCTGCAACTGCTATATCCATTCCACGCATTCTGCTGAACAGATACAGGCAGGCATCTCTGTCCAGATTCGTCTGCAGATATGGACTTGCTGCCTCGTATACCTTCTTTATGATTCCCTTATCATCGGAATAGCACTGTTCAAACCGCTCCAGCCAGCCTGCCAGATACTGACTCTGACGTTCCATCCGTCTGCCATGTTCGCCGACTGCATCCGTTACCGTATCCATCTTTTCCAGATACCGGTATGCGTCATTGCCCTGTAAGGTGACTACATCCTTCTCAAAGACATTCTCACTGATCGTATCTCTGGCTGTCAATGTTACCCCGCTCAGGACGTCATTGATATCTGCCATTGCATCCATGTCAAGTGCCACATAACCGTTGATTGGAAGATTATACATCAGTCCGGATACCGCATGTGTAAAATTCTCACAACTGACGATCTCGCCATCCCCATAACCATATGCCAGTCCGATCTGCATCCGGTCTGTAAGTGCTGTTTTTCCTTCTATGGTTTTAATATCCACATCTGTCATACTGTCACGATTTATATTAATAACGTGAAGCTTATCATTTCGAAGATCAAATACCATCAGGAAGCACAGATCGATCCTTCCGCCATACCGGACATATTCAGAACCATTTGCATCCGAATAAGTCAGGGCATCATCTCTGTCTCTGAGATCAGCTTCCGTCGTGGATTCTGTATCCTCTGAGGCTTTCTTTGATTTTTTCTTTGACTTCTTTGACTTTTTGGACTTTGTTTCTTCCGTTGCCGCCTCTGTCGTCTTCGGTTCTTCGTTCTTTTCCGGTTCCTTCGGCACATACTCGGAATTATCCACGCCAAATACCAGAATCGATACGCTATCTGTATTATAAACGTAGTTCTTTCCTTTATATGTGATAGCCGTTGATGAAGATCCGTCAGTATGAAAGCTCACCTTTTCTCCCTGCGCATTTTCTGCCAGCCGGTTCTTTCCATTCATATACATTCTTGCAAATATACCGGCAGGGATCCCGGTCACAACCAGAATCACAACAAGCAGGATCACACAGATCTTTTTCCGGAGGCTCCATGGATCCTTCAGCTTTTTGGGTGCATGTACCGGTCTGGATTCCAGTTCCGGATCCAGCTTCTTCTTTTCCCGTTTCGCTTTTTCTGCCTTCTTCTGGAAAAATTCTTTTCTGATATCCTCTGTCTGGATGCCTTCGGCAGCGATCTCTTCCTGCGTTTCCTGCACGATCTCTTTTATAAGCTGATCGACCGCTTCCTCACCAGTCTGTGGAACCGGAGCAGCAGCCGGCTCTTCCGTCCGGCTGACCGGACGGCTGTTTTCGGTTTCCTGTTTTACTTCTGTCTTTTTTCCTTCTGACTCTTTTTCTTCTGACTGTCCATCCTGCAATGCTTCTGCAAGCCGGATCGCTTCTAACAGCTTCTCGTCAAATAAATCTTCCATATAACAACCTTATGCATACAGTGGATATTTCTCTACAATACTCTTAACAAGTGCTTCTGCTTTTGCCTTGTCATCATCAATCACTGCTGCCTTGATCGCCTCAGCAATTGTCTCCATATCAGCTTCATTTGCACCTCTGGTTGTAACCGCCGGTGTTCCGATACGGATACCGCTTGTTACAAACGGAGATTTTGGATCATTTGGTACTGTGTTCTTATTTACAGTGATATGAACCTCATCTAAAAGCTTCTCTACTTCTTTACCGGTACGATCCAGGTTCTGAAGATCCACCAGCATAAGGTGGTTATCTGTACCGCCTGATACGATATTGAAGCCTCTTGCCATTAATGCGGATGCAAGTGCTGCTGCATTCTTTACAACCTGTGCCTGATACTCCTTATATTCCGGCTGTAATGCTTCCTTTAAGCATACTGCCTTACCTGCGATGACATGCATCAGAGGTCCACCCTGGATACCAGGGAATACTGCCTTATTGAAGTTGAATTTCTCATTGATTTCGTTGCTGCACATGATCATACCACCTCTAGGTCCGCGAAGTGTCTTATGTGTAGTAGTTGTTGTAACATGTGCATATGGAATCGGGCTCATATGAAGTCCTGCTGCTACAAGACCTGCGATGTGTGCCATATCTACCATCAGATATGCTCCAACCTCATCTGCGATCTCACGGAATCTCTTGAAATCGATTGCTCTTGCATATGCAGATGCACCCGCTACGATCAGCTTTGGCTTGCATTCCTTTGCGATCTCAAGAACTTTGTCATAATCTATAAAGCCATCATCATTTACACCATAAGGTACACAGTGGAAATATTTACCGGACATATTTACAGGTGATCCATGTGTCAGATGTCCGCCATGATCCAGATTCATTCCCATAAATGTATCGCCAGGATTTAAAATAGCGAAAAATACTGCCATATTGGCCTGTGCTCCGGAATGTGGCTGAACATTTACATATTCACATCCAAATAATTCTTTTGCACGCTCTCTGGCAAGATCTTCCACTACGTCTACATACTGGCATCCGCCATAATATCTCTTTCCAGGATAACCTTCTGCGTATTTGTTAGTCAGATGGCTTCCCATGGCTGCCATAACTGCCTTTGATACGATATTCTCTGATGCGATCAGCTCCAGATTGTTATTCTGTCTGTTCAGTTCATCCGTCATTGCTGCCGCAACTTCCGGATCCACTTTTGTAATTTCATCAAATCCAAACATTTTCTTACCTCCTGGTATGTAATAATATATAACGCATTAATAGAGACAGTATACCATGTCCTCCCTTTCCATACAAGCCAACAAGTAATAGAAATAGGATAGAAATAAAATTGATGGGAATAAGATCCGATCTTATTTTTCAGAAATGGAAATATTTTCACTTCGCCCCTTGACAAATAAATTTCTCTATACTAATATTGATGAGTATGTTTACATTGAATTGTCCGTGTCCGGTTTTAATGTAAAAACCTTATTATAATCTATAATTCAAATGGAGGTAGAGAATTTTGGCTAACATCAAATCTGCAAAGAAAAGAATTGAAGTAATTGACAAGAAGACTTTAAGAAACAAGATGATCAAGTCTAAGGTTAAGACAGTTATCAAAAAGGTAGAAGCTGCTATCGCTGCTGGTGACAAAGAAGCTGCTCAGGCAAATCTTCTGGTTGCTATCTCAGAGATCGACAAGGCTGCTTCAAAGGGCGTTTACCACAAGAACAATGCTTCTCGTAAAGTATCACGTCTTACAGCCGCTGTCAACAAGATGGCTTAATCTGACTCATATATATTTTTATAATTGATTACATATGTAAGGCTGCACATATATAATCAAAACCGTCAAAAAAAACAGAACCCTTGAGGTTCTGTTTTTTTGTGTAATAATTCAGTCTCCAGACTATAATAATACCTGTGATATACAATGATATAACGATGTTCGTGTAGCTCCGGCTACCGACTCAATGATATTAACAACACTTCCACTGCCACTACATCCGATGCCTGACTCGTCTTTAATTTATAGTCAGTATCCTGACAGGCTTCCATGATCTTCTTCAGTTCCTGTTCTGAATAATTCCGGCACTGTTCCGCATATTTCTTCACCGACCATGACGGAATGCCTAGCACCGATGCCGTATCTGCATAATTTTTATTCTCGGCAAGACACATCTTTGTTTTTAATAACAGATCATACTGTCTGGCGATCAAAAACAAAATTCGCATCGCAGGCTCCCTGTTTTCAAGCAGCTCATGATACAGGTGAAGTGCACGATCCTGCTGCTTTCTGGATATGGCATCGATCATCTCAAATATATGTCCCTCCGAATTGCCAACGCAGAGAGCTTCCACATCGGATACCGTTACATCCTCCCTGTCTACCGTATAGCTTATCAGCTTATCAATCTCATTCTTGATCGAATTCATATCTGATCCGGTATGCTCGATCAGGGAACGGATCGCATCATCGGTTATCCGTTTTCCTTCTCCCTTGAACATTCCCTTAACCCATACAGCAAGCGTCTTCTCATTTGGTGTTTCAAAGCACAGGGCTTCTCCCAGCTTATCAACGGTTTTATATAATTTATTTCTCTTATCAACTTCTGACTCAACAAACAGGATCAGCGAAGTATCCGGCAGCTCTTTGATCCGCTCCGCAAATTCCTCACAGCTCTTTTTAAACAATCCGGTCCCTTCTGCCAGCACCACACGCCGGTCAGCGAAGAATGGCATTGTCTCACAGAAGCCTATGATCTCCATCGGATCGATCTTCTCTCCTGCAAACTTTGCAAAGTTCATATTGTCCTCACGGTCTGTTACCGCCGAAAGCAATTTGTCTCTGTACTGGTTCACAAGATATGTTTCATCTCCGTATAACAGATATACCGGAGCATAGCTTTCATTCTTTATATGCTCGTTGATAACCGCCATTGCATCCTTACCGCTCTGTTTTTTTCCTGCTGCCATAGCTATGTCTCCTTTCTTTCCTGTTCCAGTCCATTATGCCAAATACCGATTTGATTTTCAACACCTGTCTATGATATTCTTCCGTAATACAGATGGTCACGCCATGTTCCAAATGCATTTGTTACCAGTCCCAGTACAAAGCCTACCAGAACCGCTGCCATGACTGTTCCGATTCCTACACTGCCAACACTATGTATTGCGATCAAACATGTAACTAACGATATGATAACCATACTGCAGTCAAATCCGATCTTAACCTTTGGAAATACAATACCGGTGATCGTTGATACTGCCTGCATCGCTCCCTCTCCTGCAAGCGGCATAATATTTGCCGGTAGATAGAAGAAGATTCCGACAGCGATCAGAACAACACTGATCAGCATCATTCCCAGTCGTATCAACATATTATCGGTAGATGGCAGCAACGCCACAAGTGAATTACATAACGTTGTAAATTTTCCAAATATAATTCCAACTACAACCTGACACAGATTGATCCATTTAAAATTTTTCCGTAATAACAGGATCTGCAGCAAAACCAGCACAACATGAAACAGGATGGTTGCATTTCCCATCTCCATACCAAATACACAGGTAATCGTATATGGGATCGAGCTTACCGGCGATACCCCAAGGTTTGATTTTACCGATACGGCTATTCCTGCCGTCATGATAAATAAGCCTCCCAGATATGCCACCAGCCGGATTCCCAATCGATCTTTCCACTTCATTTTCTCTCACCTTTCTCTTTCTGACTTTAAACCACAAAAAAAGTCTGGTATCATACATCTACCAGACTTTTATCTACTGATCTATTGTAAGAAATGGCACTGGCTAAGTCAAGCGGCTTTGCGTATGCCTTGTGAGATATTACCAAATCCAGACCGGAATTCAGACCGTGATCTCGATCTGATTATCCTCGATACCTAGAACACAGCTCTCATAATATCCATCACCTGTCACCCGTGGTCCGCTGACAACTTTATATCCGTCCTCTTCCAGTCTTTTCGTCAATGCATCGACTTTCTCTCTGCTTCCAACTGAAAAAGCGAGATGAATATACCCTGTTCGTGCCAGCTCTTTTCTCACATTGGATACCCGTGGTTTCTGCATGATCTCCAGTCTTGCTCCATCCTCAAAGCTTAAAAAATACGACTGAAACTCTGTTTTCGGATTATAATACTGTTCTCCCGCAGCAGCATCAAAATACTTTATAAAAAATTCTTTTGTCTTTTCCAGATCCTCTACATACATTGCAACATGTTCGATCCGCATCTCTGATATCCTCCTGTTTTCTATGTACTAAAAAAATATAACCGAAATATAAAATTTATCCAATCCGGATTATCCGGGTTGTCAATTCAACTCTTTTCTGTTATAGTAGCAAAGGTTTTTGAGAATATCAAATACCAAAATCTAAATTTCGATTTTCAAATGGAGGTGAATTTTCATGGATAGTTGCGATCGTATTGGACGAAGTAAAATATGCGATGTTATGATAAGAAAGCATAAATGGATGTGGCTGTCTATGAAGATCCGATAACCCCATCTTATATTTGTTGTGTGCCTTTTCATACATCGCATCAGACGATCCTGACCATCCGGTCTTCACACTGAGACGATGTATTTTTATGTCTGAAAACAGGCAGGAAGGAGGTCACAATGACAAAAATCACAGTATTTAAAAAAGATTATGTAACAGAACTCGTAAAAATCATCCGTAATGCAAAGAACGCACAGGTATTGCAGAAGCATTTGGCAAACTACCACGACAAAGATGTCGCAGAAGCAATCACACGTCTAAACGAAACAGAACGAATGCAACTATACACTATGATCGGCACCCCACGGCTCGCAGAGATCTTCTCTTATCTGGATGATGCCAAGCCGTATCTGGATGAACTGTCACTTGATAAAGCCGCAAGAGTCATATCCGATATGGATGCAGATGATGCTCTGGATATTCTGGATGAACTTTCCGCCGAGCAACAACAGGAAATGGTTGCCCGTCTGGATGATGATTCCCGGAGAGATGTAAAGAAGCTGCTTTCTTACGAAAACGATGAGATTGGAAGCTGCATGACGAACAATTATATCTGTATTCCGGACACCTTATCCATCCGTGAAGCTATGAGTGCACTGGTTCGGCAGGCAGGAGAACATGACAATATCTCGACGATCTATACCACTGATATAAATGGTCAGTTTTCCGGTGCTATCGATCTGAAAGATCTGATCATCGCACGGGAAAATGACTCTTTGTCAAATATTATCAGCCGCTCCTATCCGTCTGTATATGAGCATGTGAAGATTGCAGACTGTATCGAAGATCTCACCGATTATGAAGAGGATTCCATCCCGGTTTTATCGGAAAACGGAACCATTGCCGGTATCCTGACTGCAAATGATATCGTGGAACTGGTGGATAATGCTATGGGTGATGACTACGCAAAGCTCGCCGGTCTTACATCCGAAGAAGACCTGAACGAACCAACCTTTACCAGCATGAAAAAGCGTCTGCCATGGCTCATCATCCTTCTGTTCCTTGGCATGGCGGTATCCTCTGTGGTAGGAATGTTTGAATCCGTTGTTGCGGTGCTTCCAGTCGTAATATGCTTCCAGTCCCTTGTCCTTGATATGGCTGGAAATGTCGGCACACAGTCCCTCGCTGTTACGATTCGTGTGCTTATGGACGAAGACCTGAGCACTAAAAAGAAGCTTTCCCTTCTTATCAAAGAAATGAAGATCGGCTTCTTAAATGGTGCAAGCCTTGGAATCATGGCACTCCTGTTTTTAGGAATCTATATCCACTATTTTAAGAAATATATATGGGCATCTGCATTCCTGATCTCTGGCTGTGTCGGCATCTCGCTGATCGTTGCAATGGTGATCTCAAGCTTTGTCGGAACTATCATTCCTATGTTCTTCCACAAGATCCATATTGATCCTGCGGTTGCTTCCGGTCCACTCATTACAACGGTCAATGATCTGGTTGCCGTGATCACCTACTACGGACTGGCAATGGTATTTTTGATCAATATTTTTCATATTTAGGTTTTGAATCTTCATCGTTCCGGCAAAAGACAGGTTGTTTTCTATAACAGAAATCACTTCTCTTTTGCCAGGACTTTTTTACACCAGGTTTTTGTTCCACATTTTGGACATTTCAAATATCTTGTTGAAATCATATGCATTCCCATTGTATATGCACCAAAGGTCGGAACAAACAGCTCATTGCAATGACGGCATTTGTAATAACCGATGGTGCGCTCACCTTCCATCGCAACCATAAGTCCACAACCAAATATAACACATGCGATCACTATCAGTAATATCTTAACCGGTACTGCGATCACCTCTGTATACACTGCAACAACCATGATCAATGTAATAAATGATATCGTTGCAATTAAACCCGTTATAATTGTAGGAATTAATTTCTTCTTGTTTTCTTCTCTTTCTTTAATCATATTCACCATATTTTCCTCCGCTTTCTTTTGATATTCTTCCTCAGACACTCTTGCACCGGACAACAGTTCATTTACCGTAATGTCCAGTTCCTTACATAAAGGTAATAACAGAGACACTTCCGGGAATCCCTTTCCACATTCCCATTTAGAAACTGTTTTATCACTGATATTCAGTTTTTCTGCAAGCTGCTTCTGTGTACAACCTTTTCTTTTTCTTTCTGCTGCAATAAACCTGCCTATACTGATCTGATCCATATCTGCCTCCTTTCTGACCAGATTATTACATACCTGCATCCGGCATCATACCCATAAAGCGTAGAAAATGGTGAATTTCTGCGGATTCTACGCACTGTAGAGTATAGTTTGCCACTTCCTTATAATAATTATATCATGTGCTTCGCACATTCTATGCATTCCGCAAAATCAGCATCCTTGCGAGCAAATAATTTTGCGTTCATTATATCAAATGTGTCATTTATCCGAAATAATATTCTGCCACTTGCTCTATTCTTTCCATTCCGATAGGACAAGCACTGGTTTCATATGTCATAATTAAATTAATAGATGGTATTATTCCATTATCACAATATGTTTTTATTTTCCTGCAGGCATGACTCGCATATTCCGGATTGTCCATCATACCGAAATGTTCCCAATAATAATACTCTCCTGCACTCTTCAAATACCACTTATATCCTTTTCCATTTTTGGCACATATTAATTCTTCTTTCGGAAATGTTTTCTCTCATATACCCATCATTTCATTTGGGGCTTGGTATCAATGCTTAATTTTATCCTCCGTACCCATGAAGCATAATTTTTCCTGCCCGTATCTGCAAAATTACAGCGCCGCTGCTGTCGGTGCGGTAAACCTCCGCACCAGCAGCCTGCAGTCTCTCCAGCGTTTCTTTATGTGGGTGGCCATACCGGTTCTTTTTTCCACAACTGATCACCGCATACTGCGGCTTTATATATTGAAGAAATGACTCCGAGGTTGCATATCTGGAGCCATGATGCCCTGTTTTTAAAACATCAACCGCATCCAATCTTCCAGTCTCTGTCATCTGCTGTTCTGCTGTTTCCCCTGCATCGCCTGTAAACAAAAGGCGAAAAGAACCGACACTTGCCTGCAACACAAGAGAGGCTTCATTTGCATCTGCGTGAACATCCGATTCTCCCGGATATATGCATGCGATCCGAAATATCCCGGAAGCTCCGGCTTCCGGTTCAGAAAATATGCTACCCGCATCCATATATAAAACCTCAGTTCCATGCTGTTCTGCCTGATTGATCAGTTCCAGCAGCCGCTCCCGGTCGCCATATTCCGCCACAACAAGATTCCGGATCCGAATCCCGGTATGCTCCAGCTCATATAATTCCTGAAGCCCGGATATATGATCTTTATCCCCATGTGTTATAAAAACATAATCCAGTTCTGCCATCCCATAATACCGAAGAGCAGGAAGCAGAACATATTCTCCTACCTTCTTATTATCCGATGAGCCACAATCGATCATAATATTCGTTCCCTGTTCCGTCCGGATCAGTATGCCATCCCCCTGCCCGACATCCAGAAAGGCAACCGTAAATGAATGGTCGAGCACGCTTCTTGCATATATACAGAATATCAGCACGACAAAAATCTCTGCGATCCCATACCGGATTTTTCTGTGTTTCCGTTCCTTTATCGTCTGCTGATCACACTTTTCTTCCACTGCCTGATTTCTACGGACCTGCCATTTTGACTTTTTTACGATTTTTTGAGTCTGTTTGCCTTCCGTTCTGTTTCCTCTATCTGCTCTCATCCTGGTCATAAAATATAAGGATATCAGTAACGCAATATAATAACCCACCACCAGCTTCACCGGAATATGTCCGATATTGATACAGGCTCCGGGAAGCTGTTCCATCCCCTGACACAACATTTCATATAACCACAAAATCCCCTTCACCGGAATCGTAAGCCATCCGGCCGCCTGAAGTGACATGCAGCCACAGATAACCGTTCCGATCCCACCGGTCAGGACGACCGATACACATGGCACAACGATCAGATTTAATAAAATACCATACAATGGAAACTGGTAATAATAGTAGACGATCACCGGCAAGGTCGCCAGAAAGGTTGCCATGCTGACAGTAAGCGATTGCCGGATTTTCTCCCCTGCGCCAAGCTTATTGATTAGGTCAGCACTTCCCCTTTTGCTAAATACCTGTTGTAACACCGGCACGATCACAGCTATCCCGGTTATCGCTGCAAATGAAAGCTGAAATCCGGCATCTAATACAACATAAGGATTTATCACCGACATCCATACCCCGGCAATTCCTGTTGAGGTCAGAAGATCCACCGAACGCCCAATGGCTTTCCCAAATAACAGGAGCCCCATCATAATGATCGCCCGCATCGTTGATCCTGCAAGTCCGGTCATCTGTCCATACAGAATAACCAGAATACTGCATCCAATTCCCGCACTCCAGTAGGAAACTCCCCATTTTCGCATACGCCGATACAAGGTCATACCAATGATCGCAATATGTAATGCCGATATTGCAAGAATATGTGCAATACCATTCAACTGATACATCCGTTTCACGTCACCGTCCATCCCCTGCCGTTCACCCAGAAGCATCGCCCGTATCACAGATGCATCCTCCTCGCCGTATAAGTTACCAATTACATCTGATATCCGTTTTCGGAGCTTCCGGAGCCCCGCCCGTATATGCGAGTACTGTTTTCCTGTTTTCTGCAGCTCTGCATCTGAAAGTATAAGAAAGATCCCCTGGCTCCTGTAGTATCGATATGCATCAAAGGCTCCCGGATTTCCCGCATGCTCCGGCTGTTCAAATCTGCCGGCAAATACTGCCTCCTGTCCCGGATACAAGGTTATACCTTTCTCCACATACACAAGCAGCTTCATATTTTCATGAAACCCAGTCCATTCTTCACCGGACATTCCTCTTGCATCCACGATCTTAATAAAGACCTGCTGCCTGTTTTCCGTTTCCTTTATCTCGTATATCGTTCCGGAAATTGTTCCGGAACAACCGTTCAGCCGGGAAGCATATTGTTCCTGCTCATGCAATATGTTGATATTCATATACCCCATTCCGGCAAACAGCACATATATGAGAATTCCGACAGTTATTCTTACTGTTCGTTTTACATCCACACTCCGCTTTGTCTGTCTTCGCCTGTCCGACATCCGTATTTTTTCATCCCGGCCGGACTCTTCTTTCTGTTTTTGCTGTTTTTGCCTTTTTCCCTGTTTTTGCCCTTTTTCTCCCGTAAACAGAAAAAAGGCTGCAACTATCATTGCAGCCAAAGTAAACCACCTGCTGCCAGCAATCGCCTCCGCCTCTCCAAGCATAAATGCACATGCGGCCCAAAATAGTGGTCTTTTTATTTTCTTTTCCTCCGCTATCTGTCAGTACCTGTCTAATTACACATTGAATAATTCGCTGTGTATGTCTCTGAGAAATCCAAATTCTCTCCATATACAAGATCCTGACTGCCTTCTACCTCAAATACAACACCATCCACATCTGACAGCTCTGTCAGAGAATCAACCAGCGAATAAATGATCACTTTGTCATCATAATCACCGACATGATCCAAAAAGGTCTTGCTGAAATTAACATAACACACCCGATCCAACACATAGATATCAAGAATATCTACATCCTTATCGATCGGACTCTTCCATTCCTGGGAATTTCGAAGTGCTTCCATGATCTGTTCCTCCGGTGCTTTGTAAGACAACGCATCAATCTCCGTCGTATGCTTATCCAGCCGTTTTCCGGTATTATCCGGCGTATAGATCGTCACGGAATAAGAAGCCTCCATAAAATTATCACCGATCGTTGAAAATGATTCCGCATTGTAAACACTTGTATCTACCTTCTTCTCTCCAATCAGATCCGACAATTCAAATGAAACCCCTGAAATACCATTTACCTGACACAGGGTTTTTGTAAATGCCATTTTACACAACAGGATCTGATAATTCTCTGCGGTATCATAATCCAGATTGAACATGATCGTTACCAGTCCTTTTCCATCATAAGAATATCGCTGATAGGTCATTCCATCTGCAACCGGAATCTTATAAAGCTGCTCGTCTTCTGTTGATATCAACAGATTCATCAGCTTATCTATCACATTTTCCGTTGATTCCAACTGATCGATCTTCGTATCATAGACAGAAAACTCTGTCCATTTCTGATTCATATAATATACGGAATATGTCTGCATCCCGGCATCCGTACCGGTATCTGTTCTCTGACTCTCCGCATGTCCATTTTTCCCACATCCGGTCATAAACAGCAGAGCCACAACTAACAGCATCCCGCTTATAATATGCATGATCCGTTTCTCCATCTTCTGCTCCTTTATTTCACATAGTTCATCGGAACACGTACTGTAAATGTGGTTCCCTTTCCAGGCTCACTGTACACATTTATAATACCCTTATGCATAACGATAATATTCTTTGAAATTGCAAGTCCAAGACCGGTCCCTCCGGTATCCCTGCTTCTCGCCTTATCTACTCTGTAGAAACGTTCGAATATATGCTCTACACAATCCTCCGGAATACCAACACCGGAATCGGCAACCTTAATATACAGATTCTTATGATCGGCATTCAGGGATACGCGGATCCATCCGCCATCCACATTATATTTGATTCCATTTTCGATCAGATTGGAGATTGCCAGCGTAAACTTCACCTTATCAATATCAGCTTCCACTTCCCGGAAGCTTTCAAATGTGATCTCAATGCTTCTCTTTTCTGCCAGAGGCGTCAACCGTTTCAGAATAACCTCCATCAGCTCATTGATATCCACCCGCTCGATATTCAGGCTGTCTGATCCCTTATCTGTCTTGACCAGCGTCAGCAGATCACTGATGATCTGCGCTTCACGATCAATCTCTAAAACAATATCGTTCATGAATTCCCGGTACATCTCAACCGGAACATTATCCTGCATCAAGATCGATTCTGATAAAACCTTCATTGAAGTAATCGGTGTTTTCAGCTCATGTGATACATTTGATACAAATTCCTGCCGGGATTCCTCCAACAACTGCGATTTGGCAAATATCCCATTCATATTGTCAACAACGCTCCCGGCTTCTCGCCATAAACCATCCGATGAAATCTGTCCCAGAAATCCATCCTTCATATTTACAAGTTGACTCTTGATCTTTCTGGTATCACGAACCGCCATATAAGAAATGAAAAATGCTGTCAGCACCCCGATCACCATAAAAATACAGATCAAGATATTGGCACGGTATGACAAATATCCTCTTTCGTTTTCCATGCTTTCCAGACTGACTGCGATCACAGCTACATCATCAATATAACCTTCCCGGTTCACCACAGGAAACATATACTCAATGTAGGACTGTTCCCGTACCAGCCGTTCGTCTCTGTCTCCCTTCATGATCTCATAGATATCATTATTCATGATATAGGTATCCTTCAACAGACGAAAGCTGTCATAGGCTACCCTGTAATCAGTATCTACGATCATAACTCTGGCAGACAGGCTGTACGCCAGAGTGTTCATACCATGAAAAGTCTTGCTTGTACCTTCTGTTTCCGAATTAATATCATTGATCAGATATTCCAGATTTTTTGCGTTTTCCTGCAACAGTGTTTCACAATCACTATATCTCTGATTCAACATCAACTGTAGCAGAACCGTTTTCATACTGATTGAGATCAGATAAAAACCTGCCATGATCATTACAAAGATAACAACCTGAAGACTGATCCTCCGCCTGCTGTTTTTCCAGATATTTTTATTCTTATTTTCTACATTTTCATCTTTACTTTTTTCCATTCCAAAAAAATCCAGTAAGATAGGAATGCTTTACGCATTCCCTGTCTCATCATCCTTTAAAATAGTAGCCAACGCCCCATTTTGTATGAATATACACCGGCTCACCCGGATTCTCCTCAATCTTCTCACGAAGTCTTCTTACATGAACATCCACAGTTCTGGCATCTCCCGGATATGTACTGCCCCAGATCGTATCTAACAGTTCATTTCTGGAATAAACCTTATTCGGATGCGCCATCAGAAGCTCCAGCAAATCGAATTCTTTTGCTGTCAGATTCAGTTCCTTTCCATGAACAAATACACGGCGGCTATCCAATTCTACCTTCATGCCATTGATTTCTAAAATATTTACCGGTTTTACAGGCTCTGCCTTTTTTCCGCTTCTTCTTAAGATGGCTTTGATCCTTGCCTTTACCTCCAGTATGTTAAATGGTTTGGTGATATAATCATCTGCACCATATTCAAGACCCATGATCTTATCCATATCCTCACCCTTGGCCGTCAGCATAATGATCGGAACATTGGAAAATTCACGCACCATCTGGCATACTTCAATTCCGGTATAAACCGGGATCATGATGTCTAACAGAACGATATCATAATCATTGTTTTTGATCTTCTCAAACGCCTCTCCGCCATCATATGCCACGTCTACTTCCATATCATCCTGTTCCAGACTGAATTTCAGACCTTTCACGATCAGTTTCTCATCATCTACGACCAATACCTTTTTCATACCAGATTTCCACCTTTCCTTTGTTTCTATATCTCTACCGACCCACGCAAATATCGTTTTTTATCTTCTGAAATAAATTCTCTCCGATACCATTCACATTCATAATATCTTCTGTTTTTTCAAATGCACCCTGTGTCTCTCTGTAAGTTATGATATTCTCCGCCTTTGCTTCACCAATCCCGGACAATGACATCAGTTCCTCTTTCCCGGCAGTATTGATATTCACTACTCCCGCTTCCATTGTCTGTCCGTTCGTTTCTGTTTCCGGATCCTGCCAGCGTTCCGGCTGCTCCTGCACCTCTTCCTCCGTCGGAAAATAAATCCTCTGTCCATCCTCGATAAAGTCTGCAAGATTTACCACCTGCTCCGCAGCATTCTCTGCAAATCCGCCTGCTGCAAGAAGTGCATCATTGATCCTTGCACCTATCGGGAGTTCATATACCCCTTCTTGTTTTACTGCCCCACAGACAAATACACAGATTCCTGTGTCTTTTATAGCTTCTGTGTCTATTATGGCTTCTGTGTCTTCCTGATCCCTTTCTGTAACAGAACCTACCACGGCATCTTCGGCATATGCCGTATCATTCTGGGAACCGGTATTCTGCTCTGTTGTCTCAAGTATTATGCCATTTTTCCGACATCCGACCAGAGTAATCCCGGACAACAACATCCATCCGGCAAGTCCTACATATAACAGTTTTTTCTTTATTATCATACCTGCATACCTCCTTGATATGCCGGTACACTCATGCACACCCCCATTTTAACGAACTTCGATTCCTTTTACAATAGCAAAATAGAAAAAGACCAGTCCTGCGGCATCCGATTTTTCTCGTTATCGGTGCACAGCTCCGGTCTTTTTCTGTTTTACTTTTAACTTTTCATTGAATGTGCTTCTTAGAATAATGGCTCTTTTAAGATTGCAGTACCGATACCCTTCTGAGTAAAGAACTCAAGAAGCAGGCAATGCTTCAGGCGGCCATCCAAAATATGAACTCTTGATACACCATTTTCCATTGCTGTGATACAGTTATTAAGCTTTGGAAGCATACCACCGCCGACAACACCTTTCTCAATGATATCCTTTGCCTCATGGATATCCATTTCTGAGATCAGGGTAGACTTATCTGTCGGATCGATAAATACACCTTCAATATCTGTTAAGAATACCAGCTTTTCTGCCTTTAATGCTGTTGCAACAGCACATGCAGCATCATCAGCATTAATATTATAATCCTCATATTCTTCACTGACACCGATAGGAGCAATAACAGGTATAAAATCCTGATCGACCAGTGCATCGATCACCTCTGTATCAACCTTTGTGATCTCGCCTACATAACCGATATCTTTTCCGCCCGGCAGACGCTTCTTAACGGTAAACAGTCCACCATCCTTTCCACTGATACCCACAGCCTTTAAACCAACCTTCTGCATCATGCTGACAAGACTCTTATTTACCTTGGATAATACCATCTCAGCAATCTCCATTGTCTCACCGTCTGTTACACGAAGTCCATTGATAAATTCAGGCTCTTTTCCAATCTTCTCTACCCATTTGCTGATCTCCTTACCGCCACCATGCACGATAACCGGTTTCAGTCCAACCAGCTTTAATAATGCAACATCTTCGATCACATTGTATTTCAGATTCTCATCCAACATAGCACTTCCGCCATATTTTACAACAATTGTTTTCCCCTGAAATTTCTTGATATAAGGCAAAGCCTCGATCAGTGTCTGTGCTTTTGATATTACCTGATCTACTGTATAATCTCCCTTTACCATCTTATTTACTTCCTCACTTTCTATACTCTGCATTTATCTTGATATATTCATATGTAAGGTCACAGCCCCACGCGGAAGCTGTCTCTGTACCGGCATGCATATCCGCATGAAAACATACCTGATCCGGCGACAGGATCTCCGTCGCTCTTTCTTCATCATAATCGGTACAGACCCCGTTTTCAACTATTTTTAAGGAACCGGCCTCACTGGATATTATGATATCTACCTTATATGGGTCAAATGCGATCCCGCTCTGTCCCATCGCGCACACCAGACGTCCCCAGTTCGCATCCGAGCCGTATACGGCGCATTTTACAAGGTTTGAGGTCACCACGGATTTTGCAAGCTTCCTTGCGCCCTCCTTGGATTCCGCCCCTGCTACCTGTACCTGAAACATCCTCGTCGTTCCCTCTCCGTCCGCTGCGATCAGCTTCACGAAGTAGGTATTGATATATCGAAGTGCCTCCGCAAATGCCGGATAATCCGCATCCGTTTCAAGCAGCTCATCATTTTCTGCCATGCCATTTGCAAATATCATAACAGTGTCATTCGTTGAAGTATCCCCATCGACAGATAACATATTATAAGTGTCTATGACATCATTTCTCAGTGTTTTCTGCAATAACTCCTGACTGATATTCAGATCCGTTGTCAGGAATCCAAGCACCGTTCCAAGATTCGGATTGATCATACCGGAACCTTTGCACATGCCTCCGACGGTAATTGTCTTCCCTTTGATCTGCAGCTTTACCGCGATCTCTTTCTTATATACATCGGTCGTCATAATGGCTTCCGCCGCATGACTTCCACTTTCCAAATCATCGGAAAGCATCCCTGAAAGTTCGCAGATTCCATGCGCGATCGTCTCCATCGGAAGCCTTATACCTATTACTCCGGTCGAAGCAACCGCAACCTGATCAACCGGTACCTGAAGTTCTGCTGCCACAAGCTCTGCCATATGCGCCACATCAACATCTCCTGCTTCTCCGGTACATGCATTTGCCACTCCACTGTTTACAACCAGTGCCTGACATAAGCCGATATCGTCACATAATGCTTTGTCCCACATAACAGGTGCAGCCTTGACTACATTCTGTGTAAATACTCCAGCTGTCTTCGCTGGACACTTGCTGACTAGCAATGCCATGTCTTTTTTCTTTTTATTTTTTCTTACTCCGGCGTGCATACCTGCTGCCAGAAATCCGATTGGAGCTGTCACTCCGCCGGAAATGATCTCCATACCGATCACCGCCTTATATCATCTGTTCTTCCACGATATCCGATGCCGTTACTCTTTATGGGAATACCGGAGCCATCAGCAGTCCTTCTTCTTCCGGAAGTCCAAACATAATATTCATATTCTGAACTGCCTGACCGGCTGCTCCCTTTACCAGATTATCAAGTGCTCCCATTGCAATGATACGTCCGGTTCTTTCATCAATCTTAAAGTTGACATCTACATAATTGCTGCCCTCTACCCAACGTGTCTCCGGACATACATCCTTGTCAAGAACACGGACAAATCTCTCGTTTGCATAATATTTGTCATATGCAGCACGAACAGTATCGTAATCTACCTTTTCTTTTAATGAAGCATATGCCGTAACCAGAATACCACGATTCATCGGAACCAGATGTGGTGTAAAGTTGATCATGATCGGACTGCCGTATGCATATCCCAGCTGTTCTTCGATCTCCGGTGTATGGCGATGAGTCGTTACTCCATATGCCTTAATGCTTTCATTTACCTCACAGAACAGGTTCGGGATCTTTGCTCCTCGTCCTGCTCCTGATGTACCGGACTTAGCATCTACAATGATCGTATTCGGATCGATCAGCTTCTCTTTTACAAGCGGATATAAGGAAAGAATGGAGCAGGTTGTATAACAGCCCGGATTTGCCAGAAGTCTGCATCCCTTTACCTTATCTCTGTTGATCTCACACAGACCATATACGGCCTCGTCGATAAATTCCGGACTCTTATGCTCGATCTTGTACCACTTCTCGTAAGTAGCAACATCCTTAATTCTGAAATCCGCACTCAGATCAATGATCTTAACCTTTGATAAGATATCCTCATTTACAAGAGAAGAACATAAACCCTGTGGGGTTGCAGTGAAAATAACATCCACTTTCTCAGCCAGTTCATCCATGTTCTCGCCCAGACAGGTTGCATCCACGATCTGAAACATGTTTCCAAATACTTCGTAATATTTCTTATCTATAAAACTTCTGGAACCATACCAGACTATTTCCACATCCTTATGTCCAAGAAGAATTCTTACTATTTCCTGACCGGCATATCCGGTTGAACCAATAATTCCTGCTTTTATCATATCTTACTCCAATCTGCTGCGACCGGTCATTTTCCGTTACAGCCATCGTCCTATTTGTATTTCTACACATTCACTTATCTTACTCTCTGCATTTTCTTCCGTCAACCGCTTTCATAGGAAAATACAGTTCGTATAATCTTCCATGATTATACAGTTATCATGCATAATATTCAAGTATCAATTAATAAATATGCAAAAATATTTTTTATTATTATATCCCAGCATCGCATTCTTAATTTGATCATACATGTTTCATATATTTTCCAAATTATTATATTATGCAGAAAATGTTATATTTAAAGCAGCATTATTGCATTTCTCATAAAAATCAAAGCCGGCAGAACAGGATATCTTTCTTCTTCCGGCTTTATGCATGTTATGTATATTTTGTGTATAATATTAATCCAGTGCTTCTTTCTGAGGTACGGTTACTGTCGCTTCATAGCAGGAGAAGATCTCCTCTACGCGCTCCTGATCCGGTTTCTTTGTGATCAGACTGACGATCGGAACAAGGATCAATCCACCGATCATCGCTGCTGCACCACAGTTTACAGGTGACTGTAATGCCTGTGGAAAACTAAATAACTGCCATGTATTACTGATAAAGTTCAGTGTCATGATGCCTACGCCCCAGATAAAACTAACAAGGCAGGCTGCCACTGTCGTGCGTTTCCAGTACAGACCATATAAAAACGGAGCCAGACAGGCACCTGCGATCGCACCCCATGAAATACCCATAAGCTGTGCGATAAATGCCACCTTGCTGGAATACTGAATGACTGCAATGACCGCCGATAATGCGATAAATACTACCAGCATGATCCGCATTGTAAGGACCTGCTTCTTCTCTGACATTTTCGGTGCGATCGATGCTTTGATAAAGTCGATCGTAAGTGTGGAGCTTGAGGTCAGAACCAATGAAGATAAGGTAGACATCGAAGCAGATAATACAAGGATAACCACCAGTCCCATCAATACTTCCGGAAGATTCTCAAGCAGGTGTGGAATGATCGCATCAAATCCTTCTGTTGCTACATCCGTCTCGGTCAGACGTCCAAAACCACCAAGGAAATAACATCCTCCGGCTACGATTGTTGCAAATAAAGTCGATACGATCGTTCCAGTCTTGATTGATTTCTCATCTTTGATCGCATAAAATTTCTGGATCATCTGAGGAAGGCCCCATGTTCCAAGTGAGGTTAATATGACAACACATACCAGATTGAAGATATCCGGTCCAAGGAAGGATGCAAATACACCCGGTGTATCCGAAACCGCCGGATCATTTACACGAGCCAGCTTGTCTAACGCACCTGTAAGTCCGCCTCTCTCGTTTAATACTGCATAGATAACTGCTACTATACCAACCAGCATGATCAGTCCCTGAATAAAGTCATTGATCGCTGTCGCCATATACCCGCCAACAATTACATAGATACCGGTAAGAACTGCCATAGCAACAACGCAGATCTTGTAATCAATGTCGAACGCCATTCCAAACAATCTGGAAAGACCGTTATACAATGAAGCCGTATATGGGATCAAGAATATGAATATGATCCAAGAAGAAATGATCTTCATGGATTTGCTGTTATATCTTCTCTCAAAGAATTCCGGCATTGTTCTGGAATCCAGCTTCTGCGTGATCAGTCTGGTTCTTCTGCCAAGCACTACCCATGCAAGCAGAGATCCAAGGATCGCATTTCCAATTCCGATCCATGTGGATGCAATTCCGTATTTCCATCCAAACTGTCCTGCATATCCAATAAAAATAACTGCCGAAAAATAGGACGTACCATATGCAAATGCTGTAAGCCATGGGCCTACGCTTCTTCCTCCCAGTACAAATCCGTTCACATCTGTGGCCTGTTTTCTTGCATAAAATCCTACACCGATCATTATGCCAAAGAATACAACAAGCATAATCACTTTAATAACCATGTCGACCTCCCGTCACTTCTCATTTTTGTATTCGCAGAATTTTACAGTCAACTTTCCACCAACAATAGCGCATCTTATAATTTCTGATTTTCGAATTCTGACATAATCCGGCTCATTTTGCTTTATTGCGTTGAAGTCAAGCAACTTTAAAGTTCTACGTTTTAAACCACAAAATAGATTATATTGGATACATCCATTTTCGTCAATATAAAAAACGACTTCCTTGCAGATATTTTTTCAGCTTTCGCCAAATATTTCATTCTGCTGTTCAGAAGTCGTTTTTCCAATCTGTTTTTTAGCACTTCATAAGCCCGCTGCATAGATCCAAATTCATATCATTACCTTGGATCTATGCTGTTTGCGCTTGATCTTCACATTAATGTGTCTTCTCATATGCCAACACTTTTTCTGCAATCGTATCCATGAGTTCTTCTACGGAAAGTCCCTCGGCTTTTACCGTGATCTGTGCATATTTTTCATACAATAAGATTCTCTCGTTATAAAGATCCTTTAAAGTCTGACCATCCTTTAACACTACGCCACGCCGTTTTACATTTTCCAGTCTGGAAGCGATCACTCCATATGGAAGCTCGATATATACTACAATATCATTTTTTACATAATGCTGCATGGCTTCATCACAGTATACGACACTTCCTCCGGTTGCAATAACCGTATTCTTTAAGTCAATTTCTTTGTTTACATCATTTTCTATCTGAAGGAACCCATCATCTCCATATTCTGCGATCAGCTCACGAAGCAGCTTACCATGCTTCTTCTGGATCAACACATCTGCATCTACAAAATCAAATCCAAGAACCTTGGCAAGTACCACACCGATCGTACTCTTTCCACAACCAGGCATTCCGATCAAAACTATATTTTTCATCTTCTTTCTCCATTCTCTGTATTTTAATTTTCTATATTATCCTAATCTTTTCATTTGTTCTCTGTATTCATTACTTCTAATTTAATCCCATTTCTGTTTATTCAAGGATTTTTATTATTACTTGTGTCATATACATCCCATAACGCGAAGGACATATACCCATACCGTTATCGTGATCGATGAAAACAGGGTTGTCAGCACGATCGTATTTGATGACAGGACTTCATCATTATTCATATTCTTAGCCATGATATAACAGGTTACCGTGGACGGTGAGCCTGTCATGATCAGGATTGCTGCCAATTCACTCGGTGCAAACCCAAGCTTAACCGCAATCGGCATATAGATCAAAGGAAATACGACTAGCTTCATAAGAGCGGCTGTAACCGCAGGCTTCATTTTCTCCAGTGCTGCTTTTGTATTAAAACCTGCTCCTATGGCGATCAATGCGATCGGAGTCGCCGTCTGTGCGATATAATTGATCGTCTTCATCGGTATCGCAGGAATCGGAATATTCAATAATGAAAACGGAACTCCGAGCACGATGCCGATTATGATCGGATTCTTTAAAATATTAATGCATGCCGTTTTGATTCCGTCTGCACCATGGATATTATCTCTGCCCCCAAAGGTCAGCATAATAACGGACAGGATATTGAACAATGGTACCGCCGCAACGATCATAAGCGGAGCCATCCCTGAGCTTCCACAGATATTTTCTACAAAGGCAATTCCAAGCACCGCCGCGCTTCCTCTTGCCGATGCCTGCGCAAACGCTCCGACCATCGTCTTATCCCGGCAATATATCTTTGCAAAGCACCATGCACATGCAAACATAATAAAAGTTCCGAAGAAACAAAACGCCACAAATTTCATATTTACGTCTTTTAATACCGAGGTTGTTGCGATATCCCGAAACAAAAGCACCGGAAGGGATACCTTAAACACATATTTATTTGCTATATTTGCAAATTCATCATTGATCAGCCCAATCCGTTTCAGAAACCACCCCAACAGGATCACCAGAAAGATCGGCACTGTCGCATTTATACTAAATAAAAAATCACTCATTCCATTCTCTCTTTTCTTAATTAAACTGTCGCAGCCCTTACTATAGCACAGCTTGTTACCCGATTCAATTTTTATCCGATTTTTTTAAAAGATCTATATGCAACAGATACATACCTGCCAGACCTCGAAAACTTTAAATTAATGCTAAAATGTATGAGATTATCATCAGTCCATATATAATATTCAAAAAAATAAATACTGGAAAGTGGCTTAAAACCTAAGAAAATCCGCTCTGTCAAAAAAAATGCAAAAAAAATAAAATTTATTGTTGACATCAAGGGGGTGTTTATGTATAATATGTCTTGCGTCAGAGATATGACGAACATAAAAAAAACGACAAACACTTTGTTCCGGGGTGTGGCTCAGCTTGGCTAGAGCGCTTGATTTGGGATCAAGAGGTCGCAGGTTCGAATCCTGTCACCCCGACTTAGATAATCATAAATCTAAACACTGTTAAGCAATCATGCGGGTGTAGTTCAATGGTAGAACACTAGCCTTCCAAGCTAGATACGTGGGTTCGATTCCCATCACCCGCTCTTTATTTTCGCTAATATTTATAGCGGGAATTTAAAATGTGTCCGTAGCTCAGCTGGATAGAGCAACGGCCTTCTAAGCCGTGGGTCGGGGGTTCGAATCCCTTCGGGCACATTTATTTGTTTCATTCTGTGGCACTACTGCTGTTCCATATGGATGTTTCACTTATATGGTGGGTATGGCGCAGTTGGCTAGCGCGCCAGATTGTGGCTCTGGAGGCCGAGGGTTCGAGTCCCTCTATCCACCCTTTTCTTTATCGCATATTAAGCGATGCTTTTGGGTTATCGCCAAGCGGTAAGGCACAGGACTTTGACTCCTGCATTCGCTGGTTCGAATCCAGCTAGCCCAGTCAAAAACTTAATTTATATGGGCCATTAGCTCAGGCGGTAGAGCACTTGACTTTTAATCAAGTTGTCCGGGGTTCGAGTCCCCGATGGCTCATTAAAATTTCAGATATAGTTTTATATCTGATTTTTTTATATCTACTCTTCTGTTCTTTATATATAGAAGAAACTCTGCGGATATGGCGGAATTGGCAGACGCGCTAGATTTAGGTTCTAGTGTCAACAGACGTGCAGGTTCAACTCCTGTTATCCGCATCAAAAAAGGCAATCATAATCGATTGCCTTTTTCTTTTATCTGATATCCTGTTACTAATTATTGAAAATTACACGGGACATCTTCAAATTACATTCTCTTGTATATCCATCATCATCATACAACTGATAACTACTTCCCGCATACCCTAGTAACTGCAGCTTCTTCGTATTAATATCCGCAACACACTCGGCAAAGTCAGCAAGAGGAATGCATTTTCCTTTCCGAATAAATAAAATCACTTCATTCAACGGTACTTCTACAAAATGATGTCCTTTTTTCATCTCGGTCTGTTCAATATCACCCTCAGCCTTGAAACGGACAAGCATCATATCCTCCGGCAGATAAACATATCTTCCGATTGCATTCTGTGTATATACCGGTGCGATCATGATCTCATTACCAAGCATAAGCTGGTCTTCTACATTTACCGCCATACGATCTTCCGGATATTCAAATGCAAGCGGTTTGAACATCATTTCATCATTTAAAGCAGCCTTCATATATTCACTGTAAATATATGGAAGCAACCGATAACGAACACCTATAATATGTCTAAAATCTTCAATCTGCTCAAACTGATAGCACTCCTGCTCTCTTGTGCCAAGGCATGCATGATTACGCATCAGCGGTGTAAATACACCAAGTGCGAGCCATCTGAGCAAAAGATCTCTGGTCGTATTACAGCCAAATCCGCCCAGATCTGCTCCTGTATATAAGAAACCACACATATTTAATGATGGAAGCATTTTCAGATTCAATAGGATATGGGACCACCAGGATTTATTATCTCCGGTCCAGATACCGCCATAACGATGCATTCCGATATAAGATGATCTGGAAAACAACAGGCATCTTTTCTCCGGACAGATCTCTCGAAGTGCTTCACCTGCTGCCCGTGTCATATTATAACCAAAAAGGTTATGTACCTGATCATGACGCACCATCTTTCCATTCATATTATGATACATCGAAGCATAGTCTTTGGCATTATTAGCCAGATCTGCTACCATATCCCGAATTCCCCAGACATCATCCACGGATTCTTCTTTATCAATAAATTCCCGCATTGCCTCTTTTACTTCACAAACGCCTTCCGGTGTATAAAAAATTGCTGGTTCGTTCATATCATTCCAGAAGCCTTCAATTCCTGCATCTGTAAGAAGCTTATATTTCCCGCCAAACCATTTTCTCGCTTCCGGATTCAATACATCCGGAAAATGTGTGTATCCCGGCCATACAGCTGCAACAAAATCACTTCCGTCCTCTCTTTTACAGAAATAATTGTTTGCTACGCCTTCTTCATACACATCATATCCTTCTTCAATCTTCACTCCCGCATCAATAATCGGGATCAAGCGTATATTTTCTTTTTTCAACTCTTCTACATATTCAGAAAAATCACCAAATGCTTCATTTATCGTAAAGTCTTTATAATGATCCATATAATCGATATCCATGTATACCATGTCGATTGGAATATGATTCTCCCTGTATTTCTTCACAACATAAGCAAAATCTTCCGGTGTCTTATAACCCCAACGGCTCTGTCCAAAACCGAAAGCAAACTTTGGAGCAATATAACTTTTTCCTATCATTTGTCTGAATTGTTTTACAATATCATATATACTTTCGCCTGTGATCACATAGAAATCCAAATCTGCTTTATCGCAGAAAATATGAAGTTCATCCATCTTAGTATATCCGATATCAAATACCAGCGAAGACGGATAATCTATGTACAATCCAAATGTTCTCTCGCCGGATATAATAACAAAATTATGAGATGCATATAAAGAATAAACATCCTCATGATGATTCGGAATATCTGTATTATTGCTTATATATTTATATCCTCTTTTGTTGATTCCACGATTTGCTTCACCAAGTCCATATACTGCATCCTCTGCTTTCATATCATAAAGAAATGAAAAGCCATCATCCAGATTTACTGTTCCAACTTCAGGCATACCTTCCGATGCCTCAAATGACACAACAACTGATTCTGTAAAAAACGGATTACCATATGTGTATTTTTTTATCATTCTCATTTCCTCTTTTCCTTTTTATTTGGTATATAATTTATTATACCTGATAATGTTATTATATTATCTGTTCATCCGTTTTTCTTACATTATTTTTATATATTTGTTGCACAATATTGACTTATTAATTTCTTCCCCTCGTCATCTTATAACATAGAATGGCAGGTAATCTGTTATAAACTACCTGCCATCCTATGTCATTCACTTTTTTCCCAAAAATCAACCGGTTCGAAATCCAGCAGTTTCGCAAGAAAACCACATTCCTCCAGATCCTTCTGAATATTATCCAGAATATCTTCTGAATCGGCCTGCACCGTATGATAATGGTAATTGTCGGTTATCTTAAGAAGCGGCGATGATTTTCCACTGCTCAAGGTCTTTACATATTCATAAATATCTTTTCTGGTTTTTATGTTCATCGGAGCTTTTACAACTCCATAAATCTTATGATATACAAATACATCCAGAATCCTGCCACCATTATCTACGATGATCTGTAATTCTTTCTCTATCTCTTCCGCAGTATGACGCACCTTGAATATTCGTTCGCATTTTCCCGGCTTTAATAACACATATCCCCGGTTTGTTGAAACAATATTATTGTCAGCCGCACGAAGCAGGGCAATATCCTGTACGATCACCTGCCTACTCACACTGAGTTGCTTCGCCATCTCCGCCCCCGCAATCGGCTCTTTACTCTTCGCAAGCATCGACAACAGTTTTTCCCGTCTTTCAACTCCTGTCATGTTCTTCCTCCCAATCTTATCATCCATTAGCCCATTCTATTTCTCATATAAACCTTCCCTGCACCCAAAGGCACCAGAAATTTTGTTACAATATTCAGTTAGATTCTATGAAGATTTTTCAGAGAAATATCCATGATCGGAGCGGAATGTGTCAGTGCTCCACTTGATATATAATCAACACCAAGGTTCTTCAAGCGCTCGATATTTTCTGCTGTTACATTACCTGATACCTCGATCTCTGCCTTGCCATCTATGATGCCGATCGCTTCTTTTAACATTTCATCTGACATATTATCCAGCATGATAATATCCGCTCCGGCTTCAACAGCCTCCTTTACCATATCCAGATTCTCAACCTCGACTTCGATCTTTCTGACAAACGGTGCATATTCCTTTGCCATACGGATTGCCTCTTTCACTCCGCCTGCTGCGCCTATATGGTTATCCTTCAGAAGGACTCCGTCCGAAAGATTATATCTGTGATTATGCCCACCGCCGACACGAACTGCATATTTTTCAAAAATACGATTATTCGGGGTTGTCTTTCTGGTATCAAGCAACTGGATCTTGCTTCCTGCAAGAAGTCCTGCAACCTTATATGTGTACGTAGCAATACCGCTCATCCTCTGCAGATAATTCAGTGCTGTCCGTTCTCCCGATAACAATACACGGATATCCCCGGTTACAACTCCCATCAACTGTCCTGCCTTTACCTCATCGCCATCCTTGCAGTAGAGTTCTGTCATGGTTGTATCATCTAATAATTCAAATACTCTCTTAAACACCTGTAAACCACAGATGATTCCATCCTGCTTGCAGATTAACTCTACCTTTCCCATGCATGCCTCCGGCATAACGGAATTTGTTGATACATCCTCACTTGTAATATCTTCTTTTAATGCTCCAAGAATAAATGGATCTACATTTAATTTTAAAGTAATCTGATCGTACATAATATCCTCCTGAATGATTTTTCTATGCTTCCTGTCTGTGCAGGTCTTCTTCGTTTTCCCTTGCAATCTCAGCCTTAAGCAGTGCTTTATATTCTGTTGCCAGCTTCTTCTTATCTGTATAATCGTCTTCTCTGTAAGAGATTTCTTCTATCTTTGTCCGATCGAACTGCTCAGTCATTTCCTTTGCGGCCCGCTTGGCAAATACCAGGCTCTCAAGAAGTGAATTACTTGCCAGTCGATTCTTGCCATGAACTCCGTTACATGCAGTCTCTCCGATCGCATATAACTGATCCATCGATGTCTTACTGGACAAATCCACCTTGATACCGCCCATGAAATAATGCTGTGCCGGCACAACCGGTATGCATTCTGTATACACATCATATCCCATTTCTTTGCAATGCTCAACGATATTCGGGAAATGTTCTTCTAATTCTTTTCTATCAATCACAGTCATATCTTCCCAGACATAATCTGTTCCGTCCTTCTCCATCTGTTTGCGAATCTCGATCGTCAGCAGATCTCTCGGAAGAAGTTCATTTACAAACCGCTCATGATTCTTGTTATAGAGCAGCGCCCCCTCGCCACGAACCGATTCCGAGATCAGAAAACTCCTGTCCTCCGGCTCTTTGCTATATAAGGTTGTCGGATGAATCTGGACATAGTTCACATGCTCTGTCTCAATCCCATGCTTTAATGCGATCGCAACGGCATCTCCGGTCAGGTGTCTGAAATTAGTCGAATGTCTGTAAATACCACCAATTCCCCCACAAGCAAGCATGGTATAGTTTGCCATGATCGGGAAGATCTTATTCTCCGCATCCCTTGCCACCACACCGTAACAGCAATTATCCTTACACAGGATATCCACCATGGTTACATGTTCGTAGATTGTCACATTCGAAAGCTTCTCTACATTGCGGAGCAGGGTACTTGTGATCTCTTTTCCTGTTACATCCTCATGAAAAATGATACGGTGATGGCTATGTGCTCCTTCCTTTGTATAGCTGAAACTGCCATCCGGCTCCCGATGGAAATCCGCTCCATACTTTACGAGATCGTTTACAACATCGACCGATGAACGTATCATGACTTCTACACTCTTTGGATTATTCTCATAATGTCCCGCCTTCATGGTGTCTTCAAAATAACTGTCATAGTCATCTTCTGATTTCAGCATACACATGCCACCCTGTGCCAGGAAGGAATCACTGTGTTCTACGATATCCTTTGTTATGATCGTTATCTGTTTATCACTGGGGAGATTCAATGCAGCATATAAACCTGCGCATCCACTTCCAACAATTAAAATATCTGTCTTCATATTGTTTCTCCAACTGTATTTATTTGTTTTTTCTTCTTATTATAAAAAAGCGTTGCCTTAGTATACCACGTTCTGTTGTACATGACAATATAGTATTTTACACCACTTTACATGTGTCTTGTCAGCAGATAAAATGAAAGACAGCATTACTTATTATTCCGTAAGACGTTCGCACTCTATTTTAACGCAACGGTGCTAAGCTCCTCGCCTATGGCGACTCACTAAGAACCGGCGTTAAAAAGGCTTGCTTCATAAAGTACATATACTCCAATGCCAAATCTCACTTCTCATTTTTGATCTAAACATTGATATCTTGATCTATTATTTCTCCCTTTTCCACAAAATTTCCACTAACTATAAATGAAAACTTTTCATATATCTTTTTAGATAAAAATAACCGAATTAGCTCTTTATAATTCAAAAAACTAATCCGGTTATTTTACTCACTTTGATTCAGCTCAAATTTTTGATTATTCAGCGTCTGCTACAGGCTCTGCTGCCGGTGCTTCTGCTGTCTCGGCAGGCTGCTCTGCCGGTACTTCTTCCTCGTCATCATCGTCATCATCGAAGAAGTCGTCATCAAAATCATCATCAAAATCATCATCAAAATCATCAAGAAAATCAGGTGTCAGGTATGAATATACTGCATATGCAATACCTGCGATTGCTGCTACTGCACCGATAATCGCAAGGATCACAAATACAACACCTTTTGCCTTTTCTTCTGTTGGTTCGCTTTTTACTAAGATTACATCATTATTTTTCATTATAAACTACCACCCTTTCATTTAGTTTCTGTATGCCGTCATTATAGCATACTCTTTTTTCTATTTCTATATTATCTTGGAATTATTATAATTTCTTTATTCTTCCAGACGCTTTAATTTTGCAAAGGAAGCAAACATTTTTCTTGTACCGCCACGATCAAAATCTACCGTCACCTCATAATCTCTGCCGCCCTTTACAAGCTGCGTTACAGTTCCATTTCCAAATTTCATATGACGCACCCGATCACCTTCTCCATAGTCGAGAACCAGCTCCCGGTTCACGGTAAATTCTTTGCCAAATGATGGTTTGGTCGATGGTGTTATACTGATTGGCTCTTTCTTTGCCTTACTGTAGCTGCTGTATGGATTCGATGAAGAATATCCGGAGCCCGTTTGCGACGATCTTCCATGATATGAGCCTTTTCCATATCCTGACTGCCCGCTACTACCATACCTATTTCCGGTATATCCGGTGTCTGCAAACTGCCGTTCTTCCATCCGTTTTACATGCCTTGTAATATCACCGGAATCCTGGAACAGCAGCGGCGGAATCTCTTTAATAAATCTGGAGATGTCATTGCAGTTTCTACTTCCATGCAGCATACGGTTTCTTGCACAGGACAGATATAGCTTCTTCATCGCTCTTGTAATTCCTACATAGCAAAGTCTGCGTTCTTCTTCCAGCGCATCTTCATCATCCGAATTGATCGCCATCGCACTTGGGAAGATTCGCTCTTCCATGCCACATAAGAATACATATGGGAACTCCAGTCCCTTTGAACCATGGATCGTCATTAATTTAACCATATTATCATCATCGGACATTTTATCGGTCTCCGAAACCAGCGCGATATCCTCCAGAAAATCTGCCAGTGTCGCTTCCTCATAATCGGTTTCAAACTGAACCACACGGTTTCTTAACTCATCGATATTCTCAAGTCTCGCCATCGATTCATCCGTGTGCTCCGCTATCAGTTCATCTTCATATCCGGTATCCTCCAGAATACGGTCAAATAATGTACTGAGTGGTTCCTGCTCCTCTATTATCCCCTGAAATCCATCGATCAATTCCACAAAGCCGGAAATTTTTGCAACCGAACGCTGTAATCCCGGAACTTGCTCTATGATCTGCATGGCTTCCATCAGTGTCATATCATTTGCAGCGGCAAATGCGGCCACCTTATCAACGGTAGCATCACCGATTCCACGCTTTGGTACATTGATGATTCGTCTGAGATAGGTATCGTCTGTAGAGTTATTTACAACCTTCAGATATGCCATTATATCTTTAATTTCTTTTCGTTCATAGAAATTCTGACCACCGTAGACCCGATGTGGTATTCCTCGCATAACCAGCTTCTCACCAAGGATACGAGACTGTGCATTCGTACGATATAGTAAAGCAATGTCTTTATACTGTGCACCATTTGCTGTCAGACGGATGATCTCATTTACAACACGATCCGCCTCCATGTATTCATCCTCACTCTGATTAAATACAAGCTTCTCGCCATCTCCCTGATCTGTCCAGAGGGCTTTATCCTTTCTTCCTTCATTATGCTTGATCACCGCATTTGCAGCCGCCAGAATATTTCCACAGGAACGATAATTCTGTTCCAGCTTCACGACCTTCGCATCCGGATATTCCTTTTCAAAATTCAAAATATTCGTAATATTGGCACCACGGAATTTGTAGATTGACTGGTCATCATCACCAACGACACAAAGGTTTCTGTATTTGGAAGCAAGCTGCTTCACCATCAGAAACTGTATGTGGTTTGTATCCTGATACTCGTCCACCATAATATAACGAAATCTGTCCTGATATAATTCCAGTACATCCGGATTATGTTCAAACAGCTCAACCACCTTGTAGATCAGATCATCAAAATCAAATGCATTGAATTTACGGAGTCGTTTCATATACTCGGAATATACGGTTGCCGTCTGTGTCTTCACAAAATCTGTCGCATTCATCTTCGCATACTGATCCGGTGAAATATACCGCTCTTTTGCATTTGATATCTCTGCCAGGAACATCTTCTCCGGATACTTCTTCGGATCGATCTTCAATTCCTTCAGAATATTCTTGACCGCAGATTTCTGGTCATCCGAATCATAGATATTAAAATTTGTTGCATAACCGAGCCTGTCTGAAAACCGTCGCAGAATCCGTACACATAACGAATGAAAGGTGCTGACCCATACTCGTTCAGCACCCTCTCCAACAATGTTATTTACTCTGTCTCTCATTTCGGCTGCGGCTTTATTTGTAAATGTTATCGCAAGGATATTATATGGATTCACTCCGATCTCATCCATCAGATACGCTACCCGGTGGGTGATTACTCTGGTCTTTCCTGATCCGGCACCTGCCAGTATCAGAAGCGGTCCATCGACATGTCTGCATGCCAAATCCTGCATGTCATTTAATCCAGCCATCGCTTTTGTACTCCTTTATATCAGCTTTGTTCCGCAGTTACCACAGAACTTTGCTCCATTTGTAGGGGTTCCGCAGTTCGGGCAGAACTTAGGAGCCGTACCATTTCCGGTTGGAGCTGCCTGCTGATTCATCTGTCCGTTCATGTTGTTCTGCAGATTGCCGGTCATCTGATTTGCCATCATCATACCCATCTGCATTCCCATCATACCGCTGGCAACATCTGCCATATTGGTTCCACCTTTTCCGTTGGAATTTGCAAGTGCATCTACCATCTTCACCTGCTGGAACCGTCCCATGTCACCAAGCATCGTATACTCAGCAGCCTGATCTGCACGTTTTGATATATTCTCAGGATATGTAAATTCGCTGATTCTGAAATCTGTCATGGTCAGACCGATCTTGATCAGTTCCATATCCAGATCTTCTAAAATACCCTTCGCAATATCCGTTGCATTTGCCATCAGATTGAATACGTCACCGCCGACCTTTGTGATCCATTTGATCAACAGTCCATCTAAGATTCCCTTAATACGGTCTCTGACATCATCCACTGTAAAGATTGCCTTTACCCCGGCGATTCTCTCGATCAACACATTGTAATCATCGATCTTGAATGAAAACTTACCATTTGACCGTACCGGAAGTCCGCCCGGAAGTCCCGGAGCCTGTAAACGGATCGGTGAACTGGTTCCCCAGTTACAGGTAAACTCTTTCGTATTGATGAACAGAACCTCTGCACGAAGTCCTGAGTTGAAACCAAACTTAAATCCCTTTAATGTAGAAAGGAATGGAATGATATCCGAATCAATCGTATAACTTCCTGATTCTGTGAAGATACCTTCTACCGCACCGTTATACAGGAAGATTGCATCCTGTCCCGGTTTAATGATAAGTCTGGAATCTTTCTTTATCTCTCGATTTGTCCATTTCCAGAAGAGCAAGTCATCTCTGTATTCTTCCCACTCAACTACATTGGCAAACTGATTTGAAAATAATCCCATCTGTTTCCTCCTATGAAAGTCCCATCTTTGCCTTTAATGCTGCAAGTTCGTCTGAAACTGCTGATGATGGTTCTGCATCGTATTTGCTCATCAGATCATCTGTCTCATCCTTACCGCTGGCATTTAATTCTGCCATAGCATTTGCCTTGTCAAGCATTGCATCAGCCTTTGCTTCCATTCTGTCAAATGCTGAGATCGTTCCGGCTGTATCCGTTACGCTTCCCATCATCTTATTCATCTTCTCCTGCGTCTTTGCAACCTGAACCTTAGCCTTGATCGCATCTTTTCTTGCGTTCAGATCCATGATATCCTTCGTCAGCTTATCATGCATCTCTTTCATCTTAGCCGCATTTCCTGCTGCCATATCATAAGACTGCTGTAACGAAGTTCTCTTGGTTGATAACTGATTCTTCTTCTCTAAGAACTTCATGGCATCTGCTTCGTTTCCTGCAAGGAGTGCCTTCTCTGCATAGTTCTGCATCTTGGCAATATCTGCATCGCAGTCATCCAATGCACGTTTGCATCTGGTCTCATCTGCCATAACGGTTGCTGTCTCTGATTTTACGTTTCTAAGATCTTCCTGTAAGTCTCTGAGATACTGGTCGATCATCTTCTCCGGATCCTCTGCCTTATCAAGCATAGCGTTGATGTTTGCTGACATAATGTCTTTAAATCTTTTTAAAATCCCCATAAATAATTACCTCCTGTATATATTTACACTTTATGGTTTCTTGTTTTTTCGTGCTCACAAACCCATGATATCATAACAGGCGTACGCTCCGCAACGCCTGAATCATGAATTAAATGTAAAGTATCACGCTTCTGTTCTTAGGTGGCTTTAAAGTTCATCGTCAAGGCTCTTATGGATGTTTCCACCAATCCGAAACTCCGGAATTTTCTTAGAAGGGCCTTCTGCTGCCTTTCCTGCAACCCCTGCATCCGTAATTGATTCCTCTAACGGCACAGGTGTCCGATCCTCAAATAATGACTTTTTCTTTTCTTCCTTTAATTCATCTGCAATCTCAAATGCTGAATCAACAACCTCATCATGCAAAATATCATCATGAAGCTTCACCGGCTGTCTGGATGGTTTTACCTTGATCGGATCTTCCTTCTTATCCTCAAAATCAAATTCCCACTGAACCATCTCATTTTCTTCTGCCTGCTTCTTCGTCTTCTGTTCTTCTTCCTCAAACCGGTTCTTCTCATAGTACAGTTCATTTGCAAGGAGCTGGCTGATCTCTAAGATATCGGCATACCGTTCCTGCTTTTTCATATCCAGAAGTCCATCCATCAGCTCTCGCTTATTCTGCTCAATGACATCGGATTTCTGTCTGAGGGAATCCAGCACACGGTCGGTTTCCTCGCTGATCATATTATATGCCTGACGTACCGATTCATTGATCTCCATAAGCATCTCATTCGTATAAATGATCGATGCCGCATAGATCTCATTTGCTGTCCGAAGTGCCATCTTATCTTTCTTGTTCAGATCCTTTACCTGCCTCTGGACATAGAGCGGATTCGGCTTGCTCATTCGGATCCGGCTTGCAGATTCTTCTGCCTCTACGATAATGTCCTCGGCTTCTTTATTCGCATCCTTTATGATCTTGCCACGCTTATCCGTGATCTCATGATACGCTTTTAATTCTATATCTATCGTCTTTTTCAGATCTTCTATCATTTCCAGCATTTCTTCTTTATTTACAAGAACCTTCCCTGCTGCAAATGGAACATTCTGTCCGTCCTCAATCAATACCTGCATCTTATCAAGCAGTTGTTTTGCTTTTCCTTTTTCCATGTCTATTGCTTCCTCCAACTATGGCTTTATAGGATTTTATTTATAGATCCGGTTTCTTATCATCTCTTGGAATACCTAAGAAATCCTGGATCAGATGTCTGCTGAAAAGCCTTCCTTCTTCACTTTCAAAATACCGCTCCGGATGCCACTGAAACGCAAGAATACTCATGGTTGGTGACACAAATGCCTCAACCGATCCATTTTCTTCATCTACAACCAACGGATAAAACATTGTTGAAAGGTTTTCCAGATATACACAATCACTGTGAAAATTATTTATCTTTATATATCGATCCGAATTACATATTTTTGCCATATGGTCAACACCTCGCGGTCTTGGTACCACAAACGGTGCAGAATATGAAATCTTTCCACCAAAAAGAGCATTCAGATGCTGCATACCTCTGCATACCCCGATGATCGGTATCTCATTCTCCACACAGTACATAATGAGCCGTTCCTCCATCACATCCCGATGCGGCTGCAGCTCTGCCTTATGCGGTTCTACATAATATTTCGGGTGAAGCGTACCGCCACCCGTTACGATCAGTACGTCAATCGGATCTTCAAATAAGGCTTCAAAATCTCTGGTGAAATTCGACACCGGATGAAGTCTTATTCCCATGCTTTCATAAAATTCCGTATAGGCAGCTTCCAGAACATCCGTGGATTTTCCATACATATTCTGACCTTCGCGTTGTGTTATCAGTGCGTGAAGCATACGCCTATTCCTCCTTCAGTATCTTTCCATTTTTACAATCAAGTGTCAGTTTGTCAAGTCCTGTTACATAATTATAAATAACGTCGCCACATCCAATAGCCGCCGGAATATTGAATTCCGCACATCGGATCGCCATATGGGATGCAACACCACCATACTTCGTAATAAAGCCCCGGATTCCTTTTGCAAAGATCCAGTCATAGCCGGGATCTGCTTTCGGGATCACTACGATCTTATCTGCAACATCAACCGCTCCGGCATCGTCACGCTTCGATTCCTCATCCTCCAATACGACAACTGCTCCGGTCACGATCTCCGAGGTGATAAAATTCGGTCTCGCCTCTACCATCTCGATATATTCCAACTGCTGCTTATTACAGATCACATCTGGCAGAATCATATCGGAAGCATCTGTATATGCCTTTCGGTTCTCTGCGATCACCTGTTCCCATATCCTTCGGATCTCCGTTTCTGGTTTATGATACACTGCAATTATATCATCTACTGTGAGATATGCCATATCTTCTTTTGAAAAATTCAACATTTCTCCAATATTGATCAGAATATCGATTGCCAGACTTAAGGATTTCGTAAATTCAAATTTAAAATATTCCCGTTCTTCCATGGAATCCTTTAAGAATTCCACAAATTTCTTTGCATCAACACCAAAGCCGATATCGGAAAGTGCCTGTTCTACCTTCTCCGGATCTAATGGCGTATGCTTTAACCGCTCAATTCTCTGTCTCTGCTTCTTTGCTGTCTCGCTTGCCTTGGAGCTGTCAAAATCCCGTTCCTCATATGTCTCACAGGTGATATCGTAAGTGCCGGAACGAAGATGCCCGTATTTCTCATCAAATGCAGCTCTGGTAATCCGTCCTTCTGCAAAATCCTGAAAATCCGAATCGTACTCCGATGCCACTGTGTAGATTGACATCATAAAGTCATCAATCTCACGGCTCGTAAAATATCCCTTTGCACTAAGTGACCTGCAAAGAGCCTTTGAGATAAATGCAAGTCTTGCCTGTCTTGCAAATTTCGGTGTTCCGTACTGTTTGATACTCTCGATCAATTCTATAAAATAACGGATGGAAGTATTCACATCCTTTGCTGCCATCAGCCAGTTATTCCTGATATTTTCCCGATGCACCTTCAGTCCGTTTAAGGAACGGATATCCTGCATCCGGTTCTGCCTGAAATTACAGATTGCACGATCCGTCAGACGAAACAGGCTATTTGACAAATCCTGAATCTCGCCTTTCGTGAATTCATATTCTAATAATTCCTGCAACCGATCCTCCGTTGTAAAATCATAATTGGAAAATACGATTTCAAATTCTATTTTATCATGTGCCGTTATATCCGATAATATCTTCCGGTCATAAAATGCCAAAAGTTTTTTCACCATGTCCTCATCTAAATCCGCAGGCATCAGGCACAGAAATGACTTCCGCAATGATATATATGGTTTATTTCCGACCCTGTACATCAGATCTCCGTCCACCACACGATATCCGATCGTGGTAAGTCCCTGATTCCAGGCAGCCTTCGTTATGATCTCTCTGTAAAGGGAGAAATCAAGCGGATGCGGATTCACTCCTATGATCTCAGCAGGATTCCAGAATGCCATATCGGATAAGATTGCCTGTTTCTCATACAACAGATCACTGAGTTTTTGATACTGCTGTTTTATCTTGTTTATCAATTCTCCAAATATACGATCATTCTTTGCTCTGTCTTCTTTGTAGTCAGACGGCTTTTGCAGTTTCTTAATACAGGCCGCAAGCGGACGCACCTGAAAGATCGTAACTGTCAGATCTGCTCCAACTGCAAATTCCACATCGAGCGGATACTCCGGAAAGATGTCTTCTAATTCCCTCATGGCTGTGATCAGAACACCCCAGCGCTCCGGGAGAGATGAACTCTCTGCTGTCCGTGCAATATAAATCGTCTTTCCTCCGCTTCCACTGGTTACCGCATCGGTCGAATCTTCATCATATGAGATTGCATAATACAGTCTTCCTGATTTGATCTCTCTGGAGAAGATAACTCCGCTGCTGATGATAGATTTCGTCTGCGTCTGGATCAACACCTGTTCATTCCTGATATCTGGCAGATCTTTTTTATAGGAATCAAATACTGTCTCAACCGCATGACATACAGCATCGCGATCATCAGCGTCGACATCCAATATACTGTCATAATGACCCGCATTTGATGTCTCGGAGGAATCTTCATTGGAACAGGAGCTTCGAACAACAATCGTCTGTCCTTTAAACTGTGATTGAATATCGGCAAGGATCTGTTTCCGGTTCTCACCATACATTTTCCCGGTTACGATCATAAGGTCTTCTATTCTCGATTTTGTTATTCTGTTTTTCAAATAATCTAATGTATCTGCTTTTGTCAAAACCATGAAAAAATCACCTTCTACAACAAAACTGCACCTTAGCAGACCATATCATCTATACTAAAGTGCAGTATATTTTTTCTCTTTCGAGACACTATTCGTTTTGTTGGCTATTCCGACAGACTTTTGTTTCTTCCAAATCTATCTTCTGTCAGTATTCATTATATAATGAATAAAATAGCTCTTACTGGATCGTTAATAGATCATCAACTGATTTTCTTGGTGGCATCTCCGGTGCAAATACCGGATATCCCATTGCAATAACGGTGGCAACTGTCTGACCTTCCGGCACACCTACGATCTCTCCAACCTTCTTATCATCAAATACTCCAAGGATAACCGTTCCGATTTCCTTCTCATGTGCTGCAAGACAGAATGTCTGGGCTGCGATACCGGCATCGAACATCTCCCATCCGGCACCTTTGCTTGTACTGAAGCTTCCATCTCTCTCATATCCACAAATACCGTTCTTCTGTGTCACAACCATCAACTGATGTGCTCTGGAAACTGTCTTCTCATTTAATGCGAATCCCATTACACCCTCTTCTGCGATCTTCTTGATCTTCTCCGGATCAGAAACACTGATGTAACGGATTGTCTGTGTATTCTTCCAGGATGGTGAATAGGATGCGAGTTCTACTAACTCACGGATCACTTCATCCGGAATGATATCCTCTTTGAATTTTCTTACCGATCTTCTTGTCTTAATACATTCTAATGCTTCCATGTCTTGTCCTCCTGTATTTTTATAAATATCTTTTGTATCTTCTTACATATATCGCAAGTATAACTCACTCAATGTCTTCGAAAAATCATCTCATTATCTGTTACAGATCACTCACCTGCAAAATATGCATCTATACCATCTGCAATTCCTTTTGCAAGCAGATTCTGATAATCTGATGTTACAAGCTTCTGGTCTTCTTCTGAATTTGTCATATAACCGATCTCAACGATCGTAACCGGAACCTTACACCAGTTAATTCCACTCATGGAATCTGTCTCCCAGACACCTTCGCTGTTTGCCCCTGTTGCTGCTGCCATTCCGCTTAATACATCGGCAGACAACCGTTTACAGGAATCATAGATATCTGCATTGTATGGATTATCCTTAGTCTGGCATACTGTCATAACACCGCTCGCATTTGTATCTGTAGAACCATTTGCATGGATTCTTATAAATGCATCTGCCTTATCACTGTTTGCAAGTTCTGCTCTTGCAGCGTTACTGATATCGACATCATTGGATGTACGGATCATCTTCACAGTATAGCCTCTTGCCTCTAATGCACTCTGAAGCTTTAACGCTACCTCAAGATTCAGTTCATATTCCTCTGTACCGGTTGTAACACCTGTATTACCGGCTGAGACTTTTGCTTTCTTATCTTCCGCACCGGGACCTACCGGCTCTGTATCCGTATTCGGCGTTGCCTGATGACCTGCATCAATACAGATCAGCTTGCCTTCGCCAACATTGCTTGTCTCCTGTGTTGATTCTTCTGTGCTGCTGTCATCACCACTGGATGCTGCTCCTTCTGCCTTTACAAATTTCGAATAAACATAATAGGTCTCACCCTTGATCGATACCTTGCTCCACTCATCGTTATAACTGATCCGGTCAAGCTCTACACCATCTGCAAGCTGCATCGCAGGATCTCCGTCTGTCGATGGTGCTGTTCTGACATTTACATAATCAGTCGTCGTCACCTTGTCATTTACGATCGTGAATCCTTCTTCATCCACCTGTGCTTCCGTCGTCGCTTCTGTTGTATCCTCTGTGGATGCTACATCTTCAGAAGCTTCTGTTGAACTCTCGGTAGTCGTCTTTTTTCCTGCATCCTTTTTCCCACAGGCTGCAAGTACAAATGCTGAAAGAATGATCATCATACATATAAGTATTGTTCTGTAAACCTTCTTCATAAGTAACCTCCGTCCATATTTCTATACACCTAATGTCTATTATCGCATAAATATGGCTCTATTTCAACCAAAAAGCGATAAGGAGCCGTTTCATCGACTCATAGTCTGACAAATGTGCCATTTCACATGCTGAATGCATAGCGAGTACCGGCATTCCCATATCGACTGCCTTTACCGGAAGATAGGATGAAACGATCGGACCCAGCGTAGTTCCACCCGGCATTCCTGTCTTATTGACCGTACGCTGAAACGGAATTCCTTCATCCTCACAGAGCACCTGAATCACTGCAGCAGCCTCGCTGTCTGTCACATATCGCTGAGACGCGCTGCTCTTTAAGACAACCCCATTTCCAAGCAGTACCCGGTTGACCGGATCGGATTTCTCCTGATAATTCGGATGTGTTCCATGTGCCACATCAAGAGAGATCAAAAATATCTCCGGAAGCAGCTCCTGTATGGTACGGCTCTCTCCGCTGTCTTTTAAGATACGTTCCGTTATCATCCGAAGCAGTCCGGAATCTGCTCCCTGTTTGGACAAACTCCCGATCTCCTCGTTATCGAAAAATACTCCGATGTCGAGATTCATATCAGATCCATCTGCTTCCGATATTTTTTCATCTGCCAATGCAGCTTCTGTTCCCTTACCTTTTTCTTCTTTCCACTTGTTTCCGATTCGCACCAAAGATTCCAAAATCGCACTAACGGAAGATACATTATCAATTCTCGGTGATGTAAATACGCCACTGTCTCCGATCATTTGGCAGGAATCGCAATTATATAAATACAGATCATAGTCTAATATGTCCACCTTATCGATCTGAAGCATTTCTGCAACCTCATCTAAAAAGCTATGCGGTTCATCCTTCTTCCAAAGCCCAAATACCGGGATCAGTTCTTTCTGCGGATCTAATTTTATCTCTGAATCTCCACGTTTCAGATGCGGCGCAAGACTCGGTATAATCGCAACCGGCTTCTCGGAATCATATAATCGTACCTCCGGATGAAATGCATCGCTGCCTTTTACCACTACCTTGCCGGCAAGTCCCAGCGGGCGGTCAAACCATGTCTTCATTAACAGTCCGCCATACGTCTCTATATTCAACATATGATAACCGCCTTTTTCCATATCGGCTGACGGCTTTAACTTCAGCATCGGAAAATCCGTATGGCTGGTCGCTATACGGATATGCTGCAGCTGCTTCGGCAGATGAAATGCGATCATAACAGAACTGTATGGTCTGACATAATAATCTGCTCCTGCCTGAAGCTGCCATTTGTCCTTTAACTTAAGCTCGGAAAATCCGTGTTCTTTCAGATATTCCTCTCCATGCTTTACAACATGGAATTGGGTAATTCCTTTTTCTAACATATATTTTAACAAGCCTGTCTGTTCCGGCTTTTCTGATATGAGATCAACTTCTGTTTTTCTTTCTTCCATATGCTCTGTTCTCCTGTCTTTTTACTTTGATTTCTATTGTACACCTTTTTAGTTTTTCTTGCTATTTTGATTTTATGTGTATATAATGTTGTTACACGCTTTAACGCGTTAAATCCAAAAAAGGAGAAACAGCTATGAATGCATTTAAAATTGGTTTTATCGGTCTTGGTCTGATCGGTGGATCGGTGGCAAAATCTATTCACCGTATTTTCCCAAACTATACGATCATCGGCTATGATGTCAACACCGCGACCTTAAAAGAAGCGCAGGAGGATGGCACCTTAGGTCATTATACAACAAATATCAGTGACATCGCAGACTGTGATTATATCTTTCTGTGTGCGCCGGTTCATTATAATATAGAATATCTGAAAACTTTAAAACCACTGATCTCTGATTCCTGTATCCTATCTGATGTCGGCAGTGTCAAATCCGATATCTACGATGCTGTAAAGGAACTGGGACTTGGTTCTCATTTCATCGGTGGTCATCCAATGGTCGGATCGGAACGATCCGGCTACGATGCAGCAACCGACCGTCTGATTGAGAATGCTTATTATTTCATTACTCCATCTCCGGATGCTCCGTCAGACCGCGTGGAGGAATTTATGACATTTATCGGCGATCTGGGTGCTATCCCGATCCGGTATTCCCCGGATGAACACGATAAGATCACTTCCTATATCAGCCATGTACCGCATGTGATCGCAGCGTCTCTGGTCAATCTGGTACGACATGCCGATTCTCCGGACGGAATCTTTAAATCTCTGGCAGCCGGAGGTTTTAAAGATATCACACGAATCGCATCCTCAAATCCGGTGGTTTGGGAGCACATTCTCCTCAGCAATCCGAAGAACATCGTGAATGGATTGAAGGAATATATTGAGCTTCTAAATAAAATGATTTATGATATTGAAAGAAATGACGCAAAGGACATCAATGCTTTCTTTGAGTCATCCAGAGAATACCGGGATTCCATCCCGAACAATACAAGCGGTGTTATCCGTATGCAATATGAACTCTTTGTCGATATCCCGGATGAACCGGGTGCTCTGGCAAAGGTTACGGTACTGCTTGCTGATGCAGGCATCAATCTGAAGAACTTCGGAATCTCCCATAATCGTGAAGACGAGGAAGGCGTTCTACGTTTATCCTTCTACGATACGGATGCATGCCGGAAAGCATTTGACCTTCTTGCAGATGCCGGATACCGTTTATATAACAGATAAGACTACATAAAAAGGAAATGGACGATATCACGTCCAGACAGGTAACACATTATGATATTTTCCAGAAGAACAGGATTAAAGGGAACACTTACGATCCCCGGAGATAAATCCATCTCCCACCGTTCGATCATGCTTGGATCACTGGCAGATGGTATAACCGAAGTACATGGATTCTTAAACGGTGCAGACTGCATTTCTTCTATGAACTGCTTCCGCGAAATGGGTGTAACGATCGACCACAATGGGGATACCGTTATCATTCACGGTAAAGGACTTCATGGTTTGCAGGCTCCGAAAGAAACACTCGATGTCGGTAACAGCGGAACAACTACCAGACTGATGTCCGGAATTCTTGCCGCACAGAATTTCAAAAGCCGCGTGATCGGTGATGCATCGATCTGCCGCCGTCCGATGAAACGGATCATGACCCCGCTTTCTCTGATGGGTGCTGATATCGTGAGCGAAAACGGAAACGACTGTGCGCCGCTTCTGATCACTGGAAAGCCATTACACGGCATCCACTACGATTCACCGGTTGCTTCGGCACAAGTCAAATCTTGTATTCTTCTTGCCGGGCTGTATGCCGACGGCGAAACCAGTGTAACCGAACCATATGTATCCAGAAATCATACGGAGCTGATGTTTGATGCTTTCGGTGTCGATATCAAGACCTCCGGCACAACCGCAACTGTAAAACCTGCGGATAAATTATACGGTCAGAAGATCATGATCCCGGGAGACATCTCCTCGGCGGCTTACTTTATCGCAGCCGGACTTATCACACCGGATTCCTTCATCACGATCAAGAATGTGGGTATCAACAATACCCGTGATGGAATATTAGAAGTTGTAAAAATGATGGGCGGTACGATCACCTACGACCGACTGGATCAGCCGGGCGAACTTGCTGCAGACATCACAGTACAGACCTCAGATTTAAAAGGCTGTGTGATCGAAGGCTCCCTGATTCCGAAGCTGATCGACGAGATTCCGATCATCGCCATCATGGCATGCTTTGCAAAGGGACAAACCGTTATCAAAGATGCACAGGAACTGAAGGTGAAAGAATCAAACCGGATCGATGTTATGGTGAAGAACCTTTCCGCTATGGGCGCAGATATTAGCGCTACCGATGATGGCATGATCATCCATGGCGGCAAGCCGCTTCACGGTGCTGTCATCGACAGCCACCTCGACCACCGCATCGCCATGAGCTTTGCCATTGCCGGACTTAACGCCGACGGCGACACAGAGATTCTTGGCAGCGACTGCGTAAACATCTCCTACCCGACCTTCTATCAGGATCTCGCCGGGTTGAGGTAGTATCCCACCCGGACGCTGGAATGAGTGAATCAACACTTCTGATAGGGAATTACAAATAAATCCTGCTGCCCGGCTATGTAAAAAGACAAGCATGTTTTCTATTCGGTTCGCACATTTATTAGTCAGCAGTCGCCCAAACTCACCCTTACGGGCTCAAACATGGGCTTGGTGCTGACAATTCGTGCAAACCTCATAACGAAAACTTCGCTTACGTCTTTTGTACATAGCCGGGCAGCAGGATTTTTAATGTAATTCCCTTATATAATATCTCGATATAACTCATCCCAGCGTCCGAGCTTTTCAAAGCAATGAGGAAAAAGGCTCCGCCACATAAAATAGATTTTCTGCTTTGATGCCGATTTCACTAACATCTATATTATAAATAAACGACAATACCAGTGGTAATAGAAGATGTTCGTGTAATTTTCGTCATGAGGTTTGCACTAGCTGTCAGCACCAAGCCCTTGTCTGAACCCGTAAGGGTGAGTTTGGGCGACTGCTGACAAATCAGCGTGCGAACCGAATAGAAAATGAAACGAATCTTGCTATACCACTGGTATTGTCATTTATTTATATCAAGATCCTGAAAACCGGCATCAAAGCATATTTCCATAAAATATACGGCGGAGTCTTTGTCCTACAGAATCAACATAGCATCGCCGAAGGAGAAGAAACGATAGCGTTCTTCCACGGCTACCTTATAGGCTTCGAGAATCTTCTCGCGGCTGTAAAGGGCTGATACCAACATCAGCAACGTGGATTCCGGCAGATGGAAGTTCGTGATCAGTCCATCAATGGCTTTGAACTTATAACCCGGATAGATGAAGATATCTGTCCAACCGCTACAAGCCCGAAGCATACCGTTCTCATCAGCTACTGTTTCCAATGTTCTCGTACTGGTCGTTCCGACTGCAATGATTCGACCGCCATTTTTCTTTGTTTCATTGATCGTCTCTGCTGCTTTCTCATCGATCACATAGAATTCCGAATGCATATGATGATCCAGAATGTTGTCCTCTTTTACCGGACGGAATGTTCCAAGTCCGACATGAAGCGTTACATGTGCGATCTTGATGCCTTTTGCCTTGATCTCCTCTAAAAGCTCCTTTGTAAAATGAAGTCCGGCTGTTGGCGCTGCAGCAGAACCTTCATGCTCTGCATAGACAGTCTGATAACGGTTCTTGTCTTCCAATTTATGTGTGATATATGGTGGGAGTGGCATTTGTCCGAGTTCATCTAAGATCTCCTCAAAGATTCCCTCGTATTCAAAACGAACAATACGATTTCCCTCTTCCACGATATCGATAACTTCACCAACCAGTTTGCCGCCACCAAAGATAATCCTTGCACCGACTCTGGCTTTCTTTCCCGGTTTTACAAGCGTCTCCCAGGTACAGTCATCCAGACGCTTCAATAACAGCACCTCGATAGCCGCTCCGGTTCCTTCTTTCTCACCGATCAGTCTGGCAGGAATAACCTTTGTATCATTAATAACCAGACAGTCGCCCTCTTTCAGATATGATATTACATCATAAAAATGTTTATGTTCAATGGTTTCTTCTGCTCTGTTCAAAACCATTAATCTCGAATTATCACGCTTTAAGAGTGGGTCCTGTGCGATCAACTCCTGAGGCAGATCATAGTAAAAATCTGATAACTGCATTTTCTTATCCTCCTTAAAACTCAACTATGATAATGCCACGTTTTATGTCTAAATGCAAGGAAGAAAAACAAAGAATAAAGCAGGTAACAGATAACAAAACAAATGCCAGATACAAATAAACAAATTTTATCTGTACCTGACACCCTTTTTCATAAGCTTCAACTTTTGTTCTACCGTTATTGTCTGTGACAATAGCGTTCCCCCTCGATCAGTGAAGCGACCGTTTCTGCATCCATGCCTTTAAATTCGTCTACTACTCTTATCAGTATATGCGCCAGCATGATCTTCTGTCCAAGCAGCCGTTTGGCACTGGCATCATACTGTGCTTTCTGGTAGGTAGCATCGACGGCAAACACCACTTCATTATCCATGATCTGTCTTCTTTCCTGACAGAACAGGATAAACGACCTTCTCTATGTGGTTATTTTTTTTATCCTCGGTCTGGTCACCATCCGTATCATCTGTCTGATCACTGTCCGTTTCACCGGTCTGATTCCTATCTGCATCCTCTGTCTGACTATCAACCGGTCCAACTTCATATACCATGCAAAACAAATTGTCGCCTAATTCCGTTACTGTATATTCATCATCCACCTTTGACGGAATCGTAAGGATATTCTGCGAATCCACTTCTGTAACAGACAACTTTGTTTTATCCACTTTCGTAAGGGCTACGGTCTTTTTCTCCGCATCCAGGATTTTATATGTATAACAGCCATCTGCTGTTATATATTCCTGCTCCGTTGTATCTTCCGTCTCTGCACAGACCTTCGTCACAGATCCCATACCACTGACAAAGCCTGCTCCGGACTGCCCTGCTGCCACGACCAAAGCCATAGCTACCGCCATCATTCGTAACCTTCTTTTTCCCATCTTCTCTCCTTCTTCTCCCTGTAACAAAAAATATCTGACTGTCTAATATAACAAACCGGAGAATACTTGTATAACAAATATTCTCCGATTCATAATACCAGAATTATTCCAACCTGTAAATTAGGCTCTGAGTTCGATGCCCAGCTTTCCTAATTCTTTTACAAGCTTCTCAATAATCTTATCGACTTCTCCGGCCTCTAAGGTTCTGTCTTTTGCACGGAAAGTCATCGTGTAAGCAACAGACTTCTTACCGGCTGCGATCTGCTCGCCTTCATATACATCAAAGAGCTTATAGCTTTCAAGCAACTTGCCGCCACACTTCTTGATCAGTTCTTCTACCTGACCGACAAAGATGCTCTTGTCCATAACCATACTTAAGTCTCTGGTACTTCCGGGGAACTTTGCGATGCCTTCATACTTGATATCGAAGGATGACAGTGCTACGACATTTGGCATATCGAGAACTGCTACATATATCTCACCCTTTAAGTTATAGTTATCGCATGCTTCCGGATGAAGCTGACCGAGATAACCAACAACGGTATCGTCCTTTACGATATTTGCCTGACGGCCCGGATGTAAGAATGGATGCTCTGTTGTAGGAACATAGGTACAGATATTCTTCATACCAAGGTTATCAAATAACTCCTCGATCACACCCTTTAAGTTGAAGAAATCACCCTCGCCGTACATACCGATCGTGAGCTTCATACATTCTTCCGGAAGCTCTGTCAGTGGGAGCTGCTTTGGGAGATATACATTTCCGAATTCATACAGACGTGCAACCTTATTCTTACGATTGAAGTTTGTTGCAAGAGAAGTCAGCATACCGTTTAAGGATACCGTTCTCATGATACTGAAATCCTCACCCAGCGGATTTGCGATCGTAATCGCCTTTCTGTAAATGGAATCAGCAGGAAGCAGTAATTTGTCAAATACCTTCGGGCTTTCAAATGAATAGCACATACCACCGGAGAATCCGTTTCCTTCCAAAATGTTTCTTGCAATGTCATAGATTCTATGGCTGTATGGCTTCTTACCTACGGTAGCTTCACCCTTTGGAAGTGACATCGGAATCTTATCATATCCATAGAAACGGGCAACTTCTTCTGCCAGATCTGCCATGCAGTTTAAATCCTGACGGAAGGTTGGAACAGTAAGTGTCTTTGCTGCTTCATCATATGTTAATTCCAGCTTATCAAATATATCAAGCATGGTCTTTTCATCAATATCGGTACCAAGAAGCTTGTTGATCTTTTCAGGCTCAAACGGAAGCACCTTAGGCTGTACAGGATCCGGATATACATCAACCATACCGCCAACAACTTCACCTGCACCCATTTCTTCGATCAGCTGGCATGCACGGTTGATTGCTTCTTCTGCAAGATTTGGATCAAGTCCCTTTGTAAACTTGAATGCAGCATCTGTTGCAAGTCCGAGTCTTCTGGATGACAGACGGATATTGGTTCCATCGAAACAGGCTGCTTCAAATAATAAGGTCTGGATATCATCCGTTACCATGGAGTTCTCACCACCCATGATACCTGCGATACCAACTTCTTTTTCTCCGTCACAGATCATCAGAACATCCTTATCCAGCTTTCTTTCCTGACCATCAAGCGTCACAAATGTATCGCCATCCTTTGCGCGTCTGACAACGATCTTATTTCCTGCAATTGTGGACAGATCATACGCATGCATTGGTTGTCCATATTCTTCCATTACATAGTTTGTGATATCAACCAGATTGTTGATCGAACGGATTCCCTGTGAAGCAAGTCTCTCTCTCATCCATTTTGGTGATGGACCGATCTTTAAATTCTTTACAACTCTTGCGCAGTAACGCTTACACAGATCTGTGTCCTGAACTTCTACAGATACATAGTTATTTACATCTTCATCATTTCCTGTTTTCTTGATCACCGGTGGGTAGAATGGCTTGTCAAATGTAACAGCAGCCTCTCTTGCCATACCGATCATGGAAAAGCAGTCTACACGGTTTGATGTAATCTCATATTCTACAACAACATCATCCAGTCCCAGTGCCTTTACCGCATCATCACCCGGCTTTACATCTGCTTCCGCAGGGAATACATAGACACCGTTTTCCGGTGCTTCCGGATACAGCTCTCTGGATGATCCAAGCTCCTCAATCGCACACATCATACCATAAGATGGCACGCCACGAAGTTTTCCCTTCTTGATCTTGATTCCATCAGCAGGAAGCTCTCCGCCATCGTGTCCGCCTGCTACTTTACCGCCGTCAAGTACGGTAGGAACCAGATCTCCTTCTTTTACATTTGGTGCTCCGGTTACGATCTGAAGCAGCTCATCTGCTCCGATATCGACCTGACATACAACCAGCTTGTCAGCATCCGGGTGCTTTTCTATCTTAACGATCTTACCAACTACGATCTTTTCAAGATTCTTGTCTTTCTTCTCAAAACCTTCTACATGTGAACCGGAAAGTGTCATTGCATCGACAAATTCCTGTGCCTCTACGTCAAGATCAGGCACATATACTTTTATCCATGAAAGTGGTGTATTCATTTTTCTATCTCCTTTTCCTGTTTTTTAGAACTGCTGTAAGAAACGTACATCGTTTTCGTAAAGAAGACGCATATCGTCGATTTCGTATTTTAACAGTGCTACACGCTCCAGACCGATACCAAATGCAAATCCTGAATATTCCTCCGGATCAATGCCACAGTCATGAAGTACCTTCGGATGAACCATACCACAGCCAAGAATCTCGATCCAGCCGCTGCCCTTACATACACGACAGCCCTTGCCGCCACATTTGAAACAGGTTACATCCATCTCTGCTGATGGCTCTGTGAATGGGAAATGATGTGGACGGAACTTAACCTTTGTGTTCTCACCAAAGAATTCCTTTGCCCACTGCTGTAAAGTTCCCTTTAAGTCAGCCATCGTAATGTTCTTATCAATAACCAGACCTTCTACCTGATGGAAGGATGGTGAATGTGTTGCATCTACTTCATCAGCTCTGAATACTCGTCCCGGTGAAAGAATACGGATCGGAAGGTGGCCCTTCTCCATGATTCTTGCCTGTACCGGAGATGTCTGTGTACGGAGCAGGATATCCTTTGTAATATAGAAGGTATCCTGTTCATCCTTTGCAGGATGATTTGCAGGGATATTTAATAATTCGAAATTATATTTATCATATTCAACTTCAGGTCCTTCTACGATCTCATAGCCCATACCGATGAAGACACGTTCCAGATCTTCAAGAGCGATCTGATTCGGATGTCTGTGTCCATCAATCTTCTTGATTCCCGGAAGGGTAACGTCGATCGTTTCGCGCTTCATCTTCTCTGCACGAAGTGACTGATTGATCTTCTTTGATTTTTCCTCTAAGGCTGTCTCGATCGCCTGTCTTGCTTCATTTACCATCTGTCCAACCTTTGGTCGATCTTCAGGTGCTACATCTTTCATACCCTTTAATACCTGGGTCAGTTCACCTTTCTTTCCGAGTACAGATACTTTTACATCATTTAAGGATGTCAGCACATCTGCTTCATTGATCTTGGCAAGTGCTGCTGCTTTGATTGCCTCTAATCTGTCTTTCATCTTTCATTCTCCTTATTTATATTTTCTCAATATTTGTGAATAAACATGCGGAATACTCCTACTTGGGATACACCCTCCTGCCTCCCGGCTCGATGATGTACACAAAAAAAGCCCCAGTCCACAAAGGGACGGAGCAACCGCGATACCACCCTGATTCTGACATCCGGTCTTCCCGGCGCTGTCAGCACTCATTCTATGTTATAACGGTCATAACCCGTTATCTCCTACGCTTCCGTTTAAAGAATTCTCAGAGATAAAACTCGGATGTGAAATTAAATGAAATATGGTGCTCGATCAGGCTTCCAGCCGATGACCCGATCTCTCTGTCAGACATATCCCATCTTTTGCATCTTCAACGTCTTCTCTTCCATCCGCTTATAGTCAAGATGGTTAAAACTATACTTAAATATAGCACATTTTTAATATGTGTCAATAACTTTCTGCGATCACCCATTCAGATTTTTCTGTTGAATAGACAAGTTTTGCCTTCAGATTCCCACGCCGGTCAGATAACAGGATCTCAGAACTCACACCTGTTGCCGGATCTGAGGCAACGACTTTTCCATTTTCTGACAATGCGATCTGAAGTGGAATCCCACCATTCATATACAGGGTAATACTGCCCATTCCCATTGCTTGAAACATTTCAGAAAAATACTTTGATTTATCTGAAGAATTCGCCATGTCTGCGTAACCGGAAGCAGTTGCACAGATCAACGTTCCTGATCCTGAACCACCATCCGTTGAACCTTTATATGTCACAGCACGGATCGCATAGCCATCTTCCTCTGCATCAACCACCATATTAACAACGGATTTCTCAATCTCTGATGCCGTATCAAGATATACCTGCAGTCTGGATTTTTTTACGTATTTGATAAGTGCCGGTGCGAGTACACCTGCAAGAATTGCCATGATCGCGATCACAATGATCAGCTCTACAAGTGAAAAACCTGAATCCTTCCATGTTCTTCTTTTCATATTAAACTTTCCTCCATTTATTGAACGATTTCCCCTCGTCTCATATACGCTTAGTATATTTCTCTCCTGTCGTTTTTTCAACTATTTTTTATAAAGTTTTAATCTTTTTTTATGAAGGTCTGTGTGGATTTTCCGGAATACAGACCAGATCTCATCACGGAAGAACAGATTCAACTCTGCTCCCAAAAGCAGGATATACATACAGATATACAGCCAGAGCATTGCGATGACCATGCCTCCAAGATTGCCATACATATAAGTATTGATTCCAAAATAAGTAAGATAGGATGAAAATGCCGCTGATAACAATACCCAGCAGACAGTTGTGAATACCGCCCCCGGTATTGCTGTCTTCAAACGCAGATGATTATCCGGCAGACGACAATAGATTAGTAAAATAACTGCAAATACCAGCACCGGCGCAGTTAACAGTCTGGAATAAAAGAAGATCTTCTCGGAATAATCCACCCAGTTTGTCTTTGCAAGAATATCTTCCATGATCGTATTGCCAAGAACATATACTCCGACCAGTGCGATCAGCATCACGCAGAATATCAGCGTATATAATGCATTTGTCAGTCTTCGTAATATATAATTCTTGGTATCCTTCGTCCGATCCATAAAATTGAGTCCTCGTTCGATCGCCATCGTTCCTTTTGCCGCCGACCAGACTGCTACGACTGCTGACACGATCATCGTCGTTCCAACCTGCGTACTGTAGATTTCATCGACCATAAATCTGAGTGTCTCTGCCATCTTTCCCGGTATCATCTCCGCTACCAGCTCTATAAACTCCGCCTGTGTTACCGGAAGAAAACGAATGCCGATCAGAAGCATCATTGCAAATGGAAAAAAAGAAAGCAACAGAAAGAAAGCCGCCTGTGCCGCAAACGCAGACAACTGATTATCCTTGTTGATCCTCATTGCTCCCTGAACCATCCGTACAACTGTAAGATTCTGGATCCATTCGATTTTTTCTTTCACCCGGTTTACTTTATTCTTCATTTGTTTTATTTCCCGTTTCTCTCAATTTCTCAAGTTCTGTTCCATTATAATAATGAGACAGGATCTCCTCATATCCATATCCTGCTTCTGCCAGATCATTTGCCCCATTCTGGCTCATGCCGACTCCGTGACCAAAGCCACCACCATGCAATTGATAATTTCCCTCTTTATCCTGCGTAATATAAAAATACGCACTTGGCAGCAGATCAAAACCTGATGTTTCACTTCCATCCTGTTTTCGGATCACAACATCCGGTGAACACAGAAGTTCACGGATCTCCATCTGTCCTTCAATCGTAACAGAACTCTGTTTCCCGTATAATACCATATTCCGGGCAATTCCGCTATTTCCTCTTTTCGTGATCCGGACTTTCTCAATCTCTCCGGTCTGATCCGTGATATCTGCACCCGCAAGTGTCTGTATCTGATCTGCCGTCAGCGTAACCTGCCAGCGGTAAAATGGTTCTTCTTTCTCAATACTGTTCACATAGACCGTCTGATCGATAAATGCACGGAATACCTCTTCCGTTGACAATCTGCCATCCCCTATCTGAAAATATCCATGATCGAGCATAACAGTTGCATCTCCTAACCGTTTCCGATCCGCCTCTGTGTAAATCTCCAACTGATCATTCAGATAATCTAACTTTTCTCCACCCCAGACATCATCATTCCGACATGTCGTTCCACAGGAGGTTGAAAAGAAATATGCATTTACCACATCCCCGTCATTGGTCAGGATCTGTCCCTCGGTTTCCTGTACTGCATGAATCGTTTCCTCTGTTTCAAATACATTGTTATATACCTGACTGGCAGTTGTGTCATCCAGATCCGCCCCATATTCTTCAAATGCACCATCTTGGATCCTTCTAACTGCATAGCTTCTTGCACATACCGCCTGTGCTTTCAGCGCCTCTTTCTCATATGAGGAAGGCATCTCACTGGAAACAACCGCATACAGATATTCCTCAAACGCCAGTTCGTTTACAATACAATATTTATTTCCCTGTTTTTTTATCTGCAGCTTTCCCCGATAGGACGGTGCTCCTTCTGATTTATGAAAGCTCTCTATTGTCAGTTTTCCATATTGCTCCGGAATGATCGTTAAGGAAACCGGATCTGCGTCCCCGGTAAGCTCTACCAGATCAATCTCCGTTCCTTTCTTATAGCTTGTTTCTGTTTGCCCGCAGATAACACGAAAGTTCGAATCACTGCTCACCCGGACTTCTGACTGCCAGTAGCTTCCGTCATCGGACAACAGAACACGGATCGTATCTGGCATGTTCTGCTCCGACAAAACAGGAAGCTCCGCTGTATGATCGGTCTGCATGGCTTCCCGTGCCTGTTTATCTGCCTGACCGTCCGACTCTTTTACAACATCGGCACCTGCTGAATCCCGAAGATTTGATAATATGGAAATATCGGTCTGCTTATATTCTTCCGGTATTTCTTCTTTTTCTTTTATAGCATATTTTCCTGCATAAATGATCAAAACGACCAACAGGATCATCACACAAAAGGTTAAAAATTTTAAAAAATTTTTCATAAAATTCCAGTTCCTGTGACATAATTTATTTATACATGTGCTCTACTGCACATGTATATCGAAAGAAAAAGCAGCATCATAGATGCTGCTCTCTTTATCATTTGTTGAAAACTGAAATGCGTTCCTGCATTTTGAGTCCTAGCCAATGCTAGGTGGGCAACCGCAACTGAATCTCTGCCTTCCACGTTTGAAGAGGCCTGACATCGCAAACAGCAATATAGGAATCCCTTTTATTCAAATGTAGGTTCAAAATCGCAAGAAGCTTAGTACATCTCAGCTTTAACGTAATTATACTATAGGCATACTACTCATGCAAGACCTAAAATTTGGTTATTGCCTTCATTTTTTCAAATAGAAGAATTGAAAAGGAATGGCACTCTGTAGTATAATGTGTTGTAGGTATGATTTTTTTTATTGCATTTTATGCAGATCCAATCAATAATATGGCAGGTAATGAACTATGATCAAATCGATTCTGACAGTTGTTTTTGGCATATTACTTCTTCTTGCATTTATCGCTCTGATTGTCTGGTCTGTCCAGGTATCAAAGGAAAAAATGGCAAACAAACGAAGCCGCCGGACAACTGCTGTGAAAAAGAAATATGAAGAGGCACTGGAAGGTGACACAGAGGCCGATATGGGTTACTGGTATAACAAAGAGGATATGGAAGATGGCGATGCGATCACCCGTCTCCGCTGCGAACATCATTTCAACAAACTGGAAGAATGTATCAATGATCTGGTTGTGGAAATGTATGACTGCGGTCTGGTGCGAACCGAAGAGCTCTATATGATCGCATACGGAATTGAAGCCCTGACACCGGACTCTCCTGTATTCCATATAACAGGCGTATCCTCGGATGATGACGATGCTCCAGTCACCTCGCTTCCTCCGGTATCGACAGATGCACAGCGCAAGATCTATGAACGCTGGACCAGCTATGTAAATGCATTGCTGCAGCTTGTTGAGATCAGGACTTCAGAGGACAATAAAAAAGCGATCATTGACGGCCTTATGACCTACGGTCGTAAGAATCTGTTAACCCTGCTCTATAGTCCTGAATAAAAATATAGTAGAAGAATTAAGAATTAGAAAGACATATACATGGAACTTATAAAACCAACTTTATCGCAACTTGACATTTTAACTCCGTATCTGAGAGGTACCAGTATCAGAGACTGTGGTTTCTGTCCTGGAAATGCCATCTTATGGGCAGAGGAATACCATGTATCCTATACAATCCTCTCTGGTATGCTTGTATTTATATCAGAAGAAGGCGGAAAACCTTCTTCTTTTACGTTTCCGCTCGGCAAAGGCAAAGATTTTGTGAAAGATCTTCAGGATCCTGTCTATCTTCAGAATGCAAAAGCCGTATTTGAAGAAATCTGTGCCTGGTTTCAGTCAAAGGGTGTAACCCCCAGTGTCCACTGTGCGACACTGGAAATGTATGAAATCATCTCCGGCTGGTACGGCAAAAACTTCTCTTATACTCTGGATCCAGGTGATTTTGACTATATCTACACGGTAGAAAAGCTGACCGGTCTGCGTGGAAAGAAGCTGCATGGCAAACGGAATCATATCAACAGCTTTCTGCGTAATTACCCGGATTATGAATACTATACAATCACAGATGAGCACATCGATGCCTGTCTTGCAGTCGCCAGATACTGGGTGGAAAAACACGATGTCCTGCAGCCGGATCTTGCAGAAGAACATGCTTATGAATATAATATCATCCGGAAAGCTCTTGCAAACAGGAAAAAACTTCAGATGACCGGAGGAATCATCTACGTCAATCACATCCCGTCTGCATTTACCTTAGGGGAACCGCTGACCGCAGATACCTTTGACGTACATTTTGAGAAAGCAGATGACAGTATTGACGGCATCTATCCTATGATCAATCAGTCATTTGTCACGCATGAGCTTCAGGCTTATACCTATGTAAACCGCGAAGAGGATCTCGGACTTCCCGGACTTCGTAAGTCTAAGATGTCCTACGTTCCGGATATCCTCTATAAAAAAGGAATCATTCAGTTAGCTGAAATCTGACAGCACTACTGAGTAATTGATAGAACAAAAGAATGGAGAGACAAAAATGAAAAAAGAAAATTGTATCGTAGCTCAATCCGGCGGTCCTACCGCTGCAATCAACGCTTCTTTAGCCGGTGTGATCGATGGAGTTCGAAAATCCGGTAGTTTTACAAGAATCTATGGTTCTTTGCATGGTATTACCGGCGTTCTGGAAAATAATATGATGGATATGTCACTGATGGCACTCTCCCATTTTCCTATGTTGAATACACTGGAGCTTACACCAGCCATGTATCTTGGCTCCTGTCGTTACAAGCTCCCGGATTATACCGAGGATCCCGCTCCATATAAGCAGATATTTGAACGTTTTGAAGAATATGGAATCAGTGCATTCTTCTATATCGGTGGAAATGACTCCATGGATACAGTTTTAAAGCTCAGCAACTATGCCAAATCCATCCAGTCAGATGTTAAGATCATTGGAGTACCAAAGACGATCGACAACGATCTGTTTGCAACCGACCATACACCGGGCTTTGGCTCTGCTGCCAAATATGTGGCTTCCACCGTATTAGAGATTGCACATGATGCTTATATCTATAAGATTCCGGCAGTTATCATCATCGAAATTATGGGGCGGGATGCCGGCTGGCTGACTGCATCTTCCGCTCTGGCCAGAACAACCTACAGTCAGGCTCCGGATCTGATCTATCTTCCGGAAGTTGCATTTTCAAAAGAACAGTTCTTAGCCGATGTTAAAGATAAACTTACAAAACAGAAAACGGTTATTGTTGCTGTTTCGGAGGGTATTCACGATGCTGACGGCAACTACATCAGCTCAGATTCCGCTGTTGCAGACAAATTCGGTCATGCACAGTTAAGCGGTGCCGGCAAGGCTCTGGAATATCTGGTTCGTGATGAAATCGGTGTTAAAGTACGTTCCATCGAGCTGAATGTATTACAGCGTTGTGCCGGTCATATTGCATCCAGAACCGATATTACAGAATCTTTTTCTCTTGGCCAGGCAGCAGTCAAATATGCTGCTGAAGGCAAGACCGGTATCATGGCTGCGATCGAACGAATCTCAAACGATCCGTATCAGTGGGTGATCAAATCCGCCGATGTTGCTGATATTGCAAACGAAGCAAAATCCGTTCCGGTTGAATGGATCAATGAAGCAGGAAATGATGTCACAGACGAAATGATCGACTATCTTCGTCCTCTGATCATCGGTGAGGTTTCATTACAGTATAAAGATGGACTTCCTGTATATCTTCCGGTCGATCACTTATTACATTAATTGCCTGTATATCAAAAAATACAATCAAAAATCCATGCGCCCGGTGAATTCATCAAGATAAACAATGCGCATGGATTTTTTTGTATAAAACGCACAACGTATGAAAATATGTCAAAAAAAACTTACTTTTAATTTGCAAATCGTTGTTTTTATGGTCATAATTTGTTCATAATTTATCGTTATTATATAGACAGTTCTTAATTCATAATTTTTTTCTTTGTTGTTGAAGATATTAGATAAGCCCTTTCCTTTTGAGAAGGGCTTATTTAATTTATACGGACACCACATCAAAAATGAACAAACCCTAAAATGAAAAAGGCAAATGAGATATGAGATCCATGTCTGCACAACTGCCCTGATATTTTATAAAAAGCAGGATATCCTCACTCCTCATCGGAGGTATCGGATATCCTGCTTTTTGCTGTTTGCATGCCCCGGAACACCGGACATGTTCATTCAATTCGTATGTTTACTTTACTGTTATTGTACACTTAGCAGATTTCTTGCTGCCATCCTTGGCCTTAACAGTAATCGTTACTTTACCTTTTTTCTTAGCCGTTACAAGACCACTTGCAGATACTGTAGCAACTTTATTGTTTGAAGATTTCCAGGTTACAGCCTTATTGGTTGCTGACTTTGGTCCTACTGTTGCCTTTAACAGATAGGATCCCTTCTTCTTGATCGTAACCTTTTTCTTATTCAGTTTGATCGTCTTAACCGGATTTGCAACGGTTACAGAACAAGTTGCGTAAACATTGCTTCCATCCTTCGCAGTACATGTAATCGTTACACGACCTGCTTTCTTAGCAGTTACAACACCCTTTGAGCTTACTGTTGCAATCTTTTTGTCTGAAGACTTCCAGGTTACAGCCTTGCTGGTTGCATTCTTTGGTCCAACCTTTGCTTTTAAGGTATATTTCTTACCCTTTAAGATTGTTCTCTGCGTCTGATTCAGTTTGATGGACTGTACCGGATTTACAACCGTAACACTACAAGTTGCGAATACGCCGCTTCCATCCTTTGCTTTACATGTAATAACTGCCTTTCCTGCTGCCATTGCAGTAACCTGACCATAAGATGTTACCTGTGCAACCTTTGCATTTGAGGAGCTCCACTCTACAGTAGCCATATTCGCATTTTCCGGTAATACCGTCTGTGTTAAGGACTGTTTATTGCCCACAAATAATTTCATTGTCGTTGCATCTAACTTGATTGATGTAACTCTCTGCTTAACCGTTACACGGCAGGTTGTCTTAGCACCCATTCCGTCTGCAGCACTACATGTGATTACGGCTGTACCTCTTCCAACCGCTGTGATCATACCCTTCTGATCTACTTTTGCGATCTTCTCATCGGAAGATGACCATACAACCTTCTTATTACCTGCATTTGCCGGTAATACAGATGCTGCGATCGAAGCTTTTTCGCCTGCATTGATCTCAACTGTTGTCTTATCCAGTGTGATATTTGTGATCTGCTGTACAACTGTGACTTTAATTTCTTTTTCAATATTACTTCCATCCTGTGTTGTACATCTTATCGTTGTTGTTCCCGGTGCAACACCACGGATTCTTCCGATCGTATATGAGATTCCATCTACTGTCATTGTTCCACCCGAAACGGTTGCAATGGATGTATCATCCGATGACCAGGACAGTGTCTTTTTGGTTGCTGTATCCGGTGTTACCTTTGTTTTTACAACCGTATCTTTATCAATATATGCGACTACATTTGTCTGATCAACGGTAATATCTTTTGCAAGTTCATTAATTGTAAGATTAAACTGTGACTGTTTACCGCTTCCATCAAGAGCCTTGCAGTAAATGATTACTTTACCCTGCTTTAATGCAGTGATCGTTCCATCAGCAGCAATTGCTGCAATGTTCTCATCCGAAGATGACCACTCTACATCCGGATTACTTGCATCTGCAGGCATAACATTTGCTGTTACTTTCATCTTCTCTCCGGAATTCATAACAGTTCCTTCTCTTACAATCTGGATTCCGGTTACTCTCTGTATAACTGTGATCTTGCACTCGGTTGATATACCATCTGCAATCGTACAGGTAATAATGGCTTCTCCCGGTGCTACTGCACTTACAATACCCGTGGTTGTTCCTACGGTTGCTATCTCCGGATTACTGCTGCTGTATTTCGGTTTAAATAAAGATGTATCTTCTGCCTGGATCTTTGCAACAAGTGTTACTCTTCTTTCCTCTGCAGTTGCTCCCTTGATCAGGGTATATTCTGTGTGATTTAAGGTTACACCATTTGCACTTGTATATACTGTGATCTCTGCTCTTGCATATATTCCCTGATTTGCCTTCAGCTTACAGAATATAGTAGCAGTTCCTTCAGAAATTGCTGTTACCTTACCATTCTGGTCAACCTGCGCTACGGTTTCATCACTGGATGACCATACAAGTTCTTTGTTTGTTGCGGTATCCGGTGTTACTGTTGCTGTGAATGTCTTAGATACACCTGTGAACATCGTTGTCTTCTGTTCTGACAGTGTTACACCTTCGCCCATCTGGGAAACATTTACCTTTAACACTGTATCTACACCTGAATCCTTTGAAATACAATGTAAGTATACTGTACCTGCCCCCTTTGCTGTCAACACGCCTGCATTGGTACAAGTTGCAACTTTATAATTTGATGCGCTGTCTTTATCTGCTGTTGTTGTAACCTTATAAGTAACGCCTGAATACTCTTTGTCTGCTACGCCTTCATCTGTATAGCAGGTTGCTGTAAGTGTTTTTGTTTTCAGGTCATCGCCAACCCAGCTTCCTGCTACCAGGTCGATCGTATCACCATCATTATATTCAACATTCTGTTTGTCTTTTAATACAACCTTTGTTACCGGCTTATGACAGCTGATCGTCATATAAGCTCTTGCTTTGTTATTGATATTTACATAAAGGGTTGCTGTTCCTGCGCCAACACAGGTAAGCGTGCCATCATTATCTACCTTGAATACCTTTGGATCACTGGAGCTCCAGGAAATGATATCCTTGGAATATTCGTTCTCCTTCTTATCCTTTGCAACTAATGTTGTGGTATCACCGACACGAAGGCTTAACTCTGCATTTCCGCTATTCACAATGCTGCCATTTGAGGTATACCATACAATTAAGGATAATGGATTATCAACAATTAATTTAAACTTTGCTGTCTGTTTTCCAAGTCCGATATAGTAACTATATTCAACATTCTGTGTCTTTTCATTGGTAACGTCTGTATATAAGGTGTATCCCTGAAGTGTTGCATTCTTGATCAGATTATTACCATTCTGATCCGTCGTACGGATACATGCATATCCGATCGTATCATCCTTACGGTCTACACCGGAATACTCTGACTGATATCCATCGGCTACCAAATTCGCCATATTAAAGATGTAGTTTGGCTCTGACAGAGAAATATGTCTGCTGTTATTTGTACAGGAGAACTCACCCTCCAACAGTCCAGGACAGGAAGATACATCGATTGCAACCAAAGCATTATTATCCAGCTTCAATGTAGTTAAACCTGTATTATTCTTAACGTCAATTTTCTGTAAACGGTTATCCGAAAGATCCAGCTCTGTCAGTGCTGTGTTTTTGCTCACATCGATATCCATGAGCTGGTTGGAATTCAGATCCAGCTTCTCCAGTAACGGATTCTTCGTAACATCGATCGTGCTTAACAGCATAGCTCCAAGATTCAGATATTTCAGAACCGCATTCTTGCTGACATCCACAGACTGGATACTGTTATTGGACAGGTTCAATGTTTCCAGACTGGATTCTTTGGACACATCGATTGACTTGATCTTATTTCCTGCTACACTCAGTATCTGGAGCGACGTTGCTCCATCCATATTTAATACAGATATGGCATTATCATCTGCGATCAGTGTCTTAAGACCGGTATCACCTGTAATATCCAGCTCATTGATTCCACCTTCTCCACCTGACAGCATGTAGGAACAATCAACATAGGCTAATTTTGTATGATCCACACTGTTGCTTGATATATCTAACGTATGAAGCTTTGTCATATTCTGACAGTGCAGGAATTCCAGATTCGTGTTCTTGCTCAGATCCAGTGCCGACAATACGTTGTAACCAACATTCAGCCGCACAAGTGCCGGCAGCTTTGACAGATCGATCGAAGTCAGCTGGTTTCCATATACATTTAATTCTTTCAGAGCTGCATAAGTCGTCTGGAATGTGATATCTGTGATCTGATTATAGGAAAGATTAACAGAAGCAAGCTGTTCTGCTTTCTTTGGTAATGTAAATGTCGTCAACTGGTCGCTCGATGCATTAATAGATTTCAGATTCTCCAGATCCGCTACATCCAGACTTCCAATTGCCTGACCGGAACAGTCCAGATATTCCAGTGACGTAAATACATCCACGCCTGCAAGACTTGATATCTTCTTTGAATATGTACTGATACTTACATTCAATGATGTTACCGCATCAATTTCTTTTTCTGACAACGTGCCATCTTTATTTGTATCAAAATTCGATGATACATATGACCGAAAGTTCGCGTCGGTAAATGTCGAATTGATATCTACATCTCCCGTTGCAGCGACAGCTACCGGACCAATTCCGGCAAACGACTGGAATACCAGCGCAAACCCTAGTGCCGCTGAGATAAATTTCTTACCTTTTCTCATAGTTTACTCTCCTTCTTTTTACTCATCTGCCTGATTTTGTTCTGTTAAAACATCGTTCCGGGCAGAGTTCACCTAGATAACATCTATTTTAAACGCCCCCGGTTTTTCTGTCAATAAGTATAAAAGAAAACCCAAAAAATTAGAAAATTTGCACATATTTAACAGAAAAAACTGCCATGCAGACATCCTTACTCCGGACATCTGCATAACAGTTTCTTCTATAAATATATTTAGCTGTTCAGGTTTGTATATCCAACCAACATCGAATCTACTGCAACAGCAGCTTCTCTACCTTCATGAATCGCCCATACGACCAGCGACTGGCCTCTGTGCATATCACCTGCAACAAATACCTTTGGCACATTCGTTGCATAGGACTTCGGGCATGCAGTCTTTACATTGGTACGTTCATTTAATTCTACGCCAAAGCTGTCTGCTACATACTTCTGGCTACCAAGAAATCCGGCTGCGATCAGAACAACTTCACAGTCGATCACATACTCACTGTCCGGTACCTCTGTCATATTCATGCGGCCGGTCTTTGGATCCTTCTGCCAGTCAAGTTTTACGCACTTGGCCCCCTTCACATTACCATCCTTATCCTTTAAGAACTCCTTAACGGTCGTCTCATAGATACGAGGATCGTGTCCGTATACTGCAATTGCTTCCTGCTGACCATAATCGGTCTTGCAGACTCTCGGCCACTCCGGCCATGGGTTATTCTCTGCCCTCTGATCCGGAAGCTTCGGCATCATCTCAAGCTGGGTAACACTCTTTGCTCCTTCTCTGACGGCAGTTCCCACACAGTCATTACCGGTATCACCGCCGCCGATAACCAGAACATTTTTACCCTTGCAGTTCACGAACTGCTTATCTGCAAACTTTGAATTTACAAGACTCTTTGTCGTTGTCTTTAAGAAATCAACTGCAAAATAGATTCCCTTCGCATCTCTGCCTGCTGCCTTGATATCTCTTGGATTGGATGCGCCGCAGGCAAGTACAACTGCATCATATTCCTTTAACAGATCTTCTGCCTTTACATACTTTTGATTTGGATTCTTCAGATATCCTGTGATCTGGTCATCCTTTGGATACGGTGACTTTGCTGTGGACTTTCCGGTTGCCACTTCTGTATTTAATATAAAACGGATGCCTCGCTTTTCCATATATGCGATCTTACGGTCGATGACTTCTTTTTCCAGTTTCATATTTGGAATACCATACATCAGAAGTCCGCCCGGTCTGTCACTTCTCTCATATACAGTGACGTCATGTCCACGGCTGTTTAACATATCCGCTACAGCAAGTCCGGATGGACCGGAACCGATCACGGCAACTTTTTTGTCTGTTTTTCCTTTTGGAGGCTGATCATTTACCAGACCATTTGCATAGGCATATTCAATGATCGCACGTTCATTTTCTCTTACGGATACCGGATCACCGTTAATATTACAGGTACATGCCTTCTCACAGAGAGCCGGACATACACGGCTGGTAAATTCAGGGAAATTATTGGTCTTGCTCAGTCTGGCATAAGCATGTTCCCAGTTGTCATTATAGATCATATCGTTCCATTCAGGGATCAGATTATTTAACGGACAACCGGATGCCATACCGCCGATCATCATACCTGCCTGACAGAATGGAACACCACAGTCCATACATCTGGCAGCCTGGATCTTCTGTTCTTCAAGACTTAATGGTATATGGAATTCATTGAAATTCTTAATTCTTTCTTCCGGAGCGATCTCTATACTGGTTTCTCTTTCATATTCTAAAAATCCCGTTGGCTTTCCCATATCTATTTACCTCCATTTTTAATCTTGTAGAATGCTTCGATCGTTGCCTGTTCACTGGTCAAACCCTTTTCTTCCATCGCAACAATGGTGTTCATCATCTTCTCATAATCCTTTGGAATGATCTTCTTGAATTTTGGAAGATACTCATTAAACTTATCCAGGATTCGTTTTCCAATCTCTGAATTTGTATAATTTACATGATCCATGATCATCTGCTTCAGTTCACCGATCTCATATTTGTCGGATACCGCTTCCACATGGATCATTTCCTTATTCAGACGCTTATACAGGTCATTCTCCATATCAAGAACATATGCGATACCACCACTCATGCCGGCTGCAAAGTTCTTTCCGGTGCGTCCAAGGACTACCACCTTACCACCTGTCATATATTCGCAACCATGATCACCGACACCTTCAACAACTGCGGTTGCTCCGGAGTTACGAACTGCAAATCGTTCGCCGGCAACGCCGTTGATATATGCCTTGCCACTGGTTGCTCCGTAAAGTGCTACATTACCGATAATAATATTGTCTTCATGGACAAATTTTGCGGAACGTGGCGGATATACGATCAGCTTACCACCGGAAAGTCCTTTTCCGAAGTAGTCATTGCTGTCTCCGACAAGCTCTAAGGTAAGTCCCTTTGGTACAAATGCACCAAAGCTCTGTCCACCTGCGCCATTACATTTTACAAGGTAAGAATCATCCTCCAAGGTATCTCCATAGCGCTTTGTGATCTCTGATCCGAAGATCGTACCAACGGAACGATCGGTATTCACAACATCGATCTCGATACTCTTCTTCTGTCCCTTCTCAAGAGCAGGTCCGAGTTTCTTTAACAGAACACGCATATCGATCGTCTTTTCAAGCTGGAAGTCATATGGATGCTTCTCGTTATATTTGATCTTATTCTGAGGTGCGTCAATATATGGATTATTGATGATCAGTGACAGATCAACATTTCTGTCCTCTGCTCCCTTTCCTGCATATAACAGATCGGAACGTCCTACCAGTTCATCCACCGTTCTGACACCAAGCTTCGACATATATTCACGAAGCTCCTCTGCAATAAATTTCATAAAGTTGATGACATATTCCGGTTTGCCTTTGAATCTCTTACGAAGCTCCGGATTCTGTGTAGCGATACCAACCGGACAGGTATCCAGATTACATACCCGCATCATTACACAGCCCATGGTTACCAGCGGAGCTGTTGCAAATCCGAATTCCTCTGCACCAAGCATGGCTGCGATTGCAACATCACGTCCGGTCATCAGCTTACCATCGGTTTCAAGGATAACCTTGTTACGAAGATCATTCTTGATCAGTGTCTGGTGTGTCTCTGCCAGACCAAGCTCCCAAGGAAGTCCTGCATAATGAATGGAGTTATTTGGTGCTGCACCGGTACCACCATCGTAACCGGAGATGAGGATAACCTGTGCTCCTGCCTTTGCAACACCGGCTGCAACTGTACCAACACCGGCTTCTGATACCAGTTTTACAGAGATTCTTGCATCACGGTTTGCATTCTTGCAATCGTAGATCAACTGTGCCAGATCCTCGATCGAATAAATATCATGATGCGGTGGTGGTGAGATCAGGCTGACACCCGGAGTAGATAACCGAGTCTTTGCGATCCATGGATATACCTTTCCACCAGGAAGATGTCCACCTTCACCCGGTTTTGCGCCCTGTGCCATCTTGATCTGGATCTCTTTTGCGCCGACCAGATATCTGGATGTAACACCGAATCGTCCAGATGCTACCTGCTTGATCGCGGAGCAACGGTTCTTACCGTCTTTTCCTATTGTTAATCGGTCGATCGACTCTCCACCTTCACCGGAATTGGATTTACCACCGATCGTATTCATTGCGATCGCCATACATTCATGTGCTTCCTGTGAAATGGAACCATAACTCATTGCTCCGGTCTTGAAACGTTTTACAATGGATTCTACCGGTTCTACCTCTTCCAGCGGAATTGGATTCTCAGCATATTTGAATTCCATCAGTCCTCTCAGATGGAATGGTTTTGTCTCATCTTCCAGACATGCGGTATATTGCTTGAACAGGCTGTAATCTCCTCTTCTGGTCGCCTGCTGCAGCAGGTAGATCGTCTGTGGATTATACAGATGCTCTTCCTTACCGCTTCTGAACTTATGTGCACCGATGCTTGTCAGTGCAAGATTAGTATCCAGGCCAAGCGGATCAAATGCAGATGAATGAAGGGCATCCACCGTCTTCTCGATCTCCTTGATACCGGAACCGCCTACGCAGCTTACTGTATTTGTGAAATATTTATCAACGACCTCTTTGGAAAGTCCGATACATTCAAAGATCTGGGATCCCATGTAAGACTGGATCGTTGATACACCCATCTTGGATGCGATCTTTACGATGCCATGCATGATCGCTGCATTGTAATCATCGACAGCCGCATTGAAATCCTTATTTAACAGATGACTGTCTACCATCTGTTTGATCGTCTCAATTGCCAGATATGGGTTGACAGCACAGGCACCGTAACCAAGCAGGGTTGCAAAATGATGCACATTTCTAGGATCGGCACTCTCCAGAATGATCGCAACCGAAGTTCTCTTCTTGGTTCTTACCAGATGCTTCTGCATAGCCGAAACTGCTAATAAGGAAGGAATCGCAACATGTGTTTCATCGACACCACGGTCTGACAGGATCAGGATATTTACACCATCACGGTACAACTTATCTGCTTCTACAAACAGTCGATCCAATGCTTTTTCCAGTGATGTATTCTTATAGTAAAGGATTGGAAGAACGCCGACCTTCAATCCTTCTACCTTCATGTTCTTGATCTTTAAAATATCAGTATTTGTAAGGATTGGATTATGGATCTTTAATACATGACAGTTTTCCGGCTTCTCTTCCAGAATGTTGCCATCCTTTCCAAGATATACGGAAGTTGATGTAACGATCTCCTCACGGATCGCATCAATCGGAGGATTCGTTACCTGAGCAAATAACTGTTTGAAATAGTTAAACAATGGCTTGTCACTGTTTGAAAGTACAGCAAGCGGAGTATCCGTTCCCATTGCGCTGATCGCTTCTGCACCTTTTTCAGCCATTGGATAGATCGTATTCTTAAAGTCCTCAAATGTATAACCAAATGCTTTCTGAAGCTTTGCCCGTTCTTCATCGGTATATTCCTCTACACGGATGTTCGGGATCTTCAGGTCATTTAACTTGACCAGATTACTGTCGAGCCATTCACCATATGGTTTTGCTTTTGCATATTTTTCTTTGATCTCATCATCAGAGATCAGACGGCCGTTTACCGTATCAACTAAAAGCATACGTCCCGGTCTTAAACGATCCTTCTTTACGATCTTTGACGGATCGACCTCTAATACACCAACCTCTGAGGAAAGGATCAGGTAATCATCATCTGTTATATAATATCTGGAAGGTCTGAGTCCGTTACGGTCGAGCACTGCACCCATGATATCTCCGTCTGTGAACAGGATCGATGCAGGTCCGTCCCAAGGTTCCATCATCGTTGCATAATACTGATAGAAGTCCTTTTTCTCCTGACTCATAAACCGGTCATTCTCCCAAGGCTCCGGAATCGTGATCATAACAGCAAGTGGAAGCGGAATGCCATTTAATACCAGGAACTCCAGACAGTTATCCAGTCTGGCGGAATCGGAACCATTTGGATCAAGTACCGGCATAACCTTGTACATCTCATCCTGCATGATCGTGGATTCCATTGTCTCTTCTCTGGCGATCATCTTATCTTCATTTCCACGGATCGTATTGATCTCACCATTGTGACAAAGATAACGGTATGGATGTGCACGAAGCCAGCTAGGCGTTGTATTCGTTGAGAATCTTGAATGTACAAGTCCGATTGCTGATTCATAATCCGGATCCTGAAGGTCGTTATAGAACTTACGAAGCTCTCCAACTAAGAACATACCTTTATATACGATCGTCTTGCTGGAAAGTGATGGCACATAGGTATCATCGTTACTTTCTTCAAATATTCTTCTGACAAAATACAGCTTCCGGTCAAAATCAAGTCCTGCTTTTACGGTTGCCGGTCTCTTGATAAACGCCTGCATGATACATGGCATAACATCAATAGCTTTCTTACCGAGGATACCCGGAGTCGTCGGAACCATTCTCCAGCATAAGAACTCCAGTCCTTCTTTCTCGACAATAACCTCAAACATCTTCATTGCCTGTTTTCTTGACAGTTCATCCTGTGGAAAGAAAAACATACCAACACCATAATCCCGTTCCTTACCCAGATCATATCCAAGTTCTGCAACGGTTTTTCTGAAAAATTTGTGTGAGATCTGAAGAAGGATACCTACACCGTCACCGGTTTTTCCTTCTGCATCTTTTCCTGCTCTGTGTTCCAGATTTTCAACAATCTTTAACGCATTATTTACGGTCTCATGTGTCTTAATGCCCTTGATATTTACAACGGCACCGATACCACAGTTATCATGTTCATATTCTTCACGGTATAACCCTGGATTTGCTACGTTTCTGTTATCTTCCATGCTCGTTTTCCTTTCCAACTTATTGTCAGTGCCTGTTGAGATCCTACTGCCCGATCATCTGATAGTATTTCTCAAATACAGCTCTGTGCTTTTTATGATTTGTAATCATACTATCTTTTTTTCCGTTTGTAAACAACTTTTTTCGTCAAATTGTCAGATAGTTTGCAAACTTAATTTTATAAAGTATTTTGTATTTGCAATTTATTATATTTGCATATTTAAAAATGCAATTCATGTGGTTTTATTCCTATGAATTGCATTTTTACTCATAATTTTCTTTTTGATGTTTTCATCGTTTTCTATCATATTTTTGAATTGTGTTACTATTGTTTCTCAATTTTATGATCCATCTGGATTCCATTTACCTGTTTTGCCATCAGTATCCGTTCCACGCTTTCATCGATCCGCTTCTCAGTCAGTTCTCCCTTGTCTGACGCAGTCAGAATCCCTTCAACCGTTTCCCCAAGGTCTTCCGGTTCAAGGATCAGATCCACACCTGCCTGGATTGCCCGCACCGCAGCTTCTCCCGGTTCATAATGATCCGTGATCGCTTCCATCTGAAAGGAGTCTGTGATGATCAATCCATGAAAGGCCAGCTCGTTTCGCAGACAGTCTGTAACCAGTGTTTCCGAAAGATCCGCCGGCTGATCTGATATGTCAGGTACTACCAGATGCCCGATCATAACACAATCGGCCCCTGCCCAGATTCCTGCCCGAAACGGAACAAACTCCTGCGTTTCCAGTTCTTTCAGCGTTGCCCTTACATACGCCGTTCCATAATGGGAATCCTCAACGGTATCCCCGTGTCCCGGAAAATGCTTCAGGGTACACATCACGCCACCGGCATGAAAGCCCTCCACTGCATACGGAATCAGCTCCGCTGCCTGTTCATAATCATCACTGTATGCCCGTTTTCCGATCACGGTATTCTTAGGATTCGACCAGACATCAGCCACCGGTGCAAAATCCAGATTAAACCCATAATATGCCAGATTGCTACCAAGCTCTCTCGCATTTTCAAATGCCGTATCCGTACCATCATCCTTATATTCATACATCGGATCGATCGTCCCGCCTTCCCGGTTTCCGAGGTTCGACAGTACCCGGCTGACATTTCCGCCTTCTTCATCAACCGCAAGGAATAATGCGATCTCCGATTGCTTCTGCAAATTTTTAAGCAGTTTCTTTAATTGCTTTTTGTTTTCGATATTTCTGGACTTCAGCATGATCCCGCCTACCGGATAGTCTGCAAGTGCCTGCTTCATTTCCGCATCCACTTTTGTGACATCATGTGTTGTGACCAGATTTTCCGGATCGGCAATGATCATCTGGCACACCTTCTCCCGCAGTGTCATCGTAGATATGTACTGTTTTACCATAGCTGCCTGCTCCAGCTTACCTTCTGTTTCCAGTTCCCACTCTGACAGGATATAACTTTCTCTTCCACGAAACGGAATGATCTCTGTTTTTTCATCCGGACACTCTGCCGCATATACATGGGTGATTCCATCCTGCCCTGCCATATTCAGTTGTTGGTTACCATTTCCAGTCCCAAATCCTGCTGTCAGAACAACAGTCAGGATACCGGCTATCCACCATCGTTTTCTCATATGCATGATACCTGTCTTTCTTCGTTCTTGTGAAAAAGAACCTGAAAACCGCATCGGATACAGTTCTCAGGTTCTCTGTCTGAATCTATTTACCCGGCATCTGCCGACTATTCATTTTCTATCATACCCTCCGGAGGTGTTGTGATCGTCTTCACATCCGATGAATCTTCTTCTGTGCCGTTTCCGGTTTCTGAGGCAGACTCCGTCGACTCAGTTGTAACTTCACTGACTGCCTGCTCGATATCAATGCTGCCTGCTGATGCCACGCCGGTTTCATCAGCGATTGTTTTGCTGATCGCAGCCGCCGTTGTCGATACCGAATATCCACTGTCTCCATACAGCCATGCATGAAGTGCTGTTACATTTGCCGCCATATCTGCAGGCACGATCACGCTGCCCTTATCCTCAAGGGATGCGAAGCTGTAGGCGAATGGGAAGCCCGTATTGCCTGTGATCTTGTAGGAAGCAGCATCCTTCACAAATTTCTCCGCCTCTGTCTTTGTAAGACTGGTAGAGATACAGCTAAAGGATACATCCAGCAGATTACGGATCGTATCGCTTCCTGCATTTCCAAGCTTGCTGATCAGCTCTAACAGAACGATTCTCTGTCGTTCGGTTCTGGTAATATCACCCTTTGCATTGCTCCGGATCCTGGTATAGGCTACTGCCTGCTGACCATTCAGGAGCTGTTTCCCCGCAGAATGAACACCATTGGAGTATTCTCCTGATATTGCGATCTGTTCTGCCAGATTCTTATTCAGGCTGTTGACTTCTTCCTCTTCAATCGTTATCTCCACACCACCAAGTGCATTGATGATGCTTGACATCGCATTAAAATCTACCGTTATATAATCTGTGATCTTCAGATCCAGATTCGTGTTCAGTGTGTTAATGGACATTAATGCTCCGCCCAACTGATATGCGTAATTTACCTTCTGTGTAACCGGTGTCTCACCCTGGAGCTCAAACAATGTATCTCTGTACACGGATACCAGCTTTACTTCCTTTGTGTCATTATTAATACTGACAAGAAGGATCGTATCACTGTTGGTTCCTGTATTCAGGTTGGCGTCTCTGGAATCCACACCATACAATGCGATCGTTGTATATCCTTTCGTCGCATCTTCCACGCCATCATTCACTGTCAGGTCTGATTCCGCAATCGGACGGATATCCATCTGGTTATATTTGTATGATTTGTTTGCTCCAATATAACTTATCGTCAGCACGATAAAGACAATCAAAAGGACAACTCCAACGATCAGCCAACGATTAACAACCGATACAGTTCCAGATTGTTTCCGTTCCCTGTCCTTATCCTCTTTCTCTTCCTGTTCCTTTTTCAGATTCTGAAATGCCCGGCCAGCGCCAAACAATATATTCTGAAGATTCTCCTTGGCTGCTGATGTGCGTCCGCCATCTTCTTCCATAAAATCATCCGAAGAGTCATCATCATAATCAGGTTCTTCCGGTTCCGGCTCTTCTGTCAGTTCCAAAGTCTCTTCTTTGTCAAGTCCTGCATTCTTTCTTGCCAGCCGTTTCCGTTCCCGTTCTGCAGCAGCTTCAATATCATTTTTCTTTTCAGCTTTCTTTTCGATTTTCTTCTCTTCTTTTTTGTTTTCTTCCTTTTTCTCCGGTTTCTTTGATACGCCGACTTCCTGTAATACAGATTCCAGCTTGTCCGCATACTCTTTATACGATTCCGACACCGGTTCCGGCTCTCTCTGTGTATCTTCCTTCTCCGATGCCTCCGACTGCTCCTGTATCTCATTCATACCCGCAGGAGCCTCCATTTCCTCTGTATCTGCACTTCCATTGATGATCGCATCGATCCGGTCATCATCGTCAGTCGTCATTTCCTTATTCCGTTGTAACAGTCTGTCCCGATATTCGGATAGACGTTGATCGAATTGTGTAGTCTTCTTATCCATATAAATAAAGACATCCTCTCTGCAACTTATTTTACGACATTATTATTTACATGATACAATAAAAAAGTGCAATTTACAACCAATATTCCTTTCAAAGTCCGATTTTCAGACCAGCATTTTCCAAAAATACTTGCATAATATTCATTACCGTTATATATTTATTTGCAGGTAAAACTTTATGAATTTAAGGAGGATTTAGAAATGGCAAAAGACAAAGTTGTTCTTGCATACTCAGGCGGTCTTGATACAACAGCTATCATCCCTTGGTTAAAAGAAACTTATGATTACGATGTTATCTGCGCCTGCATCGACGTAGGACAGGAAAGTGAGCTGGAAGGACTGGATGAAAGAGCAAAATATTCAGGAGCTTCCAAGTTATACATTCTGGATGTTGTTGATGAATTATGTGATGAATACATCATGCCAACTGTTCAGGCAGATGCTGTATATGAGAATAAATATTTACTCGGTACTTCTTTCGCAAGACCTCTGATCGCTAAGAAATTAGTTGAGGTTGCTCGTAAGGAAGGCGCTGTTGCGATCTGTCACGGCGCAACAGGAAAAGGAAATGACCAGTTAAGATTTGAGCTTTCAATTAAGGCTCTTGCTCCTGACATCAAGGTTATCGCTGTATGGAGACAGCCGGAATGGAAGCTGGATTCCCGTGATGCGGAGATCGCATACTGTCAGGCACATGGTATTAATCTTCCATTTGATGCTGCTCATTCTTACAGCCGTGACCGTAATATCTGGCACATCAGCCATGAAGGTCTGGAACTGGAGAATCCTGCAAACGAACCAAACTACGATGATCTTCTGGTTCTCGGTGTTACCCCTGAAAAGGCACCGGATGAGGATGAATATCTGACACTTGATTTTGAAAAGGGTATCCCAACTGCTATTAATGGTACAAAGATGAAAGTTTCTGATATCATTCGTGAATTAAACCGTTTAGGCGGCAAACATGGTATCGGTATTATTGATATCGTTGAGAACCGTGTTGTCGGCATGAAGTCCCGTGGTGTTTATGAGACTCCCGGCGGAACAATTCTGATGGAAGCTCACAAGCAGTTAGAGGAGCTGACTCTGGATCGTGAAACACTTGCATACAAGAAGCTCGTAGCAACCAAGTTTGCCGATCTTGTATACGAAGGAAAGTGGTTCTGCCCTCTTCGTGAATCACTTCAGGCATTTGTTGAAAAGACACAGGAGACAGTTACCGGTCAGGTTAAGATGAGACTGTACAAGGGAAATATCATCAAAGCCGGAACAACTTCTCCATATTCTCTGTATTCTGAGAGTCTTGCAAGCTTCACTACCGGTGAGCTGTATGACCATAAGGATGCAACCGGATTCATCAACCTGTTCGGCCTGTCCATGAAGGTCCGCGCAATGATGAACGAGAAGAACAAAAACAACGACAAATAATTTTTAGGACGAAAAATTCCATAAATGATAAACTACCGTGCAACATCACACCACACACAAGGTATTACGCAAGGTTATATCCTAAATGATTAAATAAAAATGGAAGATGCATTACATATTATTCTGCAAGTCGTTTGCACTCTATTTCAACGCAACGGTGCTAAGCTCCTCGCCTATGGCGATTCACTAAGAACCGGCGTTGAAAAAGGCTTGCTTCATAACAGTAATGCATCTTCCATTTTGTCTCAATAATCAAACAACCTTGCTCCATACCAGTGTGGAATATGATTGTTGCACGGTAGTTTTTTCATCTACGGAATTTTTTCTGTTTTAAATAAAAATTGCTTGTCGTTTTATTCTAAAAATAGGAATTAGATATATGGGCTTAATTTTTTCTTTTCACGCTACCAGACGGTGGTTTCTGGTACGATCGATCACGATTGCAATCGTGATGATGGCGGCTGCAAAGAGCACCTCGATTCCCATATATACGAATGCTTCCGATGGTATCTTTGCCTCATAGTCCAGAAGATCAACAACTTTGACATACCAGTAAGCCGGAAGAAAATGTGCCAGCTTAATGACTCCTGCTCCAAGGAATTCCACCGGAACAAAGATGCCGGACAGGAACGCCATACCAAGGGACACTATATTGCCGATCATACTGAAACCTTCCTCATTTCGGGCAATCTTACTTGCAAGAAAGGCAAGTGCCATGGCTACAAACATGTAGCAGACCATATTGAGCAGATTCCCAAGTCCTGCTGCCGTAAACATTTCTTTTCTGAATACAAAGCATCCTCCAACCGCAAATACAGCACATCCAAGAAATCCTGTTACGATCGTTCCAAGAAGGATTTCTTTTGTCATATTGGAATATTTATATGCCGAGCTTGCGATCCGTTCTCTTAATTCTTTTTTGTCATATACGATCAATACCGGACTTACACCTTCGATCATCATGACCACAAATATCCATCCCAGATAACTGAAAAATGTATATCTCGTACTATGTTTTCCGCCATGGTCTTCGCTTATCATTGTTACGTTCGTTCTGATCTGAAACAGTTCATTTACCTGAGCTGCTGCCTCCGCCCGGTCATATCCGGCTGCAAAATATGCATTCAGATAAGAGATGTATTTATTCACGCCCGATTCAAACAGTTCCACCTTGCTCCGGTTCGGAATTGCAACGATCTCGATATAATCGGACAGATCTTCCTTATCCAGATGATCCGCATAACCCTTTTTAATGCGGACGATACAGTCCGTATTCCGGTTAAACAGACTGTCCTGCATCGCTTCCGTTGTATCTGTTTTTAATTCAGCATGTTTATGTGCATGATCCAGATACAAAAACAGTTCTTCACTTTCTGCCGTCTGGTCATAATCAAACCAAGCAAATTTACACTTCATACTTTTATATTCATCTTCTGTTTTACCGGAATTCGGTAATATAAATCCAAATATAATGCCTGCAAAGATCCCAATATACATCAGCATTGAGCCTTTTTTCTTATTTAAGATTTTAAAATAGGATTTAAACACTTGCATATTTATTCCTCCTTAAGACCAGAATACTCGCTCCAAGCAGACAGACAGCCATACCGGTTAAGATCAGGATATTTCTGAAATAACGATCATAATTATCGTATACATTGAGTGCATAAAGGCAGTCCGTTACCAGCACTGCCGGATTAACCCGGTTCAATATCGGAAGTTTATCTTCAATACTGTTTTTAATTCCGTGCACCATCAGATCTGCCATAAAAGAGAAGGTCAAGCTGGCCGCTACCGCAATTCCAATCTTTCCTCCATATGAGCATTTTGACCAGGAACCAAGCAGCATTCCCCCGGCAATACCGATATTACATGCAATAAAGAGTACCAGTAAAATAGCCGGATACTTTGTTCCAAACTGTACACCGAACAGCCGCATATAGATCACAGTGATAACCTCCGCGGCAAACTGAACCAGCAGTAATGCCAGATACTCCGCCAGAACAGTCACAAGTTTAGGATTCGGTGACAGACAACGACGCATTCCAAGTGCGCTTTCATTTGCCTGCAGCTTATGCATTCTTGTGATTCCGGCAAAGGAAGAAAACAGGCAACTCATAGCAAGCACTGCATAGAAATAATTATAATACTCATCCTGACATCCGTCCGTTGTGGAAATCTCTTCATAATATACCGCATCGCTCTGCACTGTCTTCTGAATGATCTCCGATGCAGCCTCCGGATCCTTCTGCATCAGATTCAGATACATCTGTTCCATCTGCTTATACTGATTCAGGATTGATTCCAGTATCGACTCCTTGATGTCACTCTGCCTCACTGTCAGGCTCGCATCCGATGTATAGATCACACCGGTCACTTCTTCATCATTTAACTTTTGAAGCGCTTCTTTCTCGTTGAGCACCTCCATGTCGATCCGTTTATCTTCGCCGTCCATGGAGAGCGTAGACAGCACCATCATAAGTGCTGTATCGTTCTCGCCATCCCTCACAACCGCAACCGGGATATCTTTAAACATTTCATCCTTTTCCATGATATTCCCAAATGCCATGTACATGAATGTGAATAATGCAATCGGAAACAATATCGTCCAGAACAGTGTATCTTTTCCTTTTATCAGCATTTTACCTGCATATTTAAAATTATGCCAAAACATATCCACCCCTCCTAATCCCGAAGCGTCTTTCCGGTGATCTCAAGGAACACATCGTTCAGACTCGGAAGCTCGGTATATACTTTTCCAAATAATACCGCATGCTCCTTCATATATTCCATAACCCGGATCAGATTATGATTTCCACCGGAGTAGACCAGTTTCAGCATTCCATCCTGATATGAACTGTCATACACATGCGGAAGCTGTTTCAGCTCCAGCAGTTGTTCATCTGTCAGTGCCGGAGCTTCTATGAAGATACTCTCCGTCTTCTTTATCATTTTTTTCAGTTCTTCCTTCGTGCCAAGAGCGACCTTTTGGCCTTTATCCATGATCAATATACGGCTACAGATCTGTTCTACCTCTTCCATGTAATGAGAAGTGTAAATGATCGTTGCGCCTTTCTTATTAAGCTCGACAATTCCCTCTAAGATCTTGTTCCTGCTCTGCGGATCTACCGCCACCGTCGGTTCATCAAAAAAGATCAGCTTTGGTTTGTGTGCAATTCCACATGCAATATTTAATCGTCTGAGAAGTCCTCCTGACAGCTTTTTCGGCAGGAACTTCTTATAGTCCTGAAGCTCGACAAATGCAATGGCATCCTCTACATACTGTTTTCTTGTCTCTTTATCCCTGATATACAGCCCACAGAAATAATCGATATTCTCATATACCGTCATTTCATCAAATACAGCCACATTCTGCATTACAACACCGATCTCCCGTTTCAGATCGTAGCTTGTCGATGTCATCTTCTTACCAAATACCCGGACATCGCCCTGATCGTATGTAAGCAACGACAAGATACAGTTGATCGTCGTCGTCTTGCCCGACCCATTCGGTCCAAGCAGACCGAAGATCTCGCCCTCTTTTACCTCCAGATCAAAGTGTGATAATGCCACAAAATCTTTATATCGTTTCACCAGATCTTTTACTTCAATCGCATATTCCATAACTGTCTCCTCATTCATTTTCTATTCGGATGCTATCGTTTCTTCCGGCATCGCACCTGAAACCCATCGCATGTTTTCTATGTTATGCTGTCATTCTACCATACCAGGACAATTCTGTTCAGTGCCAATCTTCACATCCATAATATGACATTTGTCACATTCTTTTAAAATCCGGAGTTTTTCATCTTTAGTCAATTGACGCTGTATTTTTCAACAGGTATACTAATATCGTCACTTATGAATCCGATCCGGTTCACGCAATTACCTGACATCCGCGTGACCTATCTATATACAAGGGGAAGTTATGAAGCAAATCCTGACACGACTGCTTATATTTGTAATATGCTGTATTATGTGTATTCACACTTTTTCGATATCCACGCACAGCGTAATATATATCCTGCTTGCGATCATCCTTGCCTTTGGCACAATACTGATTGCCGACAGACTCTCACCTGCAGCTCTGACTCTTATCCATGCAGGCATATTTATTCTGTGCTGTATGATTCCTGAACTTGTTGTATTTCTTCCGCTTTTCTGCTTCTATCTGAACAGACGGCCGGTCTGTTATACTGCTCCCATCGGGATCCTTGCTATCATTCTGGCTACAACAAAATTTTCTGTAGAAACACTTCTTTTAATATGTGTTCTCTGCCTGTGCAGCATGTTATACGGATATCTGACCACAGAGCTTGCCACCCTTCATCAACAGATGAAGCACCTTACAGATACATCAGAGACAAATGATCTTCTGGCAAAAGAACGAATCCGTATGATCCGGAAGGAACAGGATAACAGGATCTATACTGCAACCCTGAAAGAGAGAAATCGTATCGCCAGAGAAATCCATGATAATGTCGGTCACATGCTCACCAGATCCATTCTCCAGGTTGGTGCAATCCAGACGATCAACAAAGAACCAATCCTTACAAATCCGCTTTCTGATCTCCGCACTACGCTGGATACTGCCATGAACAGTATACGATCAAGTGTCCACGACCTTCACGATGAATCCATTGATATGGAAGCTGCCATTCAGGATATGTTAAATGATATAACAGGCTTTCATACTTCATTTGAATATGATATGAGCAACATTGTTCCAAAGGATATCAAGTACTGTCTTATCAGTATTGCCAAAGAAGCGATCACAAATGCTGTAAAGCACAGTAACGGCGATCAGCTCTCGATTCTGATCCGGGAACATCCGGGGTTCTATCAGTTGACGATTCATGACAATGGAACAGACATTCACCTTACAGACACCCCTGGTATCGGACTTACCAACATCCGGGAACGAGTCCAATCCTTATCCGGTACTTTACAGATCACAACCAATTCCGGATTCCGCCTGTTTGTCAGTATTCCAAAGCATACACAAAAAGGAGATAGAACTGCATGAATATTATAATTGTTGATGATGATGCATTTGTCAGCGCATCATTAAAGATCATCTTAGAATCCTACTCAGATATTACCGTACTTGCGACCGGAGCAAATGGTCACGACGCCATCTCCCTGTACGATACTTACATCCCCGATGTTCTGTTAATGGATATCCGTATGGAGGGCATGGATGGTCTGACCGCATCGAAAGAGATCATCACCGGACACCCTGACGCAAAGATTCTGTTACTTACTACCTTCGCCGATGATGACTATATCATCAAAGCCATCCGGACCGGCGCAAAGGGTTACATCTTAAAACAGGATTTTGAGACCGTTGCATCTGCGATCACCGCCGTACACAACGGACAAACTGTTTTTGGAAATGAGATCATGAACAAGATCCCTACCCTGTTACAGGCTGAAGATCGTTTTGATTATCCGTCCTACAATCTGACAGAAAAAGAATTTGAACTGATCCGGCTGATTGCCGATGGTCTGAATAACAAAGAAATTGCAGAGCAGCTCTTCCTCTCGGAAGGAACCGTCCGCAATTATCTCAGTAATATCCTTATGAAGCTTGACCTGCGCGACCGCACTCAGGTTGCCTGTTTTTATTATAAGAATTTATTATAATCTGTTTTCAAAATCTGCATTTTATAAACAAATAATTTATGTCCATTATTTATCGGATGATTTTTTTCGACGGATAATCAAATATCCTGCCAATATTAATATTCCAATCGCAGACAGACATATGCCCGCCATCAGATATGGTGTATGATAGGTCAGTGTAATCACATGTTCCCCTGCTTCTACCGGAACGCCCATCAAGCCGGTTCCAATCTTTACAGGAGCTACCTTTTTCCCATCTACAGCAGCCGTAAAGCCTTCATTGTACGGAACCGCCAAATACAGGATTCCAGCCTTGTCCGCTGTTATATGCCCATTTAAGCAATTGCCGTCATACCCATCAAATTCCATTGTATTCTTTAACACATACTCTTTAAATGCCTGAACCGTTTCCTCATTTATCGCATACAAGGCAACTGTCTTTATGCCCGACTCATTCCTAACAGCAGCCGTAGCAAACCGCAGCTTAACCTCATCTCCGGCATTTACATTTCCAATATGTATCATGCCTGCTGATTCCGGATAAACCGAACTCACAACCTGCTGATCATTCACATAAACATCAACACCCTGCAGTCTTGTGTCCGAACACTCTACATACAGATCCTCTGCCTGTTCTGCTTTATAGGAAACGATCATGGAGGTTGCAATATCCGCCTGAGCTGTATAAGCATAGACACCATCGCCCTGCTTTGCTGCATCCAGGCCGGTAAATGAGATCATATCATCTGTAAGAGTCTTCTTCTCAAACAGATCTGAAAGCTCCGGCTGACCCATTCCAAGCATTACCAGTTCATTCTGATTTTCGGCTGCACTCTTCTCTCCACTCCAGTTCAGAATGTCCTCATCCAGAAGGAAGCCCATCCCTGCAAGAGCATCCGCCTCATACAGATATCCATATGTTCCATCCGGTGCTGCCACCATATGATATCCACCTGCTGCTCCCAATTCATTTGTCATAATATACCGGACATTATACATCAGTGCTGTAACCGGAGTCGTTCTTCTGTAGGTATACTCTATATTCTGATAATGTGACAATCCAAGACTAGCAAAGGAATCAATGGCAGAACCATTTGCCATGGAGGAATAGCAGTTTGTATTTGATAACTGCAGATAATCATAGGAATACAATGCCGTCTTACGTTCTCCGGCTTCCAGATCACATTCTGCATATGCCGTTTCCCTGGATGTCTGTTTTATATCATCTGTAAGACTTCTGTTATTTCCTTTTGCACTCAGTACATAGCTGCCATTTAACACCAGCTCTATGATCCAAAGGCTGACCACCCATATATAAAAGGTCTTCCATTTGATGCTTTTCCGGAGTGCAAAGACAAACAAACCAAAATAAGCAACGATAAATAAGAGTACCGCCACATAGGAATTGGGATTTGTTTCTTCGCGATTGAAGAATAGCTCCAACAGGAACAATACAAGACAGCTTCCAAATGCCACTCCCGCCTGCCACATCCGTATTTTCCTTATGTTCAACAGACATACATAAGCTGCGCTCAACAGTAAAAACGTCCAGATAAATGCAAAACGATTTCCCATACCGTGTGTAACTACGAATCCATGAAGCACATAATTCAGTCCTGCCTGATTCATTGCAAGTGCAAGAAATATCAGAACTGTCAGATACCGGAGCTTCCGGTTCCATTCTATCTTCTTCATAAAGAACACTAGGATTACCAGTAATACAATCAGTGTGCCGCAATAATTATTATGATTAAACAGATTGCCTGTCGTCACCTTATTCAACGGATAAAATGAATTGATAAAATTACCGATATTACCAAGCTGATACCACGGCAGCTTATCATCCATGCTTCCTGCTCCGGACAAATGCAGCACTGCATAAAAGGCAGGAACCAGTACCGCACCTGCGATCAGCCCTGCAACAACTGACCAGACCAGGAACCGGAGAATTCCCCTACCAAATTCACGAAGAGTTTTCCAGTCCTGTAACAGGAAATACAGCACGATAAACAGGCACAGATAAAAGGCAAAATAAAAATTCACGATAAATCCAACCGCAAGCAGCACTGTATAAGCAATCTTTCCCTTACCGGCAGCCATCCGTTCTACTGCGATCGCAAGAAACGGTACAAGGATCAGCCCATCCAGCCAAATCACATTGTGCTCATATACCAGCACAAATCCGCACAGTGCATACGACAGAGACAAAACAATTTCAACTGCTGTCTGCCAGCCACGACCAGTTTCTTCATCTGCATACCGTTTCAACTCTGTACGTCTGAAAAAATACAGTCCCGAAGGAGCAAGCAGAGAAGCTTTGACAACGATCATAATAACCATTGCCAACTCCACATGTCCGGAGCCGCATATTACGGCTATAATATTAAACGGACTCATACAGTAATAAAACATATTCAACAGCATATCCATTCCCAGACCGTGATCCCACAAAAAGGTACTTTTATTCCCAGAATGCAGCCATTCCAGAAAGATCTGCAGCATTCCTGTATACTGATCATATGCATCCTGATACAGAAAGCTACGGCTTCCAAATGGATACTGTCCGTTTATTATCATATTTACAATATAAAAGCCCAGACAAAACAGAAACAACAGAAGGTACATCATACCATGCATGTACCTTCTGTTCTTCTGAGTTGTCTGAGCATCGTTATAATCATCTTTTACATTCATCTGCCTCAACATATCTCTTACATCCATTCACTTATTAATAAAAACAATGATTTCCAATAACCGTATAATCGGATAAGGAATCCGTATCAATATAATTCACATTCAAGAAACTCATAAAAGATCCAATATTATTATTTCCTGCTAATGCATCATCTGCAGCCTGCTGTGCAGTAGACAGCGGTCCGTTCTGCAGATATCCCTGCATCACACTTCCGGTTGCCATCGGAAACTGATTTGGTGCATAAATTACAGATGAGATTGAACTGCCCCAGCTACCACTCTTTACACGGTTCAGAACTACATTTGCAACTGCAAGCTGACCTTCATATGGCTCATATCCAGCTTCCATGCTGACCAGGCAGGCAAGCAGATAAGCATCATCATACTGGGAAGGATCTGCAGAAGGTGCTTCTGTGGTTGTTTCCTCTGTTGTTGGTGCTTCTGTAACAGTTTCCTCCGTTGTCGGAGCCTCTGTGGTTACTTCTTCTGTCGTTGGTGCTTCTGTAACAACCTCCTCCGTTGTCGATTCATCCACTGACATAACCTCAGGTTCTGATGCTTCTTCATATACAGACTCTTCTTCTGCCAATGCAACTTCTGTTGTTTTCTGTGTCTCTGCATCAACCATTGCTGTATAATCATCGATTGTCATTGCGTACTCATAAGATTCTGCAACTGTGATATAATCTGCTGCTATGTACCCGGTAACATCATTTGCCAGTGTTACCTGAACCCAGTCCTTATCCTGTTCCTCTACAGGAAGAACCGTATCCTTTGCTACCAGCTCAAGAATATCAGAATCTGTTGACTTCTCTGCACGTACACGGACGGTATCATCCGTTACTGTTCCAAGCACTTTCTTATAATCTGCCGCATATGTCTCTGCATCCTTACCGGTCAGAATATAATCACTGTTTACATATCCCGTTACATCACCGGAGGAAATTTTTACCCAGTCACCATCTGTTTCCAGAACATCACCTACATTACCATCAAACAGCTTTCCAACAATATCAGAATCCGTCGATGCTTCCTCACGGATATTTAATGTATCGTCAATCTTGGCGATAAATTTACCATCAAATTCGGACTTCTCTTCTGCTTTTGCTACTACTGTCTTCTTCTGTGCAGCCTTCTTGGTTGTACTGTTGTTCTGAAGTACAGTCGTATCGACAGAAGCAACCTCTTCACTGGTTGTCTCCACTTCAGCAGTCTGAACGGTCTGACTGTTCAGGTAAGCAGGGTTGTGATCCAACGCCTCCCCATACTTAACAACGAGTCCGATTCCTGCTGCCGTAACGATCGTAGCTGCTGCTACAAGCAGATTGCGTTTCATGTATCTATAACTGAATAAGCCTCTCCTCATATAGGAAAAACGATTATTTCTTCTGTTAATTCTCATCTTTTCGTACCTATTTATTAAAAATCATGACAAAATGTTACATTTCTGTTAAAAATAATACTCTAATTTTGATTTCATGTCAATACGCATATGTCCCCAGTCCCAACTTTTTATAGTAAAATGTATTAATTTTCTGTGAATAAATATGGGATTTTTTTGTTTATTTTATATAATCTGCTGTAAAACCACTTCGTATCCTTACGCTTAACATTTCCGTCATAATCACAGATTTATTATAACATTTTCGCGCAATACGAGCAATATTCTGAAATTTACTGAATTTGTTCCACAACAACAAAAAAATCCATGCTATAATGGTGAAAAATCATCAGCCTGCGGGCATGGTTTTAGACTCAACAAATGAACAAAAGGCAGGTAACAGCTATGCGAATTGATAAATTTCTGGCAAATCAGAACATCGGCTCCAGGTCCCAGGTAAAACAATATATAAAAAAAGGAATGATATCGGTAAATGGAACTGTCTGCAAATCCCCTGAACAGAAGATTGACGAAAATACAGACCTGATTTCTTATAACGGAACGATCATCGGCTATCAAAAACACCACTATTACATGCTGAACAAACCGGCAGGCTGTGTCAGCGCAACCAATGACAATCTGCACACAACTGTTCTGGATCTGTTAAAAGGTTCTGTGCCGGTAAAGAGTCTGTTTCCTGTCGGCAGACTGGATATCGATACAGAAGGGCTGCTGCTCATCACAGATGATGGAGAACTGTCCCATAATCTCTTATCCCCATCCAGGCATGTTGCAAAAACATATTTTGCCCGTATCAACGGGCTGGTAACAAAAGAACATATCAAAGCATTCAAGGACGGTCTGGATATCGGAGATGATAAACCAACCAAGCCGGGCACTCTGGTCATAAAAAGCGCCAATCCTGATACCAGTACCTCCGAAATTCTTCTGACGATCACCGAAGGACGTTACCATCAGGTCAAACGCTCCTTTGAAGTCCTCGGCATGAAAGTCACCTACTTAAAACGCCTGTCCATGGGTAATCTGGCATTGGACGAAGCCCTCGCTCCCGGCGAATTCCGCGAACTGACAGAAACCGAGTTACAGGCATTAGTCCGAAAATAACCACTTAACAATATGTGATTATAAATCAATACGCACCGACCGACAGAAGAATAACGATCCAGGCTGACATCGATTTCCAAAGAGAATGATCTAATACAGAAAATCTTTTTAATTTAATTTTATGCAGATATTGTTATTCTTGATAAACCACACAGGGGGATCTGCTTCAGACACAAACAACCACTATAATATGACATCAGCGAGGATTTCGAAATGAGATGCACATTGCCAGTAAATGCGGGCGCTTGTTCGAGCCAAAGGCGAGTTAGCGCAGGAGCATTTACGAATCGGGCATGTGCAACGAATCGAAACCACAGCGAGTCATTTATAGTGGTTGTTCGTGTCTGAGGGAGATTCCCCGTACATATTTTTAACAAATAACAATATCCGCATAAATTACAAAAAAAGATTTTCCGTATCAGATCATCCCCTTGATGTACAGAATGCTGCTTGTAATTCTTCCGCCGGAATGTTTTACATAATCACGGTACTCTTCGTAGCTGATGTAGTATTTCTTACCCCATGAAGAAACGATCAGGTATTCATGACCTGCTATTTCCTCTACTCCTGTCACAACAACAAAATGGCTGTGAACATTTTTCTTCATGGAAGCAAGCATCCGCCCATCCTTTTCCACATACATATGGATTCCTTTATTTCCAAATACATTTGGTATATTCGGACCAATTGATAATACAACCGGCTTATTTTTACGGATTAAATGCCTGATCTGTTTCATCATTTCCTCGTCAGATAAAAACAGTCTCCATCTGGCGCGAAGTCCAATATCATTCAGCATAAAATAACGGTTCAATGTATTCATTATCGTCACGCCTGTCATTCCTTTATACCACAGGAAAAATACATAATGCTTATAGAACCATTTCACATATTCAAGGTAATCATTTTTGTTATAAAGTCCCTTCGGCTTGTTGATCTTGCGGATTGCATCTGTCATAAGTCCGGGATTCTGTTCTGCAAGATAGATGGATATATCCGCCAGTGCGATCACTCCGCAGCCTACCTTCTGCATCTTCTTGCTCTTGCACCATGACTGATTACCACCATAGCTGATCGTATTCATGTTTTTTATTCTGATATAATCTTTATTTAACAGATAATTATTCTCCATATTATTCACCCTCTTATATCAAATCTTTGATAATACTTATTATCAGGCTTCTATAGAGAGATTATAACACCCATCTCCATTCACTTCAACAATTTTTTATACCATGAGAAGTAGTTTTTAAAACCATGTTTCTGTTTCTATATTTTCCCCTTTACTTTTCGTCCCTATTCTGCTATAAAAGTAATGAGCTGGACAAGTGATCGCGGCTGTCATATGACAGGTGAGGAAAGTCCGGGCTTCACAGGGCAGGGTGCCGGATAACGTCCGGTGGAGGAAACTCCCAGGCTAGTGCAACAGAAATAAACCGCCATGTATGTGGTAAGGGTGGAAAGGCGAGGTAAGAGCTCACCGCTGCTTCTGGTAACAGAACAGGCTCTGTAAACCCCACTCGAAGCAAGACCAAAAAAACAGCTTCGGCTGTGAGACGAATGGCTGCCCGTCAAGTCTCAGGTAGGTCGCTTGAGCTTTATGGCAACATAAAGCCTAGATAGATGATCACTCTCGACATAACCCGGCTTATCGTCCAGCTTTTATCATACTGACGATAAATGGGCTGGCTATATATGTATTCCACAGAACACATATATAGCCAGCCCATTTATCTGTTCATTGACTTATACAAAGTGAGAATCATCCTCAGACTTTAAAACAGCCTCCACCGATAAACTCGCGTAAGATGGAGTTTAGTGGTACAACAGTTTCTTCCAACGGAAGAAACCGATCAGTCAGCTCTTTTAATCGAAGAACATCTGAATAATATGGAGACGTTTCTTCTACTGCCATCAACAGTGGTTCAATATGTTTTTTCAGCACAGAATATTCATACAACAATCCGGAATTAAACATCACATCCGCATTGTCTTCATATGGGAATATATACCGTTCCTCTCCCTGTCTGACGGATTGCCACATCGAAAGAGTTCGTTCTATGTCATGGCCACGGGTTCGGTTATCCCGGACGATCCGGCGGATCAGCCGGCTGTCCAGTGTAGAAATCTTATCCTCTGATCCAATCATAAGCTGATTCAATGGACTGATATAGATTTTATATTTATCCTCATCTGAAAGTGCATATGACATTTTGGGATTCAGTGAATGGATTCCCTCCAGAATCAAAACATCCTGAGTCCCTATACGCAAATTATCCCCTTTGTACAGTCTTCTGCCATTCATAAAATCAAATTCCGGCAGTTCAACTGTCTGTCCGCTTAACAACTGATTCATATCATGATTCAGTAATTCTACATCCAAAGCTTCCAGACATTCAAAATTATAATTTCCATTTTCATCCTTTGGATTATCTTCCCGATTGATAAAATAATTATCAACTGCAATCGGATGCGGATGCAGTCCAAGTGCACAAAGCTGTATACTAAGCCGGTGTGAAAATGTCGTCTTTCCGGCAGAGCTTGGTCCTGCGATCATCACAATCCTTTTTTTCTCTCTGCGGATACTTCTGGCTATATCATAGATCGCATTCTGCTGCATGGCTTCACATACAAGGATCAATTCCATGCCTTTCCCTGCTTCTACGATCTCATTGATCTTTTCAACCGAATCAGCCCCTACACGGACTGCCCATTTCTTTGCAAGCTCTTTTAAAGTCAGCACGCTGTTATGTACCGCTTTTTCGCTCATATTTCTAATAAACCTCCAAAACCCTTCTGTCAACAAAGGTCACTGATGATCATATCATCCACGATCTCTGTCATCCATCTATGCCATATACCTGCTTCAAAACTGCACAAATGGTCTTTTGTTCTGCTTTTACTGTCTTCAGCCGTTTTGCCGCATTCTCCGTATTCTTACCACTTAGGCTGTTGATCAGCCCGGCCGTTGTATCCCGCCGTTTTACCAGCCACGACCGTAAAACCGGATCTTTCTTTCGTAACAGGCTTCCACCATACATATAGCACCAGTCATCAGCAAGCTTTGAACAATCATATTCATCCTTCTGCACCATCTCATGAACCCTTACATCCAACAGGTTATAATATTTTCCGGCGTCGATCAGCATCTGTTCATCTGCAAGATGATATCCTTTTTCTACCAGATATCGTCTGACCTTTTCAATATCCGACTGTGGTTGAAGCACAAGCTGATCACAACGTGTGACCACCTCTTCGCCGCGTTCCAGAATGTCGATCATCAACATACCGCCCATTCCAGCCAAAACAACAGCATTTACCTCGCCCGGTACAATTGTATCAAGCCCGTCACCCATACGAATCTCAATCTGATCCGACAGGTTCATTGCTTCAATATTCCGTTTTGCTATCGCAATCGGTCCCCGTCTGACATCGGATGCGATCACCCGTTTTGCTCTGCGCTGTTCTACCAGATATATCGATACAAATGCATGATCGCAGCCGATGTCTCCGACTGCATCACACGGCTGTATCATATCTGCAACCGACTGCATCCGTTTCGACAGTTCTATCATATGCTCTCCATCCCTATTTTAGTATATATAATCTCTCAGTTTTCTGCTTCTGCTTGGATGTCTGAGCTTCCGAAGAGCCTTTGCCTCGATCTGACGGATACGCTCTCTGGTTACATTAAATTCCTTACCAACCTCTTCCAGTGTTCTTGCTCTTCCATCTTCCAGACCAAAACGAAGGGTAAGTACCTTCTTTTCACGTTCGGTCAGCGTATCAAGTACCTCAACCAACTGTTCCTTCAATAAAGTAAATGCTGCAGCATCTGCCGGAACCGGCATATTATCATCCGGAATAAAATCACCCAGATGGCTGTCTTCCTCCTCACCGATAGGTGTCTCCAAGGATACCGGTTCCTGCGAAATCTTCAAAATCTCACGCACACGTTCAACCGGAATATCCATAACCTCTGCGATTTCCTCCGGCTGTGGCTCCCTGCCAAGTTCCTGTAATAACTGTCTGGATACACGGATCAGCTTGTTGATCGTTTCTACCATATGAACCGGAATACGGATTGTTCTTGCTTGATCTGCGATTGCTCTTGTAATTGCCTGACGGATCCACCATGTTGCATATGTGGAGAATTTATAACCTTTTCTGTAGTCAAATTTTTCTACTGCTTTGATCAGGCCAAGGTTTCCTTCCTGGATCAGATCAAGGAACAGCATACCACGTCCGACATAACGCTTTGCAATACTGACAACCAGACGGAGGTTTGCCTCTGCAAGCTTCTGTTTTGCCTGCTCATCACCTTCTTCCATACGTTTTGCCAGTTCAATTTCTTCCTCTGCACTCAGAAGAGGTACTTTACCAATTTCCTTCAGGTACATTCTGACAGGATCCTCGATGCTGACACCGTCCGGTACAGAAATATCGATCTTATCTACATCCACGTCCTCTTCCAGATCTTCTAACAGAAGCTCCTCATCGTCATCCTCTTCTGTGATCGTCAGAATATCTACATTGTGGCTCTCTAAAAATGAAAAGATCTGCTCCATCCGTTCCAGATTCAGCTCAATTTCTTTTGCATCATTAAAGTAACGTATGATCTCTGTATCTTCAATTACCATCTTTTTCTTTTTTGCCATCTCAAGCAGGCCCTGCAGCTTCGCCTGAAATTTCTCTTCAATCTGCTCTTTATTCTCTTTTGATTCCATAAATCATGATCCTCCATAAATATATAATAGTTTATCCATTCTATAAGGAAATATGCAGTTTTGTAAGATTCGCTTTGGCACGTATGAGACTCTGCATCTCGCTTATATCATTTGTCTTTGCCAGCTTATCTTCTATACTGCTTAAACTTATCTTTTTTACAACATCGGTCACTGCATTGTTAATTTCTTCCTGCGTCATATCAATTCCGATGTTCGTCTGAAGCATCTCTGCCACCAGCCGCTGTTCCTCCAACGACTCAAATGTCGTCACGATGCTCGCAGGCTCTACCCTGCCATTCTCCCGATACTGGGAATACAGCTTATCAGCCACTACCCGGTAAACACCATCTTCAAAACAGGTTTCATCAATGATTCCATCCAGTTTCTGAAATAATCCCGGTTCGTTGACCATCCATGTCAGAAGCAGCTTCATTGCTTTATTCTTTGCCGGATCGGCAGCTCTGCTTTCATGCTCTGCCCGCCGTTCTTCCCGTTCTACAATCTCTGACCGCGGAACACCTGCAATTCCGTATTTGTGTACCAGATCTGTAAGACCTGACTTGTCAATATGGTATAGGTTCGATACCGCTTCTATATAATTATTACGCTCCAGCACTTCTTCTATCTGTGCCAGTCGTTTTGCTGTCTCATTGTGGAAGGAGGTTCGCTCCTCCGGATCGTTCAGATTGTATTGTTCCGACAACATACGAACCTCAAACATGATCGCGCTTTCTGCATTCTTGATTCGCTCCTCAAAGGCTTCACTGCCAAGTGTCTGAATAAATTCATCCGGATCCTTATGTGGCCGCATATTAATGACTCTCGCCGAGATACCTACTTCACGCATGATTGATATAACCTTCAGCGTAGCCGCAACACCTGCACCATCGCTGTCATATGCCAAATATACTTCATTTGTATATCGCTTCAATATATTGGCATGTCCAAAGGTAAATGCAGTTCCAAGTGATGCTACCGCATTATCAAAGCCCGCCTGATGCATGGATATGACATCCATATAACCCTCGCAGCAGATAAACCCTTTTCGCCGGCTTCTCCTGGCAATATTCATTGCAAACAGATTCCGGCTCTTATCAAATACAACTGTATCACTGGTGTTGATATACTTTGGTTTTCCATCACCCATGACTCGTCCGCCAAATCCGATCACCTTGCCATTGATATCCAGAATCGGAATCATCGCACGATTCCAGAACTTGTCCGATCCACCATTTTTCTCATCGATCAAAACCAGACCGGAGTCCTTTAACTCTGCATCTGTATATCCTTTTCCTTTCAGGTAACGATACAGATCATCCCGGTAAATGTCTGCATATCCCAGACCGAACTGATTGATTGTTTCATCCGAAAGGCCTCTGCCCTTAAAATACTCATAGGCTTTCTTTCCATGCTCTGTATGTCGCATGATATAATGAAAATATGCTGCTGCGGTCTTATTCATATCCCGAAGCAATATTTTATATTTCTCTCTTGATGCATCCTGTCCGGACTGATTACTCTCCGGCAGCGTCATTCCTGCCTTATCCGCCAGATACTGTACGGCTTCCGGGAATGACATATTCTCATATTCCATGATAAATGTAAATACATTTCCTCCAGCTCCGCATCCGAAACAATGATACAACTGCTTGTCCCGGTCCACCTTAAAAGACGGTGTCTTTTCATGATGGAATGGACAACAGGCTTCAAACGTCCTTCCTTTTTTCCTGAGACTGACATACCCCGATATCACATTCACAATATCATTTCTGGATATCACCTCATCTATCACTTCTTCTGAATAGTACAACGACTACCCTTCCTTTCCAATTCAACTACTTTCTATCTATACGCCCATAAGCTTCTGTCCAAACACATCTTTCTTACGGATTGCAGTCTCATCTCAGACACCCTTCCATGCACCTGGAACATAGATCTCCTTAAATGTCTCGATCGCATAGTTGTCTGTCATCCCCGCTATATAATCACAAATCACCGTCGTAAGATCTTCACCCATATAGAGCATCTCTATACTCTCATTATTCAATCTCGACTGATCCTCCATGTAATAATCATATAATATCTCTAATAACTTTTCTGCTTTTACTTCCTCGCTCTTTGCCACCGGATTCGTATACAGATATTCAAACATATATCTGCGGAGAGCTGATAATGCATCTCCGATCTCCTCTGACATCTCAACTGTATCAGTACCATAGCTGGTATCAATCACGTCATGGATCAGACAATCCAGCCGATCCCTTGTATTGCTTCCAAGAGCCTTTACAATACTGATCGGAAGATCCGATTCTTTCATAATACCGCCGCGGATGGCATCATCCATATCATGGTTTACATATGCAATCTTATCCGCCAGCCTGACAATCTTTCCTTCCAATGTTGCCGGTGTACAGGAGGTCTTATGATTCAGCATACCATTCCGGACTTCCCAGGTCAGATTCAGTCCTGCTCCTTTTTTCTCCAGTTTTTCCACCACACGCACACTCTGTTCATTATGCTGGAATGACCTGCCGGAGCATCTGGACAATGCCCGTTCTCCTGCATGACCAAATGGCGTATGCCCCAGATCATGACCAAGTGCGATTGCCTCTGTCAGATCCTCATTCAGTCGAAGTGCCCTTGCGATCGTTCTTGCAATCTGCGCCACCTCAAGGGTATGCGTCAGTCTGGTTCTGTAATGGTCATCTCCCGGTGATAGAAATACCTGCGTCTTATGCTTCAGACGACGAAACGCCTTACAGTGAATGATCCGATCCCTGTCCCGCTGATAGACCGTCCGAAGATCGCACTGTTCTTCTTCCCGATCCCTGCCTCTGCTCTGATCACTGAATGATGCATAAGGACTCAGGATCTCATGTTCCTGTTGCTCCTGTTTTTCACGAATCAGCATATTTCACCATCCTCCATGGTCAACATAACGAATATAACAAAAAAGTCCGTACAATTTTATTATTCTACAGACTTTTTCATTTTCCTTTATTTTATTATTAAAGAAACTATTTTGTTTTTCTTTTATTTTCCCTCTTCATCCACTGATTCCGATTCATCCGGTTCAGCTTCCTTCGCTGCTTCTTCCGCAGCTTTTCTCTCCTTCTCTGCAGTATCAATAATCCTTTGTTCATTCAACCGGAATATCTTTCGTATCGTATGCGTTGTTCCCCACGCAATTGCCCCAAACAAAAGCAACAGCCACATATACCAGATACTCACAAACACAACCGGATATTTCACACAGATAAATATCGGAACAAACCATGCGATAACGACCTTTACCCATGACCACAGGTAAGTGATTGAAAGTACCATTGCATTTCTTACCGTGATACTCAACGCATTATTATACCTTGCAATTAACGGAAATAAAAACGGTACAACAAGTGCAACTAATACTGCCTCAATTATAAGCACAAATGTATAAAATGTTGAAATAAACCCTGTCACCCGCTTGATCATAATATATTCAGCCAACATTACAGCAACTGCAACGAGCAACAGTAAAAACGCAATCGTAGATTGTTTGAAACTACGCTTAAACTCATGAATGAAACCAGAAACAACAGTTTCCTCTTCATCTTCCTGAAGTCGGATGCACATTGCATACAATGCAGTAAATGATGCACCAATCGTAAAGATTGGAATGCATCCCACCACAAAGCAGATATTTAATGCAAACATTGTTCCAAATGCATCCATTGCGCGTCTCAAAAACGGTTCTTTATCCCTTCCGCTATTCTTGTTGTCTTGATTGTTTGTCATTTCATTCATCAAATTTTCCTCATAAACAAAAATATAGAGAACCTGCTACAGCAGCTTCTCCTCACTTATTCAGTATATATAATGTGGGTATCGATCGCCCATGGCTTCCGATACCTACATTATATTTTATAAAAGACCTCTTTACTCCTTTACACCACCAAGTGCTACACCTGCGATAATGTACTTAGAAAGGAAGAAGTACATAACCAGAATTGGAAGTACTGTAGTGAAAAGTCCACAGTAAATCTGACCCCAGTCTCTTGACTTATCATTTGCCTTTAACGCTGAAACGTACATAGGCATTGTCTGCTTCTGTCTCTCTGTTGCAAGAATAATTGAAGGTGTATACAGGTTATTCCATGATGCAACGAATCCGAAGATCGCCTGTGTTGCCATAGCCGGTTTCAACAGCGGAAGTACAATCGTATTGAATGTATGAATTTCTCCCGATCCATCGATTCTGGCTGCTTCAACGATCTCAACTGAAAGACCTGTTTCCATGTACTGCTTCATGAAATAAACAGTAGTAGGAGCAGCGATTGCCGGAATAATCAGTGATAAGAATGATCCGTATAAGTGTGTTAAGTTACAAATCTTAATGAAACCAACGATTGATACCTGCTGAGGAATCATCATGATCGCATATATAAAGCCCCATGCAAACTTCTTTAACTTGAAGTTATATACTGTAACTGCATAAGCTGTTAATGATCCGAAATAGATCTGCAATGCTGTAGCCGGAACAGTAACCAGTAAAGAGTTTAACATAGCCCGAAGTACGTTAACACCACTTGTTTTTTCACTACCTGCTAACAAACCTTTGAAGTTCGTAATAAATTCTCCACCCGGTATTAATTTAATACCTGTAACAATTTCTGTTGACTTTAAAGTAGAGTTAATGATCAAAATATAAAATGGCAATATCGACAGGAAACAAAGCAAGATACAAACGACGTATCTGACAATCTTGCCTCCTGATACTTTTGATTCTGTCTGATCCACTTTGTTCACCTACCTTCCATCCTTTGATGATTTTTCTGCTGTTAATCTGTAGAACAGTAAGCTGATAATCAGTGTGAATGCAAAAAGCATAACTGAATATGCAGCGGCTTTACCATAATCCTGTGTACCTCCGGCACTTACATACTTCTTAATCAGCATTACGACTGTTGTTGTTGAATTAACGGATGATCCACTGCCTGTTACAACTACAGGACCGCCCTCATTGAACAACTGAGGAATATCGTACATCTGTAAACCACCGATAGCTGATGTTACAAGTGTATACTGTAAGATCGGCTTTAACAATGGAAGTGTAATCTTGAAGAACTGCTGTTTAGATGAAGCACCATCTACGCTTGCAGCCTCATACAGGGATGGGTTAATACCTAAGATACCTGCACAAAGAACGATCATTGTATTACCATACCACATCCAGAACTGAATGAAAGCAATGATGATCAATGATGCCCAGCCATGATTTAAGATACCACCCTTATCACACCAGCCAAGGTCTTTGAAAATAGTCGTGATAGGACCATTAACCTCGAACATACCGTAGAATAATACGGCGATTGTAGCTGCTGTAATAATGTTAGGCATATACATGATAACCTTGTAAATACCGCTTCCCTTTAACTTGATCTTGATGTCTGTAAACCATGCAGCAAGAAGTAAAGCCAATAAAATCTGTGGAATGAAGTTTAAGATCCACAGAACTACTGTTACCATTAATGACTGCCAGAACTCGCTACCAGTCTTTGCAAATACATAGTTTGTAAAGTTTCCAAGACCAACCGTCTCAGTTACATATCTACCATTTTTAGCGGAATAGATAAATGAATTATAAAAAGTATAAAGAAGAGGATACAGCTGAAAAACTAAGAATACAAGAAAGAATGGAATAAGAAAAAGTAAACCATATTTTCCATATTCAACTGTCTTATTCTTTTTCATTGTGTAAGAGCACCCCCTAAAAATTAATCGTTTATAGTACACACGCACCAGCAACTTTCATTACTGATGCGTGCAAATTGTGTTACTTAATCAGTTTTTAGGGATTATTCAGCTGAAATACCTAATTCTGATGCACACTTATCCTGGATATACTTAATAGCTTCATCAACTGATTTGTATGTTCCTGAATTGTATGCTGTAGAAGCTTCATCAATAAATGCCTTGATTGAAGCATCCTGGTATGTTAAGTTGCTGAGGTTAATACCTTCTGCTGATGCTGCCCATACTTCGATAGGATTCTGGCCACCAAGGAATTTAGCTGCTGCATTGTCAGCGCTAAGTTCGCCAGCGATAAGTCTAGCATTAGCTTCTTTGTTGTTTACACAGTCACCTGTCTTGTTTGTGATTTCAACACCTACGTCTGGATCACATGTTAATTCGTAAAGAAGGAATGCAGCTAACTCAGGGTTATTTGTATCCTTACCTACACATACATATGTACCGCCCCAGTGATAAGATGTAGGGCCTGTAACAGCTCCCCAGTTACCATCTGTAGCACCATTACCCTGCATTGAACCAATGAACCAAGGACATCCGAAGTAGCAGAATACCTTAGAATCATCCTTCATATCTGCTGCCCATGAATTATCCCACATAGATGTGTTGTTTGAATATTCACCATCGTAAATCTTCTTAGCTGTCTCAAGATACTCTGTAACTGACTTGTCAAGTGTAAGAGTTTCCTTTGAACCGTCATCTGTTACCCAAGGCTGTGACTGAGTATCCCAGATAGCATACTTAACATCAGGAGCACCAGACACGATCTTGTATCCAGCAGCCTTTAATGTCTCAGCTGTCTCGAAGAACTTATCCCATGAAGCAAGTGCTTCCTGAACCTTTGCAGGATCATCTGTTCCAAGAACTTCCTTAGCGATGTCTCTTCTGTAGTATACAGAACCTGCTGTTGCCTGCCATGTTACACACTTAAGCTCGCCGTTTGTTGTACCATACTGCTTAGCGAAGTCGTATGAGTTAGCAAGCATCTCATCTGTGAAACCTAAGTCATACAGATTAGCTGTCTTTGAATCATCCTCTGACCAGTACTTAGCTACATCGTTATCAGCTGGGATAAGTGATGGATACTTGTCTCCGCTTGTAAGAGCTGTATCAATAGCTGTCTTGTAGTCATCTGATGTTCCACCAAGACCAAGTGTTACGAACTCAACGTAATCCTTGTACTCTGGGAACTTGTCAAGAACGACGTTCAGCTTCTTTGAGAAATCTTCATCCCATGAATAAGCGTAGATCTTCTTGCTGTCATCCCATCCATCTGTGCTAGGAGCTTCGATCTTAGCTGCTCCTGAAGCGTCCTCTGATGATGCTTCTTCTGATGATGCATCCTCTGATGATGCTGCCTCTGATGTTGCTTCTGATGATTTTGACTCTGTTGTTGAGTTATCTGTCTTGTCACCACAAGCAACAAGTGATAATCCCATAGCAAGTGCTAATGAAAGAGCCAATGCTTTTTTGATTTTTCTCACAAAAAAACCCTCCTTTTAAAATATGTGTGCTATTCCTTTCATTCATACTTCTGCGGATTGACATCTGCATCTGTATTATTTACTGGAATGCCTGCCACTTTTATACATGATCTGATTAACTTATCATTTACACAATATGTCAAACATGATTATGTATGTGGCTTTCTTAAGATATTATTGACAAATTTCCTTGTCAACATAGGCTTATTATAGGACATATTATCTAATTTGGCAAGCCCTTTTTTATTCTTTTTTATCTTTTTTGTACATTTTTAAATTTTCGTTTAAAAAAATTTACCAATTTGCGACACAGCTTATTTATACTATTTCCACAATTTTAGCTCAATTGACATACAATTTAAATCTTTATCTTTCCGTTGTCTCATTTTTCGCGTAGTTGCAGTTCTCTTTCTGTATAACTTCATCTATATATGATGTACATTGCGTATTCGTTAAAATGTATACGTTTTTACCACAACGCATATCGCCAATTCTGTTTTTTACAAGGTACACGTCTTTATGATCTGCTAAATACATATTCTTTATATTGCATTTCTTATATTTTCATTCTTTTTTCATACTCTTTACCACGCCTGCTTCTTTTTATCCATTTCCATCTGTGTTATACTTATCATTATTATATAAGTAGAAAAGGAAACACTATGAGCAACAACAAAAAGAAAAAGAAGAAAAACAACCATACCTCCGCAACTTCCAATGTACAGGCAAAAAAGCAGACTGCTGTGCAAACAGCAAAACCGGCTAAGGCACAAAATATCGAAACTAAACAGGAAACTGTCAATACTCAGGCTGCCGTCGAAAAGAAGGAACCGGTAAAGGTACAGACTATCGAAAACAAACAGGAGCCGCCGCACGAGTTCAAAGATCCACGCAAGGTTCCACCAAAGGAAGATCTTAAGATTGAGGACAAACTGGAATTTGCAACCATGTCCCGTAAGGAGCGTCGGGCAGCAAAAAGAAAACGATTAAAGGAAACGACCGAAGGAATGACCTTGGTGCAAAAGTTACAATACTTTTTATATGCGTATAAGATGGAGATCCTGCTACCGCTGATCGTGATCATCGCAATCAGCCTGATCGTAGTTGCATTCTTCCGCGGCAACAAACCGATCGCACTCTCCTACGCAGTTGTAAACTGTGAAGATCTGGAAGCACTTGACACCTCTGTCATAGAAGCTGATTATTGGAACTACTATGGTTTTGATGACAATTATCAGTTTCAGAAAGTTCTGGATCTGAAGTATGATCCAAGCATTAGCACCAACGAAGCATCTAAAGATGCCGAAAGCGGAAACTACATTGCATTTCCTACTCTATGTGATGAAAACTACTACGATATTATCATTACAGATAAACGAGGGTTGGAATACTTAAGTGAAAGTTCGATCATTCATACGCTGGGTGAAGCATTGCCTTCCGATCTATATGATATTTTCACCGCTGATTATAATGATCAGATCACAACTTCTCCTGCTTACACAGGAAAGAGTGCTCCATACGCGATCAACATCAGTGATACCGACTTTGCAAAGAAACTGAATCCGGGATACGACGATGTCTACATCTGTTTCCCCGGCGTATCCGAAGACAACCAGAAGCGTATCAAGCAGATCTGTAACTTCATCTTCGACCTCGGATTGGATCTATAAATAATACCTATATAGAAGAAGATCACACAGGACTGTCTCTGAAGTGATCCAAATATAAATATACCCACTATAAATGACTTGCTGCGGTTTCTGCTCGCAACACATGCCTGATTCGTAAATACTTCTGTGCTAACTCGCCTTCAGCTCAGACAAGCACCCGTATTTACTGGCAATGTGTTGCTTGCGACGAAATCCTCGCAAACGTCATGTTATAGTGGGTATATTCATATAACGGATCCACTCCGGAGACAGCCCTGTGTGATCTTCTTCTATCCAGCTATATTCTGTTTTGTTTCTTTTCTATTATAGTAAAGCATTCCGAGGACTAAGACTGCTGCCATCACAACAGTTGCCACGATGCTGCCCTCCATGCCGAATTTACCACCCGTCAGGAATATATTTCCCGGTTTGATCTCAGAGGAAAGAACAGCACTTCCTACGTTGGTTCCGCTGACAGAGATTCCATAGAAGGTTCCCTGCACAAAATTCCACATACTATGGTAGCCTGCCGCACCCCAGATGTCATTTGTTTTTATCACATAGAGTGACAAGAATATTCCAATCAATAGCAAGTTCAGGAACGCCAGAATCGTAAGTCCCGGATTCAACATATGGCAGAATGCAAATGCCAGTGAATTCACAAGAACAGCTTTTACTGCCGAGCTTCGTTTCATCAGGCTTATCATAAAATATCCTCGGAATGCGATCTCCTCACTGAAGCCCTGTACCAAAAATCCGATAAAATACAAAAGCACGATCAGCAGATTGCAGTTCTGATTCCATCCCTTAATATTTATAAATCCAAGAGCAGCACCTGCAAGTACGCAAAGAGAAAAGGATACCGCGCCAATAAGCAAGCCCTGTACATAATGCTTTGCTCCATCTTTCTTAACAAGTCCCATAGAATAATAGGAACGCTTTTCTATCTTATTACAATAGATCAGAACAGAAATGATCAGGATCAGTGTACAGAATAATGTAAGTATATACATTCCGTCTGTCATATTGGTTGCCAGTTCCATCATATCCGAAAAAGATGAATCTCCGTTTAAGAACAGTCGCTGCAGTTGGTCAAACATTTCCATATCTGACAGGAACAGGTACATTTCATATATTGCAGGAATCAAACCTGCAATAAAGCTTCCGACCAGGAATACCAGGATAAACCGCCATATTTCCTTGCCAAACGAATAAATCTTTCCTTCTTCGCCTGCCCGCTTTGCAATCTCAGGCTTTTCTAATCTCATCTTCATATGAAACATCCCCTGTCTGCCATCTTAATCTCTGTCTTAATCTTCTCCTTCAACATCCATGTTCATGATCTGACGTTTTCTAGCAAGTTCATCATTTGCCAGATATTCATCGTATGTTGTCTGCTTATCGATCAGGCCTGTATTTGTAAGTTCGATAATACGGTTTGCTGTTGTCTGTACGAACTGATGATCCTGTGATGAGAACAGAATGACACCAGGGAACTTGATCAGTCCATTGTTCAGCGCTGTAATAGACTCCATATCCAGATGGTTTGTAGGCTCATCTAAGATCAGGCAATTGGGAGCCATGATCATTAACTTGGATAACATACAACGAACCTTTTCTCCACCGGACAGAACCTTTACTTTCTTAACACCATCGTCACCGGCAAATAACATTCTTCCAAGGAAGCCTCGTACATAAGTTGCATCCTTTTCTTCCGAATACTGTGTCAGCCAGTCTACGATGATCAGATCATTATCGAATTCCTTTGTATTATCCTTCGGAAAATAACCCTGCGAAGTTGTAACACCCCACTTAAAGCTTCCCTCATCCGGCTTTTCTTCTCCCGCAAGAATCTTGAACAGCATGGTTGTTGCCTTTGTATTTGGTCCGACAAATGCAATCTTATCATCATGTCCTACTGTAAACGACACATCATCTAAGAGCTTCTCGCCTTCTACAGTCTTTGAAATATGAGATACGGTCAATACTTCATTTCCGATCTCTCTCTTTGGGCGAAAATCAATATATGGGTATTTACGGCTGGATGGCTTGATATCATCCAGTTCAATCTTTTCCAGTGCTCTCTTTCTGGAGGTTGCCTGTTTGGACTTGGAAGCATTTGCCGAGAATCTCTGAATGAATTCCTGTAATTCCTTGATCTTCTCTTCCTTCTTCTTATTTGCTTCTTTCATCTGCTTGATCATCAACTGACTGGACTCATACCAGAAATCATAGTTACCGGCATATAACTGGATCTTTGCATAATCGATATCGGCGATCTGAGTACATACCTTATTCAAGAAATAACGGTCATGGGATACCACGATAACGGTATTATCAAAGTTGATCAGGAATTCCTCCAACCATGCGATCGCATCCATATCCAGATGGTTCGTAGGCTCATCGAGAAGAAGAACGTCGGGATTGCCAAATAACGCCTGCGCAAGCAGTGCCTTAACCTTCAGTCCACCGTCCAGATCTTTCATCATCATATAATGATATTCTGTATCCACACCAAGGCCATTTAACAAAGTCTCCGCATCGGATTCCGCTTCCCATCCGTTCATATCCGCGAATTCGCCCTCAAGTTCGGAAGCACGGATACCATCTTCATCTGTAAAATCTTCTTTTGCATAAATCGCATCTTTTTCTTTCATGATCTCATACAGACGCTTGTTTCCCATGATAACAGTATCGAGTACTGTGTATTCATCGAACTTGTAGTGATCCTGCTGTAATACAGACAGACGCTCCCCCTCATCCATTGTGACATCGCCCTTTGATGGTTCAATCTCTCCTGAAAGGATCTTCAAAAAGGTTGATTTACCGGCTCCGTTTGCTCCGATCAGTCCGTAGCAGTTACCCGGTACAAATTTAATATTTACATCTTCAAATAAAGCTTTCTTTCCAAATCTTAATGTTACGTTATTTGCACTTATCATCGATACACATACCTTTCCATTTTTCTAATCTAAAAGTATATCAATTAGTTGAATATGTGTCAATTATGAAAAGAACGTATGTGCTTGAAAAAGCCGGAAAAGGCTCATTTTCCAAGTCTTTTCCGGCTGACCGGTCAGGGGTGAACCCTTCAGTTCTGTTTTCCTGTTATTTCAGATTCTTTACAATCGGATCATAAAGATCTAATTTACAATGTTCGTCCTTGCTGAAATGGGAACAGTTTAAGCAGCTCTTTTCACCATCCGCTTTGTTGGTCATACTGTTGCAATGGCATGTCTTTTCATAAGCACTACAACGTTCTGCTACCTCATGATAGGTTTCTGTTGAACTTCTCATCGTTCTTACCTCCTTGACATTTGTCAGTCTTTCTCGCAGATTTCATAGATCCGGTCATGCACCAACAACATCAGGCAATGATATCTGCATAACTGTCTATTATCATCTACATGCATTAGTATCTGCATCTTCTCCGTCATTTATTCCGAACATTACCGGATAGTGTAATGTTTATGTAAAACCATCATTTCTTAGCCGTTCTGTTCTTGACAAGATTTCCGCTATTCTGTACAATCAAAAGCAAAAATATTTTTAGGAGATGATCTTTTTTGCACCCCAGTACAATTATCCAGTTATTTACAATTATTCTATTGATCCTGTTGTCGGCATTCTTTTCTTCTGCCGAAACAGCTCTTACAACGGTCAATAAATTCACTCTGCGTTCAATGGCTGACAATGGGAACAAACGTGCTGCCAGAGTTCTTAAACTGATCTCTAACAGTGACAAACTAATCAGCACAATATTAATAGGTAATAACATCGTGAATATTTCAGCTTCCGCTCTTGCAACAACACTTACCACTAATTTATTTGGAAGCAAGGCAGTCGGAATCGCAACAGGAATCCTCACCCTTTTGATCCTGTTATTTGGTGAGATCACACCGAAAACGCTTGCCCAAAATAACAGTGTTAAAATGTCAATACTTTATGTGGACGTCGTACGGTTTCTGGTATATATCTTTACCCCATTTGTATTCATTATAAACAAGATCTCTCATGTTATTTTCTGGATCTTACGAATGGATACAAACGAAAGTGCCAAATCCATCACCGAAGATGAGCTGATCACTATGGTAAATGTCAGCGAGGAAGAAGGCGTTATCGAGAACAAAGAAAAGGAAATGATCACAAACGTAGTGGACTTCGGAGATTCCCGTGTACGTGATATTATGATTCCCCGTGCCGATGTGACCATGGTTCCTGTTACTGCTTCTTATGATGAACTGCTGAAGCAGTATATGGAGGTTCCTTACACCAGACTTCCTGTTTATAAGGATTCCCGTGATAATGTCATCGGTATTCTGCATGTAAAAGATCTGTTCTTTTATAAAGCGACCCATGACATCAACAATTTTGATGTTGCAAAAATCATTCGTGAACCACTCTATGTGTATGAATTCCAGAAAACAAATGATCTTCTGACCAATATGAAATCCAGCTCCAACTCCATCGGTATCGTGCTGGATGAATACGGTGTCAGTGTCGGCCTGATCTCCATGGAAGATCTGATTGAAGAGATCATCGGCGATATCAAGGATGAATACGACGATGCAGAACATAATAACATCGTAAAAATAGATGATACACACTACAGCATCGATGGTGGTATCAAGCTTGATGACTTAAACGATGCTCTGGATCTGGATATCGAATCCGAAGATTACGATTCCATCGGTGGCTATATCATTCAGTTATTAGATCACCTTCCTGCGGTCGGTGATACTGCATCCGACGGAGTGATCTCCTGTAAAGTCACAAAACTAGATAAAAAACGTGTATCCAGAGTTCTTCTTGAAATCCTGCCACAGCCAGATACCGACAATGATGACGACAACGAATAATAAAGTCTTGCCTTATATAACTTTTACCTGTACTAAAATGCCGGTATCGTGCAGGTATACAGATACCAACATAATTCTGAATTTATAAAAATTCTGGCAAAACGCTTGTGTTGTGGTTTTTATTCCTATATAATAGAATACTAAGGTTATAAAGTCCTGTATTTCATATCATTTACATGAAAACAGGACTTTCCTATAGAATTCATACAGATTTGGTTATGTTTGGGAGAGATTCTAATGAATAAAAATATTACTCGCAGAAAAAAACTATTACAGATTGCAACTTCTCTAAGTTACATCGATCCGGATGAGATACCTGAAATCGATCTATATATGGATCAGCTAACAACCTTTATGGAGGATAAGCTGAACGCTAATAAGCGAAGTGAAGATGACAAGACCATGACAAAGACCATGATCAACAATTATACAAAAAACAACCTTCTCCCGCCCCCCGACAAGAAGCGTTACTCCAAGGATCATCTGATCATGCTGTTGTATATTTACTACCTCAAGAACTTTGTAAGTATCACTGATATCCAGACACTTCTTGCCCCGATGAACAACAACGACTGCTATAACGGCGAGTCCCCGGTCAATATCGAAGAGGTCTACCGCAAATTATTCAATTATGAGATTGATAACTATAACGATATTATCAAGAGCATTTTATCTACCTATGATAAGGCATCCGATATGTATGATCCGGAAACAGACGCTTATCTTCATGATATGTGTATGGTATCTATGTTGTCAGTTGATGTCTATGTTAAGAAGAAATGTATCGAACATCTGATTGATGATATGCATTCCGTTCAGGAACAAACATTAAAGCAGAATGCACAGAAGGCAAAAACTGCCGAGAAAACAAAGAGCACCGAGAAAGTTACCGTAACCGGCAAGGCAAAAACTGCCGAAAAGGTTACTGCAAACAGCAAAACGAAAGCTACGGAAAATACCAAAGCAAACAGAACAACGACCGGCAGTAAAAAAAGCGGACGCTAAAGACAGCACCAAAGAATAAAAGCACGAACTTACCAGCAAAATAGATCCTTTGCACTAAATAAATACCGTTTTTCGGAAACAGACATTTCTGTTCCGAAATAACAAAAGGCTGAACGTCTTGCACAAAAATGTACAGAACATTCAGCCTTTTATTATATTTAAATCCACAACAGAAATCTTGAATTTTCCATACCTGTCATATCATTTTTCTTGCTACTAAGCAATTGATATTTTTATCATTTACAATTTTACCTGTTAAAATCACGGATCACAGCAAGTGCAGGCAGGGCATTTCCATCATAATCGAACAACGTCTGATTCGCCCACTCATTTCCTCCCGGTCCTTTTTCTCCGGTATATGCAAGTGCTGCTTCTGTCGCCCAACCACATCCCGAAACCGGAATCCATGAAGGTTCCCAGTAATAGAAGCCTTCTCCACCCGGAATATCTGCGATTAGTTTCATAAGATCTTTCATAAATGAAGCCTGTCCTTCCTTTGTCATCGGATAATTCAGCTTCTATACAAGCTCCGGCTTTGTCGCCATTCCTTTTAACTGATCCAGCGTTTTACCCTCGCGATCACGATAATCTTCCATCGTGCCGTGCCAGAACGGATAATAAGACAAACCTATAATGTCAAATGGTTCTGCTCGCTTTGTAAATTCGTCGAACCACTCCACATACATCTCATTAAAGCCACCATTGTCCAGATGGATCATGATCGGAATATCCGCCTGAATCTCTCTCACTGCACGGATTCCTGCATTCAGATACTTTACGATCCGGTCAAACTCCGGTTTCTTACCGCTTGGCCAGAGCAGACCATTTGATATTTTTTTGCACGCCCGGCAAGAATAATCACTTTATTCAAACCATTCGTCTCTGCACCATATAGAGTACCATCCGGCGCATATGGATCATTCCAAAGCCTTAACCTCACGGAATTTGTACCATATGCTTTCAAAATAGCAAATAAATCCTGTTCTACACCATTATCATAATACTTCGCACCACAGACTTCTTCCTCCAGCAGGGTGGAAATATCCATTCCTTTTATAAACATAACATCCTCCTTTTAATACAGCTTCTGCCTATATATCTTTCAAAAATCAACTCCATACTTCCGCAGCCTGCTTTTACAGTTTTTTCTGCAGTCCTGCATTTATTAGACATCTTTTACGGAGCAGTACTGATGATCTTTTAATTTATATTTTCCCTTTTATAATCATCACATTTTTTGCATCAACAGAGATTTTTCCGTTTACAACCTGTCCACTCAGAAGTTCTGTCCCATTCACATTCAGAAGTTCTGCCACCACATCGCCCTCATTGATATAAAAGGCATAACGGTATGTATCCGTATAACGCTCATGATATTCCACGTTCTCAGGCAGTTCCTTTATCCGGATTCCGGCATTTGTAATCAACTCTTTGATCAGTTCTGTCATTGATACCTGATCCAGTCTGCAATCCGTATAATATGCCCATCCGACTCCGGTCTGTTTTCTGGTTGTTGCCGCTTCCCCTGCATGGAAATCCTCCACATAAGTTCCAAGAATCTCTGCATCTTGCACCCGGATTTGTTCTGCATAATCTTTTACAGTTTCCTGTTTTTTATTTGAAAACGTCACATAATTCTTACCATTTGGATAATATGTATCCAGTTCCTCTATCGTTACACCAAACAATTCATTTAAACCACTTCCCGGGAAACCGCCCAGATAACAGAGTGTGTTATAGTCATGCCAGTTCACAAGTCCCGGAGCACTCTCCATCAGCATAAACGGACGATCCTTTTTCATTGAGCGCATCACTGCATGGTCAAATGCACTTCTTGTAAATGTATCTGTTAAGCTCTCATAATCATTATGAAATCTCGGATAGGAATCCCACGAGATCACATCTAGCTTGTCTGTCATCTTCCAGCAAACATTGATTCTACATTTTTCATTTTCATAACTTCTACCTCTTATCTTTCTTTTATATTCAGCGCGGATGCGCCACCCTACAAACTTTAATTATATTTATCCAAAGAAAAAAATTCTCTCGTAGCTAACATATAGCACCATATAGATCCATCTTTAACCCTTATAAAATATGCTTTTTTCTTCTGGTCATGATTCCAGCTCACAATCTCATCATCATCGATAGTTACTGTTATTCCTTTGTTCATTACAAATTCCATAAAAACCCACCTTTCTCTACCCCCTATTATTTTACTAATCCTTTTTATAGCGGAGCGCATCGACCTTTGACACGCTCCAAGAAAAAGGATGGGAACTCATGCGTTGAGAGGGGGAAAACAATGCATAAAAAAAAGTAAGTACAACACACAATTCATGTGTTGCACTTACTTTACAACGAATAATTTTATTTTTCTGTGTATTCCATACAGGATTCCCTGACGACCAGATTACATGGAATCTCCGCCTTTAACGGGGTACGGATACTAAGGTTTGATGCCGCATAGATCAGATTAGCACCATGCTGTCCCATATCATATGCCGGAGCATTTACCGTTGTAAGTGCAGGAACTGTATATTCACTAAGCTCTGTATTATTAAAGCCAACAAGTGATATATCCTCCGGCACTTCCATGTCCGCTTCCTTGAATGCCTTTAATGCTCCTACTGCAAGAGCGTCACTGGCTGCAAAGATTGCTGTCGGATGTTCTTCAGAAGTTGCGATCACCTTACCCATCTCATAACCGGAGAATGTATTGAAGCTTCCCTCATACAGATATTTCTCGTATGGAAGATTCTTTTCTTTCATATATGCAATGTATTCTTCCAGTCTTGGATCAACCAGAAGCTCATGATTTCCCACATACTCTTTACCACCCATAAATCCAATCTTGCGATGTCCCAGATGGTACAGATAATCAAGCGCATCCCTTACTGCCTGTTTAAAGTCCATCGTTAGAGAAGTAATATTATAATGCTCCACCCTCATATCCAGAAATACAATATTACTGCATATCTCTATAAATGATTTTACTTCCTCCTGCGCAAACTTACCCAGGCAGATAATTCCATCACAACCACGCAGCATGTCCAGATAGTTGCTGTCATTCCGAAATACCCGAACCAGTTCAATCGACTGGCTGATACAGAAATCCTCGATTCCCTTTCTTGCGGACAGATAATAGCTATCTTTCATCTCATCCTCTGCTGAAAACCAAAGCACAAGCCCAAGCTGGAATGATTTCTTTAATCTGGCTGACTTTTTCTTTGTATAATGCAATTCTTTCGCTGTCCGAAGGACTCTTTCCTTTGTCTCCGGTAAAACATTTAATGTCGGATCATCGTTCAAAATTCTTGAAACTGTAGCCGGTGACACATTTGCCTGTCTCGCAATATCCTTGATTGTCGTCATAATATACCTCTTTACTCCATATTTATTGGATAAATTTACTATATTTTTACTAACCTAGTGTAACAGATTTTTTTTTATTTTTCAATTACTTTTTCGGTAAATCTTTACTAAAGTGTTGTTGACATTTTACTAAACATATGTTATCCTGTCACTATAAAGAACAAACAGACTTAGAAAAACAGACACATCTATACAAGTAAACACATTTACGCACCGTACAGATGTAAGCACATCAATTATCATGTATGATCAGGAGGATAAACATATGAAACATGCATCTGAATTAATAAAAAACTTTGAATCAGAACAGTACAATGAATTATTAACCGATATCTATGTCGATGAGCATCTGCTCGCTTATCAGAATGGCAGATATATCGCCGCTCTTCAGAAATTCATCAAAGATTTCGGAGACACAGAGGTATCTATCTTCTCCGCTCCGGGTAGAAGTGAAGTAGGCGGAAATCATACTGATCATCAGCACGGTCAGGTACTTGCCGCATCTATCAATCTGGATGCGATTGCCATCGTTGCAAAGACTTCCGATGATAAGATCCAGGTTATCTCAGACGGATATGATCTCATTACAATCGACGCATCCGACCTTTCTCTTGTAGAAAGTGAAAAAGAAACAACAACGGCTCTGATCAAGGGTGTTGCTGCCGGATTAAAGGAACACGGACACGCTGTCGGCGGCTTCAAAGCATATATCACCAGTGATGTACTGATTGGTGCCGGTCTTTCATCTTCTGCAGCATTCGAAACAATCATCGGAACCATCTTGTCGGGACTTTATAATAATGGTTCCGTATCTGCAATCGAGATCGCGATCATCGGCCAGTATGCAGAAAATGTATACTTCGGAAAACCTTGCGGCCTGATGGATCAGATGGCATCTTCCGTCGGAAATCTTGTACATATCGACTTTGCAGATCCAGCCGATCCTATTGTTGAAAAGATAGACTTTGATATGGCAAAGAGCGGTTACAGTCTCTGTATCACTGATACAAAGGGCTCTCATGTAGATCTGACTGCTGACTATGCTGCAGTTCCTGCCGAGATGTGTGCCGTTGCGGAGATGCTTGGCAAACCGGTATTAAACGAATTAAGCGAACAGGATATTATCGACCACATGGCTGACATCCGCACCAAACTCGGCGACCGTTACCTGCTTCGTGCCCTTCACTATTTTGAAGAAGTAAAACGGGTAGAAATTCAGGTTGCTTCCCTGACAAAGGGTGATATGCCTGCATTCCTTGCAGCGGTTAAAGCATCCGGTGATTCTTCTTTCAAATATTTGCAGAACGTATATACGAATAAAGATATTCAGGCTCAGAATGTATCTGTTGCTCTGGCTGTCAGTGATATCACACTTGGAAGTCACGGAGTCAGCCGTGTTCACGGCGGTGGATTTGCCGGAACTATTCAGGCATTTGTAGAAAACGATACTGTTGAGACGTATCGCCAGGCTATGGATCACGTATTTGGCGGAGGCTCCTGCCATGTACTGAAGATCCGTAAATACGGCGGTATGCAGGTACTGTAAAACAGACAACATGATATAATGAATGCAAAATCACTTGCTTGCAAGGGGCTGATTTTGCGAAATGCATTGAATGCGCGAAGCACATGATATAATGAACGCAAAATTATTTGCTCGCAAGGATGCTGATTTTGCGGAATGCATTGAGTGAGCTATGCTCACGATATAATAACAAATTTTATGGGAGGTTATGACTATGATAGAAACATATATCAAAGAATTGGTTACTTATGGTTTAAACAAAGGACTTGTAGATCCTGCAGACGAAATATATGTTACAAACCGTCTGCTAGAGTTATTCGACGTTCAGGAATACAACGAACCGGCTGAGATTCCATCCCGTCCGCTCGTTGATATCTTAAACGATATGTTAGATTATGCATACCAGCACAAGCTGATGGAGGATGACACGATCACAAACCGTGATCTTTTCGATACAAAGATTATGGGTATGCTCACTCCTGCTCCATCTGTTGTACGGAAAATATTTGCTGATAAATATGCCGTATCCCCAAAGGAAGCAACGAATTATTATTATGCTTTCAGTAAGGCTACAAACTATATTCGTGAAGATCGTATCGCAAAGGATGAAAAATGGGTTACGGAAACGGAATACGGTCCGATTGATATTACGATCAACCTGTCCAAGCCGGAGAAAGATCCAAGAGATATCGCGAAAGCAGGAAAGGCAAAGAAATCCGGTTATCCAGCCTGTCTGCTCTGCCGTGAAAACGAAGGTTATGCCGGACATTTCTCACATCCTGCCAGACAGAACCACAGGATCATTCCTATTACCTTAGATGGACAGGCATATTACTTACAGTACTCCCCTTATGTGTACTACAACGAGCACTGTATTATCTTTAATGCAAATCACACACCAATGAAGATTGACCACGCTGCGTTTGTAAAGCTACTTGATTTTGTCCGGTTGTTCCCTCACTATACAGCCGGCTCCAACGCAGATCTTCCGATCGTTGGCGGTTCCATTTTAAGCCATGACCATTTTCAGGGTGGCGGCTATACATTTGCAATGGCAAAGGCTCCATATGAATCAAACTTTACTTTACCTGGTTACGAAGACCTGACAGCCGGTATCGTCAAATGGCCTATGTCTGTTATCCGTCTTCAGGGTTCTGATCCTGCACGTATCGCAGATGCAGCAGATCACATCCTGACAGCATGGAGAAATTACACAGACGAAGCTGCATATATCTACGCTTACACAGACGATACTCCACATAACACGATTACTCCGATCGCAAGAATGCATGGAGATCTGTTCGAACTGGATCTGGTACTTCGTAACAACATCACAACCGAAGAATGTCCGATGGGGCTCTACCACCCACACAGCCAGTATCATCATATTAAGAAGGAAAATATCGGTCTGATCGAGGTTATGGGTCTGGCTGTTCTTCCTGCAAGATTAAAAGGCGAAATGTCAGAGCTTGAGGATGCAATCTTAAATCACAAGGACATCCGCGCAAATGAAGCTATCGAAAAACATGCAGACTGGGTTGATGAATGGATCGGAAATTATGACATTACTCCGGAAAATATCCATGGAATCATCCAGAACGAGATCGGCAAGGTATTCTCAAAAGTTCTGGAATGCTCCGGTGTATACAAAAATACCACCGAAGGCAGAGAAGCCTTCATGCGCTTTGTAAATACCCTTTAATCCCCGCTTCGCTTCCTAATACCAAATATATAGGGGATTTTCTTCCCGCATAGTAGGGCAAAAGACAAAAATCCTCCGGGAATGGATCAAGTTGATCCATTCCCGGAGGATTTCCTGTTTTATATGTTGTTATTCTGAATCTTTCTTTTCTTTATCCAGATTCATTCTGCTGAATACAAGTTCATAACCATCTTTACCATAATTAAGAGATCTGTTCACTCTGCTGATTGTTGCTGTCGATGCACCGGTCTTCTCGGCAACTTCCAGATAAGTATTATCTTCCTTTAACATCTTCGCAACTGCAAATCTCTGGGCTATGGACAGCAATTCATTTACCGTACAAACATCTTCAAAGAAATTAAAACATTCCTCCTCTGTCTCCAATGTCAGTATTGCTTCAAACAGATCACGGACTGCTTCTGTATGTACTGTCTTTCCCATAACTCATACTCCTTTGCCACTTTTATGCTGTGAAAATCCGGATTATCCTCAGACTTTCATGCACTTTTACAATCTAAAGTATTAATATGATAACTCAATTTCTTATAATTTGCAATCTTTTTTGATCCAGATTGCAATTCCCTGACGGTTTACATAAAATTCGCCGCAGCCTTCTTCATCGATACGGATATCATACTTTGCATTTCCCATTACATCTGCGAAATGACAGCCTGCAAACTGTCTTCCGACATACATGCGCTTTGTTCCGCCGGTTCCATCTGACATAATAACTGCCAGACCGGAATTCTCATGCTCTGTATCTCCTTCTCTGGTGAAGCCGACAACATCCGGATGATCAAAGTAGTCATGCTGTGTTCCATATGCATATTTCTTACGAAGCTTTAACAGCTTGTTCATGATTGTCTTTCTGGACTTGATCTTAGCCGCAGGAATGCCTTCATAATCACCCATGAACATACATGGATATCCCTGTTCTCTTAATAAAATGATCGCATATGCCAGTGGTTTAAACCACTCTGCTACAGCAGATTCCAGCACACCGCCCGGCTGTGATTCATGATTCTCTACAAATGTAACTGCCTTTGCAGGATTACTCATCATCATGGAACCATCCAGTAACCGGCTCAGATCATATTCTCCTTCTGCAACGGATGCATCATGGAAACTGAAATGCAGCGGCACATCAAACATAGATGGCTGATTGTCCGCAGACGCGATATAATCATTGATATAGTCACATCTCCAGTGCCAGAAGTCACCTACCGTAAAGATCTCTTTTTCTTCTTCTCCGGCATTCGAAGCAGCTTCTGCAAAGTCTCTGATGAACCATCCCGGAATCTTCTCTGCTTCCTGGAAACGGAATCCGTCCACTCCGGTCACATCCTCATACCACTTCGCCCATGCCATCAATTCATCATATACTTCCTGATTGTACAGATCCAGCTCACTGCCTATGATATAATCATATTTGCTGAGCTTGTATTTCTTCTCTGCTTCCGTCTCTGTCATACCAGACAGTTCGCAGACACGTCTCTTAAAATCATCCTGCTGCCAGTCAATCCCTGCAAAATGATTCCAGTTCCACTTGAACTTGGAATACTTGCTCTTTCTGCCCGGGAAGGTGAACTTCGACAAGGCTCCAACTATCTTTTTATTACCAATCATCTGCGGAATATCCTTGGCATTAAAATCTGCTGCCGTAACCTTCTCCACAGAATCTGCGCCTAACTTCTGTCTGACTGCGATATCTGCATATACATTGATTCCCTGTGCCTTCATTGCATCGATTGCTTCCAGATATTCTTTCTTTGTACCATATCTGGTTCCAACCGAACCCTTCTGATTAAATTCACCCAGATCATACAGATCATATGGCGCATAGCCCCTGTCATCTTTTCCCGCTGCCCCTTTGGTTGCAGGTGGAAACCATACAGCAGTTGCACCGAGCTTTTTCAATGTCGCTGCATCCTTTGCCGCTTTCGCCCATAATGTCTGATCAGCCGGTGTATTTGCATTAAAATACTGCACCAGCAGTCCATTATCTTTCATCTTGCTACCTCCACGATTATATAGTTAATTGCACCTCGCTATTATAACGCTTTAATTCTCTCGATTGCTTCTACTGTATTCTCATATGTACCAAATGCTGTCAGTCTGAAATATCCTTCACCACTCGGTCCAAAGCCTGAGCCCGGTGTACCTACGACATTTGCATTTGCAAGCAGATAATCAAAGAACTCCCATGAAGTCATCTTATCCGGTGTCTTTAACCAGATATATGGTGCATTCACACCGCCGGATACGGAATAGCCTGCTGCCTTTAATCCATCATAGATCACCTTCGCATTGTTCATATAATATGCAATCTGTGCCTTTGTCTGTGCTTTACCTTCTTCTGAATATACAGCTTCTCCTGCTGCCTGAACAATATATGGAGCACCATTAAACTTGGTTCCATGTCTTCTAGCCCATAAACCATGAAGTGCAACACCATTTGCATCCTTCAGATCCTTTGGTACAACTGTAAATCCAAGACGGGTTCCGGTAAATCCTGCATTCTTCGAAAAGCTTCGAAGCTCAATCGCACAGGTTCTTGCACCTTCGCACTCGTAGATAGAATGTGGTACATCGTCTTCACTGATATATGCTTCGTATGCTGCATCATAGACGATCACAGCTCCGATCTTATTTGCGTAATCAACCCATTCCTGAAGCTGTGCTTTGCTGATGGTCGCTCCTGTCGGATTATTTGGAAAACACAGATAGATAATGTCCGGCTCCTCCTTTGGGAATTCCGGTGCAAATCCATTCTCCTCCAGACAAGGCATATAAATCACATCGCTCCAGAGTCCGGTCTCTTTATCATAAGTTCCGGTTCTGCCTGCCATTACATTTGAATCTACATAAACAGGATAAACAGGATCACATACAGCAATCTTGCTTTCCGGTGCAAAAATCTCCTGAATATTTGCAGAATCGCTCTTTGCACCATCACTTACAAAGATCTCATCAGCAGAAATATCAACTCCATGGTCAATATAGTCATTCTTTACGATGGTATTTCTTAAGAATTCATATCCAAGATCCGGTGCATAGCCCTTAAATGTCTCTGCTACCGCCATCTCATCTACAGCCGAATGCAGTCTCTCAATAATAGCAGGAGCAAGCGGCTGTGTTACATCTCCGATGCTCAGACGGATAATCTTCTTATCAGGATGTGCCGCACTGTACTCTCTCTGTTTCTTTGCTACTGTTGAAAATAAATAGCTTCCCGGAAGCTTCAGATAATTCTCATTTGCCTTAAACATGTCATTTCCTCCTAAAATCTGTCAGTCTCGCCGTCAAACACTACCTTGGCCGGACCTGTCATGTATACCTTATTGTTCTCTCTATCAAAACGGATGATCAGATCGCCGCCTAATAATTTTACGGTTACCTCATCATCTGTCTTTCCATTTAATACACATGCAACTGCAGTTGCACATGCTCCGGTTCCGCATGCCAGTGTCTCTCCGGTTCCTCTCTCCCATACACGCATCTTTACGGTATGACGGTCGATCACCTGAACAAACTCCGCATTCACACGGTTCGGAAATACTTCATGATGCTCGAATAACGGACCAGCTTTCTCCAACGGGAAATGTTCTGTATCGCCTACGAACATAACTGCATGTGGATTTCCCATGGATACACAGGTCATATGATAATCCACACCTGCTACTGTGATCTTCTCGTCGATCACCTGCTCTTTATCTGAACGCACAGGCACCTGATCTGCCTTGAGGATCGGCGCACCCATGTCAACTGTTACCATATCAACCTTGCCATCCTTTATCACAAAATCCAGATATTTGATTCCGGCAAGTGTCTCTACAGATATCGAAGTCTTATCCGTAAGTCCATAATCATATACATACTTTCCTACACAACGGATACCGTTTCCACACATCTCAGATCTGGAACCGTCTGCATTATACATATCCATTGTAAAATCTGCTTTATCGGATGGCTTAATCAGGATCACTCCATCACTTCCAACACCAAAATGCCGGTCACTCATGGCAATCGCCAGTTTCTCAGGATTTTCTACCTTCTCTGAAAAACAATTTATATACACATAATCGTTCCCAAGACCTTCCATCTTTGTAAACTTCATATTCGTGCCTCCTTAAAACAGTGCTGTATGTTCCAGTATCATATATGCCATTTCAACAATATTGATACCATTATCCATGCTCTTTTTCTGCAGATACCGATGAGCGCCCTGCTCATCAAATCCATTATCATTCATTAATTTCAGCTTTGCAGCCTTAATTACCTTTTTTTCATCTTCTGTGCGTTCCTTTGGTTTTGTCTTGCGTTTTTTACGCTCCCACAGAATATTTTCAACCGTCAGTGAAACAGTATTGATAAAATCCTGTGTACGAAGTGGCATCGGCAGGCATGTAATTCCACTTTCTCTACACGCCTCGTAATGCACACGAGATGCAATCACAAGCATATCAAAATAATCCGGTATATTTGCCGCCAACTCCGAAAATAACATATCCGGATACTGGTATCCGCATATAATAAGACCATCATCACACGCATCTGCTGCCTGTGCTGCCTGTGCTCCGGTCGTACATACCTGAGTTACATTGATTCCATGTCGAACCAAAAGATTTTTTATGCTTTTTGCTTCTTCTATCTTTGCAAATAGTACAATTACATTTACCAAAACAACAACCTCTCACCCGACCAGTTTCAGTTCCTTATATTTTCATGGAACAAATTGATTCTATAATATAGCAACACAGGCACCCATAAAATGGGTGTCTGTATTACTCCTTGATGCTTCTTCGGTTTTACTTAAACATACTGGCTTCTGCTCAGACTTTGTAAAGGTAATTGCTGATCTCCCAGTCAGTAACCTGTCTGGTATATTCGTTCCACTCATCTAACTTTGCCGATGTATAACGTGTAAAGATATGCTCACCAAGTGCTTCCTTCATGAAGTCACTGTCTCTCATACATAAAACAGCTTCTCTTAAGTTTGCCGGAAGGCTCTCGATGTGTCTTGCTTTCTTTTCTTCTCTTGTTAATTCAAAGATATTGCTGTCAACACTTGGTACAAGTGTAAGCTGTCTCTTGATTCCGTCTAATCCGGCTTTTAAACATACAGCCATTGCCAGATATGGATTTGCTGTTGGATCCGGGCAACGAAGCTCTACTCTTGTTCCTGCTCCTCTTGCACTTGGGATACGAACCAGCGGGCTTCTGTTTTTTGCTGACCATGCAATATAAATCGGTGCTTCATAACCAGGAACCAGTCTCTTATAAGAGTTTACTAATGGGTTTGTGATTGCTGTCATCTCTCTCATATGTTCCATGATACCTGCAATGAAGTAATATGCTTCCTGACTTAAACCAAGCTTATCATTATCATCTGCAAATATATTTTTGCCACCCTTTGATAAAGACATATTCATATGCATACCAGAACCACATACGCCATACTTTGGTTTTGGCATAAATGTAGCACACAGACCATGCTTCTTGGCAATTGTCTTAACAACGAGCTTAAATGTCTCGATGCTGTCGGCAGTCTTTAATGCCTCGCCATACTTGAAATCTATCTCATGCTGTGCAGGAGCAACCTCATGGTGGGAAGCTTCAATCTCAAATCCCATCTGTTCCAGTGTCAGTACCATATCTCTTCTGGCATTCTCACCGAAATCAAGTGGTCCAAGATCAAAATAGCTTGCACGCTCGTAAGTATTCGTTGTTGGTAAGCCATTCTCATCTGTCTGGAACAGGAAGAACTCACATTCTGGCCCTACGTTCATCATGTAACCCATATCAGCAGCTTCCTTCAATGCCTTCTTCAGAACATATCTTGGATCACCTTCAAATGGAGTGCCATCCGGCTTATAAACATCACAGATCAGTCTAGCAACCTTACCCTGCTGTGGTCTCCAAGGGAAAGTCTCATATGTATCATAATCTGGATATAGATACATATCGGATTCCTCGATTCTTGCAAATCCTTCAATAGAAGAACCATCAAACATAATCTTGTTATCCAGTGCTTTTTCAATCTGACTTGAAGTTATAGCAACATTCTTAAGGTCTCCAAAAATATCTGTAAACTGAAGTCTGATAAACTCTACATCATCTTCTTTTACCATCCTTAAGATATCTGCTTTCGTGTACTTACCCATAATATACTCCTTTTCATTACTTAATGTTGATATAATGCAGCGTCTGGTTATATAAAAGTATTCCACTGTTGCATTCTTTCCTGTGGACAGACTCCATCCACATTAAAGTTCTTAATAATCATAAACGCATCCCTTTATTTTGTCAACGAAAACCACACTTTATCATAAGGCTTATCGGTCAAATATCTTCACATAGCCGGCAGCGTTCATTTTCTGTTTTTATCTTTTTTTCTTTGTAAATACAGTATTGCCAATAAACACCGCAAGCCCGCCATAGCCGACCGCTTCTATCAATCCTGTTATAGTTTCCCGCACAGTAGTATCTGTATGATCGATATAGGCAAACTGTTCGATTGCGGATAAGAGCCAGTACTTGCGGAGAAACACATCTCCATCAGCAAGAATCTGATCCAGACCTGTTATCACTGTTGAGAATAAAAGTACAATAATGAGATTCACTGCAACTGCCATTCCTGCATTTTTTACATTCATCGCAACCGCCATATAGATATAGGAAGAAACTACATACATAACAAGCATTAAAAGAAATACTCGGATAAATCCTGTCACATCCTCGCGTTCGATTGTGCCATGCCAGAATATCGCCCCGGCAATCAACGATACAGCTACATATAAAAGATAACCGATGCCTGCTATCACCGTTGTCGCATACAATTTAGCCATATAAATCTGACATGTCTGATACCCGCGTTCCAACATCAGCGAATAGACACCATTCCGTTTCTCTGCCCCGATCATGATCGTGATCACAATTGCATACAAAATAGAGAGAATCTGCATCAGTGAAACAGCGATTCCTGCACAGTCAAACAGATTTATGTCTGTAAATGCATCCACATCCGTATCATATCCACCCGCTGCTTCCATCAGCTCTCCAGATATCATATGTGTTGCAGCATAAAACAATGCAAATCCAACCAATACCATTCCAATGATCACAATGCATGCAATACGAAATGTCTTATTCTTCCTGATTCTGTAATTCTCTGCACGAATGATCTGATTCATCATTTGTTTCCTGCCTTTCTGTCTTACCTGTTATTTTCTGTACAGCATGTTATTTTAATCTACTAGCCCTGTTGATTTCTCTAATGTATTCTGGTCCTGTCTTTTCTCTTGTTTATTATTCTGATCTGCTATATTTGTTTTATAATTTTACTTGATATTCTACACTTATGCTATTTATTTACATTGTTTTTTGGAATCGTGTAATAATATAATCCTCAACTGCTTCCTCACTGCCTGCCTGCTGAAACAGTTCTTCTCTTGTATATTCCATACAGATCCTGCCATGATCCATAACCAGATACCGATTGCAAAGTTTTACCAATTCACCGATCACATGACTGCTGATCAATATTCCGATTGACCGATCCTCATGCATTGCCCACAGACGTTCTTCCAGATCCTGCATCCCCTGTACATCCAGACCGTTTAACGGCTCATCTAAGATCAAAAGTCTCGGATCACCGAGCATTGCAACCGCTATGCCAAGTCTCTGTTTCATTCCAAGTGAATACCTGCCAGCCAATTTCTTTCCGGCTTCTGCAAGCCCCATCTGGTGCAGCAGGCTCTCATATACTGCTTCATCCTCTACCCCAAATAATCTGCCAAAATATCGAAGATTCTCGATTCCAGACATATCAGTATATATATTTGGATTCTCGATCAGCGTTCCTACGTCCTGCGTTCTTCGTTCTCCTGAAAAACTGATTTCTCCCGAATCAACCGGAATACTTCCTGCAATTGCCCTCATCAGTGTCGTTTTACCTGCTCCATTGCCGCCCAATAACCCAATGATATCCCCTGTCCAGATAGACAATGATACATCATCCAATACTGTACGTTCCTTATATTTTTTTGTAACATGATCTATCTGTACGATCTTCTCTGCCATAAAGGTCTCCTTGCATTCTTTTTGTACTAATCCTTTTTTCATATTGCTAATTATCCATTTATTTTTCATCTAACAATATAACTATACCTTCTATATTTAATAATATCCTTAATCAAAATTTTATCCCAGATGATTCAAGACGTCAATATTGCATTAAATAAGCCAAATGTTGTTTTTCACATAAACACGGAATCTGCATTTGGCTTATTAACATAAACATAAAAAGGATGATTGTGAATCACTTCACAACCATCCTTCATTTTTCAGATTGTATGCACACCCTACGGTGTAACCAATGAATATAGATTAATCTACTACGTATGGTAAAATTGCAATCTGTCTTGCTCTCTTAACTGCTACAGTTAAAGCTCTCTGATGCTTAGCACAGTTACCGGTAATTCTTCTAGGAAGGATCTTACCTCTTTCAGAGATGTATCTCTTTAACTTGTTTGCATCTTTATAATCGATAACAGCAGTCTTATCTGCACAGAATACACATACTTTCTTTCTTCTACGAATATTTCTTCTCTTCATTGGAGCGTCTGCTCTATCTGTCTTTGTATAAGCCATTGTATTTACCTCCTTCTTTACTTGAATGGTAAATCATCCTCTATACCTTCCGGAATACTCATAAAACCTTCTGCACTTGCATTTGCAGGTGAAGGTCTGCCAGCTGGCTGATAACTTCCGCCATCTGATGAAGAACTTCCTTTGCTTTCAGCAAATTCCTGGTCTTCGATAACAACATCTGTTGTATATACTTTGTTTCCATCTTTATTGGTATAACTGCCTGTCTGGATTCTTCCAGTAGCCACGATCTTTGTACCCTGTTTCAGATACTTTTCAGCAAATTCTGCTGAACGGCCAAAAGCAACACAGTTAATAAAATCTGCGGTCTGATCACCATTTCTGTTAAAACGTCTATCTACAGCGAGAGTGTATCTGGCAATTGCCATCTGATCATTCCCCTGAGAATATCTGATCTCTGGATCTCTTGTTAAACGACCCATTAAAATTACTTTATTCATACGGAATTCCTCCTATTACTCAGCGTCTAAACGAACGCAAAGATATCTGAGAACAGGCTCCATGATACGAACATTAGCTTCAAGCTGTGCTGGTACATCAGCTTCTGCATCGAACTGAATGAAGTAATAGTAAGCTTCGCCCATCTTCTGGATTTCATAAGCAAGCTTCTTAAGTCCGCAGTCTTCAACATTAGTGATAGTTGCATTAGCTTTCTCGATGTAAGCCTTTACTTTCTCAACTGCTGCTGTTCTAGCATCCTCATCAATCTTTGCATTAACTACTAAAGTTAACTCATACTTGTTCATGTAATTGCACCTCCTTATGGTCTCTGGCCCATATATGATATATGAGCAAGGAAATATATGATTATTAACACATCACAGAACAAAATAATATCATAAAGGTTCCCATGTTGCAAGAATTTTTTTATTATTTCAATACTTTTTTTCTATTTTATTGCTATTCTATAAAACCTTTAAAATTCTTTTCAACTAATTTTCTCGGTACCATTACCTGATGATCGCACCCTTTACATTTCAAACGAAAATCCATACCAACGCGAAGGATCTCCCATTCATTTGCACCACATGGATGCGGCTTCTTCATCTTAATTATCTGACCAACATTAAACTCCATACTGCACACTCCTTATTTATCAACACCTGAATCTGATTTTCTCTCAGTCTTTTTACAGATAAAAGAAAAAGCTGAAATCGTTATGATTTCAGCTTTTCAAAGTCGTGCCCAAAGCTGGAATCGAACCAGCGACACGAGGATTTTCAGTCCTCTGCTCTACCAACTGAGCTATCTGGGCATATTACATAATAGTAGCGGGGACAGGATTTGAACCTATGACCTTCGGGTTATGAGCCCGACGAGCTTCCAGACTGCTCCACCCCGCGATATAAATAAAAAAGAAATGGGCGGAGGTGGATTCGAACCACCGAAGCATTACGCAGCAGATTTACAGTCTGTCCCCTTTGGCCACTCGGGAATCCACCCATTTTTTGCTTTTCAGCAAAAAGCCGATGATCGGACTCGAACCGATAACCTGCTGATTACAAATCAGCTGCTCTGCCAATTGAGCCACATCGGCATT